>Ga0136631_10000169_pt1 | contig 19474 bp, 16 predicted proteins | sample AntDrymUQ6012206_2_FD_104655 | JGI IMG/M metagenome (GOLD analysis project Ga0136631, IMG submission 104655) | Polar desert sand microbial communities from Dry Valleys, Antarctica - metaG UQ601 (22.06) | ecosystem: Environmental > Terrestrial > Soil > Desert | place: Antarctica: Dry Valley... | reverse complement strand
GGTGTACGGCGGCGTTGCGGGCGAGCGGCCGTCGACGTCCAAGGCGGTCGCGGAGACGGCCGGCCAAGTCGTCCTGTACGGCGGCAAGGTCGCGACGACGTTCTACTTCTCGACGTCGGGCGGCAAGACCGCCAGCGCCGTCGACGTCTTCGGCACCAATGTCCCGTACCTCGTCTCGCGACCGGATCCGTGGGACAAGGCCTCGCCGTATCACCGCTGGGGTCCGGTCCTGCTCGGCGCGCGAACCTTGCAGTCGAAGCTCGGCGTCGACGGACGGGTCGTCGACGCGTCTGCAACGCCGACGCCGTCCGGCCGCTTACGATCGTTCGTCGTCCAGACGACGAACGGCCCGGAGACCGTGCCCGCATCGCTGGTGAGGACGGCGCTCGGCCTGCGCTCGACGTGGATCACGGTCGGCGTCCTCCGACTCGACAAGCCGTCGGCGGGCGCGGTGGCGTTCGGGTCGGCGGCGCGTCTCGGCGGCGTCGTTCGCGGTCTCGGCACGCCTCGCCTCGCGTCGTCATCGGACGGCGCGGTGTGGTCAGGCGCCACGGAGGTCACGTTCGACAAGACCGGCGTCGTCACCGCGGACGTGAAGCCCGTGCGGACGACGCGGTACCGGCTGGAGACGGAGGGCGGTGCGTCGCCGGCGGTGCTCGTCCAGGTCGCGCCGCGCATCCAGCTGACCAGACCAATCGCTCTCGAGCCGACGACCCTGCGTGGAACCGTACGGCCGCGACTCGCGGGAGTGTCCGTCGCCGTGGAGCGGCGCAAGGGCTCGTCGTGGGTCACGATCGGCGAGGCGACCGTGGACGCGTCCGGTGCGTTCGTTCTCGAGCTCGACGCGGTCGTGCCGAGCGGTGCGTACCGAGCTCGAATCGCCGCGACCGTCGGCTTTTTGGCGGGAACGTCGCCCGTTCTCCAGGTCACCGCATGAGACGCCTCGCACTCGTCGTCACGCTCTTCGGCGCGTGGCTCGCGTTTCCCGCTGGCGCGGACGCAGCGCGTGTCGCGGTCGGGCTCTCGCGCGGTGCCGACGCGCGCGCTGTGTCGGCCGCAATCGAGCGGCGAACCGGAAACCGGCCAGAGAGCCTGCGACCGATCCCGGCCCTCCTCGTCGACGTCCCCTCCGGTGTATCGCTCGAGGGAATTCGCGGCATCCGCTACGTCGAGCCCCTCATCACCCGCCGCCTCGCCTTCACGCCAAGCGATCCGCTCGTCTCGAAGCAGTGGTACCTCGGCTACAGCGGCTTCTACGCCTCCTGGCCGACCCTCCCGTCGTTCGAGCCGATCCCGGTCGCCGTGATCGACTCCGGCGTCGACGGAACGCACCCCGACCTCGCCGGAAGGATCCTCGATGCGGAGACCTTCGTCGGAGGCAATGCGCGCACGGACGCACTCGGGCACGGAACCTTCGTCGCTGGGCTCATCGGCGCGGGCGTGGACAACGGGGTCGGCATCGCAGGGCTCGCGCCCTCTGCGCAGCTCCTCGTTGCAAAGGTGGTCACGAAGTCGCGCGCGATCCCGGTGGAGGCGGAGGCGAAGGCGATCCGCTGGGCGGTCGACAACGGTGCGCGCGTGATCAACATGAGTCTCGGCGGCATTCGTGATCCGCTCGATCCCGAGCGGGACACCTACTCGCGGCTCGAGGCAGACGCCGTCGCCTATGCGGTCACGAACGGTGTCGTCGTCGTCGCAGCGGTCGGAAACTCCGACCAGGCACCCGCGAGTCCCTGGAAGTACGCGAGCTATCCGTCGGCGCTCCCTCATGTCCTCGGCGTCAGCGCGCTGACCGACACGGGCGGCATCCCGACGTTCTCGAATCGAGACCGGATCTACAACGACATCGCGGCTCCCGGGCTCAAGATCCTGTCGATCCTCCCGCGCCCGTTGACGGCGCGCTTTCCCGCCTGCTCGGACCAGGGGTACTCGAGCTGCGGGCCCGAGGAGTACCGCGAGGCTCAGGGGACGTCGTTCGCCGCGCCGCAGGTGAGTGCGGCCGCCGCCGTTCTGCTCAGCCTCCGACCGACCTTGCGGCCGGAGCAGGTCACGCGAATCCTTCAGCAGACTGCCGTCGACCTCGACGCGTCGACGGGCTGCGCCGCGTGCGGCTCGGGTCGTGATGCGTACTCAGGCTGGGGGCGGCTCGACGTCGCGGCGGCGATCACAGCGCTCTCGAAGCGCCTGCCCGAGCGGGACTTGTACGAGACGAACGACGACCTCGGCACGAGGGCGTACACCGCGTACGGATCGAACCGGCGCATCCAGGCGACGCTCGACTTCTGGGACGACCAGGATGACGTCTACGCGATCGAGCTGAATCGGAACCAGCCGGTCTACGTAGGTCTGACCGGAGCTGACGCAAGCGTCGATCTGGGTCTCGCCTTCTGGCTTCCACAGGCGCGATCGATCGACCGCGTCGCGGATTTTCGGTATCGAGTCCGGGTCTCTGCTCGCAGCGGCTCTCGCCAGTACCTGTCGTACAAGCCGAGCCTCGGCGGAACGTTCTACATCCAGGTACGCATGTCGAGCCCTGGCGCGACGCGCTACCGGCTCACCATCGTCAAGGGGTAGCGCGCTCGGAGACCTTGGCGGCGCGGCTGCGAAGCAGTCGCCTTCAGAACTCGTTTCAGAAAGAGGCGAGAATGGTTTGGTCGTGAGAGCGGACGTGCAGACGAAAGCCGCGTTGCTCGAGATCCTCGAATGTTTCTGCTCCGGATTCGCGGCGCGGGATGCTGAGGTCGTCATGCAGCTGTTCGCGCCGGATGGCGACGTCGTGATGGTCACCTCCGAGGAATCGCTTCTTCGCGGCTCCGAAGAGGTGAGGGCCTTTCTTCACAGCTACGCGCAGGGGACTACCAAGTACTCCTGGGCGTGGGATCGCCGTGATGTCTTTGCCGCCGGAGCGGTGGGATGGCTTCTGGCGGTGGGCGCGGAGACCGCGACGGCGGAAGAGGGTGAGGAGCAACACCCGTATCGGATGAGCATGGTCTGCGAGAAGCGCGACGACCGCTGGCTTCTTGTACAGGTCCACGGCTCCTGTCCACATGAGGGCCAGGGCTTCCCGGACGACAGTGCCGACGGGTCTCGTCCAGGACGCGCGTCCTTCATTCAGAAATGAGTTCTTAGGGATCCTCGCGATCGGAATCTGCAATCGCAGATTCCGATCTGCGCAATCCGCTGAGTAGCTCTTCGTCCGGAACATCGCGCAACACGCGCGCCGGGTTCCCGACGACGATCGTGCGTGGGGGCACGTCCTTCGTGACGACCGCGCCGGCACCGACGAACGCCTCCTCGCCGATCTCGATTCCGGGACAGAGGATCGCGCCTCCGCCAATACGCGCGCCACGCCGGATCGTCGGCCCCGCGATGAGGTCGTGGCGGGCCTCCGTGCGGCCCATGAAGTTGTCGTTCGTCGTCACCACGCACGGTGCGATGAACACGTGCTCCTCGAGCGTCGAGTAGGCGGTGATGTACGCCTCGGCCTGGATCCTCGTTAGCGCGCCGATCGTCGTGTCGTTCTCGACGAGCGAGCCACGGCCGAGGACGACGTCGTCGCCGATCGTCACGCGTTCGCGTACGCATGACTGGTCGCCGAGGATCACCCGTGCGCCAATGCGCGAACCGGCGAACACGATCGCGCCGGTCGAGACGATCGTGCCGTCTCCGATCTCCGTGGGTGGCAGCGGATCACGCTTCGCCGTCGAGCGCGGCGAGAGCGCCGGCTGCTTCCCGACGACCGCGTTCTCGAGCACCTTCACGCCGTCGCCGAGCACCGTCCCGGGATAGACCGTCGCGGTCGGGTGGACGTCAGCTGCCATTCAGCGACATCGTGAGCATGTCGAGCGCACGCACGACGCGAGCCCCGTCCTCCGCGACCTTCCTGCGGTCCCCTTCACCCGAGACGAGGCGCAGGAACTCGCGGCACTCGAGCCTGAGCGGCTCGTCGGTGGCGATCTTCGGAATGTGGATGTCGCCCGTGCGGGTCTGCCATTCGCCGTACGTGTTGACGGGCTTCCAGGGCGACTTCTCGTAGACCGTGACCTTGCGGTCGAGCTCCATGTCGTCGAAGACGGCCATCTTCTCCGTGCCGACCACGGTCATCTTTCGCATCTTGTGCGGGTCGAGCCAGGACAGGTGCATGTGTGCGATGCGGCCCGACGGGAAGCGCAAGTAGCAGAAGACGACGTCTTCGACACCGGGCTGCAGGAAGTCGCGCCCTTGCGCGGTCGCATCCACGGGATCCTCGTCGAGCAGAAAGAGGATCACAGAGAGGTCGTGCACGCCGAGCGACCAGAGCGCGTTCTCGTACGGGCGGATGCGGCCGAGGTTCTGGCGGTTGCCGTACACGCAGAGAACCTCGCCGAGCGCACCCGAGTCGACGAGCTCCTTCAGCTTCTGTACGCCGGGGTGGTAGAGGAGCAGGTGGCCGGGCATGAGCACGAGGTTGCGTTCCTCCGCGATCACCACGAGCTCGTCGATCTCCGCCGAGGTCATCGCGGGCGGCTTCTCCACGAACACGTGCTTGCCGGCCTCGAGCGCGGCCTTCGCGAGCTCGTAGTGGGTCGGGACGGGCGTCGCGATGACGACTGCGTCGAGTTCCGGGTCGCCGAGCATCTCCTCGAAGCTTTCGGCCCAGCGCGCCTGCGGATACCGCGCCTGAAACTCCTCGTGCTTGCCGTTCGCGGGATCGCAGAGCCAGGTGAGCTCCGTGAGGTCGCCGAAGTTCCGTGCCAGGTTCTTTCCCCACTCGCCCAGGCCAGCCTGGCCCACGCGGATGCTCACAGCTTCCAGACCTTGTCCGAGCGCCGCCCCTTCGCCCCCGTGGCGTTCCGCAGATCGACGACGAGCACGGACTCGTCGACGAGCGCGCTGTAGTCGATCCCGGAGTGGTTCGTCACGACGACGACGCAGTCGTACTCCGCGGGCTCGAGCGGCGACGAGTGCATCGTCAACTCGTTCTCGACGAAGGACGGGACGTGCGGGTCGTGGTAGGCGACGTCCGCTCCGGCTTTCTCGAGGAGCGCGATGAGCTTGACCGCGGGCGATTCGCGGGTGTCCGCGATGTCGGGCTTGTACGCGACGCCGAGCACGAGGATCTTCGAGCCCGAGAGCGAGCGCTGGCGAACGTGGTTCAGCGCCTGGGAGACGAGCGAGCGGCAGAAGTACGGCATCGACTCGTTGACCTTCCCGGCGAGCTCGATGAACTCGGTGTAGAAGCCGAACTCGCGCGCTTTCCAGGTGAGGTAGAACGGATCGATCGGGATGCAGTGGCCTCCGAGACCCGGCCCCGGCTTGAACGACATGAAGCCGAACGGCTTCGTGGCGGCGGCCTCGATGACCTCCCAGACGTCGATGTCCATTCGATCGCAGAGCTGCGCGAGCTCGTTGACGAGCGCGATGTTGACCGAGCGGAAGATGTTCTCGAGGAGCTTCGTCAGCTCGGCTGCCTCGGGCGACGAGACCGGATGCACGGTGTCGATCGCCCCCGAGTAGAGCGCGACGGCCGCGGCGGTCGAGCCCTCGTCGATCCCGCCGACGACCTTCGGCACCGTCTTCGTCGTCCAGTCCTCACGACCCGGGTCGACGCGCTCGGGAGAGAAGGCGAGGTGGAAGTGCTCACCCGCTGTGAGGCCGCTCCCGCGCTCGAGGATCGGCTGGACCTGCTCCCGCGTCGTTCCCGGGTACGTGGTCGACTCGAGCACGACGAGATGCCCCTCGCGAAGACGCGTGGCGATCTGCTCCGCCGCCGATACGAGGATCCGCAAGTCCGGCTCGCGCTGGCGGGACAGCGGTGTCGGGAGCGCGACGAGGATCGCGTCGGCCTCGCGCAGCTCGTCGTAGTCGGTCGTCGCGGCGATGAGGCCGGCCTCGACGAGCGGCCTCAGAATCTCCGTCGGGACGTCTTCGATGTAGCTCTCCCCGGCCTCGAGCTGCGCGACGCGATCGGCATCGACGTCGACGAGCAGCACGGAGGTGCCGGCATCGGCGAAGGTGCGGGCGAGAGGCAGGCCGACGTAGCCCGCCCCGACGATGGCGACGTCGCGCTTCATCGGCTCGGGATCGTAGCGGCGAGCACCTGGGCGATTCTCTCCGACGCGTGCCCATCGCCGTACAGGACGGGTCGATTCGGGGGGAGCGACGCATTCGCGACGGCCGCCGCGAGCGCTGCCGGATCGTCGTCGACGAGCACGTTTGCTCCGATCGCCACGGTGTCGAACCACTCCGTCGAGGGCCTGACGGTGACGCACGGGATGCCGTACCAGTACGCCTCCTTCTGCAGGCCACCCGAGTCCGTCACGATCACGCGTGCCTGCGACGCGAGCGAGGCGAGCTCGAGGTAGCTGAGAGGCTCGATGAGTCGCACGTGCGGGCCGAGCGCGAGGCCATCCTCCTGCAAGCGAGCGCGTGTGCGCGGATGGACGGGGAAGACGACCATCTCGTCGATCCGATCGAGGCCTTCGACGATACGTCCGAGGCGCGGCTGCTCGATGTTCGCCTGGCGGTGGATCGTCGCGATGACATACGAGCGCGGCTCGTGGGGCACGGGAAACGCCGCGCGCGCCAGCGGTGCGTAGAGCCGGCTCGCGTCGGCCATGACGTCGCCGACGACGTAGATCCGTCCCAGCACCCCTTCGCCCTCGAGCGTGCGCTTCGACCGGTCGTCGGGACAGAACAGGAGCCAGGAGAGGCGGTCGGTCTCGATCCGGTTGCGCTCCTCCGGCATCGAGAGGTCACCACTTCGCAGCCCGGCCTCGACGTGCGCAAGCGGGATCGACGCATCTGCCGCGGCGTGCGCGCCCGCGAGCGTCGAGTTCGTGTCGCCGTAGACGAGGACGATGTCGGGCGACTCCGCGGCAATCCGCTCGGCGATCGCAGGTTGCATTTGCGCTGTGTCCGAGGTGTGTAGATCGAGGCGGTAGCGCGGCTCCTCGAGGCCGAGCTGGTCGAAGAAGACCTGCGACATGACGTGGTACCAGTGCTGGCCCGTGTGGAGCACGACCTCGTCGATCCCCGCCTCGCGCAGTGCAGCGGAGAGCGGCGCTGCCTTGATGAACTGCGGGCGGTTGCCGACGACGGTGAAGACCTTCACGCGACGAAGCCTACGAATGCCAGTCGACTACGGCTGACGGGTCCGCACGCGCTCGACGAAGCCACCCAGCTCGGACACGGCGCTCACGAGCCCAACCTCTGCCACCGTAAGCCAACCCGAGTACACTGGAAGCCCCCATAGCTCCTCCTCTCGTCGTGAGCCGAGTTCTGAGCCATTGCGCCTGGACGAGCGGAAATAGAGACCCCTGTGCCCTCACCTTTCGTCACTGTTCGCTACCCCGACGGCGCCTGGGAGCTCGCTCTCAGCGAGAAGGTCCCGAAGGTCGGAGACACGCTGAAGCGGAGCGGCGGCAAATGGATCGTTGCGAAGGCCACCGAGGACACAAGCGGGCACATCATCGTGACCTGGCGGTCCGCGCCGCGGTCCGGTTGACGACTCGCCTATCGTCTAGGTTGCGCTCATGAGCAAGAGTTCTGACAAGCCGAAGAAGCAGCAGAAGCAAAAGCCGCAGAAGTCGCTCAAGGAGCGACGCAGCGAGAAACGCGCCGCCAAGAAGCTCGGCTCTGGCTCACTACTCCCAGCGGACAAGTAGACGTTCCCGCCAGGGTCTGTCTGACGCTTCCGCGAATAGCCGAGCGAAGTTCTGCCCGCCCGCCGCGAGAGAGTCATGAGGATTGGATGAGGGCTACGCCACGATCCTGAGCGGCGTGCCCGCACGAGTGAGCCGCTTGAGCACGAGCGCGGCCGCGTTCGACATCCGAATGCAGCCGTGTGACACGGCCTGGCCGAGGAGCCACGGCATCGACGTGCCGTGAAGGCCGACGACGCCGCCCCCGGGCCACTCGGAAAGCTTGGAGTAGGCGCTCGTCTCGAACGCGAACACGCCGAGAAAGCGCTCCGTCGGCCTGAACGTGGCCGTGAGATAGAAGTTGCCGGTCGGCGTCTCCATCCCGCGACGACCGATTGCGACGCGTGTGCCGAAGCGCGTCTTGCCGCGCTCGACGATCCGAAGCTTCCGCGAGGACAGGTCGATGACGATGCTGCGACGTACGGGGCGCAGCTGCACCGCGGCTGCCTCGACCCAGCCGATGCGCCCGTTCGGCCGCATCGGCATCGACAGCTTCAACCAGCGGAGGCCCTTCGCATCCTTTCTCTCACCGAGGACGAGAAGCGTCGTGGGACGGAAGTCCTTCCGGAACTGCGGGAAGACCATGAGAGTCGGGGACGAGCGGGACGGCCTCGAGTGCGCTGCGACCTTCGTCCAGAGGATGACCCCCGCCTTGGGATACGACGTCCCTCTGGCCGCCGACGAGCCGGCTGGGGCGAGTGCCGCGACGAGGCCGATGAGACATGCGACGGCAAACACCGATGCGGCCGTGCGAAGTCGTTGTGTGGTGCTGTTGTTCAGGGGCACTGTGTCTCCTGCTTAGTGTCCCGGAGCGACCGTGCCGGCGCCTCGACTGCGGAGGCGCCGGCACTCGTCGGGTCCGTTAGCCGGTGAGGTTGGCTCCTGACCGCTTCGTCCAGACCACGCCGAGGCGCTTGACGACGCGGCCGCCTTCCCCACGAACGGTGATTATCCCCGCCCGCTTCGCCTTTACCTTTAGCTTTGCCTTGCCTTTCGTGTTGCTCTTGGTCGACGCCTTGACCCCTGCGCCGGTGGCAGTGACGACGGTGTTCGGCGTCGTCTGCACGACGACCGTGGTCGTCTGGCCGGGCGGCGTCGTCGACGGCGGGCCCGAGCCTCCGCCGGGCGTGGTCTGGGTACGGGGGCACCCGCCCGTGGGTCCGGGAACGACCGTGCCGGCCCGCGTGAGATACACGCTCAGCTCCCGGAGCCGGATCGTGATTGCGGCCAGCGGATTGCCGATGTCGCCGGTGACACGGCAGATGGTCACGTAGCCGACCGGCTCGTTACCGAGCGTACCGTTCGGATCGCTCGAGCTCGGGCAGAGCCCGACGAACGAGCCGGGGTTCTGGTTCAGGAACGCCGCCACGCGATCGATCACGACGTTGACCTGCAGGAACTGAAGCACCTTGGCGTTGGCCGTGACCTGGCAGATCGTGAGCGCGGCCCCCAGCGGGATGCCGAGGATCCGGCCAGGCCCCTGCGTCACCGTGCCACCTTGCCCTGGGCACGTGCCGATGAACGAGCCGGGGTTCTGGTTGAGGAACGCCACGACCTGATCGACGTTGAGGGTGAGCTGCACGATGTCCGGGGCATTGACGTTGCCGGTGACCCGGCAGACGGTCACGACCGCGTTGAGCGGGCCGCTGCCTCCGGTCGAACCGCCTGCGTTGCCGACGCCGCCCGAAGCCGGGCAGGCGCCGACGAACGAGCCTGGGTTCTGGTTCAGGTACACGGCGACCTGGTCGACCGCCACGAGAACCTCGGACAGGATCGGAGCGCTGGCGCTTCCGCTGACACGACACACGGTCACTGCGCCGGTGAGCGGGAGATTGCCGCCGCCCGTACCGCCGCTACCCGGCGACGGGCAGCTGCCGACGTAGGAGCCTGGGAACTGGTTGAGATAGGCCGCGACCTCGTCGACCGAGACCTGGACCTCGAGAAAGTCTGGTGCGCTAGCGCTTCCCGTCACCTGACATACGGTCACGCTGGCACCCGGAAGCTGACCACTCGAGGTACCTGGCAGCGCAAGGACGAGCACGCTGACCAGGGCGAGGACGAAACCCGTACCGAGCCGCACGGGCCGAGCTTTGAACTCAAACATCTGGATTCTCCTTCGGGACAGGACCTGGTATCGGGTTATCGACCCCGTAGCACTTGGTCATGAGGCCGAGGCGGGCAAGGGCGGGCGGGCAAGTCGCTACCGACCGGCTCGCCTGAGTGATATGTGGTGCGCGTGTCATCGTTCTCCTCGGGTTGGACTGTGCTGTCGTTCCACATGAAGCTGTCGTTCGATATGAAGCCGGAGGCGACGGAATCGAACGCGGTTGGAGGCGAAATCACTCGTTCGGGTGATTCACGAGGCGGCGTCTCGGGTGCACATGTGATAAGCCCAACGAACCGGAGGTCCACCAGTGAGCTCGGTAGCGTCGCGGCCGACGCCAACCGCAATCTCGGCAGGGACGGAAGAAACCGCCCGGCTGTTCGCTGAGCATTCCGAGCAGATCTTCGGGTACTGCCTCCGCCACCTGCGTTCTCGCTCCGAAGCCGAAGACGCTGTCCAGACGACGTTCCTGTACGCGCTTCGTGCGCTCAGGCGCGGGGTCGTGCCCGAGTGCGAGTCCGCCTGGCTCACCGCTATCGCGAAGAACGTGTGCCGTTCGCAGCGGCGAACACTCGACCGCCGCGGCTCGCTCGCGAGCGACCTCGATCTCGATCGCGTAGGTCTTGCTCAGCCAGACGGCGACGAGGATGTGATCCTCTCGGACCTGGAGGACGCGCTGGCTTCCCTTCCCGAACGGCAGCGTCACGCGCTTTTCCTTCGCGAGTGGCAGGGACTGCCGTCTCGAGAGATAGCGACCAGTCTCGAGATGACCCCGACGGCGACGTATGCGCTTCTCACGCGCGCTCGCAGGTCTCTCGCCAACGCGTTGATTGCACCGCAACGCCCGGTCCTCGGCCTCGGCACGCTGCTCTATCAGTATCGGTTTCAGCTCAAGGCGCTTCTCGGCGGAGCGGGCGTGAAGGCTGCGACCGCGACCCTGGTTGTCGGAGCGGTCGCGGGTGGCGCCGTCGTCGAACGCGCCCTGGGCGACCGACCGTCAGTTCCCCGTGGTCGCGCGAACCCACCGTCGATCGCCCTGGTCGAAGCACCGACGTCCGCCTTCGCGTGGCCTCGGCACAAGACTGCCTCGAGGAACGCGCTCGGGCAGCACCGCGGCGCCATCCCGATGGGTGTCCAGGCCCCACCGACTGGCAGACCTTCCTCCTCGACGGACGAGCGCGCGACCGTCCGGACGGTACGACCTCCAGTGTCCGGTCGGACCCTACGACCTCCAGTGGACGACGCCGGCGACGGGTCGTCCGTGATGCCGGTTGCGGCTCCAGGCGCAGAGCAAGTGCCTGCACCGGATCTTCCGGTCGACGTCCCACCGGCTCCTGAGGTCGAGATTCCGGGGAATCTCGTTCCGCACGACCTCCCAACGCCGGTCCCCTCGGTACCGGCATTGCCGACGGGGGAGCTCTCACTTCCACCCGCGTCTGCCCCGTTGCCGCCGCCGCTGTAGGGCACATGAGCTCGACTGCATGGGGCCGTGAAGGATCGAACCTGTAAAGCCCCAACGGACGTCACACGGCCGAGCCATCGCGCGGTAGGTCTTCCTTTACGGCGAACCCAGTGCGCGTCATCACGCCCCAGTCCTTGCGGCCGCGCAGATACTTGACGAGTCCGCGCAGGCGCCAGTAGACCGTCAGCTGACGGTATCCGAGGCTCTCGAGCACCGCCCACGGCACCAGCACGAGGCGGTCCCTCACTTGCCCGTAGCGAGGAAAGCTCAGCTCGTCGAGCACCAGGGTCAGGCACGTGAGCAGCACGCCAAATCCGTAGGCGACGAGAAAGAAGAGAAGCGCAAAGGATCCGTCGACGTCTCCCATCGCAAGCGCCACGGAGAGCCCGATCAAGCCGACGAGCTCGATCAACGGAGCGAGGAGCTCCACGAGGACGAAGTACGGAAAGGCCACGAGGCCTAGCGCCCCGTATCGTGGTCGCAGCATCACGTCGCGATGGCGCCACAGGACGTCGGCGAGGCCCCGCTGCCAGCGGTCCCGCTGGCGACCGAGCACGCGCAGCGACTCGGGTACCTCCGTCCAGGCGACGGGATCGGGGATGAACTCGACGCGCTGGGACGTGCCCCGCTCGGCGCCCTGGCGCCTCAGCCGCACGACCAGCTCCATGTCCTCGCCGACCGTGTCGTGCAGGTATCCACCGGCGGCGATGACCGGCTCGCGCCGAAAGAGGCCGAAGGCACCCGAGATGATCAGGTTTCCGCCCAGTCGGTTCCACCCCAGGCGGCCGAAGAGGAACGCGCGCACGTACTCGACGGCCTGGATGCCCGCGAGCGGGTGGCGGGGCGCGCGAGCCACGCGGACCCTTCCGGCCTTCACGTTCGCTCCGTTGACGACGCGGACGGTCCCGCCGGCCGCCACGACGTCGCTGCCGTGCAGGAAGGGACGCGCCATCCGCAACAGGGCGTCCGGCTCGATCAGGGTGTCGGCGTCGATCGCGCAGACGAGCTCTCCGCTCGCCACGTTGAGCCCGGCGTTGAGCGCGTCTGCCTTGCCACCGTTGTGCTTGTCGACGACGACCAGATTCGGCTTGACGGACGATCGGTAAAGACCGCGGACATCCGCGTGCTCGATGCGTCGTCGATAGATCGGGTGGATCGGTGCGAGCTCGAACTCTCGCTCGAGAACGGCCAGCGTGTCGTCGCCCGAGCCGTCGTTGACGAGCACCACCTCGAGGTTTGGATACTCGAGCGTCAGTAGCGCACGCACGCTCTCGGCCACGGTTGCAGCCTCGTTGTGCGCCGGGGCGATCACGCTGAGCGTGGGGGCGACCCCCGAGCCGAGCACGCGCCAGCGGCGCTCTTGCCGAGCCCTCAGCAGGTGGCGACGCATCTCGAGGGCGGCGCACCCCAGGAGCATCAGGTAGAAGACGTTGACCGCAAGGAAGTAGAAGAGGATCCCCCAGTTGAGCCCGCTGAGGAACGAGGCAATGGTCATCCTCGCGCCGATGAGACGACGTTGACGGCCGACTCCCGCGCGCGCGGATGTCGCCGTCCGTCGGGAATCTCCAGTACCTGCTGCGCCATGTCACTGGCGAAGCGATCGCGATCCGACAACGCGCGGCGCAGGAGGAGCATGCCGGGTGCGCCAAGTGCCTTCAAGGCAAGCGCTGCCGCCCTTCGAACGTCCCAGGAGGAGTCATGAAGGCGCTCCGCCAGCGCGCCGGCCGCAGGCCAGTGGCCGAGCTTGCCGAGACCCGTTGCGGCCGCGGCGCGCACGTTGAGATCCGGATCGCGGAGTAGAGCGCCCAGGGCATCGGTCGCCTGGGCGCCGCCGATCGAGCCGGTCAGCGCGGCTGCGAGCGCGCGCGACCGCGCATCCGGGGAGCGGCAGCATTCGAGCGCGATTCCGAGGAAGCGGGCGTCCCCGATTCCCGCTGCCACCTCGAGCGCCTCTGGCGTGGGGTCGTTCTCCAGGAAGCGCAGGAGCGGCTCGGCGGCGACGTGACCGACGCGCAGGAGCGAGTCCTTGACGGTGAAACGGCAGAGCGTCTCGGGATCGGCAAGCATCGACAGCAGGCGGTCGATCGAGTCTGACTCGGGATGGTCGCCGGCCCACTGGGCCGCCTGGGCTCGCACCTCGGGGCGGCAATCACTGAACATGCGTGGAACGACGGTCTCACCGCCGCCGAGCACGGTGAACACGCGGGCCCCGCGAAGACGTGTCCCCCAGCGTCTGCCCGAGCACCACCGCTCGGCCTTCTCCAGAAGGCCTAGGTCGGCCGCGATCCCGGTCAGGAGGTGCTTGTCGCCGCCACCGAGGCTTGTGCTGAGATCGCCGAGGACGGCGATCTGGGCGTTCGGCGGCAGCCTGGCGAGCGCCGCCAGATCGTCGCGGTCGAGGGGCGTGCCGTCGAGTGCCGCACGCAAGCTGCGCGCGGCCTGGGCCAGCCTGGGACGTTGTCTGCGCTGGCGCGCCGCGAGCAAGACGGCATGGCCGATCAGCACCAGCAGGGAGATCGCGAGAAGCGCGATCTCGACCACGACGATGTAGACAAGGAGCCGCTCGCCCATCAGCGCTTCAATGTCCTTCGGATTCTCTGCATCAGCACCGGCACGCTGAACGGCTTCGCGACGTGGTCGTAGGCTCCGAGTTCGAGCGCCTCGAGCACCTCGGCCTCCCCGGAGCGAGCGGTCAACATGATCACCCGGGTGCTTCTCAGCACATCGTCCCGGGCCAGGCGCCGCAGAACGGAGAGCCCGTCGAGCCCCGGCAGGTCGACGTCGAGCACGATGAGCGCCGGAGAGACCTCGGGGCTCGCGCCCGCCAGAGCGGACACGGCCTCCTGGCCATCGTCGATCCAGCGAGTGCGGTAGCCCCGCGTCTCGAGCGAATCGATCAGCACGCCGGCCAGCATCGGGTCGTCCTCGACCACGACTACGTCGGGGCACTCCGGCGCAGCACCGACCTTCGAGCCGACTGGTAGCACGCGATTGCGCCCTGCAGCCTTGGCTGTATACAGGGCGTCGTCGGCTGCCCGGTAGAGCGCGTGCAAGTCGCCGCCGTCGCGTGGGTATTCGGCCACCCCGGCGCTGAAGGACAGGCGACTGGACGCCCCTTCCCCGCTCGTGAACTCCTCCCGGCGAAGGCTTTCGAGCACTTCGGCAATGCGCTGCACGCCGTCGTCGCGTGCCATGCCGTACATGCCCACGACGAACTCCTCACCGCCCCAACGTCCAATGACGTCCTCGCCCCTGAATGCATCCATGAACATCTCTCCGAGACGGCGGAGCGCGGCGTCACCGGCCGTATGGCCGAGACGATCGTTCAGCTGCTTGAAGTGATCGAGGTCGAAAAGAGCGAACGAGACCGGCTGATCGAAGCGATCCGACATCGCAAGGAAGTCGTCGAGCACGGCGGTCGCCCTGCGTCGGGTGGCGACGCCGGTGAGGCCGTCGCGCTCGGCGAGGTCGCGGAAGAGCTTGATCCGCTCGAGCCGGTTGAGGATCCTTGTGACGAGCTCCGGCCCGACGATCGGCTTGTTCACGTAGTCGTCGGCCCCCGCCTCGAAGATGCGCTGTACGGAATCGGCGTCAGTGCGCCCGGTCAGGAACAGCACCGGGAGCTGGCCAAAACGCTCGTCGGTTCGCACCGCTCGGCAGAGGTCGATCCCGTCGAGCTTCGGCATGTCCAGGTCGAGCACCAGGAGGTCGGGCGCCACCTCGGCGAGCACCTCCCAGAATCGCAGCGGATCGTTGAGCGTCGTGATCGCCATGCCGCTCGGGGCGAGCAGGGCCTCGAGAGCATCCGAGATCGCCGGGTCGTCATCCACCGCGAGGAGCTTGAACCGCGCGGAGTCGCTGCGCTCCATCGTCGCGCTCACCGCGTCGATCACCTGGGCCGCCGGGCGCGTGCGCTGCACGAACCCACGCCCGCCCCGCCGGGATACCTCGACGCGGTCGAGCAGCGCCTCGCTCCCCGTGAGCACCACGACTGGGATCGGGGGCTCGCGGCCGGTGAGGTCCTCGATTAGCTTCAAGGCTTCGTCGGCGCCGCCCTCGGCAAAGTTGACGTCGAAGACCGCAGCATCCGGCGGCTCCATCGCGAGAAGTTCGTGCGCACCGGCCGAGGTGGCGGCGGAGCGGGGCCGAAAGTTCCTTTCGAGGGCCTCCGCCGACAGCCGCTCGATCAGCTCGGGGTCGGGGCCCACCAGAAGAAGCGCGCGGCCGTCCGCGGGCGGAGCATCGCCATCGCCATTCTCCTCGGGTCCGGCCGGCCGGCTCTCGATCTCAGCGCTGAGCGCGAGGGCCAGCTCGGCGAGATGGAAGGCCTGTGAGGGCGCCGGTGCCGCTAGCGCCTGCTCGAGCTCGCGCGCGATCTCGGAGCCGCGTGGAAAGCCGAACATCCCCAGTGAGCCCGCGAGCTTGTGTGCGTCGCGCTCGGCTCGCGCGCGCAGGTCCTCGCTGAGGCTGTGGTCGAGCATCGCGCCGATCGCCTCCTCGAGCGTTTCGATTCGCCCAGCGGTCTGCTCCCTGCTTCTCTGCCAGACCGCCTCCACGGCGGCCGGCACGTGCCCCGCCAACCGACTACTCGGCTTTCTCGACACGTGAGCGCTCGGCCGCGGCCGCGAGCACCTCAGCCACGCGCTCGGGGAGCGACATCGGGTCGAAGGGCTTGGTCAGCACGCCTGCCACTCCGAGCTCCGCGAAGTAGCGCAGGTCCGCGCCCTGGGCCTTCGCCGTGAGCAGGATCACGGGAATCTCGCGCGTGCTGGGCTCGGCCTGCAGCAGACCGAACGTCGTCGGGCCGTCGATGCCGGGCATCATCACGTCGAGCAGAATCGCGTCGGGTCGCTCGGCGATCGCCTTTGCGACCCCCTCGCTGCCCGAGCGGGCGGTGGAGACACGCCAGCCACCCACGGCCTCGAGGGTGATGCCCGCCACCTCGCGGATGTCGTCCTCGTCATCGACCAACAGGATGTGCTTCTGGCTCATCTTCCCTCTCCCGTATCCGGTCATGCGACAGGCGCGCGATCAGCGCCATCACGCGGCGCTCGAAGTGCTGTGGGCTGATCCGACTCTTGGTGAGGAACTCGGTCGTGTCCCCGAGCCGCAAGCGCTCGCGGTCGGCTTCGTCGAGGTCGTTCGCGGTGTAGACGACCATCGGCAGCGCGTTCAGGCGCTCGTGGCGGCGAAGCCAATCCACGACCTCGAAGCCGTCGGCCTCCGGCAGGCCGATGTCGAGCACCACCAGGTCGGGCAGAACCCGTTGGGCAAGCTCGATCGCCTGCACACCGCTCGAGGCCACGAAGGTCTCGATGCCGTGGCTCTCGAAGATCGCGGTCAGGATGCCCGCGAGGTCTCGGTCGTCCTCGACGACGAGCACTTTGAAGGGGTCGCGTCGCGAGACGGCGCGCTCGAGGGCCGCGAACAGCGCCCGCTCGTCGATCGGCTTCTCGAGCCAGTCGAGCACCGGCTCGCCCGGCGTCTCGCCCTCTCCCTCGGAGAGCACGCTGAGGAACACGATCGGGATATCGCTCGTCTCGTGGCGTTGGCTGAGCGCCGCTGCGGTCTCCCAGCCGCTGATGCCGGGCATCAGCAGGTCGAGGAGAATCGCATCGGGCCGCTCGGCGATCGCGCGCTCGAGCGCTTGCTCTCCCGATGCTGCCTTGATCACCCGATACCCGCGCAGCTCGAGCATCGCTCCCACGACCTCCACGACCGAGGCGTCGTCGTCGCAGATCAGCACGGCGGGCCCACCGGAAACGGCTCGATCGCCGTATTCATGGTCGGGCTCGGCGAGCGCCGGCAGGACGAACGAGAACCTGCTGCCTTCGCCTGCCACGCTCTCGACCCAGATCCGCCCTCCGTGGTTTTCGACAATCGTCCGACAGATCGCCAGCCCCAGGCCCGTGCCGCCCTTCTCGCGCGAGTCGGAGGCGTCGACCTGCTGGAAACGCTCGAAGATCGACTCGTGCTTGTCGGCTGGGATGCCGCGGCCCTCATCGGTGACGCAAAACAGGACCTCCCCGTCATCGCGCGCGCATGAGACCCGCACCGTGCTGGCGGGCGGGGAGAACTTGACCGCGTTCGAGATCAGGTTGGTCAGGGTCTGAATGACGCGGTCGGGGTCGGCGACGAGCGGCACCGAAGCGGTTTCGGCACGGAGCGTCACCTGCGCTTCGGCGGCAAATGACTGCAGGCCCTCGGTGGCGCGCGCGATCAGCTCGGCGGCGTCCGTGGGCTCCTTGTGCATGACGCCCTCGCCGTGGTCCATCCGCTCGATGTCGAGGATGTCGTTGATCAAGCGCACGAGGCGATCGGTGTTCTGGACTGCGATCTCGATCATCCGCTGGCCCTTCTCCGGTAGCGGCCCGAGCACGCCCGACTCGAGCAGGCCGAGCGAGCCTCGGATCGAGGTGAGTGGGGTGCGCAGCTCGTGGCTGACGACCGACGTGAACTCGTCCTTGGTGCGCTCGAGCTCGCGCCGCTCGCTGACGTCCTTGCACACGACCACCGCACCCTTGACCTCACCGTGCTCGACGATGGGCGTCGTCGTGTACTCGATCGGGAGGCTCGTGCCGTCCTTGCGCCAGTAGACATCGTCGGCGCGGCGATGGACTACGCCATCCTCGAGCGACGCCATCATCGGGCATTCGTCGACCAGGCATGGCGTCCCGTCCGGCCTCGTGTGATGGATGACTTCATGCAGGTATCGACCATCGAGCTCGCCGATCTCGTGGCCGGTCATCCGCATCGCGGCGGGATTCGCGAAGGTGACAATTCCATCCGAGTCGATGCCGTAGATGCCCTCGCCGGCGGAGTTGAGGATGGACTCGTTCTGAATCAGGAAGCGCTTGCTCACATCTGCGTACGTCGTCGCGGCGCGTGCGAAAGCGGCGATCAGGGTGAGCATCGCCAGGGCGAACGCGACGTCATTGGTCCCTCGCACGTGGTCAAAGGCGATGAGGATGAGACCGATCAGCGCGAGGGCCGCGGCGATTGCCAATGCGGTCACGCCCTCGAGCTGACGGCTCCGCGTGACTACGGGCTTCTGCCAGGCGGCCAGCGCGTAAAGCGACATCGCCGTCACATACGTCAAGTCCAAGAGCGTTCCGCCCTCGTAGGTCTCACCGGCAACCTGGTAGAGGTAGATTACGTCGCCCGCCGCCTGGATCATGAGGCCGCACCAGATCAGTGCCCAGGTTCGGCTCAGCCTCCATTTGCCCAATGCGAAGACCACCAGCACCACGCTGATCATCAGGAGATCCAGGAGCGGGTAGGAGAGACCGGTGGCGACCGCTTCCACGCTTCCTCCCGTACTGGCGATCAGGGAGTCCACGAGCAGCGCCGCCGCGACGGCGGCAAGCGCCAGGGCCGCGACCACCACATCGATCCAGAGCGCCCGGCGCAGACCAACTAGGCGAGCCCGGATGAGAAACATCACGGCCGCGAGCAGGAGAAACCAGGAGGTGATCCACTGCGCATCCGCAACGGACGGATACGGCGGAGAGTCCAGGTGCTGCTGGAACCGGAAGTAATAGGCATACCCGCTTCCGAAGAACAGCATCCCCATCCCGAACAGCGCCCATACGGCGCGTTCCCCGTGAATGAGCGCCGCCCTGAGAATGCACAAGGCGCCGAACACGAAGGGCAGGCAGACGTAGAGGGCCTGAAAGCCGCTAGCGGTCGCGTCGCCGAACGCAGCGGCGAGGGCGAAAACGGCGAGCCCAGCTAGGCCGGCCGTCCACAGGAGGTAGACGGCGATCCGTACCGTGCGGGAGAATCGATCGAGCGAGAGCAAGTAAGCGCTCCTGTCTGGGAGCGGGCGCATCGGGATGGTGGCGGATGCCCTTCTCCTATCGACACACCATTGGGAAAGGGTGAATCGCCGTCTGCCCCGAGCTGATTGAACGACGACGTGATGTCGCCGAGACTTCCGGGGCCGACAGAACCCTCGAACCGACCCACATCTCGTATCGGTACTCCAAACGCCTGCGGCCTCTTTGAAACCGACGTGGCAGGGTCCCTAGAGGTGACGTATCAGCACGATTGACCGCTACGTCTAGAGCACGCGTGGCGAACTATTGCGGGGGGATCCTCGAGTGGGCCGTGAAGGATTCGAACCTTCGACCTTGGGATTAAGAGTCACCGCGGCTGGGTGCCAGCGGGTGTCGCTCCGTGCCGCTTCGTGCCATCTGGTGCGGTAGCGCGGCCTTCGGCATGACG
>Ga0136631_10000168_pt1 | contig 19534 bp, 18 predicted proteins | sample AntDrymUQ6012206_2_FD_104655 | JGI IMG/M metagenome (GOLD analysis project Ga0136631, IMG submission 104655) | Polar desert sand microbial communities from Dry Valleys, Antarctica - metaG UQ601 (22.06) | ecosystem: Environmental > Terrestrial > Soil > Desert | place: Antarctica: Dry Valley... | reverse complement strand
GCCCCCGTCCCCGCCGCTCTCGAGCGCCTCGGCGGTCGACGACCGCGGCGGCTTCTCCGCTACGCGCTACGCCTTGATCATCGGCGGCGCCGTCGCGACCGTGCTCGCCGCCGCCGTGCTCATGTACACCCTGACGCGGGACGACCCGGCGCCGAAGCCCAACGACTTCGGCTCGGTCACGCAGCCGTCGGCGACGCCCGCGGAGCCGGGCGCGACATCGACCCTCGCGAGGCCGGGGACGCCGGCGAGCGTCAACCGCCGCGCGACGCGCGTCGCGGTGCTCAACGGCACGACACAGACCGGTCTCGCACGCGCGGTCGCCGACAAGGTCGAGCAGGCGAGGTTCACGATCGCCGGCACCGAGAACAACGCCGATCAGGCGGTGCCGACGACGACCGTCTCCTACCGGTCCGGCAACGAGCGCGCGGCGCAGATCGTCGCGCAGGCGATCGGCGTCGACCGCAGCTCCGTGCAGCCCGTCGATGCGAACACGTCGGCGGCCGCGGACGCGGACGTCGTCGTCATCGTCGGCGCCGACAAGATCGGATAGCGCCGACAGGGGTCGTCGTGGCCGGCTCGAATGAGGTCCTGCTCGTGCGTCACGGGGAGACCGACGACAACGCGGCCAATCGCTTCCAGGGCCGCATCGACACGCCGCTGAACGATCGCGGCCGGGAGCAGTCGCGTGCGCTCGCTCGCTCGCTCGCGGGCGAGGGCCTGCGCGCGCTGTACTCCAGCCCGCTGTCGCGCGCCCGCGAAACGGCGGAGATCGTCGGCGCGCAGCTCGGCCTGAAGCCGACCTACGACCCGCGACTCATGGAGGCCGATGCCGGGGAGTGGTCGGGACGGCTCTCCGCCGAGATCGCCGCCGGCGCACCGGGCGCCTTCGCCGCCTGGCGCGGCGCCGATCCGGGCTTCCGCTTCCCCGGCGGGGAGTCGGTTGCGCAGCAGGCCGCACGCGTCGCGGCCGCGCTGGCCGACGTGGGCGCGGGGCCGCTGCCGGCGCTCGTCGTCACCCACGGCGGCACGATCCGCGCCGTCGACGGCATCGTCGCCCCCGGCGGCGCGATCGCCAATTGCGAGCTGCACCGTGTGCGGGCGCCGGCCGCGAGCCGGCCGTGATCTCTGCCCCTGACGTCTCGACGAGCAACGGCGCGCTGCCGTCGCGAGGACCTGCCGTGGTCTTTGCCCCTGACGTTCCGACGAGCAACGGCGCGCTGTCGTGACCACCGCGGCGCGGATCGCGTTCGCGCTGCTCGTCTGCGCGACGGTGGGGGCGTTCTTCTTCGCGCAGGAGCTCAAGAGCACGCCGCCGCTCGTCCAGGACCTCAAGGTCACGCCGTTCTTCTCACCCAACCGCGACGGGCGCTTCGACCGCGCCCGCGCGTCGTTTGTCCTCAAGCGCTCCGACGACGTCACCGCGACGGTCATCGACCGCGCCGGCGACACGGTGCGCGAGCTCGCCGACAACCGGCGGGTGCCCGTCGGCCGGCGGATGAACATCGTCTGGGACGGGCGCGCCGCGGACGGGCGGACCGTCCTCGACGGGACCTACCGCATCCGCGCGAGCCTGCGCCGCCAGGGGCGCTCGGTGACGCTGCCGCGCAACATCCGCAAGGACACGCGGCCGCCCGACGTGCTCGTGACGTCGATCGGCCCGCTGCGCGACAAGCTGCCGCGGCCCGAGCTCGTGCCGAGCGCGGGGGGCGAGCCCGCCCGCGTCTCCTTCCAGGCCGCCGGTCATCGCAAGGAGGTGCTCGTCTACCGGACCGACGTGCAGCCGCCGCGTCCGGTCTTCGACGCGCCGATCCAGCTCGCCGACGACGCCACCCGCTGGACCTGGAACGGGACCGTCGACGGGCGCCGGGTCGCGGCCGGGACGTACCTCGTCGTCGTCCGTGCCCGCGACCAGGCCGGCAACGTCGGCTCGTCGGCCCCGATCCCACCGCGCTTCGGTTTCCGCGAGCCGCTGCGCGGACGCGGCGGCATCACCGTGCGCTACCTCACCGCACAGGCTCCGGCGGAGCCGGTGAACGCCGGCGAGGAGGCGCTCGTCGCGGTCGACTCCGTCGACGCGAACTTCCGCTGGACGCTGCGCCGCGTCGGCGAGCGCGAGGTCCGCAAGCGCGGGCGCGGGACCCGCTCGCGCGTCGTGCGCTTCGCAGCGCCGGGCGGCAAGTCGGGGCTCTACCTCTTCGAGGCGCGAACGCGCACCCGCAAGGTCGCGGCGCCGCTCGTCGTGCAGTCCCAGCAGGCGCGCGACGTGCTCGTCGTGTTGCCGGTGACGACGTGGCAGGGCACCAACCCGGTCGACGACGACGGCGACGGGCGCCCGAACACGCTCGGCGTCGGCCTGCCGGTGCGGATTGCGCGCCCGTACGCCAAGGACGGCCTGCCCGACCAGCTCCCCACGCAGGAGGCGCTGCTGCTCGCCGAGCTCGACCGCAGCGGCCGGCGCTACGACCTCACGACGGACGTCGCGCTCGCCCACGGCGTTGGCCCGCGCCTCGCCGACCACCGCGGCGTCATCCTGGCCGGCGACACGCGCTGGCTCGACGTCGGCGTGGCCCGCGCCCTGCGGCGCTTCGTGCGCGGCGGCGGGCGGCTGCTGTCGGTCGGGACCGAGTCGCTGCGGCGCAGCGTGACCCTCGACGAGAGCGACCAGGCGGCGGCGCCGACGCTGCCGACGGCCCGCGACCTCTTCGGCGCGCGCCTGCGGCCCATCGTGCGCGAGCCGGTGACGCTCGTGAACATCCTCGACGACGTCAACCTCTTCGGCGGGACCGAGGGCCTCTTCGGCGGCGTCGACGCCTTCGAGCAGACGCTCGACGTGCGTGGCGGAGCACGCGCGATCGCGGCCGCTGCGGCCACGCAGATCGGCGACCGGCAGGTCATCGTGGCCTCGCGCCTCGGTAAGGGGCTCGTCATCCGTCCGGGGCTGCCCGACTTCTCGGCGAAGCTGCGCACGAACCCCGAGCTGGCGACCTTCCTGGAGCGGACATGGACGCTGCTGAGGCGCCGGTGATCGCGGCCATCACGACGCTCGGAGACGTCGTCCAGACGGCCGGCGTCGTCGTCGCGGCGCTGCTCGCGGCGGCCGTCCTGCTCGTCCGTTCGTCGCGCGCCCGGGGAGCAGCGATGCTGGCGGCGCTCGTCGTCACGCCGGTCCTGCTCGTCGCGAACATCTGGTCGACGCCGCAGTTCGAGCCGCTGCGCGATCGCCTGCTGCCGGCGCTCGCCGCCGTCGCGGGCGGACTGGTGCTGCTGGCGCTCGGGGCAGTCGCGATCCACCGCCGGCCGGAGCTGCTCGCCCTCGCGGCGGCGGCGGCGCTGCCGTTCCGCGTCCCGATCGAGTCCGGCGGTGACACGGCGAACCTGCTGGTGCCGCTCTACGTCGTCATCGCCGCCGGGGCGCTCGCCTACGCCGTCCCGCGGCTGCGCGCCCCGCACGGCCTCGACGACGAGCAGGACGCCGGGCCGCGCGGCCTGCTCGAGTGGCTGCTGGCGGCGACGGTCGTGCTCTACGCCGTGCAGGCCGCCTACTCGAGCGGCTTCGACGCCGCGCTCGCGCAGGTCATCTTCTTCTACGTCCCGTTCGCACTGCTCTACGCGCTGCTCGTCCGCCTGGAGTGGACGCCGCGGTTGGCCGCCCGCTGCCTCGTCGTGGCGCTCGTGCTCGCGGTCGCGTTCGTCGGGATCGGCTTCGTCGAGTACGGCAGGCGCGAGCTGCTGCTGAACCCGAAGGTCATCAGCTCCAACCAGTTCGAGTCCTACTTCCGCGTGAACTCGCTGTTCTTCGACCCGAACATCTACGGGCGCTTTCTCGTGACGGTCATGCTCGCGCTCGCCGCCGTGCTGCTGTGGAGCCGGCGTGCCGCCGTCGTCGCCGGCTGTGCGCTCGCGCTCACGCTGTTGTGGGCCGGGCTCGTGCTGACGCTGTCGCAGTCTTCGTTCACCGCGCTGCTCGCGGGGCTCGCGGTGCTGGGGGCGCTGCGGTGGGGCGCGGCGAGGATGGCGGCGCTCGCGGCGGTGCTGGCGGTCGCGGGCCTCACCGTCGTGCTCGCGGCGCCCGGCGCGGTCGGCCTGGACCAGTCGACGGACGCGGTCACGAGCGGACGCTCGACGCTCGTCCGCGGCGGCGTCGAGCTCTTCACGGCGCGCCCGCTCACCGGCTGGGGTGCGGGCGCCTTCCGCAACGAGTACCGCCGCCAGGAGAAGTCCTCCAATGCGCGGGCGTCGGCGGCCTCGCACACGATCCCGATCACCGTCGCCGCCGAGCAGGGGGTCGCCGGCCTGGCGCTCTATCTCGCGCTCGTCGTCGCAGCGATCTGGGGCCTGCTGCGGGGCGCCCGTACGTCGGTTGCCCGCGCTGCGCTCGCAGCGGCGTTCGTCGCGCTCGCGGTCCACACGCTGCTCTACGCGGCGTTCCTCGAGGATCCGCTCACGTGGGCGCTGCTGGCGCTCGGCTCGACGCTCGTGCCCGCCGCCCGGCGGCCGGCCAAGGCCGCGCCGCCGGCCGCCGAGCTCGCCTCCGCCGCACGGTGACGCGCGCGCCGGAGCGCTGGGCGTTCGGAGCGCTCGCGGTCGCAGCGGGCGCGCTGTGGGCGCTCGTTCCGACCTACCCGGACTACGACGCCTACCAGCACCTCGTCTGGGGCCGCGACCTCCTCCACGGGGCGACCCCGGGCTTCGAGACGTTCGCCGCGCCGACGCAGCACCCGCTCTACCTCGCGCTGGCCGCGCTGCTGTCGCTCGCCGGGCAGGACGCCGACCGCCTGCTCGTGCTCGCCACCGTCCTGAGCCTCGTCGCGCTGACGGCCGGGACGTACGTGCTCGGGCGCGGCCTCTTCGGCCCGTGGCCTGGCGCCGCCGCCGCGCTGTTCGTCGGCTCGAGCTTCGCCTTCCTGCTCTACGCCGTCCGCGCGTTCGTCGACGTCCCGTTCCTCGCGCTCGTCGTGTGGGCGGCGGCGCTCGAGGTCGCGCGGCCGCGGCGCGGCCTGGCGCCGATGGCGCTGCTCGCGCTGGCGGGGCTCCTGCGCCCGGAGGCGTGGGTGCTCGCCGGGCTGTACTGGCTGTGGTGCCTGCCGGGACGCGCGACCCGTCCGCGGCTGGCCCTGCTCGTCCTCGTCCTCGCGTCGCCCGTGATCTGGGCGCTCGTCGACCTCGCCGTCACCGGCGATCCGCTCTTCAGCCTCCACTCGACGAGCAGCCTCGCCGAGGCGCTCGGGCGCGAGCGCGGCCTGCGCACCGTCCCGTCGGCGTTCGTGACGTTCCTCGCCGACGTCGCGCGCCCGCCGGTCGCCGCGGCGGGCGTCGTCGGGCTCGTCCTCGCGCTGCAGCGCTTCCGCCCGGAGCGGTTGGCGGTGCCGCTGGCGCTGCTCGGTGCCGGCGCGCTGACGTTCGCCGGGACCGGCCTGGCCGGGCTGGCGATCCTGCCGCGCTACCTCACGGTTCCGGCGATCGCGCTGTGCCTGCTCGCCGGCTACGCCGTGCTCGGCTTCACGACGCTCGCCCCCGGGCCCGCGCGCGAGCGCTGGCGTCGCGCGGCGATCGGGGCGCTGCTCGTCGGCCTCGCGTTCCTCGCCGTGAAGGCCGCGAGCTTCGAGCGCCTGCGGGCCGAGCTGCGCTTCATCGAGCGCACCCACGAGCAGCTCTCCGCGCTGGTCGCCGACCCGCGGGTGCGCGCCGGGCTGCGCTGCGGGTCGCTGACGTTCCCGACCTACCGCCTCGTGCCCGACGCGCGCTGGATCCTCGACGCCGGCGCCGGGCGGGTGCGCTCGCGCGCCGTCGACAGCGACCCCGGCGCCGTCGCGGTCTATGTCGCAGGCGACGCGAAGTTCGAGCGCCGCTTCGGCCGCGCGGACGGCGTCAGCCGCGCGACGAACAGGCTGCCCGCCGGCCCGCCCGACGTCCGCCATGGGCCGTTCGTCGCCTACGTGCGCTGCACTGCCACAGGCCTCGGATTCGCCAGCCGAGCTCTAACCGACCGGCAGCGCGAGCGTGGCCGCCGCGGCCAGGACGAGCGCGACGAGAGCGCGGTCGCGCGTACGGGTGCGCAGGGCGGCGGGCGCGGTGCCGGCGGTCGGCGCCGCGAAGCGCGCCGCCTCCTCGGTGATCCACCTCAGGACCGCGGCGGCAAGCGGGGCTGGGCGGCGCGGCTCGTGGCGCACCGTCTCGACCAGCGCGCGGCCCGAGGCCGCGAGGCCTCCGCGGGCCCCGAGGCGGCCGAGGATCGCTGACGCCTCGTCCGCCGCGGGCACGCGCCGCGCGCGGTGCAGCGTGCGGCGGGCCACCTCGCGCAGCCCTTCCTCTCCCGCCGCTGCCCGCAGCCAGGTGGCGACCAGGACGAGCAGGGCCGCCCGCGCCGTGCGCTGCAGCGTGAGCTCGAGCGCGACACCGCCCACCAGTCCGAAGGCGAGCGCGCCGCCCGCCAGCAGGCCGGCGAGCGCAACGCCGGCGCGCAACGGCTCGCGCTCGCCGCGCGCGGTGACCCATGCGAGCGCGAGCCATGCCGCCACCGCGCCGAGGACCACCCAGGCGGTGCTGACGAGCAGCACGGCGAACGCCACGACCGCGGCGAGCGCGACCGCGCGCGGGTCGAATCGCGGCTCGCGCTGGGGAGTGCCGGGCGAATCTTCGCGCGCCCGACCGCCGCGCAAGGGCCGCGCGCCGCCGGCGCCCGCCGCCGCCGCCGCCGCCGACCAGCCGAGCAGGCCGCGGCGGTAGACGGCGACCTGCACCGTGCTCGCGAACGCCGTCCACGCGAGGAGGCTGGCGGCGGTGGCCAGCAGTGCGGCGGTCGTCCCCGCCGGCACGAACGGCAGGTCGCCCAGCAGCGCGTCGTAGGTGCCGGCGTAGACGTCGAGCCCGCCGATGATGACCCAGATGTAGAAGCACGTGGAGATGAGCTGGTCGGCGAGGCGGATACCGGCGCAGGCGGCGAGCTGGGCGGCGAACGCGGTTCCGCGGGCGTGCAGGCGCCCGAGGAGCGGCGCGGACAGTGCCTGCGTCAGCGGAATCCCGAAGCGGGCCGGTCCCATGACTGCGACGGTCTGCAGCATCGCGGCGAGGCTCGCGCCGTAGCCGATCCGAGCGCCCGCGCGCTGGGCCACCCGCGCGAGCGCCACGCCGCCGGCGAGCGCGATCGCAAAGCCGCCGGTGGGCACGACGCGCGAGGCGAGAAACGATGCGGTCGCCACGTGGGCGAGCCCCGCGGGGTCAGCGGCCTGGGCGGCAGCGCGGGCCTCGGCGCCATCGTTGGGTTGTGGCGTCTGCGGGGTCTCGGGGTCGAGGACGTCGCTCACCGCTGAAGTGTGGCGACACCGCACCGCCGGCAGCGCCGCACGTCCGCGGTCCGCGTAACCTCGGCGGCCATGCATCGCAAGTGGTGGACCCTGCTCGCCGTCTGCCTGGCGACGTTCATGCTGCTGCTCGACATCACGATCGTGAACGTCGCGCTGCCGGACATCGCTCGCGACCTGGACGCGGGCTTCAGCGACCTGCAGTGGGTCATCGATGCCTACGCGCTCATGCTCGCGGCGCTGCTGCTGACGGCAGGATCGCTCGCCGACCTGCGCGGGCGCCGGCGCATCTTCGCGCTCGGCCTCGTGAGCTTCACGTTCGCGTCGGTCCTGTGCGCGCTGGCGCCGAGCGCGCTCGTTCTCATCCTCGCCCGCGGAGCGCAGGGAATCGGCGGGGCCGCGATGTTCTCGACGTCGCTCGCCCTGCTGGCGCAGGAGTTCCACGGGCGCGAGCGCGGCACCGCGTTCGGCATCTGGGGCGCGACGACCGGCGCCGCCGTCGCGATCGGCCCGCTCGTCGGCGGCGCGCTGACGGACGGCCTGGGCTGGCCGTCGATCTTCTACCTCAACGTGCCGATCGGCATCGCGACGCTCGCGATCACGCTTCGGCGGCTGCCGGAGTCGCGCGACGAGGAGGCCGGCGCGATCGACTGGGCCGGGCTGATGACCTTCAGCGCCGCGCTGTTCCTCCTCGTCTTCGGGCTCATCCGCGGCAACGAGGAAGGCTGGGGCAGCCCGCTCATCGTCACCCTGTTCGTGGGGTCGGCGCTCCTGCTGGCGCTCTTCATCGCCGTCGAGCGCCGCCAGCCGCGGCCGATGTTCGACCTCTCGCTGTTTCGCAACCGGACCTTCGCCGGCGGATCGATCGCAGCCTTCGCCCTGTCGGCGTCGATGTTCGCCATGTTCCTCTACCTCACGCTCTACCTGCAGACGATCCTCGACTACGGCCCGCTGGAGACCGGCCTGCGCTTCCTTCCGGTGACCTTGCTGTCGTTCGTCGCAGCGGCGGTGTCGGGCAAGCTCACGGCGCAGCTGCCCGCCCGCGCCCTGCTCGGCGGCGGGCTCGTGCTCGTCGGGATCGGCCTGCTGCTCATGCGTGGCCTCGACGCCGCTTCGGACTGGACCGCGCTGCTGCCGGGCTTCCTCGTCGCCGGCGTCGGCATCGGCACGATCAACCCGTCGATCGCCAACGCGGCGATCGGGGTCGTCGCGCCGGCGCGCAGCGGGATGGCCTCGGGGATCAGCTCGACGTTCCGGCAGGTCGGCATCGCGACCGGAATCGCCGGCCTCGGCGCGATCTTCCAGAGCCAGGTCACCCACCGCCTGACGAGCGCGCTGGCGGACACCCCCGGCGCCGGACGCTCTGGCGGCCTCGCCCATGCCGTCAGTGCCGGCGGGGCGCCGCAGGCGATCGCGCACGCCCCGGTCTCGTCGCGGCCGCGCCTGGAGCAGGCGATCCACGCGGCCTTCACGGCGGCGCTGAACGACATCCTGCTCGTCGCCGCCGTCGTCGCGATCGTCGGCGGCCTGCTCGCGCTCGCGCTCGTGCGCAGCAGCGACTTCGTGGCGCAGGGCGCGCCGCAGGCAGAGCCCGCGGCGGCCTGACGCCGGCATTTCGCCGAAACGACAAGGGCGCACGGGACGCTCGGAATGAACCGGCACGTTTGTCAGGTTGTGAGCTATATCCGCTGAGGAGCTGACAAGTGGGTGCGCGAGGCGCGCCCGCTCCTTGACATACAGGGGCCAGATGTCTACTGTCGCGACAGGGAGGCAGGGGCTGTCAACGGAGGAGCGGATTCGATGGCCACGAGGACCGCGGCGGTGCCGGAGGGCCCTGAGGAGCTCGGGCAGGTCAGCTGGCGCGACGGCAAGCGGTATCTGTGGCTGCTCGGATTGGTCGTGCCACTGCTGCCCTTGATCGCGTGGGGTTTGGTCGAGGCGACCGGCCTTGGCGCGCTGTGGTGGTACGGGCCGCTCTTCATCTTCGCCGTGCTGCCCGTGATCGACACGCTGATCGGCAAGGACGCCGAGAACCCGCCCGACAGCGCGATCGCATGGCTGGAGCAGGATCGCTACTACCGCTGGTGCACCTACCTGTTCCTGCCGCTGCAGTACGCGTCGCTGGTGTTCGCCTGCTGGCAGTGGACGTACGGTGGGCTCGGGATCGTCGAGAGCCTCGGACTGGCGTTCACCGTGGGCGCGGTCGCCGGCATCGCGATCAACACCGCACACGAGCTCGGGCACAAGCGCAAGCAGGCCGAGCGCTGGTTGTCGAAGGTCGCGCTGGCACAGACCGGCTACGGCCACTTCTTCATCGAGCACAACCGCGGCCACCACGTCCGCGTGGCCACGCCCGAGGATCCGGCGAGCGCGCGGCTGGGCGAGAGCTTCTGGGAGTTCCTGCCGCGCACCGTCATCGGCAGCCTGCGCTCGGCGTGGCACTTGGAGCGCGTCCGCCTTGGCCGCTCCGGCACGCGCACGTGGACGCTGCGCAACGACATCCTCAGCGCGTGGGCGATGACGCTCGTGCTGTTCGCCGTGCTGATCGCCGTCTTCGGGCTCGGCGTGCTGCCGTGGCTGCTCGTGCAGGCCGTGTTCGGCTTCTCGCTGCTGGAGGTCGTCAACTACCTCGAGCACTACGGCCTGGCGCGCCACAGGCAAGACGACGGGCGCTACGAGCGCTGCCGTCCGGAGCACAGCTGGAACAGCAACAACGTCTCCTCCAACGTGCTGCTCTACCACCTCCAGCGCCACAGCGACCATCACGCCAACCCCGTGCGCCGCTACCAGGCGCTGCGCCACCACGACGAGGCCCCCGAGCTGCCGTCCGGCTACGCGACGATGATCGTCCTGGCGTACCTGACGCCGCTGTGGCGCCACGTGATGGACCCGCGGGTGCTCGCCCACTACGACGGCGACGTCACGCGCGCGAACATCCACCCCCGTGCACGCAGGCGGGTCATCGCGCGCTATGGCGCAGTCGCGCGCTGAGAGAATTGACGCGATGAGCCGGTATCGCTGCCCGGTGTGCGAGTACGTCTACGACGAGGCCGAGGGCGCCCCCCGGGAGGGCTTCCCGCCCGGGACGCCCTGGCGCGAGATCCCCGACGACTGGTGCTGCCCGGACTGCGCGGTGCGCGAGAAGGTCGACTTCGAGGCGCTCGCTGCATGACCGGCCGGCGCGCGCGCCGTGCTCCCCAGGACCCGACCCGCCCCAGCTACGCCGAGGCGACCCGCGCGCTGCTGCGCGAGCGCCTGCTCGACGCCGCCGACGAGCTGCTGGCCACCCGCGACTGGGCGGCCGTCACGATGGCCGACATCGCCCGCGGCGCCGGCGTCAGTCGCCAGACGCTCTACAACGAGTTCGGCTCGCGCCAGGAGTTCGCCCAGGCATACGTGCTCCGCGAGGCGGACCGCTTCCTCAGCGCCGCCGAGCACGCGATAGCCGACCATCCCGACGACCCCGAGACCGCGCTGGCGGCGGCATTCACCGGCTTTCTCTCCGCCGCCGCCGACAACCCGCTCGTCCGTGCGATCGTGTCGGGCGACCCCAGCAGCGGACTGCTCGCGCTCGTCACCACACGCGGCGCGCTCGTCCTCGGATCGGCCACCGAACGCCTGGCCGCCTTCTTCGTCGCGACCTGGCCACAGCTCCGCGACAAGGAGGCGCGCATCGCAGCCGAAGGCACCGTCCGCCTGGCGATCAGCCACGCGCTGCTGCCAACCGCCCCCGCCCACCTCACCGGCGCCTCGGTCGCGGCAATTCTCGGCCCCCACCTCGAGCACCTGATGGCCGGCGACACCATGCGCACCGGCCACCGCGCGTAGGTGGAGTTCCACGGCGTGCATGCGATTCGACTCCGGCAGGGTTGCCGCTGCGCCTGCGTGGACTGGACCGAACAGGCCGCACCACCTGTCCGGTCCTATGGCATCCCGCTTAGCCCGGCGGGCCGGCGAGCAGCCGGTCCAGAGCGCCTGGCGAGCCGCGATCCGACCGACCTTGTCAGGTAATGAGCGGATACAGCGCATAAGCTGACAAGCGCCCGCACTCCCCCCGGTTGGTCGACAGCGCCGCGGGGATCGCGCCGTCGGACGTCACGCCGGGCTGATCGCCGAGCTCAGCAGCGGGCCCATCGTGTCCCAGTCCGCGATCTCGCAGCCGTTGCGGCGCGAGAACGTCCGCCGCACGCGGCGCCCGTCGACGGACCCGGTCACCCGGGCGGTCTGCGGACCTCCGAAGATGAGGGTGCAGATGCGATTGGGATCCGGCGCGCTGAGCAGGAACCGCTCGAGGGCCCGGGCCTGCCGGCACGCCTCTGCGGGCACCCCCGACAGGTAGCCGCCGGCGACCGCTCGCGACCCGCGACACCGCAGCGTCGCCGTTCGCGGCGTGGCGCCGGGGGTCTCGGTCACGGACAGGTTCAGCACCACGTCGGACGGGGCCGCGGTCGCGGCGGGGGCCGCCTGCGCGGCCGTCGGCGCCAGGCACGCCGTGGTCACGGCGGCGAGGACGACGGCGAGCTGTCGGCTGCGGGAGCGGAGTGCGTGCGTGCGCATGGCGATCCTCCTCACGAGCCCCGGACCGCCGCGATGGCGTCCGGGCCGAGGGCCGTCTCCCACTCGCGCAGGCGCGCGAGCCGCGTGCTCGAGCCCTGCCCCGGCCAGATGAACTCCACCTCGCGCCCCTCGATGTGTCCGCGTACCGAGAACAGCTGCGGATCCGGCGTGAAGCGCAGGTCCCTCGTCTCGATCGTGATCGGCTCGGCCAGCACGGGGGTGGCCAGCAGCCGCGCGCACACGGCCGGATCGGGCCAGCCGCCGGTCAGCACGCCGTCACGGCACACCAGCGTCCGCGTGGCGTTGCCGCGCGGGCCCTCCCAGCGCAGGCGCAGCCGGACGTCGCCCTTGGCGGAATACCGGGGCCGGTCGACGGTGAAGCCGGTGACGCGGTAGGTGATCTCGTCGTCGGCGATCATCGAGCTGCGATCGATCGAGATCGACTGCGGTACGCCGCGCGCGTCGTAGGCGACGGTCAGGCGCTCGACCCGATCGTCGATGGCCTGCTGCACGATCGCGTGGAGCCTCGGGACGGTGGCGACGTCCTCGAATGACGCCGGCGGGGCGAGCGGCGCGCCGTCGCGCACGACGATCGTGGCCGGGCCCCGGAACGAGGGCACGCAGAAGCACACCCGCTCCACGGTGAAGTGGTAGTCGCTGATGTGCGCGGCCTGCCAGCGCTGGCGGGCGGCGTCGAGTTGCTGCTGGGCCCTCCCGTTCGCGATACCCGGGTCGACCGCGCCGGGAGCAGACGGCGCCTGGGCCATGGCGCTGGACGCGCCGGTCAGGAGCAGGACCGCCGCCGCGCCCACCGCAAGGGCGCGCATGTCGTGGGTGAGCCGGCGCGCCGGCGCCGTTGCCGGCCAAGTCCAGTGTGGACGCTTCATGAGCACCTCCGGGTTCCGTGCGACGCGTGCGACGCGTCTGCTGCGTTCTCGATAACAGAAGGAGATCGAGCACCCCGATCTGATACATCCGCCGCTCCGGTTTTCAGGTACACGCGGGCGCTGCCGCGCCGGCAAGAAGACCGCTGGGTGTCCGGCTGTCGGCTACGCCATCCCGAGCGCGCGCAACCGCTCCCACAGCGGCGCGTTGACGCGCTCGGCCGTCTGCTCCAGCGCCCACGCGCGCAGCTCGCCGTCCGGGCGGACCCGCGCGCCCGCGTGCGCGCGCAGCGCCGCGACGAAGGCGTCGGCGTCAGCCGCGGTGGTCACCGCCCGGTCCCACGTGTGCACGCCGGCGAGCTCGGGCGAGATCGTGCGCCGGCCGAGCCGGGCGTACTTCAGGATCCGGTAGGGCAGCGCGGCGTCGTTGAACGGCTCGACGCGAAACGGCAGGATGCCGACGTCGGCGCAGAGGATGAGCCGCGCGGCCTCGTCGTCGGAGCGCCGCCCGAGCCAGACGAGGTTCGGCGCGGCGCGACACCAGCGGAAGTCCGGGTCGTCCTTGCACTCGTCCTCGTGCCAGGCGCCGACGAGCAGCACCACGAGCTCGGGCAGCCGCTCGGCGACTGCGCGCAGGAGCGTCCAGTCGGTGCGCCAGCCGAGGTGGCCGAGCGACACGGCGATGACCGCCGCGCCGGGGTCGGGCGCCGGGAACGAGTCGGCGGCAAGGCCGACGAGCTGCGCCTCGCGGCCGGCCTCGCGCTCGAGCTCGGCGAGCTTGCCGGAGACGACGAACGTCAGCGCCGAACGCTGCGCGGCGGCCTCGTGCAGGGCCGCGAGCCGCCGTCGCATCGCGGGCGAGGCGTCGTAGGCGACCTCGTAGCGATCCCAGCGCCCGTACCAGAGCTCGGCCTGCGGCCGGGCGGCGAGCAGCGCCCGCGCGAGCGGCCACTGGACGGGGTGGAAGATCGCGACCGCGCGCAGGTCTCCGCGCAGCGTGCGCAGGAGGCGTCGCGCGGTCCCGCGGGCGAGGCGGTCGCGCAGCGGGGCGGGCAGCCGCGCGAGGGCGCCGTAGGGCACGCGCGGCGGATCGGCGGCGGCGACCCCCTCCGCGCGCAGGAGGTCGCGCGCCTGGTCGGCGAGGATGAACCCCTCCAGCGGTCGCGGCAGCAGCAGGAGGGCGCGCGGATCCGGCACGGGCGGACAGTAGCGTGGCGCCGGTGCGCAGCCTCTTCACCCGCCTGCTGACGGGAGGTGCGAGCTACCAGGCGGCGAGTGTGCTGTCGGCGGTGCTCGCGCTCGTGACGCTGCCCCTGTACACCCACGCGCTGAGCCGCTCGGACTTCGGCGTCGCCGAGACGCTGCTGACGTTCATCATCCTCGCCTCGATCCTCCTGCGCCTCGGTCTCGGCGAGGCGTTCGTGCGCTTCTACTTCGCGACCCCCGCGGGCGCCGAGCGCGACCGTCTGGCCCGCGCGACGACCGCGACCGTGCTGCTGACGACGACCGCCGCCGCGCTGCCGGGGGCCGCGCTCGCGGGCCCGCTGAGCCGGCTGCTGCTGGGCTTCGAGGAGGCGGGGCTCATGCGCATCGCCGTGCTCGGCCTGTGGGCCTTCACGAACCTCGAGATCGCCTACGCGCTCCTGCGCGTCGACGAGCGCCGGCGCGCGTACCTCGCCGCCTCGGTCTGCAACGTCCTGCTCAGCGTCGCGCTCACGGTGACGCTCGTCGTCGGCCTCGACGAGGGCGCGCGCGGCTACCTCGCCGGCAACTACGCCGCCTCGGCGGTCGTCCTGCTCGGGCTGTGGTGGACGCTGCGCGGGCGCATCGGGCTGCGGCGGGGCGGGGTCGGGGTCGCGCTCGGCCCGCTGCTGCGCTTCGGCGTGCCGACCGTGCCCGCCGACGCAACCGTCTTCGCGCTGAACGTCGTCGACCGCGCATACCTCCTGCGCACGCAGAGTGCCGCCGCGGCCGGGCTCTTCGCCCTGTCGGTGAAGCTCGCGACAGCGGTCATCCTCGCCGTGCGCGGCTTCCAGCTCGCCTGGCCTCCGCTGGCCTACTCGATCACCGACGACGAGCGGGCGCGGCGCTTCTACGCCGCGGTCACGACCTGGTTCGTCGTCGTCGCCGGCCTCGTCGTCGCCGGGCTGACGCTGCTCGGGCGCTGGGTCGTGCGCCTGCTCGCCGCGCCGGAGTACTTCGCCGCCCACGAGGCGCTGCCGTGGGTGGCGCTCGGCTGGGCGATGTACGGCCTGTTCGGAGTGCTCGTCACGATCGGCGGGCGGGCGGGCGTCACGACGCGGACGTTCCCGGCGGCGCTCGCCGGCGTCGTCGTGAACGTCGTCGCGCTCGTCGCGCTCGTCGACCCGCTCGGGATCGCCGGCGCCGGCATCGCGCTCGTCGCGGCATACGCGGTCATGCTCGTCGTGCTGCATCTGTTGACGCGGCGGCTCTTCGCGGTGCCGTTCGAGTGGGGGCGCCTGGCCCACGCGACGGCGCTGCTGACGGGCACCGCCGTCGCGGGCGAGATGCTCCTGCCCAACGACGGCGCCGATGGCTTCGCGCTGCGGGCGGCCGCGCTCGCGGCGCTGCCGCTGGCGCTGCTGGTCAGCGGGTTCGTGCGTCCCGAGGAGCGCGCCGGGCTGCGCGTGCTCCTGCGCCGCTCATCGGCGGGTTAGAAACAGCGCCTGCCCGGAAAGAAGAACTTCATGGCGAAACCGCGCACCCCGCCCCCCGCGGGCAAGGCTGCTGCGGCCGCGGCGGGCGTTGCGCTCGCGGGCGCGGCGGCAGCCGGCGGCAAGCTCGCCCACGACCGCCGCTCCAAGCCCGCGACCGACGGTTCCCAGCGCATCTACCGACTGCGCGGGGACGAGCACGTGCCCGACGGCATCCGCCGGATCGCCCGTGGCCAGCTCGTCAACGCCCACGAGCGGCTCGACGGGGCGTCGAAGCACACGCTCGGCGAGGCCGTCCACGACACGCGCAAGCGGCTCAAGCGCCTGCGCGCCTGCCTGCGCCTCACCCGCGACGCGCTCGGCGAGGAGACCTACGATCGCGAGAACACCGCCTTCCGCATGGCCGGCCGCCGCCTGTCGGGCGCCCGCGACGCGCAGGTGCTCGTCGAGACGCTCGACGCCCTGACCAAGCACTTCGCCGACGAGCTCCCGCGTGCGGTGACGGAGAAGCTGCGCGCCCGCCTGCACGACGAGCACGAGCAGGCGACCGCCGCGATGCGCGACGACGACGCGACGATCGCCGCGACGCTCGGCGAGCTCGAGGGGGCACGCACGCGCGCCGCCGGGTGGACGCTGGACCCCGACGGCTTCGCCGCGCTGAAGCCCGGCCTGCGGCGCATCTACCGGCGCGGGCGCAAGCGGATCCGCGCTGCGCGCGCCGACACGACGACCGAGAACCTGCACGAGGCGCGCAAGCGCGTGAAGGACCTGTGGCATGCGACGCAGATCGTGCGCCCGGCGGCGCCGAAGAAGCTCAAGAAGGTCTCGCGCCGCGCGCACGACGTCGCTGATCTGCTCGGCGACGATCACGACCTCGCGGTCCTGCGCGAGTACGCCGAGACGCACCCGCAGTGCTTCGACGACGAGTCGTCCCGACGTGCGCTGCTGGCGGTCCTCGACCGCCGCCGCGACGCGCTGCAGCGCAAGGCGCTCAAGCGCGCGCGCAAGCTCTACGCGCGACCGCCGAAGCGCTTCGTCGCCTCGATCGAGCGCGGCTGGCGCAAGCGCGCGGCGACGCGGCCGCAGCCTCTCGCCGGCTGACAAGCCGGCGGCACGCCTCGGACGCGGACGGGACCGGATCGCGCAAGCAGGAGCGCTGCCGTGAGAGGATCAGGCTCCGGATGGAGCAGCGGATCAGTCTCGTCACGCTGGGAGTCGCCGACGTGGCTCGTGCGAAGGCGTTCTACGAGGCGCTCGGCTGGCGCGGTCAAGAGGTCGAGCAGACGGTCTTCTTCCAGGCCGGCGGTATGGCACTGGTCCTGTGGGGCCGGGACAAGCTCGCGCTCGACTGTGGGCTTGAGAATGGCTTGCCCACAGGGTTCAGCGGAGTCGTCCTTGCCCACAACGTTCGCGGCCAGCCAGAGGTGGACGAGATCATCGCCGCGGCGCACGGTGCGGGGGCGACGATCACGAGGTCCCCGAGCAGGACGTTCTACGGCGGCTATGCCGGCGTCTTCGTCGACCTGGACGGGTACGTCTGGGAGATCGCCTGCAACCCGGGCTTTCCGCTGGCCGAGGATGGCTCGATCACCGTCCCCGACTTCGGCCCGGTGTAGCCAGATCGCCGTCTCGGAGACGGCTTGTGACGTTCAGCAGCGTGGCAGCAGGCGCGACAGGATCCGTCGCTCACCGGCCGGGGCGCGCAGGGTGGCGACCGCGCGCAGCCGTCCAGCGCTCGCGAGCCGCCGCGTCGTTGGAGCCAGCGTCGTCGCGAACGGCGCCGCCGTGTCGCGGCGGATCAACCGCCGGCCGAGCTTGAAGTCGACCTCGCGGACGACGTGGACATCGTCGACGAGCGCGACTCGCAGGCGCCCGCCGCGCGCGCAGCGGCGCGTCAGGCGCAGCTGGGACCGCGGGCAGGCGCCGGCATCGAACGGGCACCGCAGCTCCGGCTCGCGCGTGACGCTGGGCGCGTTGAGGATCCTGAATATCGCGTTGGCGATCGCGAGCGGAGCGATGACGGCGGTGCTCGCAAGATCGCTGCCGGGGATGAGCGTCTGCAGGCACGTCGTCCGGGAGACGCGAGCCGGATCGGCGGGACCGGGATGGGTGAGCGCGTCGAAGGCGAGCGCGTAGGCGACGGCGTCGCCCACCAGCAGGAAGTGGTCCACCGGACGAGCGGCGCAGACGTCCTGAAGCACCACGTTCCTCGCTCCGGCGAGCAGAGCGGCCTGCGGCGCCGGCGTCACGAGCTCGTCGAAGGCGGTGGCGATCGCGGTGAACGACGGGCCGGTCGGCTGGGGCATGTCTCCAAACGCCCGGTTGAGATCCGACCCCGGCCGAAACTGCCAGGCGAACGGCGGACATGCGCCGTCTGCGCAGCCCTGGTCGCTTGAGGTCGCGCCCTGGTACGGGCCGCCGAGGCCGACGACGTCGTCGACCTTCGCGGGCAGGTCGGCCCAGAAGTACGGCGCGTACATCGCCAGCACGGCGCCCTGGCTGTGGCCGACGAGCGACACGTTGCGTCCGCTGCGCCGAGCGACCTCGCGGATCGCATGGACGACGTACTGCATCGAGCGCTGCATGTCGACGAGGCCGTGCTCCGGCAGCCGCACGGTGCAGACCGGGAAGCCCAGCGGCCGCAGCGCGTGCGCGTAGCCGAACGAGAAGCTCTCCTCCGGCGACGAACCCGTCCCATGCACGAGGATGACCGCGGGCTGGGCGCCGCCGCCGGGGTCGCCTTGGCACTCGAGCGCGCGCATGAGCGCAGCGGACGGCTCGGTCAGCACGGCTCCCGGTTCTTCGGCCCAGGCGCTGCCGGCGGTCGCCAGCGACGCCACGACCGCAACGGCGAGACCACCGGTCAGCCGCCGAATACCACCCACATGCCGGGGGACCGCGCGGCGCTTCACGCTGCCCAGGATCTCATGCGCGCGCGTGCTCCGTACGCGATCGCGACACGGCGCGCGCTTCGCCCAGGACGGATCGGGCGAGCACACCACTGGCAACTCCGCCCGCAAGGTGTGGCACATCTACACCTCGGTGGATCTTGTTGCTGGGCTACCTGGATGCAGCATGCAGTCGACCACCGCAAAACGAATCACGGAGTACACATGCGCACATCCTCCAAGTCCATCGCAGCACTCGCCGCAGCCGCCGCGCTCGCAATCCCGGGCATCGCGGGAGCCGCGTCCGACGGCCCGACGCAGGTCACGGTCGAGCCCGTACCAACGCTCAAGGCCGGCGCCACCGCCCCCTTCGACGCTGCGGGCGTGAGGGCGATCCGCCGCGGCAAGCCGATCCCGTCGGGCTACGTGCTGATCGGCCAGAAGGTCACGATCAAGCGCGGCACGATCCCGGCTGGCGCGACGCTCTTCTTCAAGTGCCCGGACGGCAAGCGTCTGAAGACGTTCGGCACGACCGGGAGGGCCGGGTTCACCGCCTACCGCAACTACGTCAACCATCGTCAGACCTACGTCTCCAGCTACTCGGGCAGGGACGCGACAGGCACCGTCTACGCCGTCTGCCGGTAGGAGCCGCTCAGGCAGGACGGGGCGCGGCCGCGCCCCGTCCCGCCGCCGGGTCTGGAGGTCGCGGTGGTGGACCGATCCGCGACGGGCCGACCGGCAACGTGCGCAGCCGCGCCTCGCGCAGGCCCGATCTACGTCCCGTTCGTCACCCCGGCCGCCGGCGGGACCCGCGGCACGAACCCGGTCGGCGACGCCGACAGCGCGGGCAGCGTGACGACGTGATCCCCCGGCGGGCTGACGACCTCCACGCGGCTGACATCGACATCGTCGCGCCCGCGGGCCTGTGCGAGCACGTCGTCCAGCACGGTGCCGGCTTCCGCCAACGATGCGGCCTGGAAGCTGAGCACCACGGTCGCTTGGACCTTCATCGCCACCTCCGATCACTACTCGTGGTGCGCCGAGTCATACACCTCCACGCGCCCGCGTGCGAGAGATCCCACGCTGCGCAGGGACCCCCAAGGCGCTGTTAGTTCTCCTGGCGGCTTCGCCGCTCGGTGCGGGTGAAAATGGGGGATGCTTCGCGGGTCGCCTGCTTGACGCCCCGCTGTCTATGGTGCCTCAGAGCCCGAGGTTAGTTTGGTGTGGGG
>Ga0136631_10000167_pt1 | contig 19666 bp, 13 predicted proteins | sample AntDrymUQ6012206_2_FD_104655 | JGI IMG/M metagenome (GOLD analysis project Ga0136631, IMG submission 104655) | Polar desert sand microbial communities from Dry Valleys, Antarctica - metaG UQ601 (22.06) | ecosystem: Environmental > Terrestrial > Soil > Desert | place: Antarctica: Dry Valley... | reverse complement strand
TCATGTTGAGGAGGTCGAACAGGGCGCCTCTTCCGCCCGCCGTCTTCGCGCAGACAGCGGATCGCCTCGAGCGCCTCGAGCAGTCCGTCGATACGATTGCGATCGAGATCGAGCGCATCTCGGAGGGGCAGCGCTTCGTTACGAAGCTGCTCTCGGAGGGGCAAAGGATTCAAGCGCTCGGAACGCCCAAACGCGCTGAAACTGTCACCGCCGGGGAAGGCTGACCGGTGCAACGATGTGGCGGCAGCTACCGAATCGGTCTGTCGAACCGGAGCGGATCAGAAACGCGGAAGCTGAAGTGCCACCATTCCTGAGCGTAGTTGGCGAACCCTTCGCGCTCCATCTCCACCTTGAGCGTCTGGCGGTTCAGCGCGACCTGCCCCGAGGCGTTGGCCGTGTGTGCGGCCGCCGAGAATGTGTCGAAGGGAGTTCCCATCTCCAGCTCCTTGCCCCCCGCCAGCTCGACGAGCGTGAGATCGATGGCAACGCCGAGATTGTGCCGCGAGCGGCTGGCGATATAGCCGTCGCTCAGCAGGTCCGCGCGGTCAGCGCGCTTCGTCCAATCGACCATCGCACTCGTGGCGCGTGCCGGACGATAGGCGTCGAAGACTTTCAGGCCGAGGCCTTGCTGGCGGAGCCGGCGCTGGACTCTGCCGAGCGCGACTGCCGCTTCGCGCCGGAGGTACGCGCGGTTCGCGGAGTATCCCGGCAGCGGCGCGCCGGTGAAATTGTTGGCGGTGGCGTAGCGCAGATCCACGACGATCCCGGGCTCGATCGTCCGCACATCGACGAGCAGAGAATCCGCCGCTCGGTCGGGGGCGATCTCTGCTTCGATGGTGTTGATGGGCCCCGGAACGACCGGCGCTGGCTGCGGTGAATGCACACAGCCGGCGGCCAGCAGCGCGACGGAGAGCGTCGTCGATCTCATCGCGTCCCTTTCTCCTCGATCTTTTTCGCCTCTGCGACGAGACCGTCGAGCAGAGCCCGAACGTGCGCCGGGTCCGTCCTCGGATTCATCATCGTCACCCGAAGCACCGGCCGTCCCCCGAGCACGGTCGCCGTGATCCAGCCGGTGCCATGCCGGTTGTACGACGTCCGGAGCTCGCGGTTGACCGCGTCGATTCGTTCCTGCTCGCTTCGCGTGTGTCCCGTCCCGCCACTCGACCGCGTGCCGAGATAACGGAAGCAGAGAATGTTCGATTCCGGCTCGTGCAGATTCTCGAACTCGGGACGCTCCTCAATCGCATCGTGCAGAACGCGCGCGGTCGCGCAGAGATGGTCGTAGAGTTTACCGAGCCCGCTGGAGCCGTGACGCTGAATCGCAAACCAGACCTTGAGGACGTCCGCCCGGCGCGAGCACTGAAAGCTCCGCACCCCCTGATCGAGGAGGAGGGTGGGGGCGGTCGTCCCGCCGTGCGCGACGCCGCGATCGGAAAAGAGATAGGGAGCCTGTTGCGCGAAGGCACCGTCGAGATCTCCCCCGATCCGGGCAAGCAGGGTTCCTGCGGCCAGGGGAAGCAGCATTCCCTTGTGCGGATCCCAGGCGAGAGTACGCGCGTGGCGCAAGGCTCCGAGTGCCGCCGGCGGGCGAGCCGAGAGGAGCGCGCTCGCGCCGTGAGCGCCATCGACGTGCAGCCAGATGTCCCGCTCGCGGCAAATGTCGGCAATCGACTGGAGGTCGTCGAACGATCCGGTCGCCGTAGATCCGGCGGTGGCGACCAGCGCCATGACTCGCCGCCCGCCCGCTTTCAGCCGTTCCAGCTCGGAGAGCAGCACGTCGACGTCCATCCTGTAGTCTCGTGATGATATCGGGATTCCGCGGCGTCGCCCCAGACCGAGCTGTTCGATCGCGCGTGTCACCGCGTAATGCGCGTGCTCGCCATACACGATGAATGGCGGGTCATCTCCGACGCCGTTCTCCCACGCATCCGGAAGCGCGTGATTTCTTGCCGCCAGCAGCGCGGTGAAATTCGCCTCGGTCCCACCCGACGTCATCGTTCCGCCCGACTCGGCGCCGTATCCCACGAGATCCGAAAACCAGCGCACGAGCCGGTGCTCGATCGCCGTAGCGGTCGGCGACATCTCCTGCACCGCCAGGGACTGGTTGAGCGCGCTGATCACGCTCTCCATCCAGATGCCTGACGCAAGCGGCGCCGATGTCTGGTGCCCCATGTACATCGGATGGCAGTACCTGTTCGCATCGGCGATGACATCGCGCTCCAGCCGGTCGAGCACTTCGTCGATGCTGCGCCCCGTCCGCGGCATCTGCTCATCAAAACGCAGTGCCAGGTCCTCGGGCGAGCGAGGGGTGGAGACCTGTCCCCCGCCCCGGCGGGTCCCTTCCAGATAGCGGGCCGTTACCGCGGCGAACTTGGCTCCAGTCTCGACGGCGGTGTCGGCTTCAAGCTCGTCGAGAATGTCGTCGATCATGAAGCAAATTTACCGCGCCGGCCGTCATTCAAGCACGTGGCTACCCTTCGCTCAGCCCGTTCTGGCGAATGAAATCCGCCAGCTCGCCTCTGGAGCCGAGGCTCAGCTTGGCGAAAATGTTGGAAAGGTGCGTGCTCACGGTGCGTGCGGAGATGCGAAGTGCGCCGCCGATCTCCTTGTTCGATTTCCGGGTCGCGACCATCCGGGCGATCTCGAGCTCGCGGCCGGTCAGTCCCGCCGCTCCGGTGGCGACGGACCGGGGCGGTGGCCGCACTCCGATTCCCCGCAGATCCTCCCGCGCCAGATCGAGCGCGTCGGTGTGGCCAAGTCTCGCCAGAACGTCGTGCGCTTTGCGGAGCTCGCGCATTCCCTCCTCTCGCTCGCCCATCACGAGCAGCGCGCGTCCAATCCGGTGCCGGATGCGCGCCGCCCATGGTGGGAACGGAATCTCCTCCAGCTGCTCGGCGCACGACCTGAGGAGCCTGATGCCGCGGGGATAATCGTGGTCGCGATGAATCGCCAGCAGACCATCACATCCATCGGCGCAGGCGACGCCCAACCGGTGGTTCGCCTGCACGGCGTCGCGGCGCATCCGCGCGGAGTGCGCCGCCGCTCGCTCGAAGAGGTTCGCTTCCATTGCCGCTTCGCAAACAGCGGGAAGCAGCCACTGCAGCGCCCAGACCACATACCCGCTACGATCCGCAATCTCCAGCCCGGCTTCGGCCACGCGCACCGCTTCACTCGGGTCACCGTTCGCCAGATGGTACCAGGCCATTCCGAGATGAGCGGGAACAATCGAGGGGACATCGAGCGGGCGGTCCATTTCATCGCCGGGTGAGACTCGCGTGCCGCCGCCGGCGAGACTCCATGCCAGATCGAAATAGCTTTTCGCTTTTTCCTTCTGGCCGCGCCACAAGTGAATGAGTCCGGACCAGACGTAGAGCCTGGGCAGCAGCGTACGCTGGTTCAATCGCCGCGCCAGGGCGATCGTCCGCTCAGCCGTTTCGAGCGCACGATCCCAGTCGCCGGTTCCCGAATCGTACTGAACCCACAGCTCCCCCGACCAGACCGGCAGCAGTGGCGATTGCATTTGCTCCGCCAGGCGCTCGCACTCCTCCAGGTGCTCGACCACTTCGGGAGCGTTACCGGCAACTCCTCCGACCAGGGCAAGACCCCAATGCGCGGTCCATTCGAGCATGTACTGGCGAGCTGCGCGCGCATGCGCCAGCGCCTGGTGCCCGTGAGTCCGAGCAAGATCGAGGGGCCCCGTCCACGCGTAGAGCAGCAGCAGGGCGCGATGGGCGCGCGCCAGCAGCGCCGAATTGTCCACGCCGCTTGCGGCGGCTGCCACGAGGGCTCCCTCGACCTCCGCCTCTGCTTCGCCGAGGCGCCCGAGATCCTGCAGGCAGATTCCCTTCGCCAGGAGGAGTCGCACTCTGAGCGCCGCATCGCGCGGACTCGTCGCCGCCGCGAGACCGGCCTGGTAATGCCCGAGCGCGTCCGCGTACTTGCCGCTCCAGTAGCATGCGAGTCCCATGCGGTGCTCGATGCCGGCTAACCCGCCTGGGTCGCCTGCCGCCAGCGCGTCTTCCCGCGCCCGTGACCAGAGCTGCATCGCGACATCGTACTCACCAAGCCGCTGGCGCGCGCGCGCGAGGGTGGTGAGAATCTCCCGCCGCGAAACGTCGGCTGTTCCCTGATTGTCCAGCTGCTCCAACGCGGCGCTGAGATAGTTGGCAGCCTCGCGGTTCGCGTATTTCTCCAGGGCCGTACGCCCCGCGGCGGTGAGATATGTAACCGCCTTTCGCGCCAGCCCGTGGGAGCGGGCGCGTGCGAAGTGCAGCGCCAGCTCGTCCGCATGACCGCTCGCCGCATTCCCGTACAGCTCCTCGAGAGCCTCAGCTATGGTCGCGTGGAGCAGCCGGGCCCGCGCCTGTCCCAGGTCGGAGTAGAGCACCTGCTGCAGCAGCGGATGCGTGAAATCGTAACAAATGCTCTCCGCGCTGCCGGCTTCCACGAACACGCGTTGCTTGCGCAGCTCGTCGAGCCCGGCGACCAGATCAGGTTCCGCCAGCCGCGATATTCGCGACAGCGTCTCGTACGGAGCGCGCGTACCGATGACCGCGGCGAGATCCGCAAGATCACGGGCATTTGTCGACAGGCGATCGATGCGAGCCTTCACGACGTCGCGGATGGTAGGCGGGAGATTCAGTGTCTCCATCTCCCACCCAAGCCATCGCCCGTCGTGTTCGGTGAGCGCTCCCGATTCGACGAGGAACTTGAGCGTCTCCTCGACAAAAAAGGGGTTTCCGCGAGTGGACTGGTAGAGCAGCCCGGAAAAGTGACGCGTGGCGGATCGATCGACCCCGAACATCTGGTGAATTATGTCTTCGGTCTCCGCAGGTGACAGCGGCTCGAGCCGGTGAACGGAAAGCGCGCCGAGACGGAGCAGGGACTGCTCGGTGCTGCGGAGCACCGTGTTCAGCTCGCTCTCCGCTTCGTTATACGTTCCGATGAGAACGATCCGATGGCTCTCCAGCTGGCGGGCGACGAAATGAAAGAGCTCGAGTGAAGACGCATCAGCCCACTGGAGATTCTCGAGCAGAATCAGGAGCGGCTGCTTCGCCGCCAGTCTGCCGAGGAACTGCGTAAAGTTCCAGAGGAGGCGAGCCTTGATCTCCGAGTGATCCCCTTCACTGGGACGGCGGTGTTGGTCGGCGCCGGTCACCAGATTGGGGAACAGATATCCGAGCTCCGCCCCGCCGCCGCGCGTCAGAATCGAAAGCGCCGCCGGATCGAGCTTGCGCAGAATGGGGAGCAGGGCGTCGGAGAAAAGCGCGTATGGGACACCTGTCTCCACGGGGTACGCGCGGCCGACCGCGACGGTCCAGCCAGTCCTGGCGGCACGGTCGGCGGCGGCCGCGGCGAGGCGGGTTTTTCCGATGCCGCCTTCGCCGACGATGAAGACCGAGCGTCCGCCGCCCTTCGCCGCTTCTTCGATGGTCCGGGAGAGGAGGGCGAGCTCCGCCCTCCGCCCGACAAGGGGGCCCTCATCACGGCGTGGCATGCGGGTCTAATGTACGAACAGGCGTTTTTCCGAGCTAGAAGCCCTTCGCCTTCACCCGGCGCGACTACTTTCGACCGGCGCCTTTCCGCTGGGCGAGAGAAGAGAAGTCGAGCATTGTTTTGTCGCCCACGTAGTCGATGCTCTTCGGATCCGCCAGCTGCCGCAGCCCGTCGACGGTCGCTCCGATCCGCTTTGCGGCGGCGAGGACCTCCCCCGCCAGCTGGCGTACTTCCTCAGGACGCGCGTCGGAGGCATTGAGCAGCTCCGCGTTCATCATGAGGATGGTGAGCGCGTTGTTCATCTCGTGCGCGGCCGCGACAGCGGTTTCACCGATTCCGGCCAGCCACCGGCCATGGGCGGCTTCGGCCTCGAGCTCGCGCTGTTTGGTTATGTCCTGAATCTGCCCAATGAAATAGAGGGCGGCCCCCTGCGCGTCCTCAGGGCAGCGCGGCTTTCCCATACGGCCAGTATAGTCGGCCACCGCAAGCCGGCGATTAGTCTTCCCGCTGCGGGTTTGTTAACTTGAGGCCTTCGCCATCTCGCTGGTTCAACCCTGTCGTGAGGAGGGTTCACACCTGCCCAAAACCGCCCGCGTCGAGGACGCCACGAAGACGGCGGGCCTCGTCGCCCACGAGCTGAACAATCTTCTCACCGTCATCAGCATCAACATTGAATTCCTGCTCGAGTCCGCGGAAGGCAATCCGACGAGCGCGGAGGAGCTGCGGGAGATTCAGCGCGCGGCTCAGCGCGCATCGGTGCTGGCGCGAAGGCTTCTCGCTTCTTCGCGCCGCGAGCCGTTCGATCCCAGCGCCGCTCTACCCAGAAAAAGGCGGACACCGCCGCGTGGAACAGCCGGCGAAAAGGCGGCGTTGACCGACGGGCAGGCGCGGGTTACGGAGACCATACTTCTCGTTGAAGACGAAGCAGGCGTGCGTGGGCTGGCGAAGCGGGTTCTCACCCAGCGCGGATATCGGGTACTCGAGGCGGCGGACGGCGCCATCGCGCTGCGTCTCGCCGCGGGGCACGTCGGGGAGATCGATCTCGTGCTCACCGACGTCGAGATGCCGAACCTTGGCGGCCGCGGGATGATGGAAGAGCTGAAGGAGCTGAGCCCGGATCTGCGCGTGCTCTTCATGTCAGGGTATCCCAAGGGAGAGGTTTTTCCTGAGACCGCGCGTGCGCGGCGAACACCATACCTCCAGAAGCCCTTCACCGCGGAAGCTCTCTACGATGAGGTGCGCGCCGCATTGGGGTACACCGGCTGACCGTCGCCACTCTTTCACGCGAGCTGGGTGATTTCCTCGTCGAGCTTTCCATTACGCTCAACAAGCACACCATATATCCCGCCGGCCATCCGCTGCTCGGCGTGGCGATCGATGGCGTCGCGAATCGCCTCGAGCTGCTGTTCACCGGGGAGCGCGACTCGCTGTCACTTGGCGTCGCGCGGAAGCAGCTGATCATCGAGGGCGTCGCGACTGACCCCCACAACCCGGTGCTGAGAGAGCTGGCTCAGCGGCTTCACAAGCACCACGTCGGCGCGGTGAAGCTGCAACGCGGCCTCACTCGCGACGAGCTGGCTGATGCCCTCTCGGCGCTGGCCGTCGATGCGACACGCTCGGAAAAACCCATCGGGCTCGACCGCGATTCCATCGCGGACAGATGGCAGCACGTACACTTTTTCCCGCTTACGTACGATCGGCTTCAGCTGATCGAGGACGACCCCTCTGGCAAGCCAGCCCGACCGGACCAGATGGCGGCGTCACGGTCTACTCAGCTCTGGATCGGCCTCGCGCGCGCGGCGCTTGTGACCGGGACCTCGAGCCCGAGCGCGACACCGAACGAGCAGGATGATTCTGCGGCCTTCGAGCCGGCGACGGTCGCGCGCGCGATCGACGAGCACCAGCGGGAGCAGGCATACGACCAGGTCATCGTCGGCTACCTGTTGCAGATCGGCGACGAGCTCAAGACGGCGGAGGGTCCGGAGGCGGCTGGGCTCCAGCGTCGGGTGTCGCGTCTGGTGGGCTCGCTGAAGCCGTCTACACTGGAGCGTCTTCTGGAGATGGGCGGTGACAAGGCGCAGCGGCGCAAGTTTCTGCTCGACGCAGCACAGGGCGTCAGCGTCGAGGCGGTGGTCGACCTCGTCAAGGCGGCTTCCCGGGCCGAGGGACAGACCGTGTCGCACTCGATGCTGCGGATGCTGGGAAAGCTGGCCCATCATCCCTCCTCCCGGAACGCGCCGAATCCCCGCGCGAATCCGATGGTTCGAGATGTGATGCGGCGCCTGGTTGACGACTGGAGCCTCGACGATCCGAATCCGCTGGCTTACCGGGCGGCGCTCGAGAGCATCTCCAGATCGGGCGGCATCACGGAGGAAAGCTCACGCACGGCGCTGGTGACCGAATGTGAGCCGGAGCGCCTTGTGCAGATCGGAATCGAGGTTGGAGCATTCGGACCGCAGGTTCGGGCCGGGATGAACTCGCTTCGCAACGCGCGGCGGTATGAGACCCTCCTCAACCTCGTCGAGGGGGCTCCGAGCGCGGAAGCGGGCGCGCCGGTGGCCGAGTTCCTGAAAGAACGGAAGATCTTCGACGACGTACTGGCCAGCGAGCGGGTGGACCTCTCTCTGGCCGGCAGATTCGCCCGTCGCATCGGGGCCACTGCCGCACCCGCGATCCTCAATGCGGTTGTCAGGATCGACGACGCAAAGCTGCGCACGGCATACTACGATCTTCTGGAGTCCCTGGGCGACGAAATCGGTCCCGACGTGGCGGCGAGGCTGCCGGGCTCGCCGGCACATATTCAGCGGGAGCTGCTGACGCTTCTCGGTCGCCTGCCCGTGCTGCCGGAGGGTTTTACCGCGCGGCCGTATTTAGGGCACGCGGAGCCTGTTGTGAGGCGTGAGGCGGTTCGGATCCTTCTTCGTGATCCCGCGGCGCGGGAAACGACGATCCTGGCGGCCCTTGCCGATCCGGACAACCGGGTTGCCTTCGCCGGCCTGGCCGCTGCACAGGAGCAATGTCCGCCCGCCTGCCGCGATCTGATCAGAAAGCGCGTGGACAGAGGGGATCTCGACGCACAGCTTCGGACGATGGGAATTCGCATCGTTGCGCGGCAGCGCACCGCGGCGACGCTTCACTGGCTTCTCGGGTTCGTTGTCACCGAAGCGCGCTGGCCGCTTCGACCGCGCCTCCGTCCGGCCACGCCAGAGATGCTATCCGCTCTTGGAGAGATCGCTGCGTACTGGTCCGGGGACCCGCAGGCTGCCACTGCATTAGCGCTCGCACAGCACAGCAAGGACCCGGAAGTGCGGGCAAAGCTCGTTCGCGCCCGCCCCCGGGAAAGCCCGGCATGAGCACCCGGTCATGAGCGAGCCGGTGCGTTTCCTGGTGTCGTTCGGGAAAGCCGTCTCTACGATGGCGCTCTACAACAACGGCCACCCGTCCCGCGAGCGGGCCGTCGATCATTCCTACCAGTGCCTTCTCGACCTCCAGCGCTTCGATCCGCACCCCCGGTTCTCGTTTCTCGGAGAGGAAACGATCTACGGCGACACCGCGCTGCGCGAGCTCGGCGAATGGGAATGGGGGATCCGGCTCGCGGAGGCGGGCGTACAGCGCATCGAGCTCGACTCCACCGTAAGCCGCGAGGAGTACGAGGAGTTCCTCGAGCAGATGATGGCGCGCATCACGCTTTCATTCATCGATTCCGCCCAGGTTCGGCAAACCCGCAGCGTTGGAATCAAGATCGGCGCCCTTGGCATCAAGGGTGACAGCGGCGAGCTGCCGCAAAGCCTGGAAGTCGATGTTCCGATCGCCAGGATGTCCTATTCTCTGGGCGAAGAGGCTGAATCCATTCAGTCCATGCACCGCGACGTGCAGGACCGGGGCAAGTTCCCCCTGGCGGAGGCGGAGGCAGTCGTGCGGTCGCTGTCGATGGCCATGCACGGCGACCAGGAGATGATTCTGCCGCTGCTTCAACTGAGGGAGTTCGACGAATACACCACCACTCATTCTCTCAACGTCTCGGTGCTCACGATGGCCCTCGCCGAGTCCATCGGGCTCTCGTCGGACGACGTGCGCACCTTCGGCATCGCGGGGCTTCTGCACGATCTCGGCAAGGTCAACATTCCGCCGGACATCCTGAACAAGCCAGGCAAGCTCACCGACGAAGAGCGCCTGATCATGCAGAATCACCCGACCGATGGGGCGAGACTCATCCTCGAGAGCGGTCGCCGTCTGGATCTCGCCGCGGCCGTTGCGCACGAGCACCACATCATGATCAATGGTCACGGATACCCGAAGTGCCATTATCCGCGCGACTGCCACAAGGCGAGCAAGCTGATTCACGTCTGCGATGTGTACGACGCCCTGCGCACACGCCGGCCTTACCGTGAAGCCTGGGAATCGCAACGGGTTCTCGCCTACATCGAGGAGCGCGCGGGGAGTGAGTTCGAGCCTGAAGCCGCTACAGCGTTCGTTACGATGATGAAGAGAATCGAGAGCGGGATTCAGCTTTCACCGATACCGGAGCCGGCCGCCGCGCCCCCGCCCGCCGCCACGCCTGACGGCGACGGGACGGAGCAGAAGCCTTCCGCGGCGTGAACGTGCTGTTCGATGTCACCGCGAAACCGGTGATCGCTCACCGCGGGGGCCGGGCGATGGCGCCCGAGAATACGCTCAGGGCGATGGAGCTCGGAGTTGCGGCGGGTGCCGACGCAATCGAGCTGGATGTGCACTGCTGCGCGAGCGGCGATGTCGTCGTGATTCACGACGCAACCGTGGATCGCACCACCGACGGCAGCGGGGCCGTGGCCGCCATGACGCTCGATGACCTCAGATCACTCGATGCGAGCTGCCGCTTCGCCGGAGGGCAGGCGGAACGCATCGGTCGGTGCCGGATTCCGACTCTCGGCGAGGTGCTCGAAAGCTTTCCGGCCACTCCGGTGATCATCGAGCTCAAGACAGCCGAGGCCTCGCGGCTAACGCGAGAGCTCATCGAAAAACACGGCGCCGAAGACCGCTGCCTGGTCGATTCTTTCCATGCCGATGCGCTCGAGGCGTTCCGCGGCTCGCGCATCGCGCGCGGTCCTTCGCGTGACGGACTTGCTCGCCTGATCGGGAGCTGCTTTCTCCCGAGGAGCGTCCGGCCGGCTGTCGAGCTCGATGCGATTTGCACCCCGCGCAACTATCGCGGACTGCCGCTGCCGGTCAGGCGTCTTGCCGCGCTGCTGCGTTCCTCGGGAAAGCCTACCCACGTGTGGACCGTGAATGACCCGGCGGAGGCTCGCGAGCTGTGGCGCCAGGGGGTCTGCGGGATTATCACGGACGATGTCGCGGCGATGGTCGCGGCGCGCCACTATCCGAATTAGAGCAACCCCTGAATGACCCGGGTGGGGCTCGAACCCACGACCTAGCGGTTAAAAGCCGCTTGCTCTACCAACTGAGCTACCGGGTCTCTGCTGCAAGTGCTGATATTAAGAGGTCATCCGGATGAGCGGCACTACGGGGCGCTGATTCTCGCCTGCGCGGCCCCTTTTCACCGGGCCCCGGGCGGGGAGGACGCTCGGGAAATATCACAAATCTGCGTTGTTGCTCAGCCAGCGGGGTTAACGCGGCCGCCCTCCACGCCCGGGTGCCAACGGGCGTAAAACAGTCGTCCCATAAGTAACCCCTCATGGGGGTCACGACTATGGCTTTCACCTTTGCGAGGGTCAACGCGGTTATCCGCGCTGTGCGGATGTCGCGCCAGCGGGACCTCGGTGCTACGCGCATGGCCGCCCTCGAAGAAGCTAACCGTCTGCTCCAGGCCCAGGCGCGACAGCTCGAGGAGCAGACCCACGAGGCGCGCGAGCTCGCCCACGAGCTCGCTCTCACCAATGAAGAGATGCGCTCGGCGATCAACGAGGTGGAAAAAGCGCGCGCAGCCGCCGATGCCGCGAATCGCTCGAAGGCGGAATTTCTGGCGGTGATGAGTCACGAGCTGCGGACGCCACTCAATTCCATCGGCGGCTACGTCGACATCCTCGACACCGGACTCAGGGGTCCGCTCACCGGGGATCAGCGCGCTGACCTGCACAGAATCAAGCGGAGCCAGGAGCACCTGCTCGGAATCATCAACGACATCCTCAACTTCACCCGGCTCGAGGCGACCGAAGTCCATTACGACATCATCGATGTGCCTGTTCGCGCGCTCATAACCGACCTCGACGCAATCGTCGGCTCCCTGGCGCGTGCGAAGTCGATCGAATACTTGGTCGACCTCCCTTCGCCGAAAGTCTTCGTCTGCACGGATCCGGACAAGCTGCGCCAGATTCTGGTCAACCTCGTGTCGAACTCCGTGAAGTTCACACAGCCGGGTGGCCGTATCGCCGTTCGCTGCGCCCGCCGGAAGGACGCGGTGGTGATCGAAGTGGAAGACACCGGGCGGGGAATTCCGCCCGACAAGCTGGACGCGGTGTTCGAGCCCTTCGTGCAGCTCGATAGCGGGCTTACCAGAACCACCGACGGTACAGGACTCGGGCTCGCGATCAGTCGCGGTCTCGCCCGCGGAATGGGAGCGGACATCACCGTGCGCAGCAAAGTCGGGGTGGGATCGGTGTTCACCCTCACGCTTCCTCTCGCTCGCCCAGGTGGCAGCGGCAAGGAAAAAAAACCGGCGCCGTGCGACGAGGCAGGCCGGCCCGCCGCGCCCTGATGGTCCGATCCTCGCGCTTTGCCGGTCAAAACCGACTGGTGAGGCGCAACGAATGGCAGCGACGAAGTCCGGCTCAACGAAGTGCAGACGAAAATTCCTCCGCTTCTTCCCCAAGGGGTTTTAGGACGACAAATACGTCGACTGGGAGCGGGGGTACAAATGGGAGGCGCACGAGCGTTGGCGTGACACTCTTGGACCCAAGCATCTGCGGTCGCTGCTCGAGGATGGAGAGCACGCCGAGTTAGCGCGGCGCGCGGTCACGATCGAATCGAGGACGAACCTCCTTTTCTCGTTCGAGAAGATGGCCCTCCGCGACCTTCGTCCACGCGACATGATCGACATCTAGTCCTTCCTCTGGGTGCAGGGGTCCGACGAATACAAAGAGTAGGGTCCGGTCATTCGGGATCCTCGAAAGCCCGCGAATTGTGGCGAGTGACTGGGGCCGCTAGTCTACTAGCATGCGGTTTACCCTTCCCCAGTAGCCCTTTTGCCCAAGACTCAGTCGCAGGCTGCGGCCGGCCAGCTCGCCGAGCTGCATGGAGGCGGGCAGCCAGGCACGCGAAGAGAAAACTTCTTCGACAATCTCACCGCGCTGGCCGTCCAGGTTCTCGGCGTTTCCACCGTAGTGTTCTCGCTGACCGACGAGAAAAAGCATTTCATCACGAGCTCGGCGGGAAGCGATGAGTTGCTGGTGCCTGAATGGAATTCCCCGGACGGCGAGTTCTGTCCCGAGGTAGTAGACACGGGAGCCGAGGTGAGGGTATCAGACGCACTCACCCCGGGTGGGGACCCGAAGTCGCTGACGGTCAGAGCATACGCCGGCGTGCCGCTGGCCACTGACAAAGGCAAGGTACTTGGCGCGCTTTGCGCGCTCGATTCGCAGCCACGCGTCTGGACGGAGCAGGACATGACCGTGCTCCGCACACTCGGAGATTGTGTCATGGCCGGCGTCCAGCGTCGCACGGCCGAGCGGTTGGCCCAGGACACACAGCTCCGTCTCAGCGCCGAGCGCACGCTCTCCCACGCCGTACAACAGCAGATGCCGGTCGGGTTCATCGTCGCCGAAGTGCCGTCGGGCCGGCTCGTTTCCGTCAACGCCCAGATGACGGAGATCTTTCGTACCGCGTTCAAGCCGGCGGAGGATCTCAGTGGCTACCGCGAATTCGTCGGCTTCTCGAGCGACGGAAGCCCGCTCTCCCCGCTGGACTGGCCGCTCGCGCGCACGGTCCTGCGCAACGAGTCGGTACGCGGGGAGGAGATACAGATTCGCCGCGGCGACGGGACAGCTGGCGTGATCCGAATGAGCTCGGAGCCGGTCCGTGACTCCGGGGGCAATGTCGTGGCCGCCGTCGGAATAGTGGTAGACATGACCGAACAGCGAGTTGCCGAGCTCTCCGTCAAAGCGAGCGATGAACGGGTCGAGCTGGTCGCGCGTGCAACCAACGATGTCATCTGGGACTGGGACCTCAGGTCGAACTCGCTGGTCTGGAACGACGCCGTCGAAACGGTGTTCGGTCATCGGCAGGGCAAGATCCGGCCGCACGTTGAATGGTGGTACGATCACCTCCACCCGGAGGATCGGGCGGACGTAGTGGCGAGCATTCACGAGGTGATCGATCAGGGCGGATCCAGCTGGAGCGCCCAGTATCGCTACCGCCGTGAAGATGGCACCTATGCGGCGGTGATGGACCGCGGCTACGTCACGCGTGATTCGACCGGCGCCGCGGTTCGAATGATCGGGGCGATGACCGACGTTACCGAGCGAACGCGATCGGAAGCGGCGATTCGCTTCCAGGCACAGCTGCTCAACGCGGTCCAGCAGGCAGTGGTCGCGACCGATCCTTCGGGACTCGTCATCTTCTGGAACAAGTTTGCCGAAGATCTTTACGGCTGGACTGCTGAAGAGGCAGTGGGAAAGCGCATCCAGGAGCTGACTCCCGCTCCATTCCTGCGCGAGCATGGGAGCGACATCGTCGAACGGACCGCCGCGGGCGGGAGCTGGACAGGCGAGTTCCTCATCCAGGGAAAATCGGGCAAGGCGTTCCCCGCCCTTGTCACCAGCTCGCCGATCCGTGACGAGAAAGGAAAGATTCTGGGACTGGTCGGAGTGTCCATCGACCTCACTGACCGGCGGTCGCTCGAGGAGCAGTTCCGGCAGTCTCAGAAGATGGACGCCGTCGGGCGGCTCGCGGGAGGAATTGCGCACGATTTCAATAATCTTCTGACCGTCATACGTCTCAACACCGAGATCATCATCGAAGGGTTGGATCCGTCCGATCCCCGCGCAGACGATGTGAAGCAGATCAGAAGCGCGGCTGATCGCGCCTCGACACTGACCCGACAGCTCCTCGCGTTCAGCCGCAAGCAGATTCTCCAGCCGCGCGTGCTCGACCTCAATACAGTGGTGACCAGCGTCGAGCCGATGCTGCGGCGGCTCATCGGCGAGGACATTACGATTTCTGCGGCTCCCGGAGCGAGGGGATACGTCGTTGCCGACCCGGGCCAGCTGGAGCAGGTGCTGGTCAACCTCGTGGTCAACGCGCGCGATGCCATGCCTCAGGGCGGCCGCATCAGCATAGAGACGATGAATGCCGAGCTCGACGAGAATTACAGCAGCGAGCACTCTCCGGTTATTCCGGGCCGCTACATCGCGCTCGCGGTGGGAGATACCGGCGTAGGAATGGACAAGGACACCAAGGAGCACGCCTTCGACCCGTTCTTCACTACAAAGGAAGCCGGCAAGGGCACGGGACTGGGGCTCGCCACCGTGTACGGAATCGTGAAGCAGTCGGGCGGATACGTCTGGATCTACAGCGAGCCCGGACTGGGATCGACGATCAAGGTTTATCTTCCCGAGGTGAGCGCCGCGGCGGCGTTCACGAGCGCGGGCGAGATCACCGGACCCCCAAAAACCGCTGCCCGCGGATCCGAGACCATCCTGCTGGTGGAGGATGAAGACGCGGTGCGCAGCCTGACCTGCCGCATTCTCGAGAAGCAGGGATACCGTGTTCTGACGGCGGAAGACGGCCGGGCCGCGATGGACATCGCCACGCGTGAGGAAGGACGAATCGATTTGGTCCTTACCGACATCGTCATGCCCGGCCTCAACGGACGCGGGCTGGTGGAGAAGCTTTCGGGAATCCGGCCGGCGATCAAATCCCTTTACATGTCGGGCTACACCGACGATGACATCGTGCGGAGAGGATTCGTGGAGCCGTCCAGGTCCTTTCTCCAGAAGCCGTTCACATCCGAAGTCCTGATTCAGACGGTAAGGAAGGTCCTGGACGACGGCTGATGGTAGCCCTTTTTCTGCTCCATTCCGTCATCGTGCAGGCGCCGGACTCGGCCGTCGCCCGGCTGGAGCCCGTGGTCGTCGAAGTAGGGCGCGGCGCCCACAGCTCACCATTGGTGCTCCCCTTCGCGGTCACCGTGACGACGCCGGATTCATCGCGTCCCGGCCAGCGGCATCTTTCGCTCGACGAGACTCTCGCCGCGATACCAGGACTGGCGGTGTCGAACCGCAACAACCCCGCGCAGGATCCGCGGATCTCGATACGCGGTTTTGGGGCACGATCGGCCTTCGGCGTGCGTGGAATCCGGGTTCTCCGCGATGGCATCCCGCTCACTCTGCCCGACGGCCAGACACCCGTAGACTACCTCGACCTCGAGTCGGTCGGACGGGTCGAGGTGCTGCGCGGCAGCGCATCGTCGCTCTACGGAAATGCCGGCGGCGGTGTCATCGACATCCGGTCGAGCGAGCCTTCACTCGCTCCGTTCCTGGCTGAAGCGCGGTGGTGGACGGGCAGCTTCGGGAATCGCAGGCTCGTCGGAAAAGCGAGTGGGTCCCTTCCGGGAATCGGTTACCAGGGCAACGTCGCCCACACCCTGAACGGCGGCTTTCGTGACTACTCCCGCCAGCGCGTCACCACCGGGTTCGCGCGCGCCGCGGTCGAACGACCGTCGGGCGTCGTCGCTCTCCAGTTTCTGGGAATGAACATGCCGCTGGCCGAGAACCCCGGTGCTCTCACTGAAGCGCAGATGTCGGCGAATTCGCGAATGGCCGACCCGCTTTCCGTTCGCAAGCGCGCGAGGAAATCGGTCGCGCAGTCGCAGCTCGGCGTCACCGCTCGGAGAGGCGGCGACGGCGGAGAGATCGAGGCGGCGGCATATCTTGGCGCAAGGTCCCTCGATAATCCGCTCGCGTTTGCGGTGGTCGATGTAGCGCGGACCGCGTCCGGAATCAGCCTGCGCGGCGGGGCTCCCCGGCAGTTGTGGGGGGTTGGCCAGCGTTTCACCGCCGGGGCCGAGCTGCAGGTCCAGAACGACTCACGAAGGAACTTCACCAACTGCAACGACACTCCGATGCCGGCAACGCCGACGGCAACCTGTCCGGTCGTCGCCGCCGAGCGCGGAACGGTCACACTCGATCAGCGCGAAATCGTCTTGTCGACGGGAGCGTACATCCGCGATGAGGCGCGCCTCGGAAATCGGTACATCGCCAGTGTGGCCGTCCGCGGCGACCGAATCCGGTTCGCAGTCAGGGACCGGCTGATCGAGGCGAGCAATCCCGACGACTCCGGGCAGCGGTCGCTCGGCGCCATAAGCCCAATGGTCGGACTGCTGGCGGTGCTCGCTCCCACGCACAGCGCTTACGTGAATGTCTCCAGCGCGTTTGAGACTCCGACAGCGACCGAGCTGGGCAATCAACCGAGCGGAGCGGCGGGAATCAACAGAGACCTGCGGCCGCAACAATCAACGACCTACGAGACGGGAGTGAAGGGCTCGCTGGCGATTGGGCTTCACTACAACGCGGCAATGTTCGCGACGCGGGTGGTCGACGAGCTCATCCCGTTCGACATCCCGGCCAGCAACGGCAGACGGTACTTCCGGAACGCGGGGCGGACCTCCCGCCGCGGCCTGGAGCTGGCCGTCGGCGCCATTCGCGGCTCCCTCGAGGCGGCGGCTGCCTACACATACGCCAACTACCGCTTCACGGATTTCGCCGTCGGCACGGAGCAGTATGCGGGAAACCGGATTCCGGGAATCCCCCGGCAGCTTCTTCAGGCCAGTGCCGCGTTCCGCTCGTCGCTCGGGACTCTGCTCGCCGAGACGACCGTGGCGGATCGCGTGTTCGTCAACGACGCGAACTCGGAGAGCTCGCCTGGCTACGCGATCATCAATCTCCGGTTCAACGGGGGACGGTCGTTCGGGCGGTCGGGGGCGGAGCTGACCGTCGGAGTGCAGAACCTGCTGGACCGCCATTACGCGTCGTCGGTGAGCGTCAATGCCGCCGGCGGGAAGTACTTCGAGCCGGGGACAGAGCGGGCGGTATATCTGGGAGTGGCGCTGCGGGCGGGGGCGCGCGGGGCGGATAGCTCGAGGCAGAGTAGAGGGGATCCAGGTCTTGAGTTGGCAGTTGGTCAGTTCTAGTGATCAGCGGTTACCAGTTTGCGCCCCCTACTCGCAACCACTCCCAACCACTGGCACACCTGAACTCAAAACTGTCCAACTCAACACCTGGATCCGCCGTAAGCGATCGAGCGGCCCTGAGTCCTACTGCTTTCTCAGCTCGATGCTGCCGTTGACCGCGCTGGCCCTGATGACGCGCCCGCCATTGCCGATGGTGCCGCGCGCATGGCGTGGACCGAACTTGCCCGTCAGCGTCATCGGGAAATCACTGTCGATACCGCCGTGAACGGTATCGAACCGGAAGTCGGCGTCGAATCTCGCCGGAACGATGATCGTTACCGATCCATTGACGGTCTTGAAGTCCATTGGATCGGTGCCCTGGAGCGATGTCATGCGCGCTTCGACATTGCCGTTCACGGTTTCGGCGCTTACCGGACCTGCCGCGGTGTTGACGTCTACGGCTCCGTTGACGCTATTGGCGCGCACGCGGCCGCCGGCATTCTTCACGTCGATGCCGCCGTTGACGGTCCGGGCCCTCACTTCCGCGCCCACATCGCGAACGGAGACGGCCCCGTTCACCGAGTTCGCCCCGACCCGCAGGCCTTTCGGTACGAGAACGGTGAACTTCACGGTGGTGTTGTTGCGCTTGTTCTGGTCGTTGCGCCTGATCGACTGATAACCTCCATCCCCGCAGCGCGAATTGTCGTTCCAGATCGCGCAGATGGTGACGTTGCCGTTCTCCTGCACCACCTCATAATGGATGTCGTCCATACCGCGGCGATTCGAGCGCTTCTCCGCCAGGACATGCACCATGTTGTCCGAGCTGGGACCGAACTCGACGGACCCGTTCACATTGAACACGTGCATCCAGCGGCCATTGTCGACGCGGCCGTCCCAGCGCCAGGTGTTGCCTTCGCGCCCGTACTTCTGCTGCGCCGAAGCCGGCGCCGCAAGGAAGAGCGCCAGCGCGGTCAGCAGGATGGATCTATTCATCGTCTCTCCGGGTGGTTGGGTCCGAATCTCGGTTGTTGATATAGATGCGTCCGCTGAACGTCTGGGCGGAGATTCTCGCCCGGCCATCCCCAATAGTGAACTCGAAGCTTCCACGCTGCCTTCCGCTGCCGCGGGGCTGCCTGATCACCGCAAAGTCCGTGTTGACGTCGCCGCTGAATGTCTCGACGCTGATATTGGCGCCTGACCAGCGCGGAATGTTCAGGCGCAGCGTTCCCGAGTGGGACTCGAAGTCGTACTTCCCTCCGCCGTCGATGCTTCCGGTATACAGAATATCGCCACTCACAGTTTTCGTCCGGACGTCGCGGGACTGAATCCCGACGAGGCGTATGACACCGCTGACGGTCGACGCTTCCACCCTCCCCGAGACGGTCTCCGCGCGGACATCGCCGCTGACGCTCTCTGCGCGGAGATTGCCGTTCACCTGCGCCACCCGCACCGACCCCGAGACCGACTCGGCATTCACCTCCCTGGTGCCGTTGCTCACGTCGACGTCGCCGCTGACGCTGGTCGCGTCGATCTCGCCCTGCGATCCGGTCGCGGTGATGTCACCGGAGACCGCTTCGAGGCTGAGCCGGGTGCCTCTCGGCACTGACACCACGTACCGCGCGGAGTTGCGGCTGTGCCGGCCGCGGCCGTACTCGTTATCGAGCGAGAGGGTAATCCTCGAGAGGTTTGCGTCGAAGCGCAGCCGCGCATTGCCCTCGGTCGCGGCAGAGATCCTTACATCCGCCCGGTCCCATCCCGTGACTCGGATGGTTCCGGAGACGAGGGAAAGATCGACGGTGCCCTGCCGGTCGATCCGCACCGTCGTATCGATCTGGGTCCTTCCCTGCGCCTCGGCGGAGAGCGGAAGCGCCAGGCCGATTCCCACGGCCGCGATGAGCTGAGTGAGCTTCATGTTGCCTTCCATTTAGGTGCTTGACGGCAGCATCGCGGCCGTCCGCAGCAGCTTGACCTTCTTGTTCAGCGCGTGTGTGAGCTGGTCGCCGAGCATGAAGCTCGCGGGATCCCGCCGCAGCGCGGCCCTGCTTTGCGCGATGGCCGCATCGATGATTC
>Ga0136631_10000166_pt1 | contig 19734 bp, 17 predicted proteins | sample AntDrymUQ6012206_2_FD_104655 | JGI IMG/M metagenome (GOLD analysis project Ga0136631, IMG submission 104655) | Polar desert sand microbial communities from Dry Valleys, Antarctica - metaG UQ601 (22.06) | ecosystem: Environmental > Terrestrial > Soil > Desert | place: Antarctica: Dry Valley... | reverse complement strand
GAGTCCCAGACCTCGAGCTTGAGCTCGACGTTGAGCGGCACGTCGCCGAACGACGAGCCCTCCATGCGGATGTACGCCCACTTGCGGTCGGTGAGCCACGGGACGAAGTCCGACGGGCCGACGTGGACGTTATCCGCTCCGATGTCGTAGTCGAGCATCGACGTGACCGCATTCGTCTTCGAGATCTTCTTCGACTCGAGGCGCTCGCGCTCCAGCATGTTGCGGAAGTCGGAGTTCCCGCCGACGTTCAGCTGCATCGTGCGGTCGAGGTGGACGCCGCGGTCGCCGAAGAGCGTCGTCAGGACGCGGTGTGTGATCGTTGCACCGACCTGCGACTTGATGTCGTCGCCGATGATCGGGCAGCCTGCGTCCTCGAAGCGCTTCTGCCAGTACGGCTCGCGCGCGATGAAGACGGGCATGCAGTTGACCATCGCGACGCCCGCCTCGAGGATCTGCTCGGCGTACCACTTTGTCGCGGCTTCGGAGCCGACGGGCAGGTAGTTCACTACGACGTCCGTACCCGTCTCTTTGAGGATCTTCACGACGTCGTCGGTCTGGCCGGGCGCCTTCTCGACGACCTGTGCCATGTACTTGCCGATGCCGTCGTGCGTCATGCCGCGCGAGACCTTGATGCCGGTCTTCGGCACGTCAGAGAACTTGATCGTGTCGTTGGGATGCGCCCAGATGGCGTCTGCGAGATCGACACCGACCTTGCCCTTCACGACGTCGAATGCTGCGGTGAACTCGATGTCCGAGATGTGGTACCCGCCGAGATCGACATGCATGAGTCCGGGGACGGTGTCCTCCGGCTTCGAGTCCTTGTAGTACTCGACTCCCTGCAGGAGTGAGTTGGCGCAGTTCCCTACGCCGATGATCGCGACGCGCACCTTGTCTTTTGCGCGCGCGCCGTTTTTCGAGCCGTTTGTGGTCGCCATTGGCTTCCTTCCTTTGCGATTGCTCTGTGCGGGAACGCCGAGTCCGTCGGCGAGCGCGGCGAGGATGACGTCGTTCGCGTTGGAGTCGCGTCGCGACGCCTCCGCATGAATCTCTTCCTTCAGCTCCTGCGGTACGCGCAGGAGGAGGACGGGGCTCGAGCCTGCTAGCACTTTGCGACGACGGCCAGTGGGGGAGTACGAGGTGTCGAGCTCCTTCGCGATGATGCCTGCGGCGACATCGTTGACATTCGAGGCCTGGCGAGCGGTCTCCCTGACGAGAGCCTCCTTCAAGGCTGCTGGCATCCGAATGAGGATGCCGGTGCGCTTCTTTGATTTGCTAGCAGTCAAACTGCTAGCAAAGTATCACGCCTCCGCGAATTCCCGCAACTGCCTGCGAACCAGGAGCATCCTCTGCACGACCGTGACCCACGCAATCGCCGCGAGGATGTAGATGGGCCACTGCAGCCAGCCCCACGGAGCGAGAAAGAGGCCGACCGAGACGAGGACGACGCGCTCGACGCGGGAGCCGAAGCCGACGTCGGCGCGGAGGCCGAGCGCTTCCGCCTTGGCCCGCGTGTACGAGACGAGAAACGAGCCGATCACCGCGGCGAAGGTCGCGACGAGCGCAATCTCGTTCCCGTCGCGCATGAACACGAGCCCGATCGCCGTGAGCATCGCCGCCTCGCCGAGCCGGTCGAACGTCGAGTCGAGGAAGGCGCCGAACACGGTTCCCTTGCTCGCGGCACGGGCGAGGGCGCCGTCGAGGATGTCAGCGACGGAGCCGATCACGAAGAGCGCTCCGCCCAGCCAGAAGAGCTTCTCGTTCCGTGCCTCGAAGCCGACGAGGACGGCTCCGGCGAGACAGAGCGAGACGCCCGCGAGGGTGAGCATGTCCGGCGTGAGCTTCGTCTTGGCCACCCCGCGCATGGAGCGCTGCAAGATCTCGCGCGCCGCCTGCGTGTACTCCTGCCTGACGCGGTCGAGCTGGTTGACGCGAGCCGGCTCGGAGGCCGGCTGCTCGTCGGTCATGCGCGCTGCAGTCGCAGCGTGTGGACGCGGCGAAGCGCCCAGCCGGTCGCGAGTGCGAGCGCGAAGCCGGCGACGACGTCGAGCCAATAGTGGTTCCCGGTCGAGATGACCGCGAAGCCGACCCAGACGGGCCAGGCGAGCCACAGCGCCTTTGCCAGACGTGAGCGGACGACGCCGAACATGACGATGCCGACGATGAGCGCGTCCATCGAGTGCAGGCTTGGCATGGCCGCGTACGGGTTCGACGCGGCCGAGATGAGCCCGCTGTCATGGTTGATCGACGAGTACTGCGCCAGGGTGTCGACGAAGCCCCACTCGGGGAACATCCGCGGTGGCGCTGTGGGCACGAGGATGTAGCCGACGAGGCCCACGAGATTCGCGACGATGAGCCAGTTGCGGAAGCCGGCGAACCGCTCGTGATGCTTGAAGTAGACCCAGAGGAGCGTCGCGCCGACGACCGCGAACTGCGAGAGCCAGTACGTGTACGACGTCAGCACGATCATGAGCGACGATCCGTCGACGAAACGCTGGACGGCCGGCTCGAAGAGAGCACCGAGCGCCTGTTGCTGCCGGAGGATCCATTCGCCGTTCTGAAAGGCGGTTACGACGTCGCGGTCGGCGGCGCCCCGAGCGAGCTGGTACGCCACGTAGAAGCCCATCCAGATTGCGAACTGGAGAGCCAGGTGCGCCCAGCCGCGTGGCAGGCGCCGGGATGTCTCGGCGACGAAGCTCGACACGACGTGTCCGATTCTAACGAGGTCGTCCGCGGGTGGATTCCCCTTCGGCGAATCATCTCGAACCTCGCCGGGTAGATCAGCAGAGCTGATGGAGCCGTGCGGCGCTCGACTTGAGCCGCACCTGCGCCGTTGCCATCCTGGTCGGATGGCTGCGCGATACGGCGTGCGGGTCTGGCTCGCTCTCGTGACGGTGTATCTCGTCTGGGGCTCGACGTTCATCGCGCTGGCGATCGTCGTCCGCGATCTCCCTCCGTTTCTCGCCATGTCGGTGCGCCATCTCATCGCGGGAGGCGTGCTCCTCGCCTTCGCGCTTCCGCGCGGCGATCGCGCCGCGGATCCGATCGGCTGGCGGCAGGTCGCCGCCGCATTCGTCTTTGGCGGGTTGCTGTTCGTGACGGGGCACGGCTTGCTGGCGTGGTCCCAGCAGACCGTGCCCGCAGGTGTGGCGGCGCTACTCGTGGGGACGATCCCGATCTGGATGGCCCTCTTCGACCGGGTCGCGTTCGGAAAGCGTCTCGCGGTCGGTGCCTACCTCGGCATCGCCATCGGCTTCGCCGGGCTGGCGTTCCTATTCGACCCGTTCGGCGAGGGATCGGTCGATCGCGTCGGCGCTCTCGTGATCGTCGTGAGCGCGATGTGCTGGGCGATCGGATCTTTGTATTCACGCAGCGCGCCGCTACCCAGTCGCCCTCTCGTCTCCGCTGGCCTTGCCTCCCTCTGCGGCGGCATCCTGCTCACGGGCTACTCCGTCGTCTCGGGCGAGATCGGCGAGGCGACGTGGACGAGCGATGCGCTCCTCGGGCTCGTCTACCTCATCGTCGTGGGCAGCTTCGTCGGCTTCACTGCATACGTGTGGCTGCTCCGGGTGGCCCCGATCTCGCTCGTCTCGACCTACGCGTACGTCAATCCCATCGTCGCCGTCGGGCTCGGCTGGCTGATCCTCGGCGAAGACGTCACCGTGCAGATGGTCGTCGCCGGCGCCGCCGTGCTCGTGTCGGTCGCGGTGATCCTGCGGTCGGGCGGGACGAGCCTCGAGCCCGGCCGTGGGCTCTTCACGAAGGAGCGCCCGATTGCGGTCGCGGCTGCTACCGAGCCGACTGCCTAGCCGCCGATGTACGACATCTCGACCTTGCGCAGCGCCGCGGTGCCTTCCGTGCGGATCTCGGAGTAGCGATCGGCGCGGCGCGTCCACACCGCGCGGATGGTCTCGTCGAGCTCGTCCGCCGAATCCGAGCGAAGCAGTGCGCGGAGGTCGTGACCGCGAACGGCGAAGAGGCAGGTGTAGAGCTTCCCGTCCGCAGAGATCCGCGCGCGCGTGCAGTCGCCGCAGAACGGCTGCGTCACCGAGGCGATGACGCCGATCTCGCCCGCGCCGTCGAGATAGCGGTAGCGCTCGGCCACCTCGCCGCGATACGCCGCGTCGACGGGCTCGAGCGGGAACTCGGCGCCGATCGTGGAGACGATCTCGGCGGCGGGCACGACGTCGTCGAGGCGCCAGCCGTTCGTCGCGCCGACGTCCATGAACTCGATGAAACGCACCGTGTGCCCCGTTCCACGAAAGCGGCGAGCGACGTCGAGGATCGACGACTCGTTCAGCCCGCGCTTCACGACGACGTTGACCTTGACCGGGAGTCCGGCGGCGGCGGCGGCGTCGATCCCCGCGAGCACGCGCGCGACCGGGAAGTCGACGTCGTTCATCGCACGGAAGACCTCGTCGTCGAGCGAGTCGAGGCTGACCGTGATCCGCGAGAGCCCCGCGTCGGCGAGCGCCTGCGCCTTCTGGGCGAGCAGCGCGGCGTTCGTCGTCAGCGTGACGTCGAGGTCGTCGCCGAGCTCTGCCAGGCGGGCGATGAGGAGCTCGAGGTCGCGGCGGAGCAGCGGCTCGCCGCCTGTGATGCGCAGCTTCTGCACTCCGAGGTCGACGAACACACGCGTGACCCGCTCGATCTCCTCGAACGTGAGGAGCTCGCGACGCGGCAGGAAGCGGTACTCGTGGCCGAACACCTCCTTCGGCATGCAGTACACGCAGCGGAAGTTGCAGCGGTCGGTCACCGAGATCCGCAGGTCGCGGACGGGCCTGCCGAGAGTGTCGACGACGGTCATCTCGAGGGAGCGTAGAGAATCCCACTGGTGAGCCGGCGCGCGCGAGACGCGGGGGAACCCATGGTTCCCCCGCGAGCCCCCTCCTTCTTCGTGCGGCCATCACCCGGCGTCGCGGGCCTACGGGCGAATGAATCGCCCTTCGGCCTTCCAGCGAAGCCAAGACTTCACCGAAAGATCTCGCGATGAGCGTCCGCCGCAGCTCTCCGCTTCTCGCCCTCGTCGGCGTCACGGCGATCTGGGGCGTGACCTTCGTGCAGGTCCAGGACGCGATCGCGCTCTACCCGCTCTTCGCCTTCCTCGCCGTGCGGTTCGCGATCTCGACCGTCGTGCTCGCCCCGTTCGCCTGGAGCTCGCTGCGCACGCTCCCGCGGTCGGGCTACGTCGCCGGTGTCGGGGTCGGGGTGTTGCTCGCCACGGCGTACGGGTTGCAGACGGCCGGGCTCCAGCTCACGACGGTCGCGAGTACCGGGTTCATCACCGGCCTGTACGTCGTCTTCACGCCGCTACTCGCGCTCGCCTTCTTCGGGACGCCCGTTCCGCGCGTCCTCTGGGCAGGGGTCGCGCTCGCCGTCGTCGGACTGCTCGTGCTGAATGGCGTGCCGGGCGGCTCGGCGCTAGGAAACGCGCTCGTGCTTGCCAACGCGGTGTTCCAGGCCTTCCAGATCACGGCGATGGAGCGGTTCGCGCCACGCTACGACCCGCGTGCTCTGACGTTCCTGATGATGGCGACCTCGTTCGTCGGCTTCACCGTGATCGCTCTGACGCTCGGGGAGCTCGAGGTCCCGCGCGGCGCAACGGTCTGGGGCGCGCTCGTCGTGACCGGAGTGTTCGCGGGAGCACTCGGCTATCTGATCGCGACCTGGGTGCAGGGCCGCACGACTGCCGCCCGAGCCGCCCTCGTGTTCACGCTCGAGGCGCCGTTCGCCGCGCTCGCGGGAGTGCTGCTCGCGGACGAAGTGCTGGGGTGGATCGGCTGGCTCGGCTGCACGGTGATGATGGCCGGGATCCTCGTTGCCGAGCCCGCCGCAGCCGCGACGCTGCGGCGCCTGTCGCGCCGCGGGGCAGCGTCCGCGTGACGGCGATCGTCCTCGGGAGTGTCTCAGCGTTGCTCTTCGGTGCGATGACGGTGCTCGTTCGCATGGCCATCGTCACCGGGGTGCCTCCGGCGGCTGGAACGTTCCTCACGATCGCCCCCGCGTGCGCGCTGACCGGGATCACGGCGGCGGCGCGCGGAAACTGGGATGTCGCGGGCGCGTGGCCGTACGTCCTTGCCGGCCTGCTCGCGCCCGGCATCGCACAGATCCTTTTCACGTTCGCGGTCCGCGATGCCGGCGCATCGCGCACTTCGGTGACCGTGGGAACGGCGCCGCTCTTCGCCGTCGCCACGGCGCTGATCTTCCTCGACGAGCCGCTCGTTGCGGGACTGATCTTCGGCGCCGCGCTGATCGTCACCGGCGGCATCGTCCTCGCGAGCGACCGCGCGCGGCCGGAGCACTTCAAGCGCATCGGGCTCGTCTACGCGCTCGTCGGAACGATCGTGTTCGCGACGAGGGACACCGTGATCCGCTGGCTCGGGACGGAGGCGGCCACGGACGTCGAGCCGGGCGTCGCGGCGTTCGTGGCGATGCTCACCGGGGCGACCGTGTCTCTGGTGTTCCTGGCGTGGACACGAACACCGCTAAGCCGCCGCGCCGCGATCGCGTTCGTGCCGGCGGGAGTCTGTTACGGCCTCTCGTACGTGTTCCTGTTCGAGGCGTTCGCTCGCGGTCGCGTGTCCGTCGTCTCGCCGATCGTCGCCACTGAAGCGCTGTGGGGCGTGACGTTGTCGTGGCTCGTGCTGCGCAAGACCGAGCAGATTGGCGTTCGGCTGTTCGCGGGAGCCGCGCTCGTCGTCGCCGGCGGAGTCCTGATCGGGATCTATCGCTAGGGGAGGCGCTGCTCGAGCTCTCTCCGATCGGGGCCTCGCGCGTCGTGACCTGGACACAACGTCGCACGGCCGACGCCGCCGAGGAGCAGGCCGACGCGCACTCCGAAGCGCTCGGCGGATCGAGCGTCGCCTCGAGGGCGCCATGCCTCGGAGTCTCTTGGCACGATCTGCTACGCTGCGACTCAGGTTTTCGCTCACATCACGACTGAACAAGGAGAGGCACACCTATGGCCAAGACCATCGGCATCGATCTTGGGACGACCAACTCGTGTATGGCCGTTCTCGAAGGATCCGAGCCCACCGTCATCCCGAACGCCGAGGGCGGACGCACGACACCGTCCGTCGTCGCCTTCGGACGCGACGGACAGCGGCTCGTCGGCGCGCCCGCGAAGCGCCAGCAGGTTACGAATCCCCAGAACACGATCTTCTCCATCAAGCGGTTCATGGGACGCAAGTTCGACGAGGTATCGGAGGAGATGAAGATCGTCCCGTACGAGGTCGTCAAGGGCGCGAACGACGACGCCCGCGTGACCGCGGAGGGAACGGAGTTCGCACCGCCGGAGATCTCGGCGATGATCCTCCAGAAGCTCAAGGCGGACGCGGAGGCGTACCTCGGCGAGCCGGTCACCGACGCGGTCGTGACCGTTCCCGCCTACTTCAACAACGCACAGCGCGAGGCGACGAAGGACGCCGGCAAGATCGCCGGGCTCAACGTCCTGCGGATCATCAACGAGCCGACCGCTGCAGCACTCGCGTACGGGCTCGACAAGGAAGCCGCCGAGCACACCATCCTCGTCTTCGACTTGGGCGGGGGGACGTTCGACGTGTCGGTGCTCGAGCTCGGCGAGGGTGTCTACCACGTCAAGGCGACGAACGGCGACAACCATCTCGGCGGCGACAACTTCGACAAAGCGGTCGTCGACTGGATGATCGCCGAGTTCAAGCGCGACCAGGGGATCGACCTCGGGCAGGATCCGATGGCGCTCCAGCGGCTCTACGAGGCCGGCGAGAAGGCGAAGGTCGAGCTCTCCTCGACGATGACGACCCAGATCAACCTGCCGTTCATCACCGCGACGCCCGAGGGGCCGAAGCATCTCGACCTCCAGCTGACGCGCGCGAAGCTCGACGAGCTCGCGCACGACCTCCTCGAGCGCACGGTCGGGCCGACGAAGCAGGCGCTCGCGGATGCAGGCCTCACCCCCGCCGACATCGAGCACGTCGTCCTCGTCGGCGGCATGACCCGCATGCCGGCAGTGCAGGCGAAGGTGAAGGAGGTCGTCGGCAAGGATCCGCACAAGGGCGTGAACCCGGACGAGGTCGTCGCCGTCGGCGCCGCCATCCAGGCCGGCGTGCTCAAGGGCGAGGTCAAGGATGTCCTCCTGCTCGACGTCACGCCGCTGTCGCTCGGCATCGAGACGAAGGGTGGCGTGTTCACGAGGCTCATCGACCGCAACACGACGATTCCCACGCGCAAGTCGGAGACGTTCACGACGGCCGAGGACAACCAGCCGTCGGTGGAGATCCACGTCGCGCAGGGCGAGTCGGAGATGGTCTCGTTCAACAAGACTCTCGGGAAGTTCCAGCTCGTCGGGATTCCGCCGGCGATGCGCGGGATGCCGCAGATCGAGGTGTCGTTCGACATCGACGCGAACGGGATCATCAACGTCTCTGCGAAGGATCACGGGACGGGGAACGAGCAGCAGATCCGGATCGAGGGCGGCTCGGGCCTGTCCGAGGACGAGGTCGACCGGATGATCTCGGAGGCCGAGTCGCACGCCGGCGAGGCGCATCGTCTGCGCGAGCTCGCAGATGCGCGGAACGTCGGCGAGCAGCTCGCATACCAGGCCGAACGTACGCTCGCCGACCATCGCGACAAGCTGCCCGAGGCGGAGGCTGCGACGATCGAGGGGCGGATCATGGAGCTCCGCCAGGCCGCCGAGGGTGCGGATCTCACCGACATCCAGGCGAAGACGACCGCGCTCGAGGAGGCGTCTCGCTCCCTGGCCGACGTGATCTACGCCCAGGCATCGGCGCCGCAACCCGGCGCTGCTCAGCCGTCGGGTAACGGAGACGGCGTCGCCGACGACGAGGTCGTCGAGGACGCCGACTTCGAGGTGATCGACGAAGAGGAAGCGGCGAAGTCGTGAGCGACGAGCTCACCGAAGCACAGCTGAACCAGGTCGAGGAGCCGGAGCCCGAGGCTCCGGCTCCCGACCCGCTTACAACCGCGTTGGCCGAGCGTGATGCCTATCTCGATCTCGCCCAGCGCGTGCAGGCGGACTTCGAGAACTACCGCAAGCGTGCCGCGCGCGAGCAGGAGCGCCTCGTCGCGCACGCGCACGAACGACTCGTCCGCGAGCTGCTGCCGATCCTCGACGACCTCGAGCGGGCGCTCGAGGCTGCCGAGCGGCACGAGGAGGCGCAGCTCGTCGAGGGCGTGAAGCTCGTGGAGCAGTCACTGCGCAATGCGCTGCGCAAGGAAGGGCTCGCCGAGATCGCGACCGATGGCCCGTTCGATCCGCACGTCCACGAAGCGCTGCTCATCCAGCCGAGTGACAGCGCCGAGTCGGGTGCCGTGCTCGAGGTCGTGCAGCGCGGGTATCGCGTGGGCGACCGCGTGGTTCGGCCGGCGAAGGTGATCGTCGCCGAATGACCCGGAACCCCTACGAAGTCCTCGGCGTCGCGAAGAACGCGTCGGACGACGACATCAAGAAGGCCTACCGGAAGCTCGCGGGCCAGTACCACCCTGACCGCAATCCCGGCGACGACGCTGCCGAGGAGCGCTTCAAGGAGGTCCAGGGCGCGTACGACGTCCTCTCCGACGCGGAGAAGCGCAAGGCGTACGACACGTTAGGTAGCGCCGACGGGCGCGGCTTCCCCGGCGGTGCCGACATGGGCGGCATGCGCTTCGAGGAGTTCGACATCGGCAATCTCGGTGATCTGCTCGGCGGGATGTTCGGCGGCGGAGGACGCCGTGCGGCGAGCCGCCAGCCGATTCGCGGCAACGATCTCGAGACGCACGTCCGCATCTCCTTCGAGGACTCGCTGAAGGGTGTGCAGGTGCGCGTCCCGGTCGAAGTCGAGACCGCCTGCTCGGTGTGTCATGGGACCGGCGCCGAGCCCGGCACCGCACCGGTGACGTGCCCGCAGTGCGCCGGCCGTGGCGTCGTCTCCGACTCGCAGGGTCTCTTCGCGTTCTCGCAGCCCTGCCCGCGCTGCCGCGGGAACGGCACGATCGTCGAGAAGCCATGCAGACACTGTCGCGGCGCCGGGCGCGAGCGCGTGACGAAGCGTTACGCCGTGAAGATCCCCGCCGGAGCCAAGAGCGGCACGCGGGTCCGGCTGAAGGGAAAGGGCGAGGCCGGTCACAACGCCGGTCCCGCCGGCGATCTCTTCGTCGTCGTCGACGTCGAGCCGTCCTCGCTCTACGAGCGGCGCGGCTCCGATCTCGTCCTCGACGTCCCGGTGACGTACGCGGAGGCCGCGCTTGGCGCCTCGGTCGAGATCCCGACGCCCGAAGGCCCGGTGTCGCTCAAGGTGCCGAGCGGCACCGAAAGCGGGAAGCTGCTGCGCGTGAAGGGTCGCGGCGTGCCACATCTCAAGGGTTCTGGGCGTGGCGACCTCCTCGCCCGCGTGAAGGTCACCGTCCCGAAGAAGCTCACGAAGGCCGAGCGCGAGGCGCTCGAGGGCTATCAGAAGGTGTCTCGCGAAGAGCCGCGCGAGCGGTTCGCGGCGGCGAGCTAGGTGCTCCCCGTGGTGAGTACGCCCGCACTCCGCGCGGCTGCGAACACTTCGCACGCCGTCGTCCTCAGTCGCGCCAATATTCTCGAATATTGGCGCTCCCTGCGTCCTAGGCCTGCTCGGTTCTCGCCGGCGGATCACGACCGTACTCACCACGGGGAGCACTGATGCCCGAGCGGCCCCGGTACATGATTTCCGTCGCGGCCGACCTTGTCGGCATGCATCCGCAGACGCTGCGCATGTACGAGGCGAAGGGGCTCGTGCGACCCGGTCGAACGCCAGGTGGCACGCGGCTCTACTCCGACGCGGACGTCGAGCGGCTGCGGCTCATCCATCGGCTGACGACCGAGCTCGGCCTCAATCTCGCGGGCGTCGAGCACGTGTTGCGCCTCCAGGACGAACTCAACAAGGCGCGGGCGCGGATGGAGCGCCTCGAGCGCGAGTTGCGCGCCGAGATCGCGGAGGTGCACCGCTCCTACAAGCGCGAGGTCGTGCTGTATCGGCCGGCCAGGCACCCGGCTCCGAGGAGATGACGTGGACTTTCAGAAGCTGACACTCAAGAGCCAGGAGGCGGTCGCCGCCGCACAGGAGCTCGCGCGCCGCGCCGGCAACCCGGAGCTGACGCCCGACCATCTGACGCTTGCGCTCCTCGACCAGGAGCTTCCGCGGACGCTCGTCGACCGCGCCGGCTACGGCGCGGGAACGCTGCGCGCCGAGGCGGAGGGGCGGCTCGCGCAGTTGCCTACCGTCACCGGCGGTGGACAGCCGCAGGCGTCGGCTCGGCTCAGCCGCGTCCTCGACGGCGCCTTCGACCAGATGCGCGAGCTCGGCGACGAGTTCGTCTCGGTCGAGCACCTCCTGCTCGCGCTCGACGTCGTTCCGCGCGACGAGCTGCTCCAGGCGCTCGAGGGAGTTCGCGGCGGACAGAAGGTCACCTCGCAGGATCCCGAGGGCTCGTACCAGGCACTCGAGAAGTACGGTCGCGATCTCACCTCGCTCGCCGAGTCCGGCAAGCTCGATCCGGTCATCGGCCGCGATGAGGAGATCCGCCGCGTCATGCAGGTGCTCTCACGGCGCACGAAGAACAACCCGGTGCTCATCGGCGAGCCCGGAGTGGGAAAGACCGCGATCGCCGAAGGGCTCGCGCAGCGCATCGTCGCCGGCGACGTTCCCGAGGGGCTGAAGGGCAAGCGCGTGTGGGCGCTCGACGTCGGCGCGCTCCTCGCCGGGGCGAAGTACCGCGGCGAGTTCGAGGAGCGGCTCAAGGCTGTCCTCGCCGAGATCCAGAACGCTGCCGGCCGGGTCGTCCTCTTCATCGACGAGCTGCACACCATTGTCGGCGCGGGCGCAGCCGAGGGCGCGGTCGATGCCGCGAACCTCCTCAAGCCGATGCTCGCGCGTGGCGAGTTGCGCGCGGTCGGCGCAACCACGCTCGACGAGTACCGCAAGCACATCGAGAAGGACGCGGCTCTCGAGCGGCGCTTCCAACCGGTGTTCGTAGGCCAGCCCAGCGTCGCCGACACGATCGCGATCCTGCGCGGCCTGAAGGAGCGCTACGAGGCGCACCACGGCGTCGAGATCCGCGACTCGGCACTCGTCTCTGCGGCAGTCCTCTCCGATCGCTACATCACCGACCGCTTCCTCCCCGACAAGGCGATCGACCTCGTCGACGAGTCGGCGTCTCGCCTCCGCATGGAGATCGACTCGTCGCCCGTCGAGCTCGACGAGGCCGACCGGCGCGTGCGGCAGCTCGAGATCGAGCTCGCCGCGATGGCGAACGAGGCCGAGAGTGTGCGCGAGCCGCTCGAGCGCGAGCTCGGCGACGCGAAGGCAGTTCGAGACGAGCTTGCAGCGCGCTGGTCGCGTGAGAAGGAGTCGTTGCAGCGCGTCGCGGACATCAAGCGCCAGATCGACGAGCTGCGCATGGAGGCCGAGCGCGAAGAGCGCGCCGGGAACCTCGCCCGAGTGGCCGAGATCCAGTACGGAGTCCTCCCCGAGCTCGAGAAGGAGCTCGCCGAGCGCGAGGAGCGCACCGAGACTCCGATGGTGAAGGAGGAGGTCGACGAGGACGACATCGCGTCGGTCGTCTCCACCTGGACGGGGATTCCCGTGTCGCGGTTGCTCGAGGGCGAGGTCGAGAAGCTCATCCACATGGAGGAGCGGCTGCACCAGCGCGTCGTCGGTCAGGCGGTTGCCGTCGAAGCGGTCGCCAACGCCCTCCGGCGCGCCCGCTCGGGCTTGCAGGATCCGAACCGGCCGATCGGCTCGTTCATCTTTCTCGGCCCCACTGGTGTCGGGAAGACGGAGCTGGCTCGCGCCCTCGCGGAGTTCATGTTCGACGACGACCGGGCGATGGTGCGGCTCGACATGTCCGAGTACCAGGAGCGGCACACGGTCGCCCGGCTCGTCGGCGCTCCGCCCGGCTACGTCGGCTACGAGGAGGGCGGGCAGCTTACCGAGGCCGTGCGGCGCCGTCCGTACACGGTCGTCCTGCTCGACGAGATCGAGAAAGCGCACGCGGAGGTCTTCGACGTCCTCCTGCAGTTGCTCGACGACGGCCGCCTGACCGACGGTCAGGGCCGCACGGTCGACTTCCGCAACACCGTCATCATCATGACCTCGAACATCCGCTCGCAGAACGAGCTGCGCGACCGCTTCCGACCGGAGTTCCTGAACCGCGTCGACGAGGTCGTCGCGTTCGAGGCGCTGACGCGCGAGCAGCTGGCGGACATCGTCGAGCTGCAGCTCGCGCGCCTGCGCGAGCGGCTTGCCGAGCGGCGGATCGCGCTTGAGGTCACGGACGAGGCGAAGCAGCTTCTCGCGGAGGAGGGCTGGGATCCGGCCTACGGCGCCCGCCCGCTCAAGCGCGCGATCCAGCGGTTGGTCGAGAACCCGCTCGCGCTCGAGCTGCTCGAAGGGCGCTTCGTGGAGGGAGACACGGTGCGCGTCGACACTGCGGGCGGCGAGCTGGTGTTCGAGCGGGCCGAAGCAGTCGAGTCTGCAACTGTCCGGTCTTGAACAGCCATCTGGCGGAGTCGGAGTTGCCGGTTCACGATGTCGTCGTGTGGCGACGACCCGATTCACCCCTGGATCGCGAGACCGTCGACGACATCGTCAGGAAGCTGATGGGGATCGACTCGAAGCTCGACACGATCATGGAGTATCTTGGGCTCGCGGACCATGAAGAAGGAGATGACGCCTGAGTTCCGCCGGAAGCTCGCTGAGAGGCGGGCCGAGTGGGCAGAGAGCGATCGACGGTTCCGCGAGATGGTCGCGCGCCGCGAGCAGCGCCAGCGCGAATGGGACGAGTACGTCACGCGCCGCCGGGCTCGCCTCCGTCGACTGACGTTCGGACTCCTCGGCCGCTGAGCAGCCACGCGGGCGGGGTCAGGTCTTCCACGTTCCATTCCGCGACTCGGCGCTGCGAACGCGGCGATGAACCGTCGCGATCCCACAACCGAGGTGGGTCGCGATCTCACGCATGCTGTACCCGTGCTCGAGATACGCGTGGGCGGACAGTCTTTCCCTCGTGCTGACCTGAGCCGAGCGTCGCGCGCGGTTGTGTAACCGGCGATTATGGAACGTCGTCGAAGAAGTCGGCGCCCTCGCTCACCGGCGGCGCGCCGTAGATGAAGAGGACGAGCTCCTCGTCGCCGGCGTTGCGGAGCTGAAGAATCGTCCCCGGCTGGACGACGAGAACGCTGCCGCGTTCGAGCTCGTGGCGCTCGGGCGGCTCGCCGAGGTCGACGGTCAGGGTGCCGTCCACGACGACGAAGACCTCCTCCTGCACCTTGTCCGCGTGGCGCTTGCCACGCGCGCCCCGCGGATAGCGCCAGATGTTCGCGCGCGAGCCCGTCATCGAGTCCGACAGGCGCGCAACGGAGCGTCCGCTGCCGTCGTCGCGCGGCTCCCACCCGAGCTCGTCCGGCCGCAAGATCGTGAACGCCATGACGGCAGTATCGCGCAGGCGTACGATCGGCCGGGTATGTCCGCTTCCGTCGTAGGGCGGGACGCCGAGCTCGCCGCCCTCTCCGACTTCCTCGCCGGGATTCCGGACGGCGCGGCCGCGCTCGTGCTCGAGGGCGAGGCGGGAATGGGGAAGACGACGCTCTGGCGCGCCGCGGTCGAGCGGGCGGCCGAGGCAGGCCTCGTCGTGCTTCGCGCCCAGCCGGCCGAGAGCGAGACGGCACTCAGTTTCTCCGGACTCGGAGATCTTCTGGACCCCGTTCTCGCCGACGTTCTGAAGCCGCTCGCGGCGGGTCAGCGCGGTGCGCTGTCGCGCGCGCTCGTCCTGGACGACGCGGAGGGCCCCGCTCCCGATGCCCACGCGGTCGGTGTCGCCGTCCTGAATGCACTGCGCGCGCTCTCGGAAGCGAGCCCCGTCGTCGTGTGCGTCGACGACGTGCAGTGGCTCGATGCTGCCTCCGCCGGAGCGCTGGCGTATGCGGGTCGTCGCCTGGCGCCCGAGCGAGTCGGCCTGCTCCTCGCCCGGCGGTCCGGAGCCGAGAGCCCGCTCGTCGACGACCTGCGCCGAGCGCCGCCGGGCGAGCGCCTCGTCGACCTGCGAGTCGAGCCACTCGACGTCGCGGCGCTTCACCAGGTCGTGCACGGCCGACTCGACATCGTCCTGCCGAGGCCACTCCTCGCGGAGGTGCATCAGGCATCGGGTGGGAACCCGTTCTTCGCGCTCGAGATCGTTCGCGCACTCACCCGCGACGGCGTGTCCGTCGAAGCCGGGAGGCCGCTGCCAGTCCCGGACTCGCTTCACGACATCGTGCACGGTCGACTCCTGGCGCTCTCCAACGAGACCCGTGACTTCCTAGCTGCGGCTGCGGCTCACGCACATCCGACCGTTGCGATCACCGAAGCTGCGTCAGGCGTCCCGAGCGACCATGGGCTTGCTCCGGCGCTCGCAGCGCAGATCGTCGAGCTCGATCGAGACCGGATACGGTTCATCCATCCCCTGCTCGCCGCGGGTGCGTACGAGATCGCCGATCGGACGCGACGGAAGGAGATCCACGTCCGCCTCGCCGAGCACTTGGTGGATCCGGAGGCGCGGGCCTGGCAGCTCGCGGCGTCCGTCGACGAGCCGGACGAGGCCGTGGCCCGCGCGCTCGAGGAGGCCGCCGGGCATGCACGTGCTAGGGGCGCGCCACGTCCTGCCGCGCTCCTGCTCGACCGAGCCCGGGACCTCACACCGCCCGATCGACCGTCGGACGCTACGCGGCGGATGATCAACGCGGCGTATCTCCACTATGAGGCAGGCGACTCGGCGCGCGCGGAGGTGCAGCTGCGCGGGCTCATCGCAGACCTGCCGGCGGGAAGCGAACGTGCACGCGCGGTGATGCGCCTCGGGCGTGTCCGTACGTACCAGGCACTCCCTGAAGCCGCCGAGCTGTTCCTCCAGGCCGTCGACGAAGCGGACGGGGATCCGGAGGTTCTCGCGGTCGCGCACGAGGGAGTCGCGAACTGCCTGTGGCAGATGTACGAAAGGCTGGACGAAGCGGTGGCGCACGCCGAGCTCGCCGCTGGGCTCGCGCTCTCGAGCGCAAACGAAGCGCTCGCCGCCGAGGCGTTGGGAACGCGTTTCATGGCCGAGATGCTGCTCGGTCGCGAGACGGCTCTGCAGACGCTCGGACGCGCGCTCGAGTTTCAGCCCGCGTCCGAGCAGCACCGCGTTCTGGCGCAACCGCGTTGGATGCCCGAGTACCTGCTTTGGTCGGGCGCCTCGGCGGGCTCGAAGGATCAGCTCGAGCTGATGCTGCGCAGGGCAAGCGAGCTCGGCGACGAGAGCTCCCCTCCGTACGTACTCGCATTCCTGAGCTTGGTCGAGGCTGATCTTGGCGAGCTCGAGCGCGCCGTGGAGCTGGCGCGCGAAGCCCAGGACGCGTCTGAGCAGGCTGGGCAGCGAGCCATCTTCACGATCAGCCTCGCGATCGAGGGCCTCGCGCACGCTTGGAGGGGCGACGAGGGCGAGGCGCGGAGAATCGTGGCGCGGGCTCTCGAGCTGTTGCCCGAAACCCAGGATCGCCAGACCGACCTCATTGCGCGGTGGGCCCTCGGGCACCTCGAGCTGGCACGCGGCAACGCGGACGAAGCCGCTGCCCGTCTGCAGCCTGCGGTCGCGTTCGTCCAGAGCCAGTCGATGGGTGAGCCGCTTGCCATGCCGTACGTCGTCGACCTCGTCGAAGCGCAGATAGAACTGCGCGGCATCGACGATGCGACCGCTGTGCTCGACTGGTACGAGGGATGTGCGCAGCGGCTCCAGCGAGCGTCCGCGCTCGCGAACTGCGCGCGCTGCCGCGGGCTCCTGGCTGCTCAGGCGGGCGATCTCGACGCGGCGGTGGGCGCATTCGAAGAGGCGCTGGCGTGGCACGGGACGGTCGAGCTCCCGCTCGACCGCGGTCGCACGCTGCTGGCGCTGGGCGTTACACAGCGACGGATGAAGCGGCGGCGTGAGGCGCGCGCGACACTCGAGGAGGCGCTCGGCATCTTCGAGGGGATTGGCGCCGCGCTCTGGGCCGAGCGTGCCCGGGGCGAGCTCAAGCGCATCAGCGGCCGCGCCGCCACACCCGGTGCGCTCACACCGGCCGAGCAGCGCGTCGCGGCTCTCGTCGCCGAGGGGAAGACGAACAAGGAGGTCGCGGCTGCGCTGTTCCTCTCCGACCGCACGGTCGAAGGGCATCTCGCTCGCATCTTCGGGAAGCTCGGGATCCGTCATCGCGCCGAGCTCGGACGCGCGCTTCAAACACAGGTGGTCGAGGCGCCAAACCCGGGGGAAGTGCCCGTTTCAGCCGAGCCGTCCGCTCCCTAGCCTCGACTCAGGTGGTCACGAGGGCCACCAGGAGCAGAAGGAGAAGGAGCGATGACCCGGACGATCTCTCTCATCACCGCCACCGTCGGAGCCGCACTCCTGTTCGCCGTTCCGGCCTGGGGCGACAACTGGGGCGCCGACCAGACGAGCCAGTCGGTTCGCGTTTCCCCCGATCTCGCCGATCGAGCGATCGCGGCGGAGCAGAGCCGGCTCTCGGCGATGCTCGACGCGCGCGAGCAGTCGTTGGGTGCGGGTATCGGCAACGGCAAGGTGAGCGCACTGGACGCCCGCGAGCGGTCGTTCGCCGCGAAGCAAGATCCGCAGCTCGTGGCGGCGCAGGTTCCCGACTGGTTCGAGCGAGCGGCGGCAACGGCCATCCGTGACAACCGCACTCCCGTCGTCGACGACCGCTTCACGATCGACCCGACGAGCGGCCCCAGCCCGGTCACCGTCGGCTCCGGCCGCGAGATCGAATGGCCGCAGGTCGGCATCGGTCTCGGGATCGGGCTCCTGCTGGCGCTCGGGCTCTTCCTGGCGATGCGCGTCACGCGGATCCGCACGCTGGCTCACTGATCTGGGTCGTCAAGACCCGGTGGCGATCGAGACCGCCCCCGCAAGGGGCGGTCTCGATGCGCGCGTCGGTTTACTTCGCTCCGTGTCAGGGGAGTCGAGGCCGTACCGAAAGAGCGTCTGGAGGCGCGGGCTCAACGCGATCGTGCGTCCGCTCGCGAGGCTCGGGCTCGCCGGCCGCAGCACCCATGTCCTTACCGTCCCGGGGAGGGAGAGCGGGCGACGGTGGTCGACACCGGTCTCCATCGTGCGGGACGGCGACGAGCGCTGGCTCGTCGCGCCCTACGGCGAGCGGAACTGGGTGAAGAACGCCCGCGCGGCAGGTTGGGTCGAGCTCGAGCGCGGCCGACGGCGCGAGCGGCTCGCTGTCGAGGAGGTCGACGCGGAGCAGGCTGGCCCCGTGCTGCGCGAGTACTACCGCCGTTTTCGCGTGACGCGGCCGTTCTTCGACTGCACGCTCGAGTCTTCCGACGAAGACTGGCTGGCCGAGGCGCCTCGGCATCCGGCGTTCCGGCTCAAGAGCCCGTAGCGTACGAGCGGTGATCCTCCTCGTCGCTGCGACCAAGATCGAGCTCTGCGAGCACGACGGGCTCGCCTGCGGTGTCGGTCCGGTGGAAGCCGCTGCAGCCACTGCCCGCAAACTCGCACTCGAGCCGCCGGCAGCGGTTCTGCACGTCGGGATCGCAGGTGCGCGAGGAATCACGCCCGGCGGAATCGTCATCGGCAGCGAGGCCGTCTACTGTGACATTTCGGCGGAGATTCCGGTGATCGATCGGCTCGAGCCGGACGCACGGCTCCTGGAAGCGCTTCGTGCGGCCATTCCTGAAGCGCTCTCGTTGCCGATCGGCACCAGCGCGTCCGTGGGTGGCGCGAGCGACGTGCGGGTGGAGGGTATGGAGGGCTTCTCCGTCCTTCGCGCCTGTGCGCTCGCGGGCGTGCCGGCGATCGAGGTCCGCGCGATCTCGAATGAGATCTCCGAGGGAGACCGGTCGCGCTGGAGGATCGGGCGTGCCCTCGAGGCGCTCGCCGACACGCTCCCTCGGATGCTCGCAGCGGCCGCTCAGTAGCCTCTCCGGCCATGGCGCGGGGGCAGAAGCGGGCGGAGCGTCCTCTCCCACCGCCCCTGCCGCCGGCCGAGCGGACGGTCGGTCAGCTCGTCGGCGAGGCGATTCGCCTCTACGGCGCGAACTTCTGGAAGGCGCTCGCGCTCGGGGTACCCGTGGTCGCGGTCAACGCTCTCGCCTGGAGCAACTCGTCGGGCACCGGCCGACTCGGACTCGTGCTGGCCGCCGCCCTGCTGATCTCGCTGAGCTATGTGGGCGCCGTAGCTCTGGTGACAGGCGCGCCGCTTCGCTCGCGGTCCGCACTCCTTGCCTATGCAATCGGCGTCCTCGTGTTCCTGCCCTTCCCCGTTCTCGTCACGATTTTCGTGCTTCCGGGCCTCGCCTGGCTCGCGCTGCTCGGCCTTTCGGTGCCCGCGGCACTCGTCGAGCGAATCGGAGCTCGCGCCGCGCTCGTCCGCGGGATTCGACTCGCGCGAGCGGACTTCGTCCACGTGCTCGGCGGTCTTGCCACGCTCGCACTTGTCGTCGTCATCTCGCAGTTCAGCCTGTACTTCGTGCTTCGTGAGTTCGCGGAGAACACGCGGCTCGCCGCGGCGGCACTCGCGTCGCTCGTCGTCTCGCCGCTCGTCTTCCTCGGCAGCGCCATCCTCTATGTCGACCAGGAGGCTCGTCTAGGCTCGCGGCGAGAGCAGCGAAAGGAGTGAGGTGCCTACCCGCCTCATGTTGAGGACGAACACAACGCCGTTCACCAGATAGTCTCCCGCGGGAGACCTAGTGGGAGCCGTTGCCTTCGAAGGAGTCGGCAAGGTCTATG
>Ga0136631_10000165_pt1 | contig 19755 bp, 21 predicted proteins | sample AntDrymUQ6012206_2_FD_104655 | JGI IMG/M metagenome (GOLD analysis project Ga0136631, IMG submission 104655) | Polar desert sand microbial communities from Dry Valleys, Antarctica - metaG UQ601 (22.06) | ecosystem: Environmental > Terrestrial > Soil > Desert | place: Antarctica: Dry Valley... | reverse complement strand
CGGCAGGCCGATCATATCTATACCGAGGAGATCAGGGCGGCTGGACTGTACGACGACATCTGGCAGGCATTTGCCGTGCTGCTTCCAATCCGTTCGGTCGGGGTCCAGGGCGATGGCCGCACCTACGATCAGGTGGTTGCCCTCCGGGCGGTCACCAGCCGGGACGGGATGACCGCAGACTGGTTCCCGTTTCCTCCCGAGGTCCTGGCCAGAATGTCGGACCGCATCGCGAACGAGGTGAACGGGGTCAATCGGGTGGTGTACGACGTGAGCTCGAAGCCGCCGGCAACGATCGAGTGGGAGTAGGCCTAGACCCCTTTCTCCTCCAATAACCGGAAAAGCTCGTCTGGCGATTTGATGCTCCTGAGGCGGTCGGGCACGTCCGGCTCCTTGGCAAACTGGGCAATCTTGCCGAGCACCGGCAGATACTGATTGGAGATTTCCAGCGGAGGGGCCATGATGAGGAAGAAGCTGAACACCGGCTTCCCATCTATGGCCTGAAAATCGATCCCTTCCGGCTTACGGCCAAAGGCGAGCCGTAGCCGACTCACCATCAGGGACCGGCCATGAGGAATCGCGATCCCGCGGCCGACGCCGGTAGAGCCGAGGTTTTCCCGCCGCTGCAGTATACGGTGCAGGGTTCCCGCCGAGCGCTCGTCGGTCCGCAGTAGACTCACCATCTCGGCCAGGATCTCATCCTTCGAGCCGCCGCGTAGAGCCAGTGAGATAGCGTCGGGGCTGAGAAAGTCATTGAGTCGCATGGGAGCCCAACGTAATCCCGTTCGCCGGACGGTGTCAAAGGCACGGCGTGAGCATCGGGCGGTGTCAGAATGGGGGCCGGTGCGTGTGCACCGGCCCCGGCCGAGCGGGTTGTGGGTTCAGTTGCTGGTGTCGAGGCCCTGAAGGAACGCCACCATCGCCGCGCGCTGGGAGGGGTCGGTCAGATAGAAGGGGTGCGGCGCCGTGGCGCCCCGCGACGGGTGGAGCAGATTGTCGAGGGTGGGCACCGAGTTGTCGCGCAGGAACACCGGCTTCCGCGCCAGATCCAGGAGGAGCGGCAGCGCGGTTCCGCGGATGTCTCCCCGGATGCCAGGCGTTCACGATGACCATCTTGTCGTCGAAGAACGAGGCGGCGGTGTTGAGCACCGGGGTCAGCGGCGGCTGGCGCGGCGCGAGCGTTTCCGGAGCGTCTCCGGGGAAGATCGTCGCCATGGGTACGATGAACGTCGGCACCGGCGTGCCCTGATCCACGTTGTGGCACTCGGTGCGGTCTTCCGGCGCGAGCCGCTTAACTAGAACGACACCAAGACGGCTTGGGATCTCTCGGGCGTTTGCTTTTGCGCGCTCACGGCAACCCCCGCGTGGGGTCGTCCTTGATAAAGTCACGCACGATGGCGATCACCTGCTCCCTCGTCAGCGGCGCGTCGAAGGCGATCTGACCGGCAGCCCTCTTGCGCCCGGCATCACCGATCACGTCGGTATTGGGCAGGTTCGCCGTGTCGATGCGCAGCTCCTGCGTCCCATTCCACACCACCTGAACGGTGTTCTCTTCGCCGGCGTAGACCGCCGTGAGAGCCGCGACTGCGGCGGCCGGCAGGCTGATGCCGCCCACGCCCGCAGCATCCAACCCGCCGCCGAGGACATAGCCGCTATGCCTGATCGAGGTGAGTCCCGGGTTGCGCTGGCGGCGGATGCGGCGAATCTTGGAGGCGTGTCGCCCCTCGACCGTCTCGATGCGGCAGGCGGCCTCCAGCACCGCGTCGGCGGCGGCGTTGCCGCTGTTGTCGAGCAGAAGCGGGATCTGCCCCTTGTACGCCCGCACACCAGTATCTTCGAACGCCTGCGTTGTCAGCAGCAGCACGTCCAAGTCGGTGGTAGCGGCCGCGAACGGCCCGTCGTTGCTGCCGTTGCCGCCGGTGAAGTCGAAGTCGTCGGCGGTGATGTTCGGTGCCGTAGCTCCCGCACCCTCAATTGCGGCCCGGATGAAATCCACGTGCTGCTGTTCGTGCGTTTGGATCAGCTGGATCGCCTCCTGCGCCGGGGCCGGGATTTGTCCGCGGACCGTGGTGAACGCGTCGTTCTGCGCGGGCACCGCGCTGGTACCGAGCACCGCCTTGTAGAATTCGTTCTCCAGATTTTCCAAAAGGAACGCGAACTGAAGCACGTCGACGATGTTGCTGGGCGTTTGCGCGAATGCCTCCTTGGCCAGCGCGGCAAGTGCCACCGGTATGGAACCCATCGCCAGCCCGGCCGCCGCGACGGAGCCGACCGAGAGGCCCTTGCGGATCGCCTCGCGCCGGCTGGTAAGGCGCCACATGATCTCGGGGTCGACCCCGTCGAGGATTGTCTGTTGATTGTCCATTGCTTCGTTCTCCATGTTGCTCAAAAGATCGGTGGCGGGAAGCTGGGGGTGGGAGCGCCCTGCGTCGGCGCTGGCGGGTTGCTCACGGGCGGAGTGGCGAGCGTGCCGGGCTGGAGCAAGCCGATAGCCGCTACCCGGTCGAACACGCCGCGCGGTTCGTCCGCTTCCACCTTCACGTCCCGGCCGGTGGGGTCGACGACATTGTTGCCCGCGAAATCGGTGTTGGCAACCGCCCCGCCCTGCGCCAGCGGGATGTCGAGCAGGGCCGCGGCGTGCCGTCCCTCCACCGTGGCGAAGTTGCGCGTGGTCTGCAGGTTGCGCTGGTCCTGAATAAACTTGGAAGCCCCGTTCAACCCGGAAACGCCCGTGTGCTCGAAGTTGCGCGCGGTCTTCACAATGTTCTCCCGGCTGGAAAGGAGCTCGTCCAGCCTCGCCCGGTTGATGGACCCCGTCACGTCCGGCACCCTCATGGGGCCGAGCGCCTCTCGTACGAACTCACGGTGAACGATTTCTGCGTCTCGGAGGTCAATGAACAGTTCTTGCTCTTCCGGGCTGAAGAAAGACGCGAAGTTCGGGCTTGTCACCACCTCCGTGTAGTAGAACCCTTCCAGTTGCTCCAACACGTCAACTATGCGGAAAATGCCGGCATCCGTGCGCAAGTCGAACGAAATGCCGGTCACCGGGTCCGGTCCCATCCCACCATCATCATCGTCGCCGCAGGCGGTGAACACGGATGGCAGCATCATCACCGTGCCGCCGGCGAGCAGCGTGCGCACGAAGGTGCGCCGCGTCCTTGGACTCATCAGCTCGCCCAGGTTTCCGACGATCATCGTGCCTTCACTTTCCATATCCTGCTTCGCCATGTTCCCCTCTCTTTGCGTTGTTTGCGACCGTCGCCGCTTGCGTCGCTTTGGTCCGCTGGAGCGTGGCCGAGAGCGCCCCAGACGACCCGAAGGTGAGACAAAAGATATCCTTGCGGGCTGAACTCCGTCGCTAGCGCCACGTCATGCCGGCCGTTCGTGGTCTGGTGTGTCGCGGATCCTATTGCCGGCGCCGCCCAGTGGTTCCCTCAGTTATCGGTGTCCAGGCCCTGGAGGAACGCCACCATCGCCGCGCGCTGGGAGGGGTCGGTCAGATAGAAGGGGTGCGGCGCGGTGGCGCCCCGCGACGGGTGGAGCAGATTGTCGAGGGTGGGGACCGAGTTGTCGTGCAGGAACACCGGCTTCCGCGCGAGATCCAGCAGGAGGGGAAGCGCCGTTCCTCGGATGTCACCGCGTATGCTGGCGTTCACGATGACCATCTTGTCGTCGAAGATCGAGGCAGCCGTGTTCAGCACCGGGTTGAGCGGAGGCTGGCGTGTCGCGAGCGTTACCGGAGCGTCACCCGGAAAGATCGTCGCCATGGGAACGATGAACGTCGGCACCGTCCGGCCCTGATCCACGTTGTGACAGTCGGTGCAGCCCACGGTGCGGAACAACTGGCGACCGTCGGGACTGCCTCCCATGCCACTCGGTGCCTGGAGGCCGGCCAGATAGGCGTTCATCGCGAACAATTTGGTATTGTCGACCCGGATGCCGAGCGGCGCGTCCTGGCCGGGCGTCGCCGGCGCGGCGACGACGAAGGGATACCCGGTTACGCCGGTGGCGGCGAGAACCTGCACGTAGTCATTGGCGATCTCGTCGCCGGCCGCGCCGCCCAGCTTGTTGAGGAACGCCCGTCCGCCCGGAGTGGTGAGCGTCGTGGGATCGAAGAGACCGGTATACACCAGGTTGCTGAATTGGTCCAGCTTCTCGAACGTCCCCTCGCTGCCGAAGGGCGCGGCGAGGTCCTGGCGAAAAAGCGGGGCGTTGTGCATCGGGTCGCCGTTGCCATCGAACGTATCGTCGAACATTCCGACCGGATAGGACTGCGGATTCGACAGATATGCATCCACCTCGGCTTCGGTGGAGCTCTCCGTCAATCCGGTCGACGCCCGCCCCAGCGTCTGCCCGCCGTTCGCCGACAGGGAAAGCTGGAGCAGGGGATAGAGCGCCCGCGAGTTGGCGGCCGTGGCCATCAAGCGACCGAAATTGAGGTTGTGCGTGGCAAGACCGTCCCCGCGGGGCCCGATCGAGCCGGCGTTCGGTACGGTCAACGTAGCCCCGTCCTCGGCCCGCGTATGACAGAGGGCGCAGCTCGTGCCGACTTTGTCTCCCGCCGCCACGTCGAGGACGCCGTCGCCGTTGGTGTCCTTTGTCGGCAGGCCGATGACGGCGTTCGCGTTGAAGAGCGCGGCTGTCATGGCGGGGTCGTTGAGCAGCGGCGAGCTCTGCCCACTGGGGTCGGCCTGGAGCTCCGCCGTCAGTGTCTGACGGAGCGCGGCCGGCAGCGCATCGACGTCGACGTTCACCCCAAGCTCGAGCACTTGGAACGGAGTGACGCCGGCCGCCGTGATCCCCTCCCCGAGGCGGAGGGCGTCGGTGAAGAAGCGTTCGTTGTTGAAGGTCTCGAATCGGAATACCTCACGGCCGAGCGTAGGGTCTCCATCCTGGCGCGGCACCGGCACGCCCGGGTTGGCGGGTCCGTCGGTGCCCTCAGCCGGATCGGTTCCGCCGTCGTCACCACAGCCTACCGCGAGCACCACGCACAGGGGAATCCACAGGAGAGGTAACCCTACTATGCTGGGGCGGGTCTGGCGGAGCGGCATGGTAACTCCTTTGAATCGAAAGCCACCGAGCTTCATGTTTTGGCTAGCTAAGACATAATCGATGACGATGGCGCTGTTGGCAATGCAACAGAAGCGACCGATCTTCGATTCTGTTGCACTAAGAGAGCACCAGCTACTGCTGTGACCCGGTCATTCGCTCGAGCGGTTGATCGGGATCGGCGGTGCCGGCCATTGGGATGAACAGGAGACGTGCCGTGTACGGGGCCGCCTGGCCCGCCTTCATGGCCTTCGCCTGATCGCCATACATTTTCCGCGCATCCTGGACCGAGCGCTTCCCGGTCACGATGTCCTGGGCAAGGTTCAGCGCAGGAAGTTGGCACCCTCCTTGTCGCACCGGGCCGAGATTTCACCGGTCTTGCCCCAGACCATCATGTTCTTGCCCATTGCTTCAGGGGGCCGTACTTCCCGATCATGAACATGGCAGCCTCCTTCGACGCCGCCGGCCAGCCCCCGGTGACCTGCATCACAACACTTACTGAAACAGCTGGGCCGCAAGCAGCATGGCAGGAATCGGCGCGGCGAAATAGATCCAGATCCCTTTCCAGCTTCGCGCCGGCAGGGCCGAGGCCACGCTCCGTGCAGGGTTCAAGCTCATGCCCGAGAATGGCGCCTCGAACGTGATGTAAGCAAGCAGCAGAAATCCGGCGGCGTATCCGAGGTACGGCTTCGTCAGGTCGTTCTGATAGACGAGCCGGAGCGTCGCCATGAGAACGAAAGAAATGAGGAACTCGGCGGCGAAAGCGGCGGCGGTTCCTTTCGGCCCCGGCGCTGTGACCACGTAATTCACGCTCTTGTGCGCGCTCGCCTTGCGGAACGGCGCCGCCGCCAGGACAAGGCCGAGCCAGCCGCCGATGAACTGCGCGATGATGTAAAAGAGCCCGTCCCACGGCTGAATACGTTGCAGGTACAGCATGGAGAGCGTGACGGCAGGATTGAACTGGGCGCCGGATTGCCGGCCCCAGCTCGAGTAAATCAGAACGACAACCGTAATCCCGATGCCGAGGCCGAAGAGGAAGCGGCGCAGGAGCGGACTTGCAATCGCCCGGTGCAGCCGCGACCCCGGATGTTCCAGGGCGAGCGCGAGATACAGCGCCACCGCCATGAAGATGCCGAGCTGCGCTCCTTCCATGAGGTAGCGCGGCCAATGCTGGCGCAGCGCTTCCAGAGGATACTCGCTGCGGGCGGCGTTTCCTGGCCGCTGCCTCACGAGGAGTGCGTGGCCATCCGGATCGGCAGCTTCCCGGGTGGTGGCGGGGCGGCCGGTGTGGATGTCGATTCGCCAGGCCGACAAGTCCTCAGGCACGACGTCGTCAGAGAGCACCCGCACCGTGCCTGGCGCCTCATAGTGCAACAACTCGATGCCCGGCCCCTTTGCACCCCGGAAGCTCGTGATGCGGACGCGTGAGCCGGCCACGCGAGTCAGCAACTCCTGCTCGGCCCCGTAGTTAAAGCTCTCGCCCGTGATGGCCAAACCCAGCACATCGCGATAATAGCGAACGCTGCGCTGGAGGTCGGAGACGACGATCGCGGTGTGATCGATGCCGCGAAACAGCTGGTCGCTCGGGCGGTGCCAGCGCGGCTCGCCTTTATTGGTCGGGAAGTGGATCAGCTCGAGAAAATGACCATCAGGATCGCGGAAGTAGAGCGCACGAATGCCGGCCGCGTCGAAGTTCCAGTCGGGCAGACGTTGAATACCAGCCGAAACAATGCGGGTGTCATGCCGGAGCAGGTGCTGATAGGCTGCATCGATGTCAGCGACAACGATCGCGATGTGCTGAAACGAGCGGTCGTTGCTGGGGAGAGTCTCGGGGATCCTTCGGCCGTCCTCCGCGTAATCTCGGAGGAGGAGCGTCTCCTCGCCCAGGCGCAGACAGGCGGTGATACGACCGGCTTCCTCCTCTTGTGACATCACCTGGAACTGCAAGACCCCGGTGTAAAACGCCAGCGCCCGCGGAAGATCGGAGACCGTCACCTCGATCGCTTTTATCTCGACCGAAGGGGCAGCGCACGAGGCCGTCAGTGCCGATGCAAGGATGCACAGAAAGAGCGCGCTTCGGCGCATCAACTCTCTAGGGTCCGAGCCGTTCCAGGAGATGATCGGCCACGCGCAACGCGTTCGCCGCGATGGTGAGCGACGGATTCACCGCGCCGCTGGAACAGAAGAAACTGCCGTCCACGACATAGAGGTTGTCCAGGTCATGCGTTTGGCAGAAGACATTCAGCACCGAGCTCCGTGGATCCTCGCCGAAACGGCAGGTACCGTTCTGATGAGCCACGCCCATCGTCGGTATTTTCTTGAACAGGTAGAATGAGAGCGGAAGGAAACGCCCTGCGGCATCCACTGCTTTCAGCTCACTTTTCCAGCGGTTCATGAGCCGGTCAAAATGTTCGTGGTACCGATCGCGCTGCTGCAGGTGGATGCTGCCGTCCCGGCCCAGCACGACGCGATTGTCCGGGTGGGGAAGATCTTCTGCCGTGACCCACCAATCGACCGAATGCTTGGCCATCTGATCAAGCACGAACCCCGGCGCAAAGAACGGCGCGTCAGCTCCGATCAGTCCGCGGTCGGTTTTCCCGAGAAGCTGGATGTGTCCCATTGGGAACGGGAAGTCCTCGTCGCCCCAGTAGTAATCATTCATGGCCAGTGTCTTCTGGAAAACGACGGGGTTGCGGCGCCGGCTCAGACCCAGCATCGCGCCATTCAGGTGCCGCATATAATTGCGCCCAACTTGGCCGGATGAATTCGCCAGCCCGGCGGGATGCGTGTCCGAGGCGCTGCGTAGCAGGATCACCGCGGAATTGATGGCCCCGGCCGCCACCACCACGATGTCACCGCGGAAGCGATGCGGCTCGCCGTTCACCTCCGCTTCGACGGCGGAAACCTCCCGCGCAGTTCTTTCGGTGAGGAGCCGGGTTACCTTTGCGTGGAGCATGAGTGTGACATTGGCGTGCTGCATCGCGGGCCGGATGCCATTCAGATCGGCGTCCGCCTTGGCATCGACCAGACAGGGGAACCCATCGCAGGTGTTGCAGCGGATGCAGGGACTGCGGAGCGGGTCGCTTTCATCGCGCTTCAGGGCGAGCGGAATCTGGAAAGGCTGGTGGCCCTTCTCCTTCAACCGATCGTGGAGCTCCTGGATGCGCGGCTCGTGTGCGAGCGGCGGGAATGGATAATCCGCGCCCATCGCGGGCTCCGTGGGGTCGACCCCGCGTTTGCCGTGCACCTCGTAGAGCACTTCTGCCTGGCGATAGTACGGCTCGAAATCGCGATACTTGACCGGCCACTCCGGTGAGATCCCGCCCTTGTGCTGGACGGTCTCAAAGTCCCGTTCCCTGAGCCGGAACATCGCGCCGCCATATACCTTCGTGTTCCCGCCCACGAAGTAGCCGGTATGCGCCATGAAGCCCTTGCCATCGGCGTCATACCACTTCTCCGAGGTGTGGTAGCGCATGTCCTGAAAGACCGCGGTAGAGTCCCAGTTCTCCTTTTCGCGGGGCAGGAAGCCGCCCCGCTCGAGGATCAGGATGCGCTTGCCGCTCGGCGCCAGGCGATGGGCGAGCGTGCCGCCGCCGGCTCCGGTGCCGATGATGATGACGTCGTAGGACTCAGTCGGCATTACCCGGACATCAATCCTGATTCAACCAACCGCCGTTGAAGCCCGCCCGCCGCAAACCCATCCGGAAATAGGGACAGCGCCGCAGCAGGCTCCAGATGAGTCCCGAGCGGTAATTCTCGATCATCATCACGATGGGGCCTTGGTCGAGTCCGTAGTAGCCCTGCGAAATCCAGCTGGACTTCGCTCCGTCCGAGAAGGTGGGATTGTAGCTGCACTTGAAGCCATACTCGCTGGTCATCTCCGGGAACTTGTCATTGAAATTCTTGATCGTCGGCAGCACCAGCTCCGGCGCAAAGGGCAGCGAGGCAACCACCGCCCACGGCGCCAGCGTGCCGTCATCGGGCCCCGTCGGAATGGAACGCGCTTTGTAGTCGTAAAAGAGTCTCTTGAGGCCTCCCACCTTACGCTTTGCCGGACCGGGGCCATCGCTCGCCGTAATGCCCCAGGCGAATTCGCCGTAACCCTTGAAGTGCTTGGGGTTGCGGATCGCGTACTGCTGCTGCACGTAGGCGGCGCGGCGGCTGTTCTCGAAGTAGTCGAGGCCCTTCCCCCGCATGTACTCATCCTGAATGCCGCGAAAGTCGATCCAGACGTGCGACAGTTGGTGGACGAAGAGCGGGCCGGCATAGAGAAATTCGATGTCATACAGCTTAAGCCAACGATAGCTGCCGGCCCACGCGGCGTAACTTTCCACCGGCAGCGGATGCGTCGGTGAACCCAGTCCCAGCGTGTACAGAATGAGCGCTTCGCTGTAACCATCCCACCAGTGCTCCAGAAAGCCGGCTTCCGGTTGCCACCCGTGCGACACCCTGAGCTGACCGTTCTGCGCCCACTGCCAGTCGGCGCGGGCGTAGAGCGCATCGGCGAGCGTGCGAATCTCCTGCTCTTCGGGCGTGTCGCGGTTGAAGTACTGTCCGGCGGTGAGGGCGCCGGCAAGCAGGAACGCGCTGTCGATGGTTGACAGTTCGGCGCCATGCGCGCGGCGCCCCGTTTGCATGTCCAGAAAGTGATAATAGAAGCCCTGATAGCCGGTTGCGTCCGGCTGGGTGCCCTGGGGGCTGTTCCAGAAGAACCGGAGGGTAGTGAGCACGCGCCCGATGGCCTCGCCGCGTGTCAGGTATTCGCGCTCCACGGCGACGGGATATGAGGTCAGCGCGAAACCGATGGCCGCGATACTGGCCGCCGCGTTCTCCTTCGTGCTGTCCGGCACCATGCCGTTCTCAGGATTGGTCTCCTTCAAAAAATACCCGAACGTGCTCTTCTGGAGATCACCCAGTTCGGCGTCCGTCAGGGACTGCTGATCGACTTTCGCTTCAGCCGGAACCTTAACTTTAGCCGAAGCTTTCGCTCTGGCCGGAGCTTTCACTTTCACCTGTTACTCCCTTCGCTCATGCTGTCGTCAGGCAAACGTCACCTGGATCGCCGCAACCGCGTGCGGCGGTACCTCGATCTCGAGCTGAACCACACCATTGTCATACTTCCACGGCAGAGGCTCCGGCACCATCCGCGAAGCCGCGTGCAGCTGCTCGAGCTGTAGTGGGCTCAAGTATTCCGGAGCGCCCATCTCATGCCAGGCGCGCTGGGGGTTCGCGTGCGCCTCGTCAATCCGCTCGACGTGGACGTGGCGTGGCTCCCTGGCCTCGCTGATCCGCACGTTTACCGGCTCCGCCTTGATCGAATGGCGCGGCAACGCGTGATTGGTGGCGAGTACGGTGACGGCGTCCTCCTGGCGGACAGCCCACACGTTTACCGTCTCGTGAATGCCGTCAACCACCAGTTGCTCCGTGCCGAGCCGGTGCAGCAGTTCATAGGCGCGGTACGTCGGCTTCGCCACACCGTGCAGAGTGAGCAGGCCGAAGCCGCCGTGAAACGGCACCGACGGAAAGTAGTTTTCCTCGAAGATGTCCGTGAAGGTCCAGAAGCTGTAGCCCTCGACCAGACCGTTGGCTTCCAGGATTGTCTTGGCGACGAACGCGGCGGCGTACGGCTCGTCATGCCGCGCATCACGGGGGTTGGAGGACGCGTTCCATTCCGTGTAAAAGACCGGCGTGCCCCGGGCCCGGCGAAAGGTGTCCTGAGCCTGTTCGCGCAGAATGCCGCGCCGGCTGGTCGCCAGTTGGGTCTCGGTGTCGTCCCCCTCGTTGCCCAGCGCGTCTGTGGGATAGTGGTGGGTGCTGACGAAATCGACCGGCAGCTTCTTCTTCTCGCAAAACTCAAGAAACTCCTCGCGCCACTCGTTCTTGGCCGTCGCCGGGCCGCCGACCTTCAGCGCGGGGTCCACGCTCTTGATGGCTTCGACGGTGTGACGGTACAGCTTGAAATAATCGGCCTGGGAGCCCTTCCAGAAGGCCGGCAGGTTCGGCTCGTTCCACACCTCGAAGAACCATTCCCGCACCTCCTCCAGGCCGTAACGCTCGACCCAGTGACGCGCCAGCTTTTCCATCAGCGCCGCCCACTCCTTGTAATCCTTTGGCGGCGTGACATTGGCTTTGTAGTGAAAGACCGTCGTGTACCCCGACGCCAGAGTTTCGGGCATGAAACTCAGCTCGACGAACGGCCGCACCCCGGCCGAGAGCAGAAAGTCGACCACCTGATCGGCATTGAAGAAGGAATAGAGCGGCTTGCCGTCATGGTCGATGAGCGTGCCCATTTGGTCCGAGAGCAGCCCGTGAAAGCGCACATAACGAATGCCCAGTTCATCGCGGCAGCGCCGCAGCTGCGCCTGCCAGTCGGCGCGCAAAGCCACCGGCGCGTGGTCGCTCCCGATGGTGTGCTCCCAGAAATGCTTGAGCGGCGTCGTCGTTTCAGAAAGCCGGCACGAGAAGTCTGGCACAGTGTCATGTCTCCCGGAACGAATTAGCAAGTCTCTTGCTCATGAACCATCTGGTAGTTTCCGCAGTGACGCCGAATACCAAATGACCGGTGAATTCAGCCAACGCAAACCCGGGTCGATTATTAAAGAACCAGGGCTCGGTATCCAGAGCGGGCAAAACGGTGGCGTGGGTTAGGGAGTACAACGCAAGGCCGAACAGAAGGCCGTGGCCGGCTGTCGCTTGAGGGTATTGCGCCGCCACCACGCCGTAGGTTACGCCGGTCAAAACACCGAAGGTCCAATGAATGACGCCTTCTGCCAGGGGTTTATGCTGCTCCGATAGCCCTCCTTTACCGGCGGCTTGCAGGGCCCTGTCTGCCAAAATCAATGGCGGGGATGGGGTTGACTTGTCGCGCACCGGAAAGGCCATTTCCCACACGGTTTTGACGCCGGTCGCGATGATTCCCGCAACCAACCCCGCGACCACGCCTTTGGCCGGTCTCATCCCCTTCTTCGCCACAGTGCGGTAGAAATCACGCCGGCCAGCCCGGCCAGCGCGAGACAGCCGCGATTCATGTTCGCCCACAACTGCGGGCTGGAGGCCGACGACCGGTCGTCGAAGATGCCGTGCGCGCCGTGGTCGCCCGCAACGGGCTCCCACAGGTTGTGAGGGCGGCTGGGATCGATGGGCTCGCCGGTCTGCTGCGATTCGTAACCCTGTAATCCGAGGTAGTAATCGCCCACACCAGGCGCTATGCGGTTGCCATAGACCGCGACCACCGTCGGCATGCCGACGCTCATCTCCCGCCGCCTGGCGTGCGCGGCAAAGTAGATTGCCTCGGCGGCAACCTCGGGCTGGTAGATCGGCGGCACCGGCTGCGGGTGATTGGGCAGCCGGCTCTTGTTCCAACCGAACTGCGGCGTGTTGACGGCGGGCAGGTTGACTACCGTGACGTGAACATGTGACCGGTCGTGAATTAACTCGCAACGCAGCGATTCGGTGAAGCCCTGAACGGCGTGCTTCGCCGCGCAGTAAGCGGACTGCAGCGGGATCGAGCGATGGGCGAGCGCGGAGCCGACCTGAAGAATCGTCCCCTGGTCGCGGGGTAGCATCCGCTTGAGCGCCGCCTGGGTGCCGTACACCACGCCGAGGTAAGCCACTTCGGTAACTCGCTTGAACTCTTCCGCCTGCATCTCCTTGATCGGCGAAAAGACGGACGTGGCCGCGTTGTTGATCCACACATCGATGGGACCAAGCTCCTGCTCCACACGTGCCGCCGCCTGCTCGACGGCAGCCGCGTCGGCCACATCCGCCGGCAGCACCAGCGCCCGGCCCCCCGCCGACTCCACCTCCCGCCGTGCGCCTTCCAGCCCGTCCAGCCCGCGCGCGATGAGGCCGACACACGCCCGGCGCCTGGCAAACTCGCGCACCGTGGCGCGTCCCACGCCTGCCGAGGCTCCGGTGATGACGACGACTTCCGGTTTACTCCGCCCGCCCAGGGTCATCTTCCTATGCTTCGTTTTTCTTGAGGGCCGTCGTCGCGTGATTCAGGGCGTCCGAAATGGTGGCGGCGGCCAGGATGCCGCCGAGCAGGCGGGTTGTGCGCGGATTGAGCACCATTCCGAAGGCGAGCGCCATCCCCACCCACGGGCCGAGGCAGTACGGGCAGGTCAGCAGATCGCCGATGGCGCGCTGGAGTCCGGTGCCGCGGACCTTCTCCTTGACCTCGCTCGCGCCGGCCGGCTCGACATACTCGGTGAACGGCGCGCGGAGCGGACTCGTCACCCGGTCGCTGCTGATGAGGCGGCTTAACTTGTACGTGGCGACGCCGAGCAACACCAGATCGCCGTAGGCGATGCGGGGGGGCAAGCGGCGGCCGGTGGAGTGCGCCACCACCAGCAGGCTCGCGAAGGCTGCGTTGTAGACCCCCATAAGCCCGGCGTAGGAAGCGAGCGGCATCTCCTCCCCGCCTTTGTACCCTGCGATCATCGTCGGCACGTTCCGACCATTGCTTCTCCTCTCTTTCAAGACTTCGGCTGGGCGCCCATCTTGGCGGCAATGCCGCGAATCGCTTCCAGGTGCCCCTTGAGGGTCGGCAAAACTTTGGTGGCGAAGGCCTTCACGTCGGCATCGACGGCTCCCTTGGAGACCGCGTCGAACGCCGTCACGTCCTTCATGTGATTCTCGACCATCGCCGTGACATACGCGCGGTCGAAGGCCGCGCCCCTCAGAACCGACAGCTCATCCATTGCCTCTTTGTGCCCCGGGGTCACCTCCTGCGGCAGCATGACCTGCTTCCGTTGGGCCAGTTGCTTCAGCTCCTCGCCCGCCTTCGAGTGGTCGGCGATCACTCGCTCGGCGAACCGCTTCACCTCTCCGCTCGCCGCTTGTCTGACGGCTAAACGTCCCAGCTCGATTTCCGCCATACCGCCCGCGGCCGCGTCGTTCATAAACGCCAGATCTCCGCCGGTGACGACCCGATCGCCTCGGTCGCTCGGCGGCTTCGCCGGTTCGGTCTTCACAATCGGCTCGCTGTTCGCGGTGTCGCTGTCGGGCCGAGGTCCACAGCCTGCCCCCATTGAGATCGCCACGGCAAGGGTCGCTCGCGAGCTGATTCTGCCCATTCGTTTGGTCATCGCTCTTCGCCTCGTTGTTTTTTAGATGTTTCTCACCTGCCGGGCGCGCGGCGATAGAGTGCGAGCCGCACGCAAGGCTTCGCCCGCCGTCCAGACCGCCGCGCCGAGCATCAGAATGTCCTTCGCCAGAAACCCTCCGGTCATGGACAGGAAAGGGAATCCGTAGCCCGGCTGCCACACGCCCGGTGTCGTGAAGACGAAGGTCAGGGTGATGAGCGCCATACCGATGACGCCGAGGCTGCCGATGGCCGAGAGTTGCGGCGCGACTGGCCGCGTCGCGATCAACAGGCCGAGCGTGATCTCGATGACGCCGATCAGCGCGGCAAAACCCTGCACGCTCAGCACGCTGTAGCCCCACGACATCAGCGGGCTGTTGGCGACCAGTCCCTGAATGCTCTCGGCCTCATAGGCCGCGAATTTCAAGCCGCCGACCCAGAGCAGAATCGCCACCAGCCCGTAGCGAATGATCTTCTCTCCGACGCCCTCCAGTGTCCGCCCTAAATCGTCAGTATCCGCGTGTTCCATGCGTTCCGCAGCGATTGCCATGTGCGTTCTCCCCCTTTAATTGTGAAGAGCGCGGGCCGTTGTGGGGCGCTCCGGCTTCTCTCTTCTGCGCGCCAGCCAACGCTCCAATGACCATCTGCTCCCACCGGCCAGGACGAGGGTGAGCAGGCCCGCAACGTACAAGAGATTGACTTCGTAGCCCGGGGGCCGAACACGGGGCCGGACGTCGACAGGCCGATCGTATTGACGGAACTGAAGCCGTACTCCAGGTGGACCGTGAACATCGCCACGAGCATGGACAGGACCAGTGGGACGCTCACGACCGCGACGAAAGCCCCTGGCTCAGCCCACTTTCGTTGCGCCGCTTCAAGATTCGACCACTACTTGGACTGGTCCATACCCATCATGAGAGGACGGTCGGGATCGGCGGTGCCGCCCGCTTGCGCCTGGAAGAGCAACTTGTCGGTGTACGGCGCCGGCGGCGTTGGCAGAGGTCCCGCCGGACACTACCTGCTGCTGCGCTCCATCTTGTCCTTACCGTCCTGCATCATGCCGCCCTCGATCATCCCGTCCATGAACGGAGTCCCGGGGCGAGGGTCATAGGCTCCCCGGTTGCCGTCCGACTCCAGCGTCACGGTGACGGCTGCGTAGGGCGAAAGATCGTTGTCGATCTTGAAGCGCCCGGAGTAGGTCCGGCCATCGCCCTGGCGTTTGAGCACCCCCGTGCTCAGTGCGTAAGGGATGTCACGGGAAGTGGCCGCCACTTCCTTCATGCCGAACGCCGGACCGTACTTCTGGTCGCGCTCGGACGCAGTGGACGTTCCGGGTCCCCCCTTGCGCCCGGCGGTTACGAGCCAGCCCTCGAGGACCGACCCCGCGGGCAGCGACGTTCCCTCGGCCAGCATTACCGTGAAATCGACGGTACCTTTCTTGACGTCCACGTTGGCAAACCCCGTGGCGCCCTGCAATCCCGCGGCCTGGGCCGTCGGTTTGGTCATGAGCGGGATACGGCCGCCCGTCTTGGACATCATTTTGTCGGCCTTCATCGCCTGCCCGCTGGTGTCGCGTTGGGCCAGGGCTGGTGCCGCGGTCAAGCCCGCGAGCAGCGTGAAGGCGACTATTCGGGACGTCATTCGTGCCAGCATGACTGCATTCTCCTTATACCGTGTGAAGGGTGACGGACCTACTCCTTCGGCTCGCTCGCTCCCATCATGACAGGTCGGTCCGGATCCGCGGTGCCGCCTGCCTGCGCCTGGAAGAGGAGCTTCTCGGTGTAGGGGGCCGGTTTCCCGGCCTTCATTGCCATGATCTGCTCGCCATACATCTTCCGCGCGTCCTCGACTTTGCGCTTCCCGGTTACGATATCGTTGGCCAGGTTGAGCGCCAGGAAGTTGGCCCCTTCCTTGTCGCACCTGGCCGACATCTCACCCGAGGTACGCTCGAGCACCACGCTGCCGTCGTACATGGCCAGCTCGTCGTACATGTCCGCCGGGGCCTTGTAGTCGATGAACTGCTGCATCACGTCGGTGTGATGCATCGGGAACTCGTGTGGGTACTCCTTGCCGTAGACGATTGTCCGCTTCCAGGGGCCGGTCTTACCCCAGACCATCATGTCCTTGCTCATCGCCGCTGGCGGGCCGTACTTCTTGGTCATGAACATGGCAGCGTCTTTGGAGGCCTTGGGCCAGGCACCCATCATCTGCTCCATCTGCATCTGGTCGGGCTTGGCTTGGGATTGAGCGGGCTCGGCCAACGTTCCGAGCGCCAATAGGGCTGCCGCGGCCACAGCCGCGGGGCGAAGAATCCTAATATTCATCGAATGCTCCTCGAAGATGAAGCTTGATTATTCAAACCCAACGCAGTCGATGCGGTGACGAGAGTCACCCGGTAATAAACGGGGCAGCAATTGCCAGCACCTGCTCCATCGTAAGCGGCTCATCGAAGGCCTCGGTTACCGCGGCGATGGCGCCGAGCGGGGCAGCGTCCGCACCCCCGTGAATAGAGTTCTCCTCGCCGGCGTAGGTAGGTTGCGACTGGGGCGGGAGGTCGCCGATATCGCTGCCGGTGATCCACCCCTTCTGCCCCCGGAGCCGGCGGATCTGCGAGGCGTGGCGCGCCTCCACCGAGTGGATCTGGAGCGCCGCGGTGAGCACACCGGGGTTCGAAGCGACGTTTCCGGCCTGCCCTTTGTACGCCCGCACACCGGTGTCCTCGAAGATCTGGGCCAGGGCGAGGAAGGTGACCCGATTGGAGAAGACGTCGGGGAAGAGGCCGCCCGCGGTGAAGTCGAAGATCGGTTTGGGCACCGGGGTGCCGCTGAGACTCGGGATGACCGCGAGGAGAAAGTTGACGTGCGCCGTCTCGTGCTTGCTCACCTGCTGGATCGCGTTCAGCTCCGGCGGCAACAAGGACGCCGCCACTGTACCCGCGAGCCCGGTCCGGTAGAACTCGTCCTCGAGATACTCGAGGGTGAGCGCGAAGTTGAGCACGTCAACGATGGACGGCGCGGCGGCTTGGGCGTAGACGTCCCGGGCGAGGGCCGCGAGCGCGACGGGCACCGACGCCATGGCGAGGCCGGCGACGACTGCCGAGCTCGCACTGGCGCCGCTCCGTAGGGCTTCCCGGCGGGAGACGACCCGCGCCAGGACGTCAGGCTCGATGGTTGCTAGAATCGGATGCTGTAGATGCATGGTGCGGGTCTCCGAAGGACGCAGGTCAGGAGATGATTTCGATGGGGGTCGTGATGAACTGTCCGAATCCGGAGTCCTGCAGCACTGCGCCGGGCTCGATGGCCTGATCGAGGCCCGAGGGATCCACGATGTCGTCGCCGGCGAAGTCCCGGGTTCCCGGTCGGAGGAGATCGCGGATGGCGGCGGCGTGTCGCGCCTCGACCGAGACGATCTTGCCGGCGATGAGCAGGTTGTTCAGGTCCTTGAGCAACCTCCCGGCGCCGTTGTAGGCCGCCACCCCGCCGTCCTCGAAGATCTTTGCGGTGCTGAGCACGCTGAACCGGCTCCCGAAATCCACGTTGGCGCCGGCGAAGTCCACCATGAGGTCAGGAATTCTTGCGGCGCCGAGCGCGTTCGCCAGGAAGTCGCGGTGGATCACCTCGTGGTCCCGGATATCGGTCAGGACCGCCTGCTCCGCGGCCGTGATGCCGGGATAGAACGCCAGGGCCACCTGGGTGTAAAACGCCGCCTCCAGCTGCTCGAGGGCGTAAGCGTAGTTCAGCACTCCCGGATCGCTGCTCAGATCGAGCGTGACGCCCTCCGTCGGAGGCGGCTCCATGGGATCGCCGTCGTCGTCCCCGCAGGCCGCGAACATGGTGGGCAGCAGGATGGCGCTGCCCCCGAGGGCGGCGACCCGGAGAAACCCCCGGCGCGTGCTGGCCTCCCACAATTGCGAAATACTCGAGAGCGTGATGCTCCTGGTTCCGTCAGCAGGCATGAGGGTCACTCCCGTTTATGAGGGCGCTGCGTGGCCCGATGGTGATCCCGTAGGTGGGGGTCATCGTGAGGCTTCGGCGACGAAGATGATCGGGCAGTTGACGATGATACCCGCCGCCGGCAGACCACCCAGCGTCGAATTGCGGGCGCCGCCGGGCGCACCCGGCACCAGCCACCCGTCGGCCAGAAGGTCGATGATGTTGAGCGGGGCGATGACCTCCCGCTTGTCCGACGTAATCCGGTCCCGAACGCCCGCGTCGATGGCGGCTTGGGTCCACATAACCGGGTGAACGTCCCAGAGCGGGCTGTAGAGGACGGCGTCGCAGAAGATCGCGGGATCGTCCGGGTCATCGCACCCCGCCTGCTCCTGGAAGATGTTGAGCGGGTCGCCCTCGCCGAGAACGGCGGACTGGAGCCCCTGACGGCTCGGATTGTCCGGCCCCGTGGGCCCGTTGATGATGGGGATGATCGCCTCACGGGCCGAGCGGAACGGCTTGTCGTCTCCCGGGAATGGGGCCTCGTTCAGGTTCGGCGCAAACGTCCCCACCTCCAGCGCCGACAGGTCATTATGCGACGTCTCGGTGCTCAGGTAGAGGATGGCAAAGCCTTCGTAGAATCCCTTGACCACCTTCAGCGTGACCTGCATACCCACGGTGTCGATGCTGATCACGCGGTCGTGCAGGCCGGTGCTGTTGGCGACGTGAGGGCCGTTAAACACGATCGAGTCGTTGATCGTGAAGACCGGGCTGTAGTCGGCGTCCCCCACCGATCCCGGTGTCGTGCTGGGGTCCAGGGGGAAGAGCTGCGGGCCCGGGACCAGGTTCCGGATCGGGCTGAAATCGACGTTGCCGGAGAACCGCACGACCGGGAAGTCGTTCGGATTGGCCCGTCCACCACTCCCGGCGGTGGCCTGCTGCACCGCCTTCGTCCCGAGCGCGTGGATTATCTTCGGGGCCCAGTTGAGTCCCAGCCGCACGGCCTCGTCGAGATCATTGGATTCCGTGATGACGAAATAGACCGCGCCCCCCTTGGCGTCCTCGCCCCGATAGAGCGGCAGCACCGCCGTGGCGGCAACCGTGTCCAGGCTGATGACACTGGCCATGTTGTTGGGAATACGTTGTCCTGCCGGCTCGGGGTCCGGTGCGGTGGGTGCGTCATCGCCGCACGCGGCCGCCGCGATCAGGGTGCCAAAGACGAGTACCGAGTTCCAACCTGTGCGCATTGCGTCTCCTGGTGTGACTGTAAGGCGTGCTGCTACCACGCCGTCATCCCGAACTACTTGACTAGAACGACCTCATTCCGGTTTTGGATCTGCCCGGCCGCGAGCGGCCCCAGAGGTACCCCAAAGTCCCGGCGGCGCTCACCCCCCTCAAGGACCGCCGCACCCGCAGCGGGGAGGACGTGCACCCGGTGTCCCCGCATGCGGCGAGAGCCAGCAACCGCTCATGGGGCGGGGGGCGACACCCGCCAGATTGCGCCGGTCTGAGGCAGAAACTCGTAGGGCGGCCGATTCTCCTGCTCCGGGTTGACGTTGACAATGCCCCAGTCCACCACGTACATGGCGCCGTCGGGGCCAAACCTCACGGCGTACGGGCGCTCGATTCCCATACCCGTGGCGCCCTGCCGTGACGCCGGTCCGTCGCTGACGTTCTTCAGGAAGGGGAGCGGCG
>Ga0136631_10000163_pt1 | contig 19956 bp, 20 predicted proteins | sample AntDrymUQ6012206_2_FD_104655 | JGI IMG/M metagenome (GOLD analysis project Ga0136631, IMG submission 104655) | Polar desert sand microbial communities from Dry Valleys, Antarctica - metaG UQ601 (22.06) | ecosystem: Environmental > Terrestrial > Soil > Desert | place: Antarctica: Dry Valley... | reverse complement strand
GCGGCGCGCGCCGCGGTCCGGTTCTGCCGGTCGTGCGGAGCGCGCCTTGCCCGCGATCACGATGCGCCCCTGTGCGATGCGTGTGAAGCGACGGCCCGCGAGGCTGCGGCGGCGCCGCCCGAACTGCCTCGGGGCTTCTGGTCTGCCGCGCAGCTTCAGCAGGCGCTCGCCGCGAGGCACATGGGGCACATCTCCCGGGCCTATCGCCTGCACCCATTTCACGCTCCCGTGTTCGGCCCGAGTGGGATCTCGCAGGCCGTGCTCGCCGAGTGGCTGGGGCTCACGCAGCCGCAGGTGTGCCGGATCGAGAAGGGCCCACCGGTCCGCGACCTCGACCGGCTGGCCCACTGGGCGAACACCCTGCGCATTCCGCCCGAGCACCTGTGGTTCGAGCTCCCGGGCGAGTCCGGTGGTGGATCCGGGCGCCACGTGACGGTCCGCCCCAGCGGCGGCGTCGACTCGCCGGTGTTCGTCAGCCAACACCAGTGGAAAGCGGTGCGCCGCTATCTCAATCGCCACCGCGCGGAGCTGGCAGGGGTCGCGGTGGGCCTCTACCAGCCCGCGATCCGGCTGCGCGGCACGCCGCTGCTCGCGCGCGCCGACTGGATCCCGCGACGACCGGTGCGTCTCGAGGACATCGAGCTCGCGTGGGTGGACGATCCACCGCCGGTGGCGGTCGACGGCAGCGAGCCCGAGGCCCACGGTCTGCTCCCGCTGCGGACGAACCGCTACGGCTACGACCGCTACACCTCGGCGATCCGCTACGTCGACGCGCCGACCCTGTTCGAGAACCGGCCGAGCTATCGCCTTCTCGATCTCTGCTGGACCGACGCCGGCCGCGGCAGGATGGCGTTCGGCCCTTCGACGTACTTCGAGAAGCTCGACATCAGCGAGGCGGTTGGTCATGAGCTCGCCGCCGTCGGGCTCGGCGAGGACCACCGAGGTGGCGGCTCGTCGGAGGTCCGGTCCGCTCGCCAGCATTGGGGGCAGCTCCCGTTCCGGCGCCTCGTCGGCGATGCGTTCGATCTCGGCGCTCGCGCGGTCATCCCCGCGATCTCGACCCTCATGCTGCGACGTCGCAAGGACGGCCACGCATCGTTCCTGCTGCATTGGCGTGACCCCGCGAAGGTGGCGACCGCCGGCGGGCTCTACGACGTCATGCCTGCCGGCGAGTTCCAGCCGGCAGGGGTGGGGTCGTGCGATCGCAGCGAGGACTTCGACCTGTGGCGCAACATCGTCCGCGAGCTTAGCGAGGAGCTGCTCGGCACTCCCGAGCACGACGGGAGCCATAGCCGCCCGATCGCCTACGAGGAGTGGCCGCTGTACCGGACGCTGCATCGAGCACGATGCGAGGACCGGCTGCGCGTCTCCTGCCTGGGCGTCGGCTTCGACGCGCTGACGCTGGCCGCCACGATCCCGACTGTGCTCGTCATCGACGACGAGGTCTTCGACGAGGTGTTCGGCGAGATCGTGCGCACCAACGCCGAAGGCGTCACGCTCGCAGCGCTGCCCGGCGAGCGGCCCGCGGCCGGAATCGCGTTCACCGAGGAGAACGTCAGACGCTTTCTGCAGCGCGAGCCGCTGGCGTCCCCGGGCGCTGCCTGCCTCGCGCTCGCCTGGCGCCACCGCGGCGCGCTGCTGGCATGAAGCCGAGCGGGGCGCGCCGGGCCCACCCGGCATGACGCGCGGACACGGATCCCCGCGGCAGACGCAGGAGCAGTGGCGCCACGTCCGGCGCCACCTCAACGAGCACCGCCACGACCTCGCGCGGCTCGCAACGCAGCTGTACCCGACGGCCTGGCAGGTGGCCGACAGCCCACTGCTGGCCCGCCAGGACTGGATCCCCGCTTCGCCGATGTCGCTGGAGGACCTCGAGCTCACGTGGTGCGAGCGGCCGATCCAGCGACGGCCGGCCGACAGCGACAGTGCGTCGCGGTCGGTCCTTCCGCTGCGTCGCGACGGGCGGCGCTTCGCCTCGTACTCGCAGGCTCTGGCGGAGCTCGACCCGCCGCGGCTGCTCGAAGACCGCACCGCCTACCGGTTGCTGGACATCGGCCTGCGCGCGCAGACGGCGGAGCTGTCGTTCGCCCGTGGCTCGTACTTCGACGTGATCGACATCTGCGAAGCCGTCGCGCACGAGCTGGCCGGCAGCGTGCTGGTAAGCGACGGCTCCGCCGCCGTCCCGACGATGCGTCAGCTCCCGTTGCGAGCGTCGATCGGTGACCCGACCGACCTGACGTGCCGGCCGGTGATACCCGCGATCAGCGTGCTGACGCTCAGGCGCGCGGGTTCGGGAGCGGCCGAGTGCCTGCTGCACTGGCGCGACCCGGCGAAGGTTGCCAGTGGCGGCGGCCTGTACCAGGTCAGCCCCGTCGGCATGTTCCAGCCCTCAAGCGACGCGCCCTTCAACGAGGCCAACGACTTCGACCTGTGGCGCTCGATCGTACGCGAGCTCAACGAGGAGCTCCTCGGCGCCTCCGAGGATTACGGCAGCGACCGCCGACCGATTGACTACGATCGCTGGCCCTTCCAGAGGACCCTTGCCGCGGCGCGCCGCAACGCCACGCTGCGCATCTTCTGGCTCGGCCTCGGCATCGATCCGCTCACGCTCGTCACAGACTTGCTCGTCGTCGCCGTGTTCGATGCTGAGCTGTTCGACGCCGTGTTCCCACGGCTCGCCTCGAGCAACGACGAGGGCCACCTCGTCCGGCTGCACGACGAGACCGGCGCAACGACCGGCGTGCCGTTCACCAAGCAGACCGTCGAGCGCTTCACCACGAACGAGCCGGTGCAACCCGCCGGTGCAGCCCTGCTACGGCTCGCCTGGCGCCACCGCGACGCGCTGCTGCCCCGCTGAGCGACCCCTCGTCCCTGCGGCGACCACGCGTCTCCGTCCGTGACGCCATCGCCGCGCATCGGCGTCGCCTGGGCCGGATGACCGACCGGGTCCGGCCGCCTTGTGTCACTGCGCCTTCGGCGGCATGACGCGCAGGCCGATATTCGCCGACGTGCCTGAAAACCGGCTCGCGCGATAAGACGGCGACATGACGCTGGTCATCGCTTTCGTCTGGCTGGCGGCGATGATCGGCCTGTTCGGCTGGTTGCTGTGGTGGGATCGCTCAGAAGGGCGCGATCAGCAGCCGCCCCTGCCGACGCTCGAGGCGATCCTCGATCGCGTGGCGGTCCGCGCGCTGGACGGCGACGAGGCCTGCGAGCGCTTGCTGTGGGAGACCCTGGCCGGCTACCTCAGCGACTATCGCGATCTGCGCTTGACGCTGGAGTACGCACGCGAGCACCCCCGCACATGAGCGCCCCAGACCAAACCCAGACTGAAACCAGCCGACACCGAAGCGGACCTCTGGCATCGACTGCAGTCAGACTGTTGGTCCCGGCAGGGCTCGAGTCGCGCGCGGCCAGGGGACGCCGTCCGATACCCATCGAGGCTATTGCGCCCCGCGATCCCCGGTGCGGTGCACTATTGCAGCGCTTTTCCCAGCGCCCCGGGCAGGATTCGAACCTGCGACCTGCGGATTAGAAGTCCGCTGCTCTATCCAGCTGAGCTACCGGGGCTTGTGCCGGACGGTGGCCGGCGACCGTGATGATCCCATCGTCTGAGCGCTGACACCCGTGCGCACGCGGAGCATTTCGTAGCCGCTGCTCCCGGCATCCTCTCGCACGGATCTGCCCAGGTCCCGCATCGGCATCGCATAGGTCGATCTCGTCTCCCCTCCCGAAGCCAGCCCTCCTGTTTCGGCGCCGCTGCGTTGCTCGTCGCGTTCGCGGTCGTGGCTTCTCGACGCGGCGGCCTCACGCCTGCGGTCGGTAGGCCAGGTAGACCACACCGTTCTCGTAGGACTCACAGGCCGCAAGCGACAGCTTGCCGGGCGCGGCTTCCTCGGGGAAGAGCCGCGGACCGGACCCGCGGGTGAGCGGGTAGACGAACAGATCCAGCTCGTCGACCAGGCCGTCCGCGAGCATCGCTCGGACCAGCGTGCCGCTCCCGCTGACGTAGAGGTCGCCGTCGACCTCGTCCTTCAGGCTGCCGATCGCGTCGGGGTCGTACGGCCCGATGATCTTCGAGTTGCGCCACGTCGCAGTCGTGAGCGTCGCGGAGACGACGTACTTGGTGGTGTCGTTGAAGAACGGCGCCCCCGGATCGTCCTCCACGGTCCGCACCGACCACGCCGGCTCGAACATCTCATACGTCGTGCGCCCGAGCAGGATGCCTCGGCAACGCTCCGTGACCGCGCCGATGGCCTCTCCCATCTGAGGGTCGAAGCCGTAGTCGAACGCCCACGTCGGCGCGTCGATCACGCCGTCGAGGCTCATGAACTCGTGCACGTGCATTGCTCCCACTGCTCACCTCCGTGTCGATGTTGCCGTGTAGACCTCGCCATCGCCGCGAAATCATCGATCGGCGGGGAAGCCCGGCGCCGGCAGCTCGTGCTGCGCACCCCAGTGGCGCAGCCCGTCCCAGGCGTCCGGGGCACGTCAATCGTGATCTTCGCGCATGGCGCAACCGGCCGGAGCCGGCGCCAGCGCGTGAGGATCTGCCATCGGGATGGCCGGATTCGAACCGACGACCCCCGCGTCCCAAACGCGGTGCTCTACCAGGCTGAGCTACATCCCGTTGCGTGCTGAACGGTAGGGCCTCCCGCGATCGCGCGCTGCAAACGCCTGGCGCACCCACTCGTACAGCCGCCGATGCAGACCGGCCGGTGCCCCTCCACCGTTCGTCCAGACCCGTCGCCGCGCGGTGGCGGACGGAAGGGCGAGCGCCGATCGGGGTGGCATGGCCCACACCCCCTCACGTCGTCTGCTTGCCCCCGCCGCCCTCGCCTGCCTCGCCGTCGCGTTGCCGGTCTCCTCCGCTGCCGCCGCGCCCTGCGCGGATGGCGGCCTCATGCCGACCACGGCGAACGGCGCGCAGGTCCGCGCCGGGACCCTGTGCCTCATCAACCGCGAGCGCACGAGTCGCGGGCTGCGTGCGCTGCGCCACGACAGCCAACTGCGCAAGGTCGCCGGCCGCTACAGCCGGCAGATGGTGCGCGACAGCTTCTTCGACCACGTCGGCCCCAGCGGCAGCACGGTCCGCAGCCGCATCCGCGGCACGACCTACCTCAGCCGCGCCGCGACGTGGTCGCTGGGCGAGAACCTCTACTGGGGATCCAGAGATCGCGCCACTCCGCAGGAGAGCGTCGAGGGCTGGATGCACTCCCCCGGCCACCGTCGCAACGTGCTCGACCGCCGCTTCCGGGACATCGGCATCGGGATCGCGATCGGCGCGCCCGAGGACGTCGCGGGTACGCCGTCGGCGACCTACACGACCGACTTCGGGGCGCGGACCTACCGCAAGTAGCCGCGGGCGGGCGACACCACGTCGCGGCCCACTAGGCTCTCGCGGCGATGGCCCGCGTCGAGCCGCTCGCAGCCCTGCACTACGACCCCGCCGTGGCGGGGTCGCTGCAGGCGCTGGCGGCGCCACCGTACGACGTCATCGATCCCGAGCAGCGCGCGGAGCTGCAGTCGCGCTCGCCCCACAACGTCGTCGCGATCGACCTCCCCGAGGACCCCGACGGGGGCGACCGCTACGCCCACGCCGCCCGCGTGCTGGACGCCTGGCGCGCCGAGGGAGCGGTCGTGCGCGACGACGAGCCCGCGCTCTGGGCGCTCGTCCAGGACTACACCGCGCCCGACGGCCGCCGACTGACGCGCAACGGCTTCTTCGCTCGCGTGCGCATCGAGGACTACGGTCCCGGCACGATCCGCCCCCACGAGCGCACGCACCCGGGGCCGAAGGAGGATCGCCTGCGCCTCACGCGCGCCACGCACGCGAACCTCTCGCCGATCTTCTCCCTCTACTCCGACCCCGAGCTGCGCGCCTGGCGCGCGCTCGAGCCGGCGACGCAGCAGGAGCCGTTCGGCGAGGTCGCCGAGTCCGACGGCACCCGCAGCCGGCTGTGGCGGGTCACCGATCCCGACGCCATCGCGACCGTGGGCGACGCGCTCACCGACGTCGAGCTGCTCATCGCCGATGGCCATCACCGCTACGAGACCGCCCGCGTCTACGCCGAGGAGGTCGGCGGAGAGGGACCGCACCGCTACGTGCTCATGTGCCTCGTCGCGCTGCAGGACGAGGGCCTGACGGTCTTTCCCACCCACCGACTCGTCAGCGGCCTGAAGGGCACCGACAAGCCCGAGACGCTCGCCGCCACGCTGCGGGCGGCCTTCGACATCGAGCCGATCGAGGCCGACGACCTCGTTCCGCCCGACGACGGCGACGGCATCCAGATGGGCTACATGGACAGCCACTTCCGCCGCGCGTTCCGCCTCACGCTGAAGGACCAGACCGTCGCCGACGAGGCCCTGCGCGACATGCCCGAGCCCTACCGGCGCCTGGACACCGCGGTGCTCGAGGCGCTCGTGCTCAAGGGTCCGCTCGGCCTCAGCGAGGACGACATCTCGCACCTGCGCGGCCTCGGGTACGCGCGCTCCTTCGAGGAGGCCCGCGAGCTCGTCGAGTCGGGCCGGTTCGACGCCGGCTTCTTCCTGCGCGGGATCCCCGTCACCCAGATTCAGGAGATCGCCGCGGCGGGCGTCAACATGCCGCCAAAGTCGACGTACTTCTTTCCCAAGATTCCGACCGGACTGCTGTTCCACCCACTGTCTGACCCGGAGTAGCATCATGTCCGTGCGGGCATCAGCGCAGCGGATCGGCGGCTTTCGACACGTCGTCAAGGTGCGTCATCACCGGCTGAACTGCGACGAGCCCTCCGACGCCGGCGGCGACGACGCGGCCCCCTCGTCGCAGGAGCTGCTGGCAGCAAGCCTCGCGTCGTGCACGGCCGTGACGATCGAGATGTACGCCGCCCGCAAGGGCTGGGAGCTGCGCGACGTCGAGGTCGAGTGCGAGTACACACCGGCCGAGCGCGGCTGCCCGACGAAGTTCACGCTCACGCTGCGCCTGCCGTCGGACCTCTCCGACGAGCAGGTCCAGCGGCTGAAGGTCATCGCGACGAAGTGCCCGGTGCACCGCACGCTCGACGGCGAGGTCATGTTCGACGAGCGTGTCGAGCGCATACAGCTCGCTGTCTGAGGCGCTCAGCGCCGTCCTGCTGGACCCCATCGAGGCGACGGCGCTGCAGGTCCACGGCCGCACGAAGGCGGCGGTGCTCGTCGCGCTCTACGTCGATGGCGGCGACGTGCACGCGGTCTTCACGCGCCGCCGCCACGACCTGCGCAGCCACGCCGGCGAGATCTCGTTCCCCGGCGGCCGCCGCGACGAGGACGAGGACGACCTGCGCGTCACCGCGCTGCGCGAGGCCGAGGAGGAGATCGGCCTGCCGCGCGAGCAGGTGCGGATCGTCGGCGCGTTGACGCCGACCCCGACGGTCGCGACGAACTACGCGATCTACCCGTTCGTCGGCCTCATCGAGCCCGGGCTCACGTGGACCCCCTCAGCGCAGGAGGTCGACCAGGTGCTCGAGCTGCGCCTCACCGACCTGCGCGCCGCGCACGCCCGGCGGCGCCTGCTGCACCGCGGCATCCCGTTTCGCAGCGACGTCTACTCCGTCGGCGAGGGGCTCGTCATCTGGGGCGCGACGGCCCGGATCGTGGGCGACCTGCTCGCCCGCGTCGATTCCCTGCTCGACGCAGCGCCGACCTGAACGGCGCGCGATGGGACGCGACGAGCTTCTGCGCAGCCTGCGTAAACGCATCGCCGACGATCGCGTCGTCGACGCGATCGCGGCGGTCCCACGCGAGCACTTCGTCGCGCCCGCGCTCGCCGCGGCCGCCTACGTCGATGCCCCGCTGCGGATCGGGGGCGGCCAGACGATCTCGCAGCCGACGGTCGTCGCGCGGATGTGCGAGCTGCTCGAGCTCTCGCCCACGGACCGCGTGCTGGACGTCGGCAGCGGCTCGGGCTACCACGCCGCCGTCCTGTCGCGGCTGTGCGCACGCGTCCACGGCATCGAGCTCGACCCGCGGCTCGCGGCACGAGCCGCCCGCTCGCTCGCGGTGGCCGGCATCGACAACGTGACGATCTGCGCCGGCGACGGCGCCCTCGGCCTTCCCGGGGAGGCGCCGTTCGACGCGATCAACGTCGCCGCGACGGCTCGCGACGTGGTGCCCGCCGCGCTCGAACAGCAGCTCGCCGTCGGCGGGCGCCTCGTGGCACCGGTCGCCCACGACGGACGGGAGCACCTCGTGCTCGTGCGCCGCGGCCCCAACGGCTTCGAGCGCCACCTGCTCGAGCCCGTCCGCTTCGTGCCGCTGCGCTGAGGGCCTGTCCCGGTTGGGATAGGCCCCGAGGTGACGATCCTCGACCTTCCGCCAGCGACAACGGACGGGCAGGCCAGCGAGACTACGCGCGTGCCGTCCAAGAGCGCCAGCGACACCACGTCCGGGGTCATCCGGCTGCGTCCGATCCGGAGCCTCGTCCTCGGGTCCGACCTCGGCTACCGCGACCGCGCGCTCGCCGTCCTCGGCGGCTTCGGCCCCGTCGTCTTCGCGATCATGGCCCTGTGGGAATGCGACGAGCTGGGCGACGTCATGGGGCTCATGCGCCAGGAGCACCCCGACGTCGTCGTACTCGACGCGACCGGCTGCGAGGCCGGCGTCGAGCGCGTCATCCTCGAGCTCGCCGACGTCGCGCCGCGCATCGGCATCGTCGTCGTCTGCGAGCACTCGACAGCCGCCGCGCGCCGGCTCGAAGCCCTGCCGAAGTGGGCTGGACGAAGGACCTGCGCAGCGCGGTCGAGCGCGCCTACGCGGACGGCAACCCGCGGCGTCCCGGCGCGCTGACGGCAGTGCGCCGGCGCGGGCCGGCACTGCGTGTGGCCGGACCGCTGGCCGGGTGGGGCGACGGCGCTGCGGCGCGACCAGAGCCGTGAGCCGGAGGGTGCGGCGTGCGCCGCACCCTCCGTCAACGCTCGCTCGGGCGGGCGAGGGTCAGCTCGGTTGCGGCACGATCCGGATGTACGGCCGCGGCGACTCCCAGCCGTCGGGGTAGATCTCGCGCGCCTGGTCATCGGAGACCGAGCCGGCGATGATGACGTTCTCACCGTTCTGCCATTGGGCCGGCGTCGCGACCTTGTGCTTCGCGGTGAGCTGCAGCGAGTCGATCACCCGCAGGACCTCGTCGAAGTTGCGGCCCGTCGTCATCGGGTAGACGAGGATGAGCTTGATCTTCTTGTCGGGGCCGACGACGAACACGTTGCGCACCGTCTGATTGTCGGCTGGCGTCCGCTTCGTGGGGTCGCCCTCGACGTCGGCCGGCAGCATGCCGTACAGCTTGGCGACGTTGAAGTCGGAGTCGCCGATCATCGGATAGTTCGGCGCCGTCCCCTGCGTCTCCTCGATGTCCTTCGACCACTCGGCGTGGTTCTCGACGGGGTCGACGGACAGGCCGATGATCTTGACGTTGCGGCTGTCGAAGTCCGGCTTGATCGACGCCATGTAGCCGAGCTCGGTCGTGCACACGGGGGTGAAGTCGCGCGGGTGCGAGAACAGCACGCCCCATGAGTCGCCGAGCCAGTCGTGGAACGAGATCCGGCCTTCGGTCGTCTCCGCCTCGAAATCTGGTGCCGTATCACCGATCGTCAGAGCCATGTGGCCTCCTCCTCATTGCATCTGGGAATTCTCTATCCGGTTTATGGTGATTCATCGTAGCGCCTACGCCGATGAGACCGTCGATCGCCCGGCGCGCAGCCGCTACCCAGGCTTCCCGGCCGGCGGGATCGGCATCGACGATGGCGTACGGAATCTGGTTGAGCTCGCCCATACGCACGATCTCGGCGATAGCCGTCGCGAACGCCTCGGGAGCGATCGTGCCCGCCGCCTCGTAGACCACGCCGCGCACGGTCGTGTCGATCGTCTTGGAGAGCATCATCTCCAGGCGCGGCCCGTGCAGTGCGGCGCTCTGCTCGGGGCTGCCGGCGGCCGTGCCGAGCGCCCAGACGAGGATCGTCACGTTCTCGAGCGCGTAGCGCAGCGTCCCCACGACGTCCGGGTCGCCGATCCAGCACTCCGCCCCCGCCTGCTCGATGCGCGCGCGGTTGCGCTCGTGGCGCGTGACGGCGCGGACCGCGTGTCCGTCAGCGACGAGTTCGCTGGCCAGAGCCAGGCCACGGCAACCGCCGCCGACGAGCAGGACACGCACCCGCGCGAGTCTACGACGCCGCATCTGGCCAAGCAGAAGATCGTCTACACGTCGATCGTCAACCCGTCGGACTCCAACCCGATCACGGTCGCCGAGGAGCACCGCGGGACCGAGGAGCTCATCCGCGCAAGCGACTCGCGTGGACGGCGGCACAGCACGCGTCGCGGATGGATCGCCGCCCGGCAGTCCTCGCAGCGCTGAAAGGCGGGACCGGTCATCTCGGCGCCTACGCTACCCCGATGGACTTCGACCTCAGCGACGAGCAGAGGCTCGTCCGTGAAACCGCGCGCGCCTTCACCGACCGCGAGATCGTGCAGCGCGCCCGCGAGAACGCCCGCAACCGGCACTTCGACCTCGAGCTCGTGGGCAAGCTCGCGGCACAGGGCTACCTCGGCGCGATCGTCCCGCGCGAGTACGGAGGCGCGGGCCTGGACGACGTGACCTACGGGCTCGTCGTCGAGGAGATCGGCCGCGGCGACAGCGCGATGCGCACGGTCATCTCGGTCCAGACGTCGCTCGTGTGCAGCTCGATCCTCGCGTGGGGCACCGCGGCGCAGAAGGCTCACTACCTGCCCAGGCTCTGCTCGGGCGAATGGCTCGGCTGCTTCGGGTTGACGGAGCCCGAGGCCGGCTCGGATGCCGCGAGCCAGCGCACGCGGGCCACGCGGGTCGCCGGCGGCTGGGTGCTGAACGGATCGAAGATGTGGATCTCGCTCGGCAACCACGCGAAGGTCGCGCTGATCTTCGCCCAGACGGACCCCGAGCTTCGCCACCGCGGCCTCGCCTGCTTTCTCGTCGACACCGAGCAGCCGGGCTTTCGGGCGCAGGAGATCCACCACAAGATGGGGCTGCACGGCTCCGACACGGCGTCGATCGCGCTCGAGGACGTCCACGTCGGCGACGACGCCCTGCTCGCCGCGGTCGGCGACGGCTTCAAGGTCGCGATGAGCGCGCTGGACGCGGGGCGCTACTCGGTCGCGGCCGGCTGCGTCGGGATCTGCCAGGGCTGCGTGGAGGAGTCCGTGCGCTATGCGACCGAGCGCCGCCAGTTCGACCGCCCGATCGCGAGCTTCCAGCTCGTGCAGGCGATGCTGGCGGAGATGAAGGTCCGCACCGACGCCGCGCGGATGCTCGTCTGGCGCGCGGGCTTCCTTCGCGACGCCGGTCGCCCCTGCACGACCGAGACCTCGATCGCCAAGCTCTATGCCACCGAGGCCGCGGTGTGGTGCGCCAACGAGGCGATCCAGGTCCACGGCGGCGCCGGCTACGTCGACGACCACCCCGTCGAACGCTGGTTTCGCGACGTGCGCGTGACGACGCTCTACGAGGGCACGTCGCAGATCCAGAAGCTCATCATCGGGCGGGCGCTGACCGGCATCAACGCGCTCGTGCCGGACTGAACCTCACATGCGCGAGCCGGCGGACGTTTCATCCCCGTGAGCACCCTGCCTCCGTTCCAGCGCTTCCTCGACACCCACCGCGACGACGTCCTGCGCTTCCTCGTGGCAACGGTCGGCCGTCACGACGCCGACGACGCCTTCCAGGAGACGTTCCTGTCGGCGCTGCGCGCGTACCCGCGGCTGCGACCGAACTCCAACCTCCGCAGCTGGGTGCTGACGATCGCCCACCGCAAGGCGCTCGACGTGCACCGCGCGCGCGGGCGCCGGCCGCTGCCCGTCGCCGAGCTCGACGACCGACCCGCCCACCCCGCGCCGGCCGACGGCGGCCGCGGCGGCGACCACTGGGACAGCGTGCGCGCCCTGCCCCCGCGCCAGCGCGAGGTGCTGACGCTGCGCTACGCGGCCGACCTGACGCACGCCGAGATCGCGCTCGCGCTCGGCTGCACCGAGGCGGCCGCGCGCCGCGCGGCCGCCGACGGCCTGAAGACCCTGAGGAAGGAGCTCTCCGATGTCCCTGCACCCGCCTGACCTGCAGCCCGGCCACGCTGCCGCGCTCGCCGCGCGCACGGCGGCTCGCGCCGCCGAGGAGGGCATCGCCGACGTCGTCTACGCGACCGTCGACAGCCCGGTCGGCCGGCTCGTCGCCGTCGCGACGCGGCGCGGCCTTGCCCGCCTCGCCTACGAGCTGGAGAACGGCGGCCTGGACACCGTGCTCGACGAGGTCGCCGTGCGGCTGTCCCCGGCGATCGTCGAGGCGCCGGCGCGACTGGACGACGTCCGGCGCGAGCTCGACGAGTACTTCGCCGGCCGGCGACGCGACTTCGCGCTGCCGCTGGACTGGGCCTTGGTCCGGACGCCGTTTCACCGCGGGGTCCTGCACGCGGCGACCGAGATCCCGTTCGGCGCCACGAGCACCTACCGTGAGATCGCCGCGGCCGCCGGCTCGCCGACGGCCTACCGCGCGACCGGCAACGCGCTGGGCTCCAACCCGATCCCGATCGTCGTCCCGTGCCACCGCGTGCTGGCCTCCAGCGGCGGGCTGGGCGGCTACACCGGCGGACTGGAGCGCAAGCGCCTGCTGCTCTCGCTCGAGGGCGGCATGCTCGGTGTCTAGACGACCACTACTCTCTGCCGATGGCCGTCGACCCCAACCAGCACGACGTCTTCCTCCTGCGCCAGCGGATGAAGCTCGTCATCAACCAGTACGAGTTCTTCCTGCCGGGTTCGGATTCCGACGGGCCCGGCGAGCGGATCTGCTTCGTCGAGCAGAAGCGGTTCACGTTCAAGGAGGACATCCGCTTCTACATCGACGACAGCAAGCAGGACGAGCTGATGCGCATCAAGGCGCGCCAGCGCTTCGACCCGCGCGCGACGTACGACATAACCGACGAGGCCGGCACGAAGATCGGGGAGATCCAGAAGGTCTTCGGCAAGAGCCTGCTGCGCTCGACCTACCGCATCAACGACGCCTCGGGCGCCGAGCTGGCGACCGCGACGGAGAAGAAGATGTGGGTGGCGCTCCTGCGGCGGGCCGTCGGCTTCATCCCCTACGTCGAGAACGTCGCCGACTGGCTGCCGATCCCCTACCACTTCGTCTTCATGCGCGGCGAGGAGATCATCGGCGAGAACACGCGTCAGATGTGGAAGATCCGCGACGTCTACACGATTGACATGACCCGCGACCCCGAGCACACGCTCGACCGCCGGCTCGTCCTCGCGCTCGCCGTCGGCATGGACGCGCTGCAGGCTCGCTAGCCTGGGGGTATGGACAACGATCGCTCCCAGGCCTACGGCCGGGTCGTCAAGACGCTCGTCGACCTCGGTCCCGCGAAGCTCTCGGGCGACGAACAGCAGGTCATCCGCACGGCGGCTGACGCGCTGCTCTTCGACGGTGACGCCTACGACGAGCTCGCGGCCGTCGAGGACCTCGCCCAGCAGCTCGTCGATGCCGGCCGCCTCTCGTCTGAACGAGCCAAGCAGCTCGTCGACGACGTCGCGGCCTGCGGGCCCTCGGCGGGCGTGCGTTAGAGCCGCGCCGTTTTGCGCGTCTGACGGCCCGGGTAGCCCGGCCTCATGCGCTCCATTCGCGACACCTACGACCTGCCGCGCAAGCCACCCGTCACGATCCGGTTCATCGGCTTCATGGTGGCGTTCGCGGTCGCTGCGCCGCTGCTGTGGCTCGTGCTCCCCGACGGCGTCGTGACGGTCGCCGCACTGGCGATCCTCCTGCTGCTCGTCATCGGCTTCGCCCTGCGCTCGATCCTCGGCTCCCGCGAGGTCGAGCAGCAGCCGCCGCGCCGGCCGGTACCGACGCGCCCGGACTGATCAGGCGGCGGGCGACGGCTCGTCGGATGTCCCCAGCGCCGCCGGTAGCTCGCGGCGCGAGCGCACGTCGAGCTTGCGGTAGGCGTTGCCGAGATGCCATTCGACCGCCTTGCGGGTCACGAACAGCGCCTCGGCGATCTGGCGGTTGCTCAGCCCCTCGATCGCGAGCGCAACCACGCGGCGCTCGCTCGGGCTGAGCGCGTCGACGCCGCGCAGCGCCGCCCGCTGGACACGCGTGCCCGCGACCTCGAGCTCGTCCAGCGCGCGTTCCTCCAGCAGCCGCGCGCCACACACGCGCGCGATCTCCAGCGCCTCCCCGAGCGCCCGGCCGGCGTCTGAGCGGCGCCCGATACGCCGCAGCATCGTGCCGAGCTCGAGCTGCGCGCGGCCGTGCTCGAGGCGAGCCTCCGAGTCGGATGCGAGCGCCACGGCCTCCTCGAGCTGGACGAGCGGGCGGGCGAGATCGGCGTGCGCGCCGACATGCGCGAGCGCCCGCAGTGCCGTGGAGATCGCCCGCGGCGCACCGAAGCGGCGTGCCAGCGCCAGCTCCTCGCGGGCGAGCTCCTCGGACTCTTCGGCGCGACCGAGGGTCGCGAGCGCCAGCGCGCTGGCAGAGCGCCAGCCCGCGAAGCACGCGGGGTTCTCGATCCCAGCGACGACGTCGCGCCAGGCTGCGAAGTGCTCGAGCGCGTCGCTCTCGCGGCGCTCGGCGAGCGCCAGCCGGCCGAGCGCCTCGTGCCACGGCGCGAGCATCGCCGAGCCGGCGTACTCGGACGGGTCGTAGCCGGCCGCCGTCTCGGCGGCGGCCGCCAGCTCGCCGCAGTCCAGTTGCAGGCCGACGAGCACTCCGTAGGCCGCCGGCAGGAAGTGGCGCCAGCCGTAGCGCTCGGCATCGACGGCCTGCTCGACGTCGGCGAGCGCCTCGGGGAGGCGACCCTGCGCCCAGCGCGACACGCTGCGACACAGGCTCGCCGTGGCGAGCGCCATCATCGAGCCGCGAGCGCGCGACTGTGTCATGGCGGCCGTCAGCACGCGGTCGTCCCAGGCCAGCTCGTCGTTGACGTACAACGCCAGCGATACGCCGACGAGCACGGTTCCGTCGGCGCCCTCCGCGGTGAGCGCGACGTCGCCCGAGAGTGCTCGCTCGGCACACTCGAGCACCTCGCCGCGCGGCACGCCGAGCAGCGCCTGACGCATGCACTGGGTCGCCAGCAGCGTGCGCTGAACGCGGCTGCTCGCGCCGGCGGGGGAGTTGTTCGCCGGGGCCGCGGCGCGCTCGAGCAGCACCCGGCGCCGCGCCGGGTGCAGCAGGCCGAGCGCGTCGGCCTCGGCCTGCGCCTGCGCCGTGACGTGACGGTCGACGCCGCCTACCGCGGCCGCCTCGTCGAAGGCCTCGAGCGCGGCGGCGTGCCGGCCGGCGGAGGCAAGCGTGCGACCCAGGGCCAGCAGCGTACGCGTGCGATCGCCATCGTCGACGGCGGCCGCGAGCGCGTCCTGCAGGCAATCGATCGCCGTCGGCAGGCCGGTCGCCGCCTCGCTCGTGCCGAGGCGGCGCAGGATCGTCGAACGCACCGCGCTGTCCGGGGGCTCCTCGAGCGCGCGCCGCAGGTAGCTCGCCGCCGATTCGGGCATCCCGAGGGTCAGCGCGCGGTTGGCCGCCGCCGACAGGACGTCGACGACCCAGCTCTCGCCTGTCCCGGGGCTGGGCAGCAGGTGGGCGGCCACACGCTCGGGCGCGATGTCCTCCTCGCGCAGGATCTCGGCGGCGCGGCGGTGCAGCGCGGCGCGCTCGCCGATGCCGACGTCGGCGTAGACGGCGGAGGCCAGGAGCGGGTGGGCGAACGCGAGCACGCCGCGATCGATCGGGCGCAGGATCTCGCTGGCGGCGAGCGCGTCGGCCGCGGCCGCCACGCGACCGGGCTCGCGCCCCGTCAGCGCCGCCACGCGGCGCAGGTGTGCGTCTTCGCCGAGCACCGCGACGGCGCGCGCCACGCCGGCGGCGTCGTCGGAGAGGCGCATGAGCCGCACGGCGACGGCGCGCAGGACCATCTCGGGCGCAAGCGTGCCGATCCGTGGCGCGTTCTGCGCCGTCGGGTGCCAGCCCTCGGTCCGGACGGCGCTGATGAGCTCGCCGAGCAGGAACGCGTTGCCCTCGGCCATGCGCCAGCAGGCGTCGGCGAACAGGTCGTCGGCGTCTGGCATCGCGGCCCGTACCATCTGGCGCCCGCCCTCGCGCGACAGCGCACCCGGGCGGACACGGCGGCTCGTCCCGTGGGCGGCGAGCTGCCCGAGCAGGTCGTCCGGCTCGCCCGGCTCGCCCAGCCGGCGGGCGACGATGATGGCAACGGACATCTCGTCGAGACGCTGGAGGAGGTAGAGCACGAGCCGCAGCGAGGAGCGGTCGGCCCAGTGAGCGTCGTCGATCGCGATCAGCACGGGGCTGCTCTCCGCGAGGTTGGACAGCAGCCAGAAGAGCCCGTGCATGACGGGGTAGGAGCGATCCTCGGCCTCGTCGCCTCCCCAGCTCGTCGGCCGTTCGAGCAGCGGCCCGGCGAGGGCCGCCGAGCCGGCCAGCAGCCGGTCGCGTGTCTCGTCGTCGGCGCCGGCCAGCAGGGGCTCGAAGAGCTGCACGGCGATGCCGAACGCGAAGACGCTCTCGAGCTCGGATGCTCGCGCGCGCATGACGGTCATGTCGCTCCTGCGCGCGCGGGACACGGCGGCGTCCAGCAGCGAGGTCTTGCCGATGCCCGCGTGGCCCTCGACGAGCAGCAGATGACCCCGTCCCTCCTGACCGGCCTCCAGCAGGTCGTCCACCGCCCGCAACTCCACCTCTCGCTCGAGGAGTGCCCCCGATCCCATATTCGCTGCGACTGGTGAGCGCTTCGTCAAAAGACTGGGGAGCTGCCCTAGTGTGCGGGGCCCTGCAACCGTCTACAAAAGAGCCTAGCGGCTGACCCGGAACGTCGGCTGAAGCGCATGACACGGATGTCGAGGGAGCGCACGGACGTACGCGGAGTCGCACGGAGGCTTCCTGACCCGGGACCCGGATGGTCCCGGGTCCGCGTACCTGAGCGGGCTGGTCAGCGCGCGCGCGGCGCCCACTGGGCCTCGGCGAGGTCGCCTTCGGGTAGCCCCTCCGGCGGCGTGATCCCCGGCGTGTCGCGCAGGTACCACTCCGAGTCGAGCGCCGCCTCGGTGCCGGAGCCGGCGGCGGTCACGGCCTGACGGTAGGTGTGGTCGACGAGGTCGCCGGCGGCGAAGACGCCGGGCTTGTTCGTGCGGGTCGAGCGGCCCTCGGTGATGACGTAGCCCTCGTCGTCGACCTCGACCTGGTCGGCGACGAGCTGGGACTGCGGCTCATGGCCGATCGCGATGAACGCCCCGGAGATCTCGACATCCTGCTGCTCTCCGGAGTCGGCGTGGCGCAGGCGCGCGTGGTGCAGCCCGCCGGAGTCGCCGGCGACGAACTCCTCGACGGTGTACGGCGTCAGCCACTCGATGTTCTCGATGCTGCGGGCGCGCTCGAGCATGATCTTGGACGCGCGGAACTCGTCGCGGCGGTGGACGACGATGACCTTCGAGGCGAACTTCGAGAGGAAGATCGCCTCCTCCATCGCGCTGTCGCCGCCGCCGACGATCATCGTCGGCTTCTCCTTGAAGAACGCCGCGTCGCATGTCGCGCAGTAGCTCACGCCGCGGCCGCCGAGCTCGTCCTCGCCGGGGATCGCGAGCTTCTTGTGCTCGGCGCCCATCGCAAGGATGAGCGTGCGCGTGCGGTACTCCTCCTTGTCGACCCAGACCTTGTGCTCGCCGCCGACCTCGCTGGACAGCTCGACCTTCGTCGCCTGGTCGGTGATGAAGCGCGAGCCGAAGCGCTCCGCCTGGTCGCGGAAGCGCTGCATGAGGTCGGGCCCCATGATGCCCTCGGGAAAGCCGGGGTAGTTCTCGACGTCCGTGGTCTGCTGCAGCAGCCCGCCCCAGAGAAAGCCCTCGATGACGAGCGGCTTGAGGTTCGCGCGCGACGTGTACAGCGCGGCCGTATAGCCGGCCGGTCCTGAGCCGACGATGATGACGTTCTCGGGCTTGTCCTGGTCTGGGCTGGTCACTTCACAAAGGATAGTGAACCGCGATCATGCTCCCGCGGTCGCGGGGAGCTCGCCGCGACCGCCGCGATCCTCCTCCCAGCGGGAGACCGTCCGGCGCAGCTGGAAGTAGGCGACCGCCCCTGGGATCGTCGGCAGCCAGAAGGCGAACACGCGATAGGCGAGCACCGCCGGGACCGCCAGTGACAGCGGCACGCCAAAGGCGGCGAAGGCGCCGATCATGCCGCCGTCGACGCCACCGATCCCGCCGGGCAGCGGCAGGAGGTTGCCGAAGAACCCGACGAAGTAGGCCATGACGATGACGGGCCACGGCGGCGGGTCGCCGAAGGCATGAAAGGACGCCCACAGCACGGCGATGTTGAAGGCCCAGTAGGCCAGCGCGCCGAGCAGCGCCGGATCGCGCTCGCGCACGTGGCAGAGCGACTCGCGTATCCCGGCTGAGAACGCCGCCGGCGCGTTGGCGGTGCGCTGTGCGAGCCGCGCCAGCCGCCCACCGCGACGGGCAAAGCCCTCGAGGCGGCGATGGAGGTCGGGTGGCACGCGGGAGAGGGCCAGCCCGAGCACGATCGCGATCAGGCCCACGATCGCGGGGATGACCGTGATCGCGAACGGCGCCGGCCCCGGGAGCAGGCCGAGGTACAGCCCGAAGCCGACGATGACGAGCGCGCCCATGTAGACCGCGTACGTGAGGATGAGGAACGCGAGCGTCTTGTCGGCGACGGTGCGGCGGTCCATCCCCGCGCGACGCAGCGCCCACGCCGTCAGCGCGATCCCGCCGGCCCCGCCGGCGGCGAACAGGCGCGTGGCCGCCAGGCCGGCCATCGTGATCTGGTAGCTCGCGCGCCAGTCGATCCGCGACCCCGCGCTGACGAAGATGCCCTGGAACATCATCACGTAGCCGCCGAAGGACAGGACCGAGAAGACGAACGCTCCTGCCAGCCACCAGCGGTTTCCCTCGCCCACCCGCCTGCTGGTGTTCTCGAGGTCGGCGAGCTGCGGCAGGACGAAGTACAGGAAGGCGATCGCCGAGACGACGAAGAAGGCGAAGAGCACGACACCCCTGCGCGTCACCTGGACGCGCGGCATCTCGTCGAGGTCGTCCTGATCCTCGTCGGGCTCCGGTGGGTCGACCTCGGGGGGCTTGACCGTCGTGTCCATAGTGTCGGGGCCGAGCACCAGCGAGTATAGGTAGGCCCCTGGACCGGCCCTCCGAGTGCCCGTCAGCCAGCGCCGTTGCGCCTCGCCCGCGTCTCCTGCACGAGCGCCCCGATGAGCCGGCTCGTCTCGTCGGCCTCCGGGTGCCACTGGACGCCGAGGGCGAAGCGGTTTCCGTGCGCCTCGAGCGCCTCGGGCAGCTCGTCCATGGCTGCCCAGCCGGTCACGACGAGCCCCTCGCCGACGCGGTCGACTCCCTGGTGGTGGTGGGACTTCGCGTGGTGGCGCTCCTCGCCCGCCGCGCGCGCCGCCAGCGAGCCCGGCGCCAGCCGCACGTCGTGGTCGGCGCCGTCGAAGGTCCCCAGGACGCGACGATGCTCCTCGTGGCCGACGAGCTCGGGCAGGTGCTGGTGCAGCGTGCCGCCACGGGCGATGTTCATGACCTGCATGCCGCGGCAGATCCCGAGGAACGGCATGTCGCGCTCAAGCGCCCGGTGCACGAGCGCGACCTCGAAGGCGTCGCGCGCCGGCACGCTTCCGATCGTCTCGGGGTGGGCCTGCGCGCCATAGGCGCCCGGATCGATGTCGGCGCCGCCGGCGAGCATGAGCCCGTCGATGCGGTCGAGGACCTCGTCGGGATCGTCGACGAGCTCCGGGTCGGGCGCGAGCAGGAGCGCCATGGCGCCCGCGCGGTGCACCGCGTCGACGTAGCTGCGCGGCAGCAGGAAGGCATCGAGGTGCCAGGCTCCCCAGCGCGCGCACTCCAGCGGCATGCAGATCCCGATCGTCGGCCGTGCCATCCGTGCACGGT
>Ga0136631_10000162_pt1 | contig 20005 bp, 21 predicted proteins | sample AntDrymUQ6012206_2_FD_104655 | JGI IMG/M metagenome (GOLD analysis project Ga0136631, IMG submission 104655) | Polar desert sand microbial communities from Dry Valleys, Antarctica - metaG UQ601 (22.06) | ecosystem: Environmental > Terrestrial > Soil > Desert | place: Antarctica: Dry Valley... | reverse complement strand
ATACGTACAGTTGCGGGTGCAGACGTCGCCCAGAATCATGAAGGTGGCGGCCTCGTGATCCCAGCACTCGCCCACGTTCGGGCAGCGGGCCTCCTCGCACACGGTGTGCAGCCCAAGCTCGCGCATCATGCCCTTCAACCTGACATAATTGGGGCCGCCCGGGGCCTTCACCTTGAGCCAGCTCGGTTTGCGGGCCGGAGTCATCGGTACCGGTGCTGCTGTGCTGAATTGGGGCGCCGAAGCCGCTCGCGTCAATTGAACCAGCGGAACTGCCACTGCCGCTCTCCTCACTGGCCGATTCTAGGCCGCTGTTGGTTCGCCGTGGAAGCTAGCAGGGGCAGGCTGCCATCAGCTAGCTGCGACACCGCTCCAGCAGGGCCTGCGTATCCGTTTTCACCTGCTCCGAGGCTTTCTCCTGTTGTTCGGTGGGCCCGCGGTGCGTGGCGTACTCCGCGAACGTCCTTCCGAGAGCCTCGATACTGGTCTGTCCGTCCGCCTCGGCAGCTACATCCACGTCCAGCTTGTTCAGCATTCGCCGGAACTGAGTATCGGCCCGGCGAGACTTCAAATCGATCTTGGTTGACGTTACCCGGAGCTCGGCTGCATCCAGCGAGGTCTGTCTGTAGCCCAACTCCCCCAGCTGCTTCTTGACACAGGCGAACGTCTCATCAGGTCCCGCGGAGGTGCGAGTACTTGCGGGGGTTGAAAAGGATTTCTGGCCGCATGCCGAAAGGGCAACGACGCCTGCGAACAATGCACGGTGCAGCATCGGGTCTACTCCGAGGGTAAATGGGAATCACGAAATCTACACAGACCACGGGGGAACCCGCTGCGTTGGGTGCTGGATGAGGAGAAAAAAAGACGGCCTCCCAAAGGAGGCCGCCGAACTGCAGGAGCAGACCGCTTAGAAGAACAGCATCAGGCCGACAGCAGGCGCGATCGACTTGTTGTCGTCGGTGATGTCGCTGTCGTCTCCGGTAACGGCATAGTTGAACTCAGCCACCGCCTTGAGCGACTTGGTGGCCTGGTAGTAGACGCCGCCAGAGGCGAGCCAGTTCTTGGTCTTGAACGCGGCTTCCGAGTCGGAGTTCTCGAGGATGCTGATGCCCCAGCTACCGGCAACCGTAAGCTTGCTGTTGGCCGGCGTAAAGGTCACCTGACCGATGCCCCCGTAGGAATTCCGCAATTCACCACCGCCGTCGTCCGTGGCGCCGTTCAGGAACAGCAGCGTGGTTCCGAGACCCTTCCCGTAGTAGCCGCTGGCAGTCAGTGAGAACGACGCGCCACCGAAGCGCACGCCGCCGCTGCCGCCGAAGGCCGTGGCGCTCTCATCGGCTACGCCGCCCGTGCTGTTGTTCTGTAACAGGCCACCGACCCACACCTTGGTATTTCCGGCGCTCCATACACCCTCCGCCTCGAGCCGCGGAAGCTCGATCGTGGTAAATGGAGGGTTGGTTGCGGGATCGAACAACCCGACGGAGAGCTGAAACGGCCGCCCCGCAGGGGTGCTGAAGGTCATCTGGGCCTTGAACTGCGGATAGATGTATCCGAAGCCGATGCGACCCAGCGTGGTGCCGCCGCCGAGCTGCCCACCGGTGGCGCCGATGCCGAACAGGGTCTGGTCGGTCAGGATGTTCTGGCGCCCGAAGAGCCCGAGCTCACGACCAGCGAGTATCTGGCCCCAGGAGCCACCCACGGTCAGATACACCTGGCGCATGTCGATCTGGGCGCCGAAGCAGTCGTGACCCTGCTCACCAACACTGTTCGAGCCGGCGCCGATGCCGCACTGAATCTGGGGCGCAAAGCCGAAGTGAACGCCCACGTCAGTGTTGCCTTCCTTGCCCTTCGCATCAAAGACGGCGAAGGCGGGGAGCAGACCGGTACGGATACGGGTTACGCCGTCTCCGCCCGCGCCTACAATTCCGCCTGTCGGAGCGGAAGGAGTGGCGACGTCACTCGGCTTCTCATAGACGAGGAAGGCGTTCACGTTCCCGCCAAAGGTAAAGCTCCAGCCGTTGCTCATCTGCATCGTCAGCTGTGCCTCGGCGGCACTCGCCGCTCCCATCACCAATCCCAAACACAACAGTGCGACTCGCTTCATAGGTACGTCTCCCTCTAGTAAGGATGACCGCCAACAACTGCTCAACAACGGGATCAAAGCCACGACTTATCAACCTCCAGCAATTCTACGGCAGCGTATCTGTAATCGGCCGGCCAAGTGCGGTGTTCACCTCCAGGAAAGCGTGCCACGTGGGTAGGGGGACGTGGTTCTTCCACCAGTAGAAATCACTGATGCGACTCGAATAGACATTGGCGCCGTAGGGGAACCGGAGCCCATCATCCCGGCTGAGCTTCTCGATCGCCATCCGAACCTGGGTTGAGTCCCGAGCCCCGGCGGCGGCCTGACCCAGCGCCGCTCCGGCCAGGAACCCCTCGACATAGGCCGATCGTACGTCCGGCTTCATCTGTTGCCAGTCGGCGCCGTTCACGCCGAGCCAGTGACGGTGGGGATCCTGCCGGGACCAGGCGGATCCGGCCAGCGCTCCCACCGCCAGCATTGCCATCCAGAAATACCGTTTGCCTGCCATAGCTCTCAATGCACCGGCCGGCAAGGAACCCGAATCACGGGATCCCGGCCGGCCGACATGGATGACTTACCTCTTGGCTACTGCGCGCTTCGGAAGACCGAAGACGAGGACAGCATCGCCCAGCGGATAGCTGAGCTGGAAGTTGCCGCCACAGGCCACGGCGATGAACTGCTCGCCTCCGTGCATGAATGTCATCGGCGCGGAGTTACAGCCGGCGCCGCCGTTGAACTGCCACAGCAGCTTCCCGGTTCTCGAGCTGTAGGCGTTGAAGTTACCGTTGCCCTCACCGGTGAAGGTGAGGCCGGTCGCTGTGGCCAGCGCTCCGCCCATCATGGGCTGGGGCACCTTGTTCTGCCACGCGATCTTGCCGGTCTTGAGGTTGACCGCGGAATAGAGCCCGTACTGCTCTTCGCCCGGGATGGCCACGAAGGCCGAGCCGAGCCAGAGCTTGCCCTTTTCGTACGGCGCGGTGTGGGTGATGTAGTTCATCGGCTGGTGCAGGCCGGCCACGAAGGCATAGCCGAGCGTCGGATCGATCGCGATGGGCGACCACTCCGCACCGCCGTTGGCCCCTGGGAGCATCCGCGTGCCCTTGTCGCTCGGCAGCGCGAACATGTTTTCCTGGGGAGTAAAGTTGTCGGTCTTGCGGACCAGCTTGCCCGTTCCCGCGTCGAGGACGTAGACCCATGCGGTCTTGCCTGCGTGCACCACGACCTTCTTGCCGCCCAGCATTGTGACAACCGGGGGCGACGTAGCGTCGAGGTCCCACACATCGTGGGGCACGGTCTGATAGTACCAGTTGGTCTTGCCCGTGGTGGCATCGATCGAAACGATGGCGTCGGTGTAGAGATTGTCTCCCGGTCGGATGCTGCCATCGAGGTCGGGGGACGGATTGCCGACAGAGACGAAGATCGCATTGAGATCCTTGTCGTACGCCGGAGTCGTCCAGACCCCGCCGCCGCCGACCTTCCAGGCGTCGGCATACTTGGCGCTGTCGGCCTTTTCCTTGGCGATGTCGCGGTGCAGGTCGTGGGCTTCGGCCTTAGTCGCCCAGGTGCCCCACCAGCCGTTCGGGGCCTTCTCGTCGAACGTCGGATCGCCCTGCGGGGCAGGAATCGAGTACCAGCGCCAGACCTGGTCGCCGCTCATGGCGTTGTAGGCGGTGACATGACCGCGGATGCCGTACTCGCCGCCCGAGACCCCGACGATCACGTTGTCGCCGATAATGATCGGAGCGTGGGTGATGCTGTAGCCGAAGGCGGGATCGGCCACTTCCTTGTCCCAGAGGACTTTGCCGGTCTTCACGTCGAGCGCCACGAGGTGGGCGTCGAGGGTGCCCATGTAGACGTGCGCGCCGGCGTGGATGGCGACGCCGCGATTGTTCGGTCCGCAGCAGGCGATGGTCGAGCCCAGCTTGTGCTCGTAGCGCCAGAGCTCCTTGTTGGTGCTGAGATCATAGGCCATGGCGGTGTTGTACGGGGTGGTTACGTACATGACGCCGTTGGACACGATGGGCGTGTTCTCGAACGAGCCAAGCTTGGAAATACCGGTCTGAAAGATCTTGCGGGGAACCAGCTGGGACACGTTGGCCCCAGTAATGAGCCTCAACGTCGAGTACCGCTGATTCCAGTCGTTGCCGCCGTAAGTGGTCCACTCGCCCTTTGCTTGTGCGCTCAACGGGCTGGCAACGGCCAGTAGTACAGGGGCCACCCACCAACGAGAACTGATCCTCATGGGCACTCTCCTCAGGGGCAAGGTCTGGATGCGTGTAGGCGTGCCGCGGGGCGGCAGGCGGAGGCCCAATTGGTGACCGATGGGCCCGGCTCGGTTGCGAACAGAAAAACTGGTTGCTCGGTCATGGGGACGGCTCGGTGCCGCTCAGGGTAAATCCCCTGCGGCCACCACTAACTTCGGCACTGGAAGTGTTTTATCGGGTTACAATTTGATTACATCGCGGGTTGCGTCAAGTCCCACTTCCCCGAGACCGGCCGGGCAATCTGTGGAATAATGATGCAAGTTTATAAGATGCAATCGTTTGCGCGATGAGGCCGGGCCAAGACCGTGGGGACCCGGAGTCACCGGAACAGCACGGCGGCCTTCTTCACCGTCTGCCAGATGCCCCAAAGGAGGGGTAAAGTCACCGGCAGCCACGCCAGAACGACCACCACCCAGTTGGTATCCTCGTGCCGCTGGGATGGGTCATTGGTGGCCACTGGGGCTCCTCGGGTGCTCATCGGGCGTGGGGGATAAGTTGCAATAATATGCGGTGAACCCAGGGTTTTATGCAACAGTTTCGGTCAGCCGCGCTGCCCGGCCTGTAGCGCCCTGACGGCCGCCAGCTCTTCGGCTGTCATGTAGTACCGGGGGTCCACCGGCTTCACCATCAGATTACAGATCAACCCAATCACCAGGAGCCCGGCCAGCACGTACATCGTGACGTTATACGCCTGTGCGGTGGGGACTCCACGGTCGATCTGGTATTCCCGGATGTAGTTCACCAGGACCGGCCCGAGTACGCCAGCCGTGGACCAGGCCGTGAGCAGGCGGCCATGAATCGCGCCGACATACTGGGTGCCGAAGATGTCGGCCAGATACGCGGGGATGGTGGCGAAGCCGCCGCCGTACATGGTCAGGATGATGCAAAAAATGACGACGAAGAGGGTCACGCTACCGGTCTGCCCCGCGGATGGCGCCATCGCATAGAGCACGAAACCCAGGGCGAAGAAGACGAGGTAGGTGCGCTTCCTGCCGATGTAGTCGGAGAAGGACGCCCAAGCGATGCGGCCGGCGATATTGGAAAGACTGAGCAGGGCCGCGAATCCGGCACCAATGCTGGCGAGCTGTACCTTTTGCTCCGTGGTGAGCTGCTGCAGCGTTCCCAAGACCCCAAGCAGCCGGCCACCGAAAATCTCCTGGATCATCGGCGATGCGATGCCGATGACGCCGATGCCGGCGCTCACGTTCATGCACAACACCATCCAGAGGAACCAGAACTGCGGCGTCCGCCATGCCCGGCTAACGTGCACGTTCCCGGTGGTGATCATGGCGGTGTGCTGCGCGCGAGGAGTCCAACCGGCGGGTTTCCAATCCGGAGGCGGCACCCGGTAGCCGAACGCGCCGGCCATCATGGTAATAAAGTAGATGACTCCCATAGTCACGAAGGTCTGCCACACCCCAACCGACGCCGGCGTCGCGAAGTGGTTCATAAGGATGTCGGCCAGTGGAGCTCCGATCATCGTGCCTCCGCCGAAACCCATGATGGCCATCCCCGTGGCCATGCCGCGCCGGTCGGGAAACCACTTGATCAGGGTGCTGACTGGTGAGATGTACCCCAGCCCCAGCCCGCAGCCGCCGATGACGCCTGAGCCGAGCCAGAGGAGCCAGATTTGGTGGAGGTAAACGCCCAGCGCGGAGATGAGAAATCCTGTCGACCAGCAGATGGCGGCCACTACCCCGGTCTTGCGGGGCCCCACCCGTTCGACCCACGGACCAAACAGCGCCGCCGACGAGCCGAGGAAGACGAAGAAGAGGGTGAACATCCAGCCGAGCTCGCTGATCTTCCAATCGCAGTCGCGCGTGATCAGCAGCTGGAAAAAGCCCATGTCGGCGTGGCACGGCTTGGACTCCGTCAGCCCGATGGCCCGGCTCAGTGGCAGCCAGAACACGCTGAATCCGTACGCCATGCCGATGGAGAGGTGTATGGCGAGCGCGGCGGGAGGTACCAGCCACCGGTTGTATCCCGGCTTGGCCACGGTCCGTTCCCTCGAGAGCAATCCCGCCATCACGATCTCCTGGGTTATGTTCCTGCGGAGGCAAAGGCGGGAATCATTTCCCCCGCGGCGGTTTCAAGCTACGAAGGTACAGACGACCCTATTCCGTGACCAGAGCACCGCAATGATCCAGCTATCTCACTCGTTTCATATCACTGCGTCCACCACGGCTTTGAGCCTGGTCGTGGCGTGCTCCGGACGCGGCCAGGCTGCCGCAAGCGGCCCCGTTGTCGCGGACCCACCGGCCACAGTCGCCGCCACGCCGGCAGCGGAAACCGGCGACACCGCGGCTTCGCCGTCCTGGCTGACTGTGGATAGCGTGGCCGAGGTGGCCACATTGACCCTCGAGGTTACGGCTCCACCGGGAGCGCCATCCGCCCTGATCAACGGCTATCGAGGCGGCGAGGCCCGCATCGTGGTGCCGCTCGGCTGGACGGTCAAATGGGACTACCGATCCGCCGATTCGGCCGCGCCCCACAGTCTCGTGGTCATGGTACAGCGGGAGAAGATTCCGCTGGAGGGGGGCCGCGCCGCGTTCAGCAACGCGATGACCCGGATGGTCCTCGAGGGGCTCCGCCCGGGCCAAAGCGATCAGAGTACCTTCGTGGCCGATGAAGCCGGCTGGTACTGGATGCTCTGCGGTGTGCCCGGGCACGCGATCAGTGGTGAGTGGCTTGAGCTACGAGTAGACCCCGATGCGAAGACGGCGTTTGTAGAGATAAAAAAGCGTGAACGGTAAACGGAAAGGGACCGTACATCCACCCGCTTCGGGGGTACCCGCCCCGTTCACTGTTCACTGTTCACGCTTCTCCTTCAGAAGCTTCTCGATCTCCCGCTCGAACTCCCGCACCTGCCGCTGGTGTTGGTCTCCTGCAGCCAGGCCGTGGAAGCCCGCGTGCACCCGGCGCACCCGTCCATCCCGCCCCAGAAAGACGAGCGTCGGGAATGCACCGGCCCCGCGGAGCTGGGGTAGTGCTGCTTCGATACCTTCGACGTCGTTGGTGCCGGCTAGGAGCAGGGGGAAGGGGATGCGGAACTTGTCGCGATAGCGGCGGACCAGGGGCGCGTCCACGGCAGTGTCGCCCGTGACCTCGAAGGCCAGACCCACAAACTCGAGTCCGCGGCTATGATACCGCCGGTAGAGGTCAATCAGCCCCGGCATTCCTTCGTGGCAGGTGGGACACCAGGTCCCGAAGATGTCCACCAGCACGACTTTCCCCCTGAATCGCGGATCGTCATTTCCCACCATGCGCCCCTGAAGGTCGGGAAAACGGAAGCGGAACGGTTCAGCGGTGTCGGCCGAGGTGATCTCGGTCGGTGGCGTAAGATGGGAAGCGCCGGTACTGCGTACCGCCTGCCATCGCGTCTGGGTTCTCAGTCCGGCATGAAAGATCCCTCGCAGGGTATCGCCCTTGAGCCTGCCGGTGAGGAGGTAGACGAATGAACCGTCGAAGTACCCGATCGCGAAGCTGTCTGACGATGCGGTGCCTGAGAACGGACCGTAGTCTGAGGTGCTGGAGATGAGGGTCCCTTCGATGCCGGCGCTTCCGTTGCGAAACTCGAGGACCCGCGGGCTGGTCCCCAGATCCTGGAAGTAGGTTGCGTCCCAGCGACCCACCAGGCTCGCCGGGGCGCGAGTCATAGGCCAGCGCCCGCGTGCGGCGCGGAATGGAATGGTCCTGGGCCCATTGCTGCCAATGTTGTTGTAATAGCCCACCAGAGAGTCACCCCGGAGAACCGCAGTCATGGTGGCCGCATAGTCCGCGTTCTCGAGAACCACGCTGTCTCCCGCCACCCGCACCTTCGAAAATGGCTGGCATTTGACGCCGTTGCATAGCACCCCCTGCCAGCCGCCGTCGCGCCGCTCTATACGGACCGCGAATGGCAAAGGACCGCCCGCAAGGTCGAGCACCGCACGCCACGGACCTCCGGGCGAGGAAAGCGTGACCAGAGCTGCCCCTCCCTGGATGAGCATTGCCAGCATCATTTCACCTCGGGGCCGGCTGGCGGCGCTTGCAGCCCGCCTCCGGAGTAGCGCTCGCCGGCGCGGATGGAGACGGCGATGACATTGCCCCGCCATGGAGCCGGGCAGGGATAAACGGCGCTATAGGCGCAGAAGGGGTTTCGTGCCCGATTGAAATCCAGACGATAATGTCCGTTGGGGAGTGGAATCAGACTCACGAATCGGCCCGCGGGATAGGTGCCCTGCCCGTTACTCTGGTCGCGGAAGAAGATCTCCAGCTCCGACTCCTCGCCGCCACTGGCAATCCGGAGCACCCGCAGCCGCGCAGGCGCGCCCAGATTGAGAACGATGCTGCCCGCCTCGGTGGCCTCGGTCTCGGTCCCGTTGGCGGCGAGCACCCGGGTCTTGCCCGGCCTCCCGGGAGGCAGGAGCGGACCGGAAAACACCAGCGTTGGGTCATACTCGTGATACCCCGGTGGGGCCTTCCTCTTGTCCTGCCCGAATACTGTGAGCGCTGTGCCAGGCGCCGGTCCAGTCAGGTAGAGAGTATAGCTGCCGAGTCCGATCGGCCGGTCCCGACTGACTGGCCGCGAGCCCGATGGCGTCTCCAGAACCAAGGTTCGGCCTTTCGCCAGAATCCGATGTTCGCCGATTCCCGAAAGAGGAATGTCGGCATCAGGAGGGCCCAGCCGCAGGGCCGCGCCTACCGGATGCCGGGCCACCGCAGCCAGCGGCGAGTTGGCGGCGGTTGTGAGCCAGGAGAGAAAGTCGCTGCGCTCTCGCGCTACTGCATCCCGTGACTGAGCCACGAGACCCATGGCCGGGGGAAACAGCGAAGCAACGGCAAACACTAATGCTCTCATAGCCCTGATGGTCCTCGCTACACTTCAGAATCGATCAGCAGCAAACGCCTGTAACTCCACGGCCGTTGTCTCACCATCCAACAGCTGGCGGAGGAGCACTCCGGTAATGCCGGCGAGCAATATCCCGTTCCGTCCATGCCCTGTCGCGTACCACAGCCCCCTCAGCGTGGGCTCGCCGCCGATGATCGGCAGACCATCCGGCGTCATTGGCCGGAGGCCTGCCCAGGTGCGGCGCACCTTCGCCCGGATGAGACTGGGATACAGCAGCAGCGTAGCGGCGAAAATCTGCGCCAGGCCGACGGGGGTCACCTCGGGACGGAATCCGACGGACTCCATGGTGGAGCCGATGATCGCCTCACCACCTCGAGCGAGGATATAGCAGTCCTTGTGGTAAATGATCGCCCGCGGCACGGCAGCGGGCCAGGGCAGGGCGGCCATCTGCCCTCGCACCGGTTCGACCGGCAATGGCCGGGGAAGATTCTCCAGCAGGCCCGACCACGCGCCTGCGGTCACCAAGACGTGCTCGGCCGAGTACCGGCCGGCTTCTCCGGTCACTCCGGTCACCCTGTCTCCCACCCGCTCGATTCGGACGGCGCGGTCTCCGACCAGGGCAGCACCCTGCCGCTGGGCATCGGCCAGGAGTGCCAAAACCAGCCGCTCAGGATCGAGTGCCCCGTCCACTGGAGCCCAGAGCGCTCCGGCGGCGGGCCCGAGCCACGGCCACCGCCGGCGAACCTCGTGAGGCTCCAGCCACTCGCACGCCAAGCCCTGACGCTGCTGCCAGGCTACCTTCGACCCCAATCCGGCTGCCTCGACATCGTTGCCCGCCACTCGGGCGATGCCTTCCTGCCATAAGCCGAGGTCGATGCCGGTGGTTTCCAGGAGGGCGGCCGCCAGAGGCTGATAGTGGTCGCGGCCAGCCAGACCGAGGCTGAGCAGGGGGTCGCTGGCGTCGGCCTCGATCTGGGGCGCCAGCATTCCACCCGCAGCCTGCCAGGCTTGCCCAATGCGACCGCCCCGTTCCAGGATCACCACCTTGCGTCCGGCCGCGGTGAGCTCCCGGGCGCACGCGGCCCCGACGGCGCCACCGCCGATTACGATTACGTCGTAGCTGGGCGTCACCTGGACCGGATGAAACTATTTGAAACGTCCGGGCGTACTGCGGCCTGACCCGCTCTCACGAGGAAACGAGAATGTTCCGGAACCTGTTTGGATTCGCGGTGTTCGCGGTGGTGACGATCTTTCTGTTGAAAGTCGTCTTCAGCCTGTTCGGCCTGTTCCTGGGACTGCTGGGGGCGGCGCTCTGGTTCGCCTTCGTGGGCTTCATGATCTATCTGGTATTGAAGGTCTTTGCCCCAGGCACGGCGGCACGAGTGCGGGAGATGATTGCCGGGGAGCGGTGACAAGTGACGAGGTCTAGATAAAAAAGTCGAGGTGAAGCGTCTAGGTGAAGACGTCTACGGCTCGAAAGTAGACGTCTTTACCTAGACGTCTTTATCTCGGCGTCCTCATTTCGACTTCTGTGTGGTGCCCTCTATCGCCTCCAGCACCCCCCACACCAGCAGCGGAATCAGAATCTCATGATGCCCGGTAAGTAGAAAGCCGCTGCCGCCGGCGCGGGTGGGCCGTTGCACCACGTTGACCCGCGGCCGGTAGTGCCGCTGCATGTCGAAGTCGGCGGCCGTGAAGTGAGTGGGTTTCCCGCCCTCGAGGTTGCGGGCGATCGTCAGGGCCTTGAGGAAGACTTCCGGCATCAACACCGCGCTCCCGAGATTGAGCACCGCGCCACCCTGATGCAGATCAGGAATCGAGGCGGCAAGCCGGCGGAAGTCGCGGTGGCTGGTTGCGCCCACCGCCGCGCCGTCGGCGGTTGGATGCTGGTGGATGATCTCGGCTCCGATCGCGGCGTGGACGGTAACGGGAACATCGTGCTCCTGGGCCGCCAGCAGGATCGAGGCCTCCGATCCAGGAAGCTGCTTGCGTGTCGCCAGGGCCCGGGACAGGCCTTCCCCCATTCCTTGCCCGGCGCGCGCTGCGGCGCCAATCGCCGCGTTCATCTCGGCCCCGGTCTCCTCAGCCATCCCGAAGCTGCCGTCGCTCAAGCCGGCTTCCACATCCTCGCTGGTACCGCCGAATGCGGCCAGCTCGAAGTCGTGAATGGCGGCGGCACCGTTCATCGCCACATGAGTGACGATCCCCCGGGCCAGCCAAGTGTTGATCAGCGGGCCCAGCCCCACCTTTACTACATGACCACCAAGCAGCAGAATCACTCCCCGACCCTCACGAGCGGCGACGGCCACCGCCTGGATTACTTCACGCAGGTCGTGGGCGGCCAGAATGTCAGGCAGGCTCTGGAGGAAGGCAGAAAAAGAGCGGTTCGTTCCGGGGGGCGCAGCCAGCAGCCGCTGGTCGACCTTGTTCCGCCGCCCGCCGACCGGAATGGTCGTGAGGCGGCTCAGGTCGGCCTCGCGATAGGGCACGATCAGCGACTCATGGCCGAACTGGTCGTGCCAGGCAGAACCATGTCCTTGAGCCGGAGGGTGATGGTACCAAAGGGAAATTTAGTGCGAATCTGCACCGGGAGCCGGCGAGCGTCGTCGGTCAGCCAGATGCGCGTTTCCGAACGCTTGGAGAAGAGCCCACGGGTATCAATCGTGGGATGGAGCACCAGGCAGTTGACCTTGCTTCCGTCGGGCAACTCCAGCTTCTCCCGCTTGAGCACCTCGATGGTGACCGGGTTCTTTTCCTTCCGAAAGTACCGATCGTAGGAATATTTCCTGCCCACCTCGAGCGGAGTGACCCGGACGAAATAGAAAAACGCAGCATCGTCGAGCGGCTGGGCTGGCGTAGGCCAGGCCGTGTCCCGGCCCTTCTCGCGGAAAAATCCGGAGTCGGGGTAGATCTCGTACCGGCGGTCGAAGGACTTGCCGTTCTCCTCGAAATCCTGCACGAACCGGCGGGAATGCAGATCGGCGGTGCCGACCCACGACTCCAGCACATCGTCGAGCGAGTAGAACGCGGTCTTGCCCTTGAGCCGGAACCTGAGCCGCAGGCTTTCCACCCCGCGCACGGTGTCTAGCGAGGCAACCTCCAGCGTTGCCGACCCCAGATTCAGCATCCCCAACTTGGCGCTGTAACTAAGCTTCTCGCCGACGACAAAGGGGTAGGCGGCGGGTGGCGTTGGAGCCGGCGCGGGGGAAGCTGCCTGCAGGAATGCTATCGCGACCCTCAGGCTGGTCACGGCGAGGCCACCTCTGCCTGGCGCTGCGGCTCCCTACCGGGGGTCGGCTCGCCGGCTTGCGCCGGCGGCAGATGACTCAGAGATCCGCGGGAACGCCAGACGTTGATCATTGGAGCCCACGAGCTGACCCGGCTTTCCCGTTGCCTCAGATCTCGCCGTTCCACCGCCGAAATGGTCTCCACCCGCCGGGCATGACGTGACGTACGGCCGTACAGCTCGGCGTTGGCGGCCCAGCCCTCGGTGACGAGCAGCCGGCCGGGAGCGCCGCGAAAGGCGTTCCGCAGAGTGACGAGCCGAAAAACCGAGAACCCGGAGACCACGTCGGTTACGCCGGGCACGGAAACCGCTCCCCGCAGCAGATGAGGGGCAGCCCGGCGAATCCAGCGCCGGACGCGAGACGGTTCTCCTTCCAGCTTGCTCTGCGCAATCACGATATCCGCACCGCTCTCGATCCGACGCACGAGGTCGGGGATGAAATGGGGGCCGTGGGCAAAATCGGCGTGCATGAGGATGGCGCAGTCCCGCTTCGGACGGTCGGTCCGATCCACGGCCAGCCGCAGCAGCTCTTCGATGCTATTGGCATAACCCCGGCGCTCAGGGTGGCGAACGACGCTCAACGGAAGCACCCGGGTGTACCGCTCCAGGACCTCCGGGGTGGAATCGTTGGACCCATCGTCCAAAACCAGCATCTGGTACTCCCGCTGGAAGCCGGCGAATACCTGCCGAATCTTCCACAGAAGAAGCCCGATGGTGGGGGCCTCATTGTAACTCGGTATGCAAACGTAAATCATGAGCCGTCAAGAGAATGGACGCACGAACGATAAACCCCTAGAACCCGCTCTGCCATCCCGCGAACCGAGAAACGTACCGATTCCGCGCGCCCGATTCTGATCAGTTTCTCCCGGAGGTCCGGTTCGGTGAGTACCCGCCGGACCGCTGCTGCAAAGCCGGCCGGGTCGCCCGGGGAAACCATCAGGCCGGCTCCGGTGCCGAGCAGCTCGGGAATACCTCCCACGCGGGTGGCTACTACCGGCACCCCTACTGCCATGGCCGCCAGAATTGAGCTTCCCAACCCCTCCGAGGTCGAGCTGAGCACACAGACATCTGCCCCGGCGAGCGCGGTGTGGGGGTCGGGGAGCTGCCCCACCAGATGAAATCGTCCACTCAGACCGGCGGCTGCAATGCGTTGCTCCAGCAGACTCCGAAGGGGCCCCTCTCCAGCAATAACCCAGTGCAGGTTGGGCAAGTCCCGGACCAGCAGGCCCGCGGCCGCAACCATCGTAGACTGGTCCTTTTCCGGGGTCAGTGCGGCCAGACTGACCGCTAGCCGTCCATTTTCTGGGAGACCCAGCGCGTGTCGGATCGAAGCCGGGATGGGAGTTGGGGAGTCCTCGACATCGACAGCCGACGGGACCAGCACGATGCGCTCCCGGCGCACCCCGTCGGCGACGAGCGCGTTCCGGACCGCCTCGGAGATCGCAATCACGCGCTGGGCCCGGAGCCAGAAGCCCCGTCGCCGAAGGGGGAAAATGACGCGGCGGGTAACGACCAGCGGAGCCCCGGTCAGGGCGGAGCAGGCACCGGCGAGGGTGAGGGAGTGGGCGTCATGGGCGTGGAGGACGGTGTTCGGACGGCGGAGCTCCTGCAAAATGGGCCATAGGACGCGCGGGTCCAGTCCCGCCTTCCAGGCAGCCTCCCGAACCCTGACACCGGAGGACTGAAGCCGGTGGGCCAGCTCGGTTCCGGCCCCGGTGACCACGACCTGCTCGGCCCCGCTCTGTCCTAGCGCGCGGGCGAGCAGCCATACCTGCCGTTGACCACCTCGCCACTCGCGGCCCGAGGCCACGTGGACGATAGCCAGGCTCACGTCCTGGGTAGAGCGTCCGCCGGCCAGCTGCCACTTTCGCGCACCACCGTCTGGGGTCCGCTGTCCCGCACCACATCCCCCAGCAGGGTACGAAGCTCGGCGAGGCTGAACGGCTTGTGCAGGTAGGGGCGGTCGAGCGTCTCGAGAAAGGCCAGGGTGTCTCCGCGCACCGTATCACCGGTGCTGAAGACGAGCCGGGCCGCCATCGCCGGGTTGCGACGGGAGAGCTCTTCGTAAAACTCGCGGCCCCCGTAACGAGGCATGCGGAGATCCGAGATGATCAGGTCGAATTGCTCGGTGGTAGCTCGGGAGAGCCCCTCCTCACCATCGCCGGCAACTACGGGGATGTGTCCCCATGCCTCCAGTGTGGCTCTCATGTAGTGCAGGATGTGCGGCTCGTCGTCGACCACCAGTACCCGGAGCCGCCGAGTCGGAGCCCGGGTGACGTCGTCAGCAGGCGGTGTCGAGGCGCGGGTGCAGATTGGAAGTTGAACCGTGAACGTAGACCCCTTGCTCTCCTCGCTCGAAAGCATGATCCGTCCGCCGTGCTCTTTCACGATTCCCTGACTGATAGAGAGTCCCAGACCGGTGCCTTCGCCCTCCGCCTTGGTCGTGAAGAAAGGCTCGAAGACCTGCGTGGCCAGGTTCTCGGACATGCCGGGACCGTCGTCGATAATGTCGATCGCTACCCCGTCCAGCCAGCGCCGGGCGCGGACGATGACCGTGCCGGGTCGTCCGGTGGAGGCCACGGCCTGAGCCGCATTGTTGATGAGGTTGACGAAGACCTGCTGGATCTGGTTGGGATCTATGTCGGGCATGGGCAGATCGGGCTCGACTTCGATCCGGGCCTCCACCCGGTGTGCCATCAGCTGGTTCCGCAGCAGCACGAAGGTGCCGTCGAGGAGTGGCTTCAGCGCGGTGGGACGGCGCTGATGGTCCTGCTTCCGGGCAAAGCCCAGCAGGTTTCTGACGATGCTCGAGGCCCGCTCGGCCTCCTCCCGGATGACGGTGAGCGGCTCGCGTATGTTCGGCGGAATGTGCGGCACCTCGGTGAGGAAGTCCGCAAACCCGAGCACCGAGGCCAGGGGGTTGTTCAGGTCATGGGCGATGCCTGCAATCAGTTGCCCGATGGCCGACATTTTTTCCGACTGAATCAGCTGGTCTTGCAATCGGCGCCGCTCGGTCTGGTCGTCGAACAGGAGCACCACGGCGCTGCGGTCGTTGCTGCTAATCGGCACCGCGGTAACGGCATAGGTCCGCTCACCGGTGCGCAGCTCGACCTCCCGGCCCGCTCCTTGCTGATCGAGAGCCCGCTGGATATCGGTGGCCCACTCGGGCGGGATGAACGCCTGCCACGGCCGTCCGATGAGGCTGGCGGGGGGAGCGTTGACCAGGTCGGCAAAGGCCCGGTTGGCGCGGCGGATCGCCCCGCTCCGGTCCACGATGCACAGCGCCGGGGAGATGGCATCCACCACTTCCTGCCAGGTCCGCCGGCCATCATCGTGAAGGTCTACCAGCCGGGCGCTCTCGAGGGCAATGCTCGCTTGCGACACGAGCCCTTCGAGCAGCACCAGGTCGGCCGGCCCGAAGCGACCCGCCTCACCGCGCGCGGCGATGGCCCCGGTTACCCTTCCTTTAGCAATGAACGGCGCAACCAGCCAGCTTCCTGCCGTCAGTGGCGGCGGAGTAAGGCCGGCTTCCCTCAGTATGGCGTCCAGTCCGTCATGAATGAGCAGGGCCCCCCGGCGGGTGGCCAGCTCCAACAGGGGGCGAGGGTTGGTTCGGCCCGGCGGCCAGCCCAGAACAAAGTCGATGGTCTCGGCCTCGCGCTGAAACAGGGCGATCGCGATCTCGCTGGGGGCCAGCGACTCCCTCACGTGTCGGACCAGGAGATCAATCACCGAGGCACGGCGCAGGGTGCCAGCCACTTCCTGGCCGAATGCCGTAAGCCGGCGGACGAGGTCGAGATCGTTAGGAGCGTCGCTGCTGTCGAGTTCCGGCAAAAGTTTCGTTGATGGAGGGTTCGTCATGATCCGTGCGAATACGCGGGGCCGCCTGACTGCGGCAGACCTGCAGCTGGTGATCCTGCTGCTGAGCCGTGGGTCCGCCCACCGTCGCGCCTATCTGGAGCGGCGGCTGATGACTGAGGGACCCGACTCACTGCTCGACGCGCCAGATCTGGCCGAGCGGCTGCTGACAGTGCGTTCGATGCTCCTTCCATCCGAGGCGCTCTTTTTCTATGTCCTGGTACGGCATGCGTTGCGCGGCGCCGATCTGGACGACCGCGATCTGGCCGACTATCTGGCCGCCCTGCTGATGGAGTTCGGACAGCGGGACCGGGCCTGGCGGGTGGACTGGAACGACGACCAGCAACACCGGTATATGGTCGATATCCTGACCGACCTGGAGGCCACCGCGGGCGACCGTCGCTTTAAAGTGATGGTCCACCTGGGCAACTACGCGCTGTGGCTGACGGGACTCTTTCCCGATTATATCGCCGCTCGGCGGCTGCGCAAAGCAGGGCCGGATGTGAGCTACTATGATGCGCTCGGGAGCCGGGGATTCAGCCTGGCATCCGATCATGCGCTGGCAGCTCAGTATGGCCTCGAGCTGGTGCTCCGCACCGCCGGAGATCGCTTTCCGGCCCTACGGGGCGCGCTCAACGGCGTCAGCGATCGCGTCTTCTTTCCGTCGTCCCCCCACTAGTCCCCGCCGGGCCAGACCCGCCTCGTTCACCAGCGCCGAGAACAGACCGTGCTCCGGTGCCAGACGGTCGGCGTGCATCTCCTCAGGGTGCCATTGAACCGCCAGGATCCAGGAGCTTCCGGGACCACTCTCCGCCGCCTCGATCAGGCCATCATTGGTCCACCCGGTTGCGACCAGACCCGGCGCGAGATCCTTGATCGCCTGATGGTGTATCGAGTTCACCGTCACACTGGTGGTTTCCAGCGCCGCCGCCGCCCGGCTGCCGGCCTGGATCCGTACCGGATGGCTGCGGTTGTCGCGCGCGCCGAGTGGACTGTGATCCACGGTGCCGGGCCGCTCGGAAGGGAGGTCCTGAAACAGAGTGCCGCCGAGGGCCACGTTGATGAGCTGAATGCCACGGCAGACGCCCAGGATCGGTAGCTCCCGCTGTCGGGCGATGGCAAAGAGGGCCAGCTCGAATAGATCCCGCTCCCGGCTGGGTGGGCTGAGCAGCGGCGATGGCTCGGCGCTGTACCAGGTGGGATGGATGTCTTCCCCGCCCGTCAGCAGAAGTCCATCACAGCCGTCGAGTGCGGATCCGGCGAGCGAGGCTCCCATCAGCGGCGACAGAATGAGGGGAACGCCTCCCGCGGCCAGAAGGGCCCGCACATAGGCGGCGTTGACGCCGGTTCGGTCCGCGCCGTCCCAGGTGCGGACTACGCCGCTCACCGCGATGCGCGCCAGACTCACTGGATGACCGTGTCGGGAAAGAGCGGGCAGCGGGGATCCTCGATCTTTGCCGGGTCCAGCTGGATGCCGATCATCGGGACCGTGTTATCCCCTACCGACACCCGCCCAATCTCCGGTGCCCCCTCGACCGGGGTACCCTCGTACAGCACCACGCCTCGTGCCCGCTCATCCGGATCGAGTACCAGCACGCCGAACCCGGGCTTCACCTTCGGTGGAACGGTGCCCTGGAGCCCGATAATCCACAGCGAATCTGCCCGACCGACGATAGCGGGATATGCGGGCCCGGCAACGAATCGGACCACCAGTTGCTCGGGGAGATTACGCGGCGGCGTACCCAGCGTCTGATCCGGAATGCTGAACTGTCCCAGGAGTGCGGTGGGCCCCGCGAGCGAGGCCAGTCCACACGCCGCCGAAGGAGGGCGTTCACCCGAGCCGGTGCAGCCCGCCGTCAGGAAAAGCGCGGAAACCAGGACCTTGAGCATGAAAGCTAAGATAACTCTCCGGCCCGAGGGATGAGGCCCCGAGGCCTCATGTGCGGTTCAGGATTCGCGCCAGGTTGGCCCGCGCCTGCGCCTCATGGCGGTCCCGAAAAAACCCGGTCTGATAGATAGAGCGCCGTGCCAGAAATCCCTCTAGGATCTCGATCCGCGCACTCCGATACACCGGCTCCGGCACCCAGGCGTACTCCTGCCGGATTCGCTGCTCGAATTCATCGAATGCTTCGGGAGTGCGGCCCAGGATTGACAGGTCGATGTCGCAGAGAAAGGCGGCGTCCGGCTGCCTGGGAATGGTGAGATGCTGGGTGGCAAGCACCAGCTCGGCTATTCGACGCACCGCCTCCGCCGGCACGCCTCCGCCGGCCAGGGTCGTGCCGGCCAGCTGCGCGCTGCGTTCTTCATTGTCGGGGGCCCCTGGCAGGTAGACTGCGTCGTGAAACCAGATCGCAGCCTCGACTTCGTCGGGGCGCGCTGCCGTGAGGCGGCACAGATCGAATTGGTCGAGGCAGTCGCGGATGTGCGCCGCCGTGTGGTAGGCCCGGCCCGGCTCGGTGTAGGCGGCCTCCAGGATGGCAAAGACCGAGAGCCCGTTTCCCTCGGCTCCAAGACGGTTCCATACCCCAGTCCAGCGGCTCCGGTCCAGGGACTCAGGCACAGCGTTATCCCGGTGCCGCCACAGTCTCGGCGTCTTTGCCTGGCAGATGGTCGCACCAGGTAATCTCGATCTCGAGCCGCTCCATCTGGAGCGCAGCCTCCGCCAGGCACTCCTGCAGCTCGCGGTCCCCCGCGACGGCGTGTAGCGCGCTCACCAGCTCCCGAAGCCCTTCAAGCTCGAAGGTGAGAAGCTGATGATAGCGTTCGGCGGCCGACGGGAGCGTAGGAGCCAGCCGGCGCAGCTCGGCCTTTCGGTCCAGCGTGTGCTCGATCGAGTGCCGGGCGGCATAGTTCTCGGCCGCAATGCGCGGGCGTCGCCGCTCCACGGCCGGCGTCAGAAACGGCAGCCGGCGCCGATGGCGAGTGCGGAAACGGTCGAGAGACTCGAGAAAGCTGCGCAGGGTGAGCGCCACTGCTGGCCTCTGCGGTCGATGATCGTGCTGAATATCGGGGGAGCCCGATAATAGCGCGAAACCGGCTGCCAGCATAGGGCCGTTCGCTTGACGCTATTCCGGTGCAGTCCTAACATTCGCTCTCCCTTAGTCTGCATTCCTGCCTGAAGAGCCCCGAGGTGGAGACGATGACGGGTGTGCGCCGGCCGTGTTCGAGAGTGTAAAGGCCCGGTTGGAGAAGCTGTTTCGCGACCACTCCCGCTCCGATCCCCGGGCCTACCTGGCCGGCCTGCGCGAGGCTCTCCTTGAGGCCAAGGTGGGAGTCGGCGCCATGAAGAGCGCGCTCTCCGCCACCGAGCGCGAGCTGGTTATCGAGCGGCGGCAGCTGGCCGACGCCGAGCGGAGAGGCCGTCTCGCGGCTGATCTGCCCGATGCCGAGACGGTTGTGCTGGCCGAACGGTTCGCCATAAAGCATCGCGACCGGGTGGCAGTCCTGGAACGGAAACTGGTGGTTCAGCGCGATGAACTGGAGTTGGCCGAGCGAGAGGTCGAGGAAATGCTCGGCCAGGTCAAGGCCGGCCGGCCCGGGCTCGGGGCGGACTCGATCGCAGCAGCCTGGCGCGACCTCGACGCAGCGGGAGGCGATCGGCCCGACCTGGCCGCGGAGGACGACCGGCTCCGCGCCGAGGCCGACCGGAAGCTGAAGGAGCAGGCGGTGGAAGCGCAGCTGGCGTT
>Ga0136631_10000161_pt1 | contig 20121 bp, 18 predicted proteins | sample AntDrymUQ6012206_2_FD_104655 | JGI IMG/M metagenome (GOLD analysis project Ga0136631, IMG submission 104655) | Polar desert sand microbial communities from Dry Valleys, Antarctica - metaG UQ601 (22.06) | ecosystem: Environmental > Terrestrial > Soil > Desert | place: Antarctica: Dry Valley... | reverse complement strand
GTCGACGAACACGACGCTGACGACCTTGCGCTCCTCGCGACGCGCTGCCGTCGCGACCACGAGCGAGGTCCCGCACGCCGAGCAGAATCTCGCCGCCTCGGCATTCTCCGCGCCGCACGCCGGACACGCCGCCACCGCGCGAGTCTATGCCGGAGGCCCGACGCGCTCCACGGTGTAGCCCACTTCGCGTATCGACGCCAGTAGCTCCTGGCAGTGCTCTTCGTCCCGCGTCGACACGATGATCTCGAGCTCTGTCTGCAACGCCGTCGTCGTCCGCCCTTCGCGGTGATGGTCGACCGATACGACGTTCCCGCGACCCGTTGCGATCAGGTCGAGCACGTTGCGTAGCTCTCCTGGCCGATCCGGGATGAGCAGCCTGATTGCGAGGAACCGCCCCGCTTCAGTGAGGCCGTGGCGCAGCACCGAGATGAGCGTCGTCGCGTCGATGTTCCCGCCCGAGAGCACCACGGCGACCGACCCCGCCCCGGGCACCCGTCCGGCGAGGAGCGCTGCGAGCCCGACCGCGCCTGCGCCCTCCACGAGGAGCTTCGTGCGCTCGACGCAGAGGACGAGCGCCTCCGTGATCTCCTCGTCCGAGACCTGCACCGTCTCGTCGAGGACGCGGTCGAGGATCGCGGACGGCAGCTCGCCCGGATGCTTCACGGCAATGCCGTCCGCGATCGTGTAGCCCGGCTGACAGACGACGCCGATGACGGTCACGTCGGGCCTGCGCTCCTTCAGGGCGAGTGCGATCCCTGCGGCGAGCCCGCCGCCACCGATCGGAACGAGAACCGTCTCCGCATCGGGTGCCTGCTCGGCGAGCTCGAGCCCGATCGTGCCCTGGCCTGCGATGACGCGTCCGTCCTCGAACGCGTGCACGAGCGTCGCGCCGGTGCGCGCGACGTGCTCCTGCGCGGCAGCCACTGCCTCTTCGAATCCTTCACCCGTGAGCTCGGTCGCGCCTCCGTACGACCGCGTCGCCTCCACCTTCGCCATCGGCGCGTCCTGCGGCATGAAGATCGTGGCAGAGATGCCCGCTTCGCGCGCGGCCCACGCGACAGCCTGGCCGTGGTTGCCGGCGCTCGCGGCCACGACGCCGGCAGCGCGCTCGGCCTCTCCCAGCGTGGCGATTGTGTTGTAGGCCCCGCGGATCTTGAACGAGCCCGTGCGCTGCAGGTTCTCAGCTTTCAGGAAGACCTTGCGGTCGCTCAGCCTCGAGAACGTCTCCGACGGGTAGAGCGGCGTCTCGCGTGCGACCCCCGCGAGGCGCTCGCGCGCCGCTTCGATGTCAGCGATCGTCGGCGTCACGGGGTCTGACCCCGATTACTCACATCGGCATCGTCCTGAGCCGAAGGCTGTGGGGGGTCTGACCCCAAATGAGCCTCCGCGACCGCATGTTCTCGGGGGTCTGACCCCAACAGAAACACCTCCTCCATGATCTCGCGCACGGCGCTCAGCGGGTCGAGCTCCCGCGCCTCCACACGACCCAGCACACGTTGGAGCTCAGGATCACCCGCAACCGCCGCCTGCAGATGCGCCTTCGCACGACTCGACGCCACGGCGAACACCTCGGCCGAGAGGTTCTTGCGGCGGCGCTCCTCGAGCCGACCGTCGCTCTCGAGCGCCGCACGATGCTGCTCGACAGCCGCCCAGAGCTCGCTGACGTTCTCGCCCGTCAGTGCCTCGGTGAGGAGAATCGTGGGTCGGCTGTCGGCCTCTGCGAGTCCTACGATCGAACGAACCTCGTTGAGCATCGTCTTCGCGGCAGCGTGATCCATCTTGTTGATCGCGATGACATCGGGAATCTCCATGATCCCGGCCTTCAGCGCCTGCACCGAGTCGCCCGAGCCGGGCATGAGGACGAGGAGCACGGTGTCTGCGATCCCGGTCACCTCCACCTCGCTCTGCCCCGCGCCGACCGTCTCGACGAAGACGACGTCCGTCCCGGCCGCGTCGAGGATGAGCACGGCCTGGAGGGTCGCCTCGGCGAGACCGCCGAGGTGCCCGCGCGTACCCATCGAGCGGATGTACACACCTGGATCGAGAAAGTGGTCGGACAGGCGGATCCGGTCGCCGAGAAGCGCACCGTGGGAGAACGGACTCGACGGATCGACCGAGACGACGCCGACCGTTCGCTCGCTCTCGCGAACGAGCCCGACGAGCGCGCCGATGAGGCTCGACTTGCCCACTCCCGGCGGTCCCGTGACGCCCACGATCGCGGCACCGCCCGTGCTCGGATAGAGCTCTCGCACCAGGGGATAGGCGAGCGGGTCACCGTCCTCGACGAGCGAGATGGCCCGGGCGAGCGCGCGGCGGTCGGCCGTGCGCACGCCGGCGACGAGCTCCTCGAGCGTCAGCTCCTTTCGCCTCACGGCGGAAACTCTATGCGCGTGTCCGACAGCCAAGCGCATGAGCACATGCGGCCGCGAAGCGGACGCCTTCAGGGATCTTCGCGCGAGCGGTAACCGCGCTAGCGGTTGCCGGTCTTGCGCGTCTCAGCAATGCGGCGCGCCTCGATCTCCTCGAGGAGGGTTGCGATGCGCTCGAGCGGCGGCTCGTGCGCGCCGTTCTCCGCCACCTCCGCGACCGGCTTTGCATGCCCGTTGCGGAGGGCGGCCGCGGCCGACTCGGAGCTCGCCTCGACCGCATCCCACTCGTCAGCCTGGGTGACAGGAAGCCAGCGCGTCATCACGAGCGCAACGGCCGCCGCGCATAGGTAGAGCACGCCAGCCCCGAGCCAGACCGCGCGCGATCCCACGACGTCCGTCAGCACGCCCGCCGCCCCCATCGCGAGCCCAACCACGGCGTAGTTCGAGCTCATGATCGTCGCGAGCGCGCGTCCCCGGTATTGGTCGGGTGCACCACGCTGCACGAGCAGGCGGTTGCACACGACGACCGACCCGTTGCCCGCCGCTCCGCCGATGACGAACGCCACGGCCAACCAGATCGAGCCGGACAGCGCAGCGGCTCCCCACCCCACGCCCATGAGCACGAGCGAGCCGACGTAGTTGCGACGCAGCCCCACCTTCCCGAGAGCGGGAGCGCTCAGGAAGCTTCCGATGGCGAGGCCAACACCGCTTGCCGCAAGGAGGGCGCCGTACCCGAGGTCGCCAGCGTCGAGCACCTCTTTCGCGTAGAACACCTCGGCGACGTTGACCGCGCCCGCACCGAGCAGTGCGACGTTCCACACGATCAGCACGGTGCGCAGGGGCCGGGAGGTCGCGACCAGCTTCAACCCGTCGGCGACGTCGCGCCAGTGGCCTCGCGTGAGCGGATCCTCGGAGCGAAGGCTCGTCTCCCGGATTTGGGTGACGAATGCCGCGGAGACCAGGAACGTCACCGCGTTGACCGCGTATGGGACCGTCGGCCCCCAGGCCGTGTACAGCAACGCACCCACGAGCGGACCGAGCGTCATGGCAAGCGTGTCGATCGTCACCGTGAGAGAGTTGGCATTCGCGAGCTCCTCGTCAGGGACGAGATTCGGAATCGCAGCGTTCGCCGCCGGGAAGAAGAAGCCGGTCGCCACACCCGTGACGCCGGCGAGCACCACCAACCCCTCCGGGCTGCCGACGAACGGCAGCGCCGCGAACACGCCGAAGCGCACGAGATCCGACGCGATCATGAGTCGGCGGCGCGAGAGCCGATCGACGAGGGGGCCGAGGAGGAAGCCGATGACGACGATCGGCAGGAAGTCCGCGATGAGGAGAGCGGCGACCCAGACGCCCGATCCCGTCAGATCCCGGATCTGCAGAACCAGCGCGATCGCGGCGAGATAGGTGCCAAAGCTCGACCCAGCCGTCGCCAGGAAGAGGTACCCGAACGACGGCGATCGGCGAAGGAGGCCGAGACGACTAGTGCTCTTCACGTCCGGTGATGACGCTACCACCGTCCCCCGATTCCGACTACGGCTGTTCGGGCCGTGTCCCAAGAGGACATGGGCCAAGACATGGGCCTAGTGTTCGGCACCGCACGGGCAGTGCCTGCGCGGCTAGGCGCCGCGCATCGCCACTTTCACGCGCCGTGCGATCAGACGTGAGAGGGCGATCTGGGTGGCGCGGACAGGCGGCGCGCCGACGCCTGCGAACAGCAGCCCGACCTGGGCACGCCCATGACCCATGAGCACGAAGTCGATGAAGAACAGCGCGGGCTGCTGCGCGGGATCGGCGCCGGAGAAGGCGAGTCGATACGCCCGCGCCGTGACGGCAAGCCTGGGGAGCGCGAGCTCCTGAAGGGCTATCCGCATCGTCTCACCCTGTCGCGCGAACGCCTTGCGAAACTCGTCGCGAACGCACTTCCGACCCACGGTGCTCGTGCTGCGACGCCAGGCTGCAGCGGAGTCGCGGGCGGTGCGATAGACCGCGCTGGTCGATCCGGCGATCTGGTACTCGCGGGCCCAGAAGGGCGACTTGCTCCTCCCCGTGAGCACGAGGTCGGACTCGTCGAGCGGGCTACACGTGAGATGGGGTTCGAGGTCCGACGTTCGCTCGGGCTCGTAGCCCTGGGGCAGGTCGACCTTGCGCAGGAGCATCGCGGCGGCGCGTTTCTGATCGTCCGCCCGCACCCGCTCCTGCGGATCGAGGTGGTCGGCCGTGGCGGCGCCCGCCACGACGAGCGCGCCGGCGAGAGCAAGCAGCAGAGCGCGCATCGCTCTCAGCGTACGGATTCCTACGGCTCGTACGCCAGGTTCTGCCGCAGCCAGCGCTCGGCCTCGGCGACCTCGAAGCCCTTGCGTTCGGCGTAATCCGAGACCTGGTCGCGGCCGATCCGTCCGACCGAGAAGTACCGCGCCTGGGGGTGGCCGAAGTACAGGCCGCTGACGCTGGCGGCCGGGGTCGTCGCGTAGGACTCGGTGAAGCCGATGCCGGCGCGCTCGGCACCGAGGAGCTCGAGGAGCCGGCCCTTCTCCGAGTGGTCTGGGCAGGCCGGGTAGCCATAGGCCGGACGGATTCCGCGGAATCGCTCGCCGATGCGCTCCGCGTGCGTGAGGGACTCGGACGGTGCGTACCACAGGTGCCGCGCGAGCTCGTGCAGGCGCTCGGCGAAGGCTTCCGCGAGGCGGTCGGCGAGCGCGCGCACCATGATCGCCCGGTAGTCGTCGAGATCGGCCGCGTAGCGGTCGGCCAGCGCCTCGGCGCCGTGGATCGCCACTGCGAACGCGCCCACGTGGTCGTCGAGCCCCGTCTCGGCGGGCGCGACGAAGTCGGCGAGCGAGCGGTTCGGTCGCGAGTCGGCGTGATCGCCCTGCTGGCGCAGCATCGCGAACCGGATGCCACCCTCCAGCATGACGTCGTCGCCCTGCGCGACGGCAGGCCAGAAGCCGTAGACGCCGCGCGCCTGGAGCAGCCCGCCGGCCGCGATCTCGTCGAGCAGCTCGTTCGCGGTCGCAAGCAGGTCGCGTGCGACCTCGCCTTTCTCAGGGTCGTCGAGGATCGCCGGGTACCTGCCCTTCAGCTCCCAGGCATGGAAGAAGAACGTCCAGTCGATGTAGTCGCGCAGCGTGTCAACGTCCTCCTCGACGAGGCGTGCGTCCGTGAAGGGAGGGGCTGCGAGGTCGTCTGCGTGCCAGTCGATCGGCGTCCTGCGCGTGCGCGCTTCGCGGAGCGAGAGCAACGGCTTGCGTCCCTTCTCGGCGTGGAGCGCGCGGAGGCGGTCCTGGTCGGCGCGGTTCTCCGTGTCGAGTCGCGCGCGGCGATCGGTGTCGAGCAGATCCGCGACGACCCCCACCACACGCGAGGCATCGAGCACGTGCACCGTGGGCTGGCCGTACTCCGGCGCGATGCGTACGGCGGTGTGCTGTTTCGACGTCGTCGCGCCGCCGATGAGGAGCGGCAGCTCGATGCCGCGGCGCTCCATCTCCTTCGCGACCGCGACCATCTCGTCGAGCGAGGGCGTGATGAGCCCCGAGAGCCCGACGACGTCACAGTCCTGCTCGAGTGCGACGTCGAGGATCCGATCCGCGGGAACCATGACCCCGAGGTCGATGACGTCGTAGCCGTTGCAGCCGAGAACGACGCCGACGATGTTCTTGCCGATGTCGTGCACGTCTCCTTTGACGGTCGCCATGACGATGCGAGCTGCCGACGACCGCTCCGTCTTCTCGGCCTCCATATAGGGCTCGAGGTACGCGACGGCGCGCTTCATCGCTCGCGCGCTCTTCACGACCTGCGGGAGGAACATCTTCCCGGCTCCGAAGAGGTCACCGACGATCTTCATCCCGTCCATGAGCGGCCCCTCGATCACGTCGAGCGGCCGCGCAGCCGCCGCGCGCGCCTCCTCGGTGTCCTCCTCGATGAAGTCGACCATGCCGTGGACGAGCGCGTGTGCGAGCCGCTCGCCGACGGGCGCCTCGCGCCAGGAGAGATCGAGCTCGCGCTTCGTCGCACCGCCCGTGACGGTCGAGGCGTACTCGACGAGACGCTCCGTCGCATCCTCACGGCGATCGAAGAGGACGTCTTCGACGCGCTCGAGCAGATCGGGCGCGATGTCCTCGTACACGGCGAGCTGGCCGGCGTTGACGATCCCCATGTCGAGGCCCGCGCCGATCGCGTGGTAGAGGAACGACGCGTGCATCGCCTCGCGGACGGCATCGTTCCCACGGAACGCGAATGAGAGATTCGAGATCCCTCCCGAGACGAGCGCGCCCGGGCAGCGCTCCTTCAGGAGCGGGATCGCGTCGATGAACGCCTTCGCGAACGCCGCGTGCTCCTCGATTCCCGTGGCGACGGCGAGGACGTTCGGGTCGAGCACGACGTCCTCGGGCGCGAAGCCAGCATCGCCGACGAGCAGGTCGTAGGCGCGTCCGAGGATCTCGACCTTCCGCTCGACCGTGTCGGCCTGTCCACGCTCGTCGAATGCCATGACGACGGCAGCGGCGCCGAACGCACGGATCGTTCGCGCCTGCTCGAGGAACGGCTCCTCGCCCTCTTTGAGCGAGATCGAGTTCACGACCCCCTTGCCCTGGAGGCAGCGCAGTCCGGCTTCGAGCGCCGAGAAGCGCGAGCTGTCGACCATGATCGGCAGGCGCGCGGCCTCCGGCTCCGTGGCGAGGAGGTTGAGGAACGTCGTCATCGCCTGCTCCGCGTCGAGCAGGTCGGCGTCCATGTTGACGTCGAGCAGGTTCGCGCCACCGCGCACCTGCTCGAGCGCGACGTCGACCGCGCTCTGGAAGTCGTTCGACTCGATCAGCCGCCGGAACTTCGCCGAACCGGTTACGTTCGTCCGCTCTCCGACGACGACGAACCCGGTGTCGGGCCCGATGACGAAGGGCTCCAGGCCCGAGAAGCGCGGCAGGCGCGAGCGCTCGGGCACCCGCCGAGGCGGAAGGCCCTCGACCGCACGAACGATCGCGTAGGTGTGCTCGGGCGTCGTCCCGCAACAGCCACCGACGAGGTTCACGAGACCGTCCTCGGCGAACGAGCGCAGGTAGCGACTCGTATCGGCGGCCTGCTCGTCGTGGAGGCCGAGGGCGTTCGGCAAGCCGGCGTTCGGATGACACGACACGTACGTCGACGCGACACGCGCGAGCGCTTCGAGGAAGGACCGCATCTCGGTCGCGCCGAGCGAGCAGTTGACGCCGACGATGAACGGCTCGGCGTGCTCGACGGAAACCCAGAACGCGTCCGACGTCTGGCCCGAGAGGTTGCGTCCGCTCCTGTCGATCGCCGTGAACGAGAGCCAGAGCGGAAGTTCGGGCGCAGCCGCGCGCGCCGCGACGATCGCCGCCTTCGCGTTGAGCGTGTCGAAGATCGTCTCGATCAGCAGGAGATCGACGCCACCGTCGCGCAATGCGCGAATCTGCTCCTCGTACGCTGCCTGCACCTGGTCGAACGTCACGGCGCGGTAGGCAGCGTCCTCGACCTTGGGAGAGAGGGAGAGCGTGACGTTCAGCGGGCCGACCGAGCCGGCGACGAAGCGCGGCTTGTCGGGTGTTCGCTTCGTCCAGGCATCCGCGGCGGCGCGCGCAAGGCGTGCGCCCGCGAGGCTCATCTCGGCCGCAGCGCCTCCGAGCGCGTAGTCGGCTTGCCCGATCGACGTCGCCGTGAAGGTGTTCGTCGTCGCGATGTCCGCGCCGGCCTCGAGGTACGCGTCGTGGATCTCGGCGACGATCTCCGGCGCGGTCAGATTGAGGATGTCCGGATCGCCCTTGACGTCATGGGTATGCGCAGCAAACCGCTCGCCGCGGTACTCCTCCTCCGAGAGCCCACGCCGATGGATCAGCACGCCCCACGCCCCGTCGAGCACGAGGATTCGCTCGGCGAGGAGGGCTCGGAGTTGTGTGCGGATGTCCTTCACGAAATCGGCTCCCGCCTAAAGAGGTCGGGAGCCGGAAGGCCCTTGGCTCTTTAGGCGAATTGGTAACCCGGTCGCCAAGCTGCCTTTCAAAGCCCGGGGCTGTCTCAGGCTAGCGAATACGGTCGCGTGCGGGCAATTCCTGCGACGTCATCCCGCAAAGCCGACAAGCGCATCCCGCCCCTCGTCGACGAAAGGCTCGCCGTGCGCGAGGAGCAGATGACGGAAGTCGAGGGCCGCCAGGCGTCGGTACGACTCGCGGATGCGCGGCGCTCCAGTGCCAGATGCCGGGGACGATCTCCTCCACAGAATCCAGCGTACTCCGCTCTCAGCCGGCGAACACGCGTTGCTCGGCGTCCTCGATCACGTCATCCGGTGACGGCGGGATGAGCATCAGCTCGACGATCTGCTCGACGCTCGGGTCGTCCGTCGCGCGCATGAGCGCGACCGCGGCCTCGATGTCGTAGTCGGTGCGACGGAGCTCGACCTCGGGGCCGAGCATGGCCCAGTAGGCGCACCGGCCGTCCTCGTACGGCAGGCCGACGCTGCCGGGGCACAGGAGCCGGATGCCCTCGACCACACGGTCGTACTGAATGTGCACGTGCGCCGTGACGACGACTTTCTCGGCGCGTTCGGCCATGAATTCGCGCACGCGCTCGGCGGGAGTTCTCTCGGTCACGCACTCCTCGTCCGAGCGCGGAGAGCCGTGGCAGAAACACGTCGGACCGAGGCCGTCGACATCGACGGAGACGGTCTGCTCGAAGTCGGCGAGGAACGCGAGGTCCTCCTCGCGATGGTGCGCAAGCATCCACCGCTCGCGCGGGGTCGGCTGCTCGAACGCACCGTCACGCAACTCGTGGAGCGCACGCTCCGCGTTGCCGCGAACGACGCGCCCCGGAGTGTCGAGCGAGCGGACCAGCGCGAGCGTCTCCTGCGGGAGCGACCCCCAGGTGACGTCGCCGCAGAACACGACGAGGTCGGGCGACTCCCGCTCGACCTCCGCGAGCACGGCGGCGAGCGCAGGCGCGTTCCCGTGGACGTCCGCGAGCGCGGCGACCCGCATGCCTCAGCCGGTCGTTCGGCCTGAGACGGAGAGCTGGTTCTCGGCGTGCTTGACGCGCTGCTCGAGTTGCCAGCGGTCCGCCGTCGAGTCCCCGGCGTCGAGCTTCTCGAGCTCCGCCTGCGCGCTCTCCAGCTGTGCGCGGGCTCGCTCGTCGTCGATCTCCTTCACGCTCACGGCGTCGTCCACGAGCGCGAGCGCGCGATCGAGCTCGACCTTGAAGAAGCCCGGGCCCGTTGCGAACTCGACGACCTCGTTCGGGCTCAGGTGGATCCGCGTCGAGCCGGCCTTGAGCGTCGCGACGAGCGGTGCGTGCCTCGCGAGAACGCCGATCTCGCCGGCGGCACCCGGAACCACGATCATCTCCGCCTCGCCGTCAAAGGCCGCGCCGTCAGGTGTGACGAGCGAGACGTCGAACTTCGGGTGAGACTCAGCCACGGCGTCCCTACGCCGCGACGGCCTCGGCCGTGCGGGCTTTTTCGACCGCGTCCTCGATCGTGCCGACCATGTAGAAGGCCGACTCGGGCAGCTCGTCGTGCTCGCCGTCGATGATCGCCCGGAAGCTCGCGATCGTGTCCTCGAGCTTCACGTACTTGCCCGGCGTGCCCGTGAACTGCTCGGCGACGAAGTTGGGCTGCGAGAGGAACCGCTCGATCCGGCGCGCCCGTGCGACGACGACCTTGTCCTCGTCCGTGAGTTCGTCCATGCCGAGGATCGCGATGATGTCCTGGAGGTCGGCGTAGCGCTGGAGGATCTGCTGCACGAGCGTCGCAATTTCGTAGTGCTCGTCGGAGACGATGCCCGGCTGGAGCGCACGCGAGCCTGACTTCAGCGGATCGACCGCGGGGTAGATGCCCTTCTCCACGATCGACCGCTCGAGCACGGTCGTCGAGTCGAGGTGCGCAAAGACATTGGCAGGAGCAGGGTCGGTAAAGTCGTCCGCGGGCACGTAGATCGCCTGCACCGAGGTCACCGAGCCCGTGCGTGTCGACGTGATCCGCTCCTGGAGCTGCCCCATCTCCGTCGCGAGCGTCGGCTGGTAGCCGACGGCGCTCGGCATGCGACCGAGGAGCGCCGAGACCTCGGAGCCCGCCTGGACGAACCGGAAGATGTTGTCGATGAAGAGCAGGACGTCCTGGCCCTCGTCGCGGAAGTACTCCGCCATCGTCAGGCCCGACAGAGCGACCCGCAGGCGCGCTCCCGGCGGCTCGTTCATCTGGCCGTAGACGAGCGCGACCTTGTCGAGCACGCCCGACTCGGTCATCTCGAGCAGGAGGTCGTTCCCTTCGCGCGTTCGCTCACCGACGCCCGCGAACACGGACACGCCGCCGTGCTGCTGCGCGACGTTGTGGATGAGCTCCTGGATGAGAACGGTCTTGCCGACGCCCGCGCCGCCGAAGAGGCCGATCTTGCCCCCCTTCACGTAGGGCGCGATGAGGTCGATGACCTTGATGCCCGTCTCGAAGGTCTCGATCGTCGGTGAGAGATCGCGGAACGCAGGCGGGTCACGGTGGATCGACCAGCGCTCGGTGTCGGCCGCGATCGGCTCGAGCTCGTCGATCGGCTCGCCGATCACGTTCCAGAGTCGGCCGAGGGTCGCCGCACCGACCGGAACGGAGATCGGGCCACCGGTGTCGACGCAGACGGTGCCGCGTGCCAGGCCGTCGGTCGAGTCCATTGCGACCGCGCGTACGCGATCGTCGCCGAGATGCTGCTGCACTTCTGCGACGAGGGTGCGCGCCGTGTCGCCTGCGCCGATCGCGATCTCGAGCGCCGTGTAGATCTCGGGAAGCTCGTTGGGGAAGACGGCGTCGATGACGACGCCCTTGATCTCGATGATCCGGCCCGTGTTCGTGCGATCTGATCCGTTCTCGGACATGGTTCTCCTGAGGCGAAGGGCTGGGCGGCGGGAGCCCGCGCGCCGGACGCTGAGTCTACCTCAGGTGGGCTTCGCCTAGCCGTACTACTCGCCGCCCTTCGGCTGGAGAATGGAGACCTCGATCCCCTTTCCGGCGAGCCCCGCGAGCGCCTTGTTGGCGTCATCCCAGCTGTCGAAGCTCAGCCCCTGGAGCGCCGCGTCGGTGAGCAGGTACTCGAATCCCGGAACGCGCGCCTGGTCGGCCGTCGCCTGGATGTCCACCGAGAGCTGACGCAACGAGGTCACGAGATCGTCGGCCTCGGGCTGGTAGTCGGACGGCGCGCCCGTGTCCTCGAGCTCACCCGCGGCCTTCGAGATCACGACGGAGGCCTCGTCCATGCGCGTCAGCAGCTCGTCGATCGACTGCGCCCGCGTGATCCGTCCGAGGACGAAGTCGACTCGGTTCCGATTGAGCACGACCGCTTCGCCGAACTCCTCGGCCGACGGCTCGCCGCTGCCGCCACAGCCGGTCACGGCGAGGCCGAGCGTCAGGAGCAGCACGAGGATGACTCGAGAGCGCGTCACGTCGAGGAGCGCAGGATCAGATCAAGGAGCCGCGCGGCGGAAGCCCTCGACCCGGCGTGACGACGCGGAGGATCGCCTGTTCTTGCTCGTAGACAGCCCGCGGCGGGTTGAGATCGGGCCGGCCTTCGAAGCGCGCGAGCGATCCGCTCTGCGACTCCGTCGACACGGCAAGCTGCGTGCCGAGACCGAGCGCTGCGAGTGCGAAGGCCGCAGCGACACCGACCTGCAGGCGAACCGTGGTCAGCGGGCGCCGACGACGCACCACGACCGGCCGCCGCAGCACGGCGTGAGGGGCGTTGCGAATCCGCTCCGTGACGTCCCGCACGTCCTCGGCGTAGGCCGCGCAGCGGCCGCAGCGCTCGAGGTGCACACCGAGCATGCGCTGTTCGAGCTGCGAGAGCTCGCCGTCGAGCTCGAGTGACACCTGTTCGCGCACTCGAGCGCACACTGTCTGCGAATAGGCGGCGCTCATAGTCCTTGGGACGTCGCGCACGCCGACGAGTTAGCGCTCATGTTGGAGACCCGGCGGCGGATGCTTCCGCTGCGGCTGCACGCTTCGCGGCGTACGCGACTTGCCGCACCCTCGCCTGCTCCTCGAGGTCGAGTGGGCTCAGCACCTCGGCGAAGTGGCACGCGACAGGGTGCTCGCCGCCCACGCGAGGGACGAGAGCCGGCTCCTCTTCAGAGCAGATCTCCTGTGCCTTCCAGCATCGCGTGCGAAACCGGCAGCCGGACGGCGGGTTCGCCGGGCTCGGCACGTCACCCTCGAGCACGATCCGCTCGCGCTTTCCGCGCTGCGCGGGCGATTCGATCGGCACGGCCGAGAGCAATGCCTGTGTGTACGGATGCATCGGTGCCCCGTAGATCTGGTGGCGCGTGCCGATCTCGATGATCTTGCCCAGGTACATCACGGCGACGCGATCGGACACGTGCCGGACGACCGAAAGATCGTGGGCAATGAAGAGATAGGTGAGCCCGAACTGACCCTGGAGCTCCTCGAGCAGGTTCACCACCTGGGCCTGGATCGACACATCGAGCGCCGAAACCGGCTCGTCCAGGACGATCATCCTCGGGTTGAGCGCGAGAGCCCGTGCGACGCCGATCCGTTGCCGCTGGCCGCCGGAGAACTCGTGCGGGAACCGGTTCGCGTGCTCGGGAGACAGACCGACCGTGCGCAGGAGCTCCTCGACGCGCCGGTTCCCCTCGCCCCGTGTATAGAGATCGTGGATGCGAAGCGGCTCGGCGACGATGTCGCGAACGGTCATGCGGGGGTTCAACGAAGCGTACGGATCCTGGAAGACGATCTGGACGTCCCGGCGGATCGCGCGCATCTGCTTGCGCTTGAAGCCGGTGATGTCCTGGCCGTCGAACACGATCTTGCCCGAGGTCGGTTCGAGCAGCTTCATGATGGTGCGCCCGAGCGTCGTCTTTCCGCACCCGGACTCGCCGACCACGCCGAGCGTCTCGCCCGGCTTCACGTTGAGGCTGACGCCGTCGACCGCGCGTACCTGCCCGACGGTGCGCTTGAAGAAGCCGGCCTTGATCGGGAAGTGCTTGACGAGCTCCTCGATGCGAAGCAGGTCGTGGCCGTTCGACGACGGGGCCGGCAGAGACGCTTCGGCTGCGACGGTCTCCGCCTCGCTCACGAGCTACCTCCCCCAACCGTAGCGACCGGATCGTGCACACCCGCGAGCTCCTCGGCGAAGTGACACGCAGACCGATGATCCCCGCCACCTTCGGCCGTGCGGAGCGCAGGGATCTCGGTCCGGCAGACCGCGCGTCCGTTCGAGTGCGCGCACCGGGGGTGGAACGCGCAGCCCGGCGGCGGGCTGATGAGGCTCGGCGGCTGGCCAGGGATCGGCACGAGGCGCTCCTTGTCCATGTCGACCCGCGCGATGCTTGTCATGAGGCCGATCGTGTAGGGATGCCGAGGCGAGTCGAAGATCGTGTACACGTCACCGAGCTCGACGACGCGACCCGCATACATCACGACCACTCGGTCGGCAAGCTCGGCGATGAGCCCGAGATCGTGCGTGATGAGGATGATCGCGGCCTGCGTGTGCTGCTGGGCGGCCTTGATGACCTCGACGATCTGCGCCTGGATCGTCACGTCGAGCGCCGTGGTCGGCTCGTCGGCGATGAGCACACTCGGGTTGTTCGCCATCGCCATCGCGATCATCGCGCGCTGGCGCATGCCGCCCGAGAACTCGTGCGGATACTGATCCACTCGTCGCTCGGCGAACGGCACGCCCACGCTCTCGAGGAGCTCGATGGTGCGCGCGCGTGCCGCGTCCTCCTTCATGTCGTCGTTGTGCGTGAGCAGGGCTTCCGAGATCTGATCGCCGATCGTGAACACCGGGTTCAGCGACGTCATCGGGTCCTGGAAGATCATGGCCATCTCGCCGCCGCGCAACTCGCGTAGCTCCTTCTTCGGCATCTTCACGAGGTCGCGTCCCTTGTAGAGCGCCTCCCCCGACGTGATCCGCCCGGGCGGCATGGGAATGAGCCCGAGGACGGAGAGCATGGAGACGCTCTTGCCCGATCCGGACTCGCCGACGATGCCGAGCACCTCGCCGGGATGCAGGTCGTAGCTGACGCCGGTGACGGCCTTGACCACACCGTCCTCCGTCCCGAACTCGACCGTCAGGTCACGGATCTCGAGGATCGGGTCGGCCACGCGGTCTAGCGGGATCGCCGCTGGGTCGGGTCGAGAGCGTCGCGAAGGCCGTCCCCGATGAAGTTGATCGCGAGAGCGATGAGCGTGATGATCAGGCCGGGGAAGACGACGAGCCACCAGAGCGTGAATCCCTCGCTCTGCCCGTCGACGATCAGCTTCCCGAGAGCGGCGTTCGGCGGCTGAATGCCGTAGCCGATGAACGAGAGCGTCGCCTCGATGAGAATTGCCGCCGCCGTGATGAGCGTCGTGAAGACGACGATCGGGCCGACGCAGTTCGGAAGGATGTGTCGCAGGATGATGCGCAGGTCGCTCGCGCCGGCCGCCTTCGCGGCTTCGACGAACTCCTTCTCGCGCAGCGACAGGAAGAGGCCACGCACGATGCGGGCCAGGGTCACCCAGAGCAGAAAGGCCAGGATGAGCCCGATCTTCATCGGCTGCGGAATCGTGAACGCGAGCGGCCCGAGGGTGACTTCCGAGTCGTTCGAGCCGAGATATACGGCGGCGGTCAGCAGGACGGCCAGGCCGGGCAGCGTGAGGATGAGATCGGTGAAGCGCATGAGCAGGTTGTCGACCCGTCCGCCGTAGAACCCTGCCACCGCGCCGACGGCGGTCCCGATCGCCGTCGCGAGAATCGCGACGAACATTGCAACCCAGAGCGACGTCCGGATCCCGTAGATGATCCGGCTCAGGTAGTCGCGCCCGAGCTGATCTGTCCCGAAGATGTGCCAGCCTTCGAGCGTCGGCGCCTTCGCGAGGCCGGTGGTCGGATCGATGTTGTCGAGGTCGATCTCGTCGAAGCCGTAGGGAGCGATCTGCTTCGCGAAGATGGCGACGAGTGCGAAGAAGATCAGGACGACGAGCCCCGCGACCGCCATCTTGTGACGGAAGAAGCGGATGCGCGCATACGACCACTGACTCCGCGCCTTGACCTCGACGCCCGCTTCGTACGCGAGCTCGGTCTCCGATGCGAGCGGCGGTGCGCCCTCGGGCGCGGCGACGCCGCCCACGCCGGGAGTCACCGACGACTGCACCACCCCGTGCCGCGGGCTCGGATCAGTCATAGCGAACCCTCGGATCGAGGTAGCCGTACGCGACGTCCGCGATCAGATTGAAGACGATGATCATGGTCGCGGTGATCATGAGCCAGGCCATGATCGGGTAGGGATCGTTCTGCCCGAGCGCCGTGATGAAGTAGAGGCCCATCCCGTCGAGCGAGAAGACGGTCTCGGTGATGACCGCTCCTCCGAGGATCGCGCCGAAGCTGAGCGCGACGAGGGTCACCATCGGGATGAGCGCGTTGCGGAACGCATGCTTCATCGTGACCTTCTGTTCGCTGAGGCCCTTCGCGCGAGCGGTTCGGACATAGTCCGAGTTCACGACCTCGAGCATCGACGCGCGCATGAAACGCGTGTAGGCGGCGATGCTCGCGACCATCAGGACGATGACCGGCAGGACGAGGTGATGCGCGCGGTCTATCCAGAAGCTGATTCCGCTTCCGGGGTCGACCGAGCTCAAGCTGGCTATCGGGAAGATGTTGTTCCCGGTCCACTGGTAGACGTAGACGACCGAGACCTGGAGCATCAACGCAAACCAGAAGACGGGCATGGCGAGGCCGAGGAAGCTGAACGTGGTCGCGGTGTAGTCGAAGGCGGAGTACTGCCGTAAGGCGGAGTACACCCCGATGAACACCGCCAGGGTGATGGCGAGGAGCTCCGCGATGATGACGAGTTGCATCGTGTTCTTCATCACCCGCCAGAGGTCGGGCAGGATCGGCTCGTCCCCGAGAAGCGTCGTGCCGAACTGATTGGTGGTCGCGTCCTTCAGCCAGTACCAGTAGCGCACCGGGATCGGGTCGTCGAGGTGCTTGCGGGCGACCACGTTGTCGATGGTCTGCTGCGAGATTCTCGGGTTCAGAACGAGCGGGGCGAGCGGATCGCCCGTCTTCGAGACGAAGGTGAAGACGAGGACGCTCGCCGCGAAGAGCACGACGATGCTGTAGAGAAGTCTCCGTATGACGAACTGGAACATCTCTTTCCTCGCCTCCTCGCGCCTGATGGTAGACGGTAGCCCCGCCCCCGCCAGAGGCGGGGGCGGGGCTGAGTCTCGTGCGGGCGCTCAGCCCACACGGGTTGGACGTCGTTAGCTAGTCAGCGTCCAGGTGTTCACGTTCCAGGGCGTGCCTTCGGACGTCGTGGGAGTCGTGACTCCCTTCAGTTTCTTCACGGCGATCGTGAAGACCGGCCGTACGTACATGGGGATGGACGGAACGTCCTTCACCATGAGCGCCTCCGCCTGGTTCAGCAGCTTCGTCCGCGTGGCATTGTCGAGCTCCGTCGCGGTGCGGTTGAGGAGCGCGGTTGCCTTGCGGTTGCAGTAGTTGCCGTAGTTGATGTCGCCACCACAGGCGAGCTTGTCCCTCGTGGTGATCTTCGACGAGGGGGACTCGACCCACGTGAACATCATGACGTCCCAGTCGCCCGACGGCAGCGTCGTGCCGAACATCAGGCCCGCCGGCTGGAAGCGCGGAACGAGCTCGATGCCGACCGACTTCAGCTGCCGCTGGATGACCTCGAAGGTCAGCGCGCGAAGCTGGTTGCCAGCAGTCGTCGAGAAGCGGAAGGACAGCTTGCCGACGCCCGGGCACGAGAAGATCTTGTCGTTGCCCGCGCTCGGCTTGTCGGGCCCACCGGTGCAGCCCTTGCCCTTTAGAAGGCTGATGACCTTCGCCTGGCTGAACGCGTACGCCCCGTAGTGCTTGACGTAGCCGTCCTCGAAGGTCTTGAAGATGTTGCTCTGGAGCGTCGGCAGGCCGGGAGCGATCGTCGCGTAGAGCGCCTGGGCGATCTGCGGGCGGTTGATCCCGGTGATGAGCGCCTGCCGAACGAACGCCGCCTTGAGCGGGGCCGCACCCTTCGGGCCGAACTGGATGTCAAGGTGCTCGTACGAGTACCCGGCGATAGCCTTGACCACGAAGTTCGAGTCCTTCTGGAAGTCGGCGATCTGGAGCTGTGCCTGCGGCTCCATCGCCTGGCCCTCGCCAGCCTTCATGGCCTGAAAGCGGGCGTTCGTGTCGGCGATGTAGCGGAACACGACACGATCGAGCTTCATCGGTCCGATCGTGTACCTCGGGTTCTTCACGACCGTGAGCTGGACACCCTTCTGCCAGGCCTGGAACTTCCACGGGCCGTTCGAAACCGAAATCGAGTCCTGCCACAGCTTGTTCGCGTCCTGGCCGGCCGTGACGTGAGCGGGCCAGACGCCGCTGTTGACGAGCGACTCCCAGTCCGCGTACACCTTCTTGAAGACGACAACGCCGGTCTTGCCCTTACATTTGACCGACTTGATGTCCTCGTAGCCGGAGCGCGCCGCGACGTTGTTGGCAGGGTTGATCCAGATCTGCCACGTCGAGCGCCAGTCCGCGCAGGTGACGGGCTTGCCGTCGGACCAGTTGGCCTTCGGGCTGTACGTGAACTGAACCGTCAACGGGCTCTTCTTGAGCAGCTTCGGGGGGCCCGTAAACAGCCGGGTGACCCACTTCGCATTGTTGTCGCGAATCTGGCCGCCGAGGAAGATGTTGTTGACGACGAGGCTTGTTGCATACAACGAGTTGTCGACCCAGGCAGGCCGAAGTGAAGGCGGCTCCTGGTCGTGAATAAACACGACCGTCCCCGCCGACGCCTTCTCCGGGCCGGCTGTTGCTGCTGGACCGACGACGAGGCTCGCGACAATCGCGGCCGCGCCGGCTACCAGCAAGAGTGAACGCTTACGCATGTACTCCCTCCATCCGAGTGGTCTCCTGCCGATCTTCACCAAGGCCGAGGTCCGAGTCGGTCGGCGCACTGGCGGGTTGGGCGGCACACCAGTAGTCCATCGATCCGAGTTCCTCCGTCGCCATGGTCAAGTGCAGGATCATACTTCTGTGACGTCCAGCATCGAATTTCGTTAGGAGGGAGTGTTAAGCCGTGCAGATCCCCGAGGCAGGACCGTCGAGAAGGCGCGGTACCAGCGATTTCGTCGCGGCCGAGGATGCAGGGGCCCTCGAGGAACGCTTGGCGCCCTTGCTCGACCGTGCGGTGGGCATCGAGTGGTACCGGCAGCACGGCACGGACGTCGACCGTGCCACCGCGACGCTGTGCCGGCTCCGGCGCGCGCGCGCCGGAGAACGTGGCGGGCCCGAGGGGGGAGACGACGCAGTCCGCGCCGTGCTCGCCACGGCGAGCCCGGAGGCCGTCCTCTGGCTCGCGAGCCGCGCCATCTCGTACATGGACGAGACCGGCTTCCCCGAAGCGGTCGAGCCGTGGTTCCGCGACGACGTCGACGCCTGACGTCGCGCCGTTATCGATCGCGTCGCCACAGCAACAGGCCGAACGGAAGCAGCGCAGCGGCGGCGAGGTACGGCGCAAGCGCGAGCTGACCCGCCCTCTCCCCCTGAACGACGCTCGGCCCGCTCGCGAGGAGGTCGCGTGCCTTGCTCGTCGCCGCGGCGAGCTCGTCCTCCGAGTAGACGGCGGCTTGCGAGGAGGCGGCGAGCCGGTCAAGCGCCGGGCGGGCCGAGGGGTCCGCGATGTACTGCGGCTCCGGCACGCCGCGTGAGAAGACCCGCTCGTCCTCGTCCCAGAACTGGATGAAGAGGACCTCGATCGGAGGCGAGCGGCGAAAGAGGCCTCCGAGTCGTGCGTTCGAGACGGGCTGGGTCTCGCCGTCCGTCAGGACGATCGCCAGCCGCTTGGTCGATTTCGGCGTGAAGTAGCGAAGACCGCGCAGCGTCGCCAGCGCGTTCAGCGACGTCGCTCCGGTCGCGAACGACGAGCGCGGCGGCGGCTGCTCGATGCCGAGCGAGCGCTCGAGGGTCGCGGCGAAGACCTCCCGGTCCGTGCCCGGGAAGAGGTGCGGCAACACGCGGTCCGTGAGCGAGGCCAGGCCGACGGGCACGTCCGTGAGCGACGCGCGCAGTGTGGACGCAGCCGCCTTCGCGCGCTCGATGCGCTGTGGCGAGTCGAGGTCCGGCTGCGCGAGCATCGAGCGGGAGACGTCGAGCACGACGAAAGCCTCCGCGTCCGTGCGCACTCTCTGGTCGCGCGTCCACTCGAAGACAGGCTGCGCTGCGGCGAGGCCGAGGAGCGTGGCGCCGGCGGCGAGACCTGCGAGAGGCAGGGCGAGCGCGCGGCGACCCGGCTCGGCCACGCCGAGTCGAGCGCGCACGCTCCCCGCCTTACGACGAGCGCGGACGAGTGCGACGAGCGGGACGACGACGCCGACCGCGAGCAGCGCACCGAGCGGAGTGAGGATGGTGAACGACATGCCCTGCCTGGTTAGTAGCCGCTTCCGGGATCGCCCGCGCCGGCGCCGCTGGAACCGCTCCCGCCAGGTGACGGGTTCTGCCCGCCGGCACCCTCCGTCAGCTCGACGCCACGGGACCGTTGGAGCGCGAGCTCGAGGTTGTACTTCGCCTCGTCGTTAGCTGGATCAAGCGCGATTGCGAGCTGGAGGTTCGCGACGGTCGCCGAGAGGAGCGCGACGCGATCCTGCGTCTCCGAGCCGAGGCGCGAGAGCCCGATCACGCCGAGCAGCCCGGCCGCGCGCGACTTCGTCTTCGTATCTGCAGCGCCTGCGATGAGCGCGTCGAGCCGGGCCTGGGCGTCGTTGCGCAGC
>Ga0136631_10000160_pt1 | contig 20134 bp, 30 predicted proteins | sample AntDrymUQ6012206_2_FD_104655 | JGI IMG/M metagenome (GOLD analysis project Ga0136631, IMG submission 104655) | Polar desert sand microbial communities from Dry Valleys, Antarctica - metaG UQ601 (22.06) | ecosystem: Environmental > Terrestrial > Soil > Desert | place: Antarctica: Dry Valley... | reverse complement strand
GCCAAAGTCCGCTCGAGATCCTGCGGCTCGAGCCGACCCTGCCGGCGGCCGTTACCTACTCGCTCCGTGAGGAGCGGGAGACCATGGACTGGGTGCACAACGAAATCCAGAACGGCGGCAAGATTCCCATGGTAGAGGCCGACGCGGTGGTGCGATCGCTGTCGATCGCGATGCATGCCGAGCAGGCCATGGTGCTGCCCCTGCTGCCGCTGAAGGAGTTCGATCAGTACACCACGACGCATTCAATGAACGTATCGGTGCTCGCGATGGCCTTGGGGGAATATCTCGAGCTGGGCGGGCAGACCGTTCGGGCGCTCGGCGTGGCCGGGCTGCTGCACGATCTCGGCAAGACCTGCATCCCCCGGGACATCCTGGTAAAGCCCGGCAAGCTCACCGACAGCGACCGACTGGTCATTCGGGAGCATCCAATTGTCGGAGCCCGGATGCTGTTGGCCAGCTCCGAGCCGATGGAGCTCGCGGCGGTGGTGGCGTACGAGCACCACGTGATGCTGGACGGAGGAGGGTACCCTGCTCTGCACGATGCGAGAGGGGCCCAGTACGCGAGCATGCTGGTCCACGTCTGCGATGTCTACGATGCGTTGCGCACGAACCGCCCATACCGTGAAGCCTGGGAGTCCGACCGCGCTCTGGCCTACATCCACGACCGCGCCGGCGTCGAGTTCGATCCGGGCGTGGCCCAGGCTTTCATCTCGATGATGCGACAGTGGGACCGGAAGATTGCGACGGCCCCGGCGTAGCACCGGCGCGAGACCTCAGCAGATGCTGCACGATCTGATCGCCATGGCCGCGGGCATTCTCGATGAACAACCGGTTGGCGTCGTTCCCGCTCGCAATTACACCGGCCAGGTAACATCCCGAAATCGGCGTCGCCATGGTTTTCTGGTCGTGCGCCGGGACGCCGGTGACAGGGTCTACCGGGACGCCGAGCCGATGCAGCATGCTGGTGTCGGCATGGTACCCGGTCATGGCGAGCACGGCATCGGCCGGCAGCAAGTCAGCGGCACCGCTCTCGTCCGAGACCACTTCGACGTGAGTCGGCGTGATCGCCTCGACCCGTGAGCGCCAGCGGACGGCAATGCTTCCCTCCTTGACTCGGTTGACGATGTCGGGCAGCACCCACGCCTTTACCGTGCGATCGAACCCCTCGCCGAAATGCACCAGCGTCACCGTGGCCCCGGCGCGCCAGCACTCGAGCGCGGCGTCGACGCTGCTGTTACCAGCCCCGATCACGATCACCCGCTGATGCCAGTAGGGATGACCTTCGACGAAGTAGTGGGCGACGTGAGGGAGATCTTCGCCGGGGACTCGAAGGTAGTTCGGGTTGTCGTAGTAGCCGGTGGCAAAGACAACCGCCGCGGTACGGTAGGCCTTGCTGTCGTGGCGCCTGGCTACCTCGACTTGAAAGGAGCCGTCCTCCGCCCGGGTGACGTCTACCACATCCTCGCCCGTACGAATGTCCAGACCATAATGCTCGGCGACCCGTCGGTAGTAGATGAGCCCATCCTGCCGGGTTGGTTTCTCGTGGCTGGCAATGAACGGTATCCCGCCGATCTCGATCCGCTCCGGAGTGGAGAAAAACGTCATCGCCAGCGGATACCGCTCGATGGTAGATACGATGGTGCGACGGTCGACGAGCACGCAGGAGAGACCCGCGCGCCGCGCCGCGATCCCCGCGGCCAGCCCGCACGGACCTGCGCCGATAACCAGTAGATCCACCGACTGAGGATTCACTGTGCTCTCTCCTTAGACTGCCACGCTGCCCCCCCGCCCCGCTGCTACACTTCAATGATCTGGTCACGCCTGGTCCCTACACTCACATAGCGTACCGGCACCCCGGACAGCGCCTCCAGACGATCGAGGTACGCCCGTGCCGCGGAAGGGAGGTCGGTAAGGCGCCGGGCGGCACCGGTCGGATGTTGCCAGCCCGGACGGACCTCGTAAGTCGGCCGCACCCGCGCCAGCGCCTCGACCTCGGCCGGCATCTCTTCGCAGCTCTGGCCATCCAGCTGGTACGCGATGCCGACCGGGATCTCCGCGAAAGAGTCGAGCACGTCCAGCTTGGTAACGGCAAGGCCGGTCAGGCCGTTTACTCTGGCCGCATAGCGAACCACGGTGGCATCGAACCAGCCGCAGCGCCGCGGCCTCCCGGTAACCGCGCCGAACTCACCGCCCAGCTCGCGCAGCCGCTCGCCGAACGGACTCTCGGCCTCGGTAGGCAGCGGACCATTCCCGACTCGCGTGGTATAGGCCTTCACTACGCCGAGCACACCGTTGATCGCAGTTGGTCCAATGCCGGCTCCCACCGCGGCACCTCCCGCTGTCGTATTGGACGACGTCACGTAGGGATAGGTGCCGTGATCCACGTCCAGGAGCGCGCCCTGTGCCCCCTCGAGGAGCACCCGGCGGCCCGCCCGGACTGCTCGGTGAACCATGAGGCCGGTGTCGGCCGCCAGCGGCAGCAGGCGCGGCGCCAGGCGCTGGAGCAGCTCAACGTGGTCCTCGTATCGGGCACGCTCGGTGCTTCCCATCATGGCCAGCAGCCGGTTGGCCCGCTCCACCCGCTCGGTAAGCAGCTGTTGAGCGCATTCCACCCGGCGCAGATCGGTCACCCGTATTCCGCGGCGCCCGTACTTGTCCTCGTAGGCGGGGCCGATGCCACGGCCGGTGGTGCCCAGCTTCTGACTCCGCTCGCTGGCGGCGTCGAGCAGCTTGTGGTAGGGAAGCACGAGGTGGGCACGGTCGGAGACGAATATGCGGCCAGTGGTATCGATGCCCCGGTCCCGCAGCTGATCGAGCTCGGCAAACAGGTTCTCCGGCTCCAGCACCACTCCGTTACCGATGACGCAGGTGACGCTCTGATGCAGGATGCCGGATGGTATCTGACGGAGCACGAACTGGCTGTCGCCGATCACCACGGTGTGCCCCGCGTTGGCGCCGCCCTGATAGCGGACCACGAAATCGGCGCGCTCCGCCAGCACATCGACGAGCTTACCCTTGCCCTCATCTCCCCATTGCGCCCCAACGACCACCATACAGGTGGTCTTCTCGTCGAACATGTCGGCTCCGTTGATGAAACAACAAAAGAGCCCCTTGCGGGGCTCCTGAATCCTCGGGCAAACCTATCGTGACCCCGGGGAAACGTCAATTCGACGCGATGGCCTTACCTACCTGTTCGGCAGCGCGAAACGATAACCCGTCAGGCGTATCCGCCTCGGTGTGGATGCATCGCAAGGTGCGCCATGTCAGCCGTCCGATGGTCATTGCCGGCGCAACCCGTGCCAGCGGCGCGCTATCGACGAAGATGCCCAGCGGCAGGCGGCGACGCCTCATGGGAAGCCCGATGGCCAGAAGCTGCGGCTCCACCACGCGGGCCAGGCGCTCGCCGCCCGCGTCGTGACTCACCAGGTACAGGGTCCCCTCCTGGTCCACAGTGTCGACGTTGACGAACTCGGTGTCGGTCAGAGCGGTCGAGAGCTTGGCGAAAACGCGGGCTCCCACCAGCCCGAACTCCTCCGCGCCGGTGATGAGTATACCCACGGACGAATTCGGTGCCGCTGCCGCGGCCAACGCGGCAACCACACCGGTCCCGTTGTCCCGGGCGCCCTGTGACCGCCCTCTGAGACGGCCCCGTCCCGCGAGAAAGCCGGCCAGGACCGCCATTGCCGCCCCGGTACCGGCCAGCGCCGGCGACAACGGCCCTCCGATCCGGCCAAGCGCGAGCGCAGTCAGCGCCACGATAGCGAGCCCTACCACCCAGACCGCTACCAGCCGCCCAGCCATAGACTGGCCCTGGGCCTTGGAGTCGAGATGGGCAACCACCCACCGCCTGGGCGACGACTGGCCTCGCGTCGCGATCAGATTGGCATCCTCACGAAGTCCCTCGCCCAGGTGCACCCATCCCAGGCCGACACCGGTCGCCACGATCGCCAGTGCCAGCAGCCCGGTCGTCCACATAGCGGCCGCGGCCCAGGGCGGGAGGCTTCCGGACACCAGAAACGGAAAGAGCACCAGAGCCAGGCCGCCAAGCCCGGCACCGAAGATGGGAAACGCACGAAGGCTGGAGGGAGCGAAGGTAAAACTCTGCCAAACCACGTTGTAACCGAGGCCGGTGAGGTACGCCGCGACCAGCCTGCGGGCCTCGGCCGCCTCCGGCGTTCCGGCCTCGCGGGGGAGCGCCAAGACCTGGAGGGCAATGGCCTTCAGGGAGGGCACGGTCGGTCGCTGCTCAGGCCTGCCTGGCGCGTTTGGAGCTGACGAGCGGCTGGGCTGCGGTGGCGAGCGCGGCCCGCTTGGTGTCTTCGGTGATCTGACCGGCTTCGATCAATTCATCCAGATGCTGATCGTAGGTCTGGCTTCCGAGCTCCTTGTGGCCCTCTGCCATGAGCCGCGTGACCTGTGCGGTGCGCTTGGGATCCTTCAGGTACTCGCGTACTGCGGGCGTGGCAAGCATGACCTCCACCGCCGCCACCCTGCCCTTGTCGTCTTTCAGGGGGAGTAGCTGCTGAGAGATGATCGAATGCACCGCTTCGGAGAAGCGCAGGCGGCCGATCTCCCGCTCCTCGGCGGGCAGAGTGGCGATCAGCCGTTCGATTGTGGTTACGACATCGGGCGTGGTGCTGGTGGCGATCACGAGATGGCCGGTCTCAGCTCCCTTGAGCGCGGTATCGATGGTGGCGGCGTCGGCGATTTCTCCGAGGACGACGACGTCGGGGTCCTGGCGCAGCGCGGCCTTAAGCCCGACGGCAAGGCTTTCCGTGTCGACCCCGACTTCCCGCTGGGTGATGGAGCAGCTCAGGTCCCGGTGGAGAAACTCGATCGGGTTCTCGATGGTGACCACATGCTTGTGCAGGGTCCGGTTGATGTGGTGCACCATGGCCGCCACGGTCGAGCTCTTTCCGCTGCCGCTCACCCCCGATACCAGCACCAGGCCCCGATCGGCTTCGGCTATCTGCTTGAGCACGTCCGGCAGACGAAGCGATTCGATCGTGGGCACGGTAAACGGAATGACCCGCATGACGATCATGAAGGAGGAGCGCTGCCGAAGCACGTTGACCCGGAATCGGCCTACTCCAGGCATGCCCCAGGAACAGTCGAAGTCGCGGAGCCGCTCGATCTTGGCCCGGTCCTCGTCGTTGCTGATCAGCTTCAGGGCGATGGCCTTGGTCTGATCCGGCGTCAGCCGCTGCTTGGTGAGCGCCACCAGCTTCCCGTTAATGCGTGCCCGGAAAACGTCCCCCGCCTTGATATGCAGGTCCGAGGCGCCGCGCTCGACCGCCGCCTTGATGATCTTCTCCATGAAATCCGCCACAGTAGGGGAAAGCCCGGGACCAGCCGCGTTACCGCAGCACGTCGAGCACAGGTAGTGCGCCGCGAGCCCGAAGGAAACCCATCCGGTCCCGCACCTCCCCCATCGTTTCGGAGGCGCGCCGCCGTGCTGCCGCGGCGCCATCCGCCAGGATCTCGTCTACCAGTTCCGGGGCTTCCTGGAGCTGTAACGCCCGCTCCCTTATGGGCGCGAGGGTGGCGATCATATTATCGGCCAGTACCCGCTTGCAGTCGAGGCACCCCCATTTGGCCCCCCGGCAGTTCTCCGCAACCAGCGCTACGGTCTCCGGAGGCGAGAAATACTTGTGCAGATGATAAATGTTGCATACCTCCGGGTTCCCGGGATCCTTCCGGGTGACCCGGGCCGGGTCGGTCCTGGCCGGCCGGAGCTTCTGCCAGATCTCGTCCGGGGTGTCCAGCAGCCCGATGGTATTACCCAGGCTCTTGGACATCTTGGCCTGGCCGTCCAGCCCCGTGATCCGTTTGGCCTCCGTCAGGATGGGTTGCGGCTCGGGAAAGAAGGTCTCTCCCCGCCCGAACTCGGCGTTCCACTTCCGTGCAATCTCGCGGGTGAGCTCCAGATGCTGAACCTGATCTTCTCCCACCGGTACCAGATCCGCGCGATACAGCAGGATGTCAGCCGCCATCAGGACCGGATAGTTGAGCAACCCCGCAGGCACGCTCTCGAACTTCTGCGACTTATCTTTGAACTGCGTCATCCGCTCGAGCTCGCCGAGCGGGGTGACGCTGTTCAGGAGCCACTGGAGCTCGGAGTGCTGGGGCACGTGCGATTGGACGAACAGCGTCGCTTGCCCTGGGTCGATTCCCGCGGCCAGACAGCCAATGGCCATATCGCGAGTGCGCTGGGCAAGCGTATCCTTGTCGTACTTGCCGGTAATGGCGTGCAGGTCGACGATGCAGATCAGGGACTCATAACTGCGCTGCAGGTTCACCCAGTTCTGCACCGCGCCCAGCCAGTTGCCGATGTGCAGCTCGCCGGACGGTTGAATCCCTGACAATATTCGTGGCATGTCGGCAAGTTACCCTGCTGAAACAAGGCGTGCAAGACAGTGCCTGCATTAGACTTACTGCACCTGGCACAGACCGCGGCCGCGCGGGCCGGGGGCTATCTCAGGAGTGTCCATCGCCCTTCCGATCCGAGCGGCTGGACCCTCAAAGGCAGCCGCGACTTCGTGACCGAGGTCGACCGCGAGGCGGTGGCTCCTGGCTCGGTGACCAGCGCCTCGGCGATCCATGCGTGGCTTCTGGAGACTCTGAAGTCGTGTAAGCAATCACCACAGAGGCGCAGAGGGATCGCTAGGAAGTGAGAATCGTATCGCGGAACCCCACATCAGTATTGATTATTGTGAACTACCAACAGTCTCCTCTGTGCCTCTGTGGTGATTGTTTTTTTCTCAGCACTGGAAATTGAATGGACGAAGAAGACGCGCTCAACTCGAATAACTCGGTCCAGGAGTGGTCGGATGCCGTCGCCGCCGCGACCGCTACCCCGTCGGGCGGAGCCGTCGCCGCGCTGGCGACTGCGCTCTCTGCCTCGCTGGTGGCCATGGTTGCGGGACTCACGACGCGGCGAGAGAAGTATGCCGCAGTGCACGATCATGCCCGAGCCACACTGGAGCGGGCCGAGTTCCTGCGGGCCGACCTTCTGGACATGGCGACGCTCGATGCTGTGGCGGTAGCCGAATACATGGACGCGCTCACCCTGCCCCAGTCAACCGAGTTCGAGCGTACCGCGCGGGAGGCGGCCAAGCGCGCCGCCCTCATCGAGGCGGCCCGGGTCCAGCTCGAGCTGCTTCACCAGGCGGCGGAGGTGAGTGAGCTGGCCGAGGCTATGGCAGGGTCGGGATTGGCCACGGCGATTGGCGATGCCGCCGCGGCCAGCTTCCTGGCTGCCGCCGCCAGCCGGAGCGCGTACTGGAGCATTCGGAGCAACCTCAAAGCTGTGGGATGGCCGGACGAGGCTCGGGTGCTCATCGATACGGCGTGGACGATGCTGGAGCTGGTGGAGTCGGCGGAGATGCGGGTGCAGCAGCTGCTGGAGGACCGGGTGGGATAGTCAGGTCGTCGTCAGGATGCGGGGTCCGTCCGCGGTGATGACTACAGTGTGCTCGAAGTGGGCCGACAGGCTCCCATCCGCCGTCACTACGGTCCACTTGTCGGCCAGGGTCTTGGTGGCGGGACTGCCTATCGTGATCATCGGCTCTATGGCCAGCGTCATTCCTTCCAGCAGACGAGGACCCCGCTTCGGGGCCCCGTAGTTGGGCACCTGGGGCTCCTCGTGGAATCGGGTGCCGATTCCATGGCCCACCAGCTCCCGCACCACGCCGTACCCTGCCCCTTCAGCCACCCGCTGGACCGCATGCCCGATATCTCCCACGTGATTCCCCAGTTTCGCCTGTGCGATGCCGGCAGCAAGGGATTCCTGGGTCACCCGCAGGAGCCGCTCGGTCTCCGGGTCCACCTTCCCTACGGGCAGCGTGGTGGCCGAATCGGCATGCAGCCCCTCGAGGTGCACGCCCACGTCCACGCTCACGATGCTCCCCTCGGCCAGCACCCGGCGGGAGGAGGGAATGCCGTGAACGATCTCCTGGTCGATGGAGGTGCAGAGGGTCTTGGGAAAGCCGTACAGGCCCTTGAACGATGGAACGGCTCCCTCATGGCTTCTGATGAACCGCTCCGCCTCCGCGTCCAGGTCTTCGGTACTCATGCCCGAGCGGAGAATCTCCCGCATCCGGGCCAGTGTCCCGGCTACGATGCGCCCCGCCCGGCCCATGATCTCGACCTCTCGCGGAGACTTCAGCGTGATCATGTTACTTGTCAAGCGTCCGGCGGACCCGCTCCGCGATTTCCTCGACGGAGCCCACCGCGGGGATATGATGGACGCGTTTCTGTTTCTGGTACCACTCCAGCACCGGAGCGGTCTGTTTGCGGTAAGCCCGAAGCCGGGTGGCTACGGCTTCCGGATCGTCATCGGCCCGCTTCTCCACCTCGCGGCGCTTGGCGAGCCGGGTGAGGATCTCGTCGTCGGAAATGTCGAAGAACAGCACGGCGTCCATCTGCCGGCCCATCTCGCGCAGGATGCGCTCCACGCCTTCCGCCTGGGGAATGGTTCGCACTACGCCGTCGAAGATCACCCCACGGGCCGCGCCCGGCTTGGCGAGCTCGTCCCTCACGATGCCCAGGATCAGATCGTCGCCGATCAGGTGACCGGCCTCCATGGCCTCCTTGGCCCGGAGCCCCAGCGGGGTCCCCCGCTTGACCGCATCTCGCAGCAGGTCGCCGGTGGCGAACTTGGGCACCCCGCGAGCCTCGGCCAGCAGGGCGCCCTGGGTACCTTTCCCCGCGCCTGGCGGGCCCATCAGGAGGATGTCCATTGGTAGATCGAGACCCCTATAAAGGGCTATGGGCTATGGGCCGTGGGCTGGATCGGAGTAGCCCATAGCGCATAGCCCATAGCGAGCTCCTTCGAGCTACATATACCGCTGCTGTCGTCCCCGGAATTTCACCCGCCCGGTCTTCATGAAACCGTCGTACTTGCGCAGCGTGCGGTGCTGCTCGATCTGGGCGATGGTATCCAGGAGGACGCCGACGACGATTAGAACGGAGGTGCCGCCAAAGCCGCTGTTGGGAATGTTCATCCACTTGGAGACCACGATCGGCAGCAGGGCGACGAAGGCCAGAAAGAGACCGCCAGGCAGCGTGATGCGCGCCAGAACCCCATCGATGTAATCCGCGGTACTGGCCCCGGGCTTCACGCCGGGGATAAAGCCGCCCTGCTTCTTCAGATTCTCCGCCAGGTCGACCGAGTTGAAGATGATCGAGGTGTAGAAGTAGCTGAACATCAGGATCAGGAGGCCGAACACCAGATCGTACGGCAGATCGCCGGGCTGGAAGAAGCTGGCGAGCTCGGTGAGGACTGGATTCTGGGTGAAGCTGGCGATGGTGCCCGGGACGATGATGATCGTCTGGGCAAAGATGATCGGCATGACGCCGGCGGTGATGAGCCGGATGGGGATGAAGGTCTTCTGTCCTTCACGGATCCGGCCCCGGCCCATGACCTTGCGAGGAATCTGGATGGGAATCCGTCGCGCGGCGATGGTCATGGCCACGACCGCCGCGATGGTGGCGACCAGGACGACCAGGAATGCCACCGCCCCCAGGACAGTCACCACGCCACTCTGAATGAACTGCAACAGCTGCAGTGTGCCGGGCCAGAACCGCTCGAGGATGGAGAAGGTGATCAGCAGGCTCATCCCGTTGCCGATTCCGCGCTCGGTGATCTGCTCGCCCAGCCACATGACGAAGATGGCGCCGCTGGTCAGCGTCACCACCATGATGAGCCGCGACCAGAGCCCCGGCTCCGGAACGGCGCCCGGAATCGACTCGGTGAACAGGGCAAATGTGTAAGCCTGGGAGAGCGCAATGAACACCGTGAAGTACCGGGTCCACTGGGTGATCCTCTTCTTGCCCTCCTCGTCCTTCTGCATCTTGCCGATGGACGGAGCTACCCCGCCCGCCAGCTGGAAAATGATCGAGGCGGAGATGTAGGGCATGATGCCGAGCGCGAACACGGTGGCGCGGGAAAGGCCGCCGCCCAGGGCATCGTACAAGCCAAAGAACCCGGCCGCAGCCGAGTTCCGGATGAAGTCCGACAGGGCGGTGACATTGACCCCCGGAGCGGCGATATGGGCGCCGACCCGGTAGATCACGAGCACCAGCAGAGTGAAGAGGATCTTCCTCTTCAGCTCATCGTCCATAGCCAGATTGGGTCGAACTGAGGTCATGTCGGGTTTCCCACCTACTCCTCGAACTTGCCGCCGGCCGCTTCGATCTTGGTGCGGGCCGACGCGGAAAAGGCTACCCCTCGAACCGAATAGGCCCGGTCGGCGTCACCGGTGCCCAGCAGCTTCACCGGCGCGTCCACCTTCTGGATGAGACCTGCGGAGTACAAGGTTTCGGGGCTGACGTCCGTGGCGCCCACCTTCTTCAGGTCGGCCAGGTTCACCACCTGGGATTCGACTCTGAACGGGTTGGTGAAGCCGCGCTTCGGAAGCCGGCGGTACAGCGGCATCTGGCCGCCCTCGAAGCCGGGGTTGGTGCCGCCGCCAGTCCTGGCCTTGTGACCCTTGTGACCCTTGCCCGACGTCTTGCCGAGCCCGGAACCCGGGCCGCGACCGACCCGCTTGCGCGACTGGGTCGAGCCAGGCGCGGGCTTCAGATTCGACAGCGTGATTGTGGCTGCCGCCTCGCGGCGCGCGCCACCCTTTTTCTGTGCCATCAGCTCTCCTGCGCCGGCGTCACCTCGATGAGGTGGCGCACCTTGATCAACATGCCCCGCACCGATGCGTTGTTCGGCAGCTTCACGCTCTGCTGGTGATGCCGGAGCCCGAGCGCGCGCAGGGTGCGCCGCATCGTGTCGGCATGACCGATTCCAGAACGGACCTGCTTCACCGTCAGCACGCTGGCCTTGTCTTCGGTCGGGATGACGGCTGCCCGGTGCCCCGGTCCCTGCCGTCCCACCACTGGATTACGTCCCATGGTCAGCCCCCCTGCCTGGCCTTATAAGGAATCTGGTCCGGCTCGACCCCGCGCTCGCGCGCGACCTGCCGATGCGACACCAGACTGGCCAGGCCCTGCATCGTGGCCCGCACCATGTTGTGCGGGTTGGTCGAGCCCAGGCTCTTGGTCAGGATGTCGGTGATCCCGGCGCACTCGAGCACCGCGCGTACCGGTCCGCCGGCAATGACGCCGGTTCCGGTAGCGGCAGGCTTGAGCAGCACCCGGCCCGCACCATGCTCGCCGACAACCTCGTGCGGGATGGTGGAGCCGGTCCGCGGCAGCTCTATCATGGAGCGCTTGGCCGCCTCGACTGCCTTGCGCACCGCTTCCGAGACCTCGTTGGCTTTGCCGGTTGCGATGCCGACCTTGCCCTTGCCATCGCCCACCGCCACCAGGGCGTTGAACGAGAACCGGCGGCCACCCTTGACCACCTTGGCCACCCGGTTGATGGCGATGACGTTCTCGACGTGCTCGCTCGAGCGATCCCGGTCGCCCCGGTCACGCCGTGGGCCACCCCGGCCGCCGCGGTCACCCTGCCCGCCACCACGGCCACCCCGGCCGCGCGGTCGGTCGGTGCCTGCGGGCCGCTCGGCGACCGCAGGACCGTCGCTCGGGTTCCCGGTCTCCGCGGCGGTGCCCGCCGTTCCCGGGATGGGGGGGAGGCCTGTCGTCTCTTCTGCCATTAGAACTCCAATCCGCCTTCGCGTGCGCCGTCGGCGACGGCCTGCACGCGACCATGGTAACGGTAACCTGCCCGGTCAAACACCACTTTGGTGATTCCAGCCGCCTTGGCTTTCTCGGCCAGGAGCTTGCCGGTGCCTTTGGCGCGACCCACCTTGGCCGCACCGTCGGCTTGGATTCCCTCGCTCAGATCGCTGACGCCAAGCAGGGTGATGCCCTTCTCGTCGTTCACCAACTGGGCGTAGATGTGCTTGAGCGAGCGATAGACCACCAGACGTGGCCGCTCGGCGGTGCCCGACACCTTGCGGCGCACCCGGAGGTGGCGGCGGTAGCGCAGCTGCAGCCGGGTCTTGGGCGCGTGAATCGTACGCATGCTTACTTGGCTCCTGTCTTGCCGGCCTTGCGGCGGACGTGCTCGCCCTGGTAACGGATTCCCTTGCCCTTATACGGCTCCGGCGGACGCACCGCGCGGAGCTCGGCGGCCACCTGGCCTACCAGCTCCTTGTCGGCGCCTTCGATCTTGACCACGACGTTGTTGTCCACCGAGATCTTGATCCCCTTCGGGGCCTCGTACTTCACCGGGTGCGAATAGCCGACCACCAGGTTGACGCCGTAGGGCTTGGCCTCGGCCTTATAGCCGACGCCCTGAATCTCGAGCGTCTTGACGAAGCCCTTGGACACACCTTCGACCATGTTCTGCACCAGGGTGCGCGTCAGCCCGTGGAGCGCCTTGTGCCGCTTCTCCTCGCTCGGCCGCGCAACCGTGAACTGGTCCTTGTCCAGGGCGATCTGCATGTCGGGGTGGAGGGTGCGGCGCAGCTCGCCGCGCGGGCCCTTCACCGCCACGTTGTTCCCCTCCAGCTGGAGGGTGACCCCTTTCGGGACGGTCACCGGCTTTCTGCCGATACGTGACATGGACGCCTCCTACCAGACCACGGCGAGCAACTCGCCGCCGAGGTTGGCCGTGCGGGCCTCACGATCGGTCATGAGCCCACGCGGAGTGGAGACGATGGCCATGCCCAGGCCGTTCTTCACCCGAGGCAGCTCGCGGCACTTGACGTAGCGCCGGAGGCCGGGCGTAGAGACCCGGCGCAGCTCCCGGATTACCGGAGCCTCGTTGTGATACTTCAGGTAGAGACGCAGCACACCGTGCGCCCCGTCATCGAGGATCTTGAAATCCGCGATGTAGTGATTGTCACGCAACAACCGGGCGACCTCGCTCTTCAGCTTCGAGACCGGCATGTCCACCCGCCGGTGACCGGCGGAGCAGGCGTTCCGGATGCGGGTCAGCATATCCGCTACGGGATCTGTCAGGCTCATACTTACTCGTTCCCCTTACCAGCTGGCCTTGCGCACGCCCGGGATTTCCCCCTTCAAGGCGAGCTCACGGAAACAGATACGGCAGAGTCCGAACTTCCGCAGCACCGCGCGGGAACGTCCGCACCGCTGGCAGCGGCGCACCCCACGGACCTTGAACTTCGGCGTGCGTTTGGCTCTTTCGATCCAGGCTGTCTTTGCCATCTCAATTCCTCTTAGGTGAGAGGTGAGAGGTAAGAAGTGAGAGGGCCTCCCCGCCCCACTTCTTCCTTCTCACTTCTAACTTCTCACTTCTGACTTCTCACTCGTCCTACGCCACCCTCACCGGCGTCTCGCCGCGGAACGGCCATCCCAGCTCCCGGAGAAGTCCCATGGCCAGGTCGTCCCGGTTGGTCGAGGTCACCAGGGTAATGTCCATGCCGTGGATCTTCTCCACCCGGTCGTAGTCGATCTCCGGAAACACCATCTGTTCCTTGATGCCGAAGGTGTAGTTCCCCCGGCCATCGAAGCTGCGAGTCGGCAAGCCGCGGAAGTCGCGGATGCGCGGAATCGCGAGATTGATGAACCGGTCGAGGAACTCGTACATCCTGGCACCGCGCAGCGTCACTGTCGCCCCCACCGGCATGCCGGCCCGGAGCCCGAAGTTGGCAATGGCCTTCTTGGCCTTGGTGACGACCGCCTTCTGGCCGGTGATCAGCCCCAGCTCTTCGACCGCGGCATCGAGCTGCTTGGGGTTCTTCCCGGCATCGCCCATACCCACGTTGAGGACGACCTTGACCACCCGCGGCAGCTCGTTGGGGTTGGCCAGGCCGAACTCCTTGGCCAGCTTGGGCCGGACCGTCTTCTCGTAGTAGTCCTGGAGCCGAGCCTTGCCCTCGGCCGCCTTGGGCGCGTGATCCACCGCGCCAGCGGGCGCCTTGTCCTTGCTCTTGCCGGAGGAGCCGGCCTTGGGCGCGGTGGCGGTTCCGCCCTTGGCGCCCTTCCCGGCCTTGCCGCTTTTCCCCTCTTCTTTGGTCTCGGCCATTGCTACCTGCTCCTCGGGATAGGCTGGTCCGACTTCACGGCGATCCGCTCCACGGTTCCATCCGCATCCCGGCGGCGGCGCACCCGGCTGGGCTCACCGCTCTGGGGATCGATCAGCATCGCCTTCGAGTGATGGATCGGCGCGGCGAACTCGACGATTCCCCCCTCGGCCGTGTTGGTGGCGCGCCGGTGCCGTTTCACAATGTTGACGCCTTCGATCGTGACCCGCCCCGTCTTGGGGTGCACCCGGAGCACGCGGCCCCGCTTGCCCTTGTCCTCACCGGAAATGACCTGCACCGTGTCACCCTTGGTGATGTGCAGCCGGACCCTCACCGGCGGCTTGTGTCGGATCCGCTTGGCCTTCTTGAACACGAGCGGCTTCATGCTACAGAACCTCCGGAGCCAGTGACACGATTTTCATGTAGCGCTTCTCCCGGAGCTCCCGGGCCACCGGGCCGAAGATGCGCGTGGCCCGCGGCTCGCCGGCGTCATTGATCAGGACCGCCGCGTTCTCGTCGAACCGGATATAGGAGCCGTCTTTCCGCCGCGTCTCCTTGGCCGTTCGTACGATCACGGCCCTGGCCACATCGCCCTTCTTCACCTGGCCGGTGGGGATCGCGTCCTTGATGGCGACGACCACCGTGTCGCCCAGGCCGGCGTACCGGCGCTTGCTGCCGCCCAGTACCCGGATGACCAGCGCCTTGCGAGCGCCCGAGTTGTCCGCGATGCGGAGAATACTTTCTTGCTGGACCATGTTACTTCGCCCTCTCCACGATCTCCGTTACCCGCCAGTTCACCGTCTTGGCCAGCGGCCGGGTTTCCATGATTCGCACCGTATCACCCGCCTTGGCGCCGTGCTCGTCCCGGGCCTTTACCTTCTTGGTGCGAGTCACCTGCTTGCCGTAGACCGGGTGCGCGAACCGGCGCACCAGCGTCACGGTGACGGTCTTCTCCATCTTGTCGCTGCTCACGATCCCCATGCGGACTTTGCGGCGGGTACGTGGGTTCTCGGTCTGCTCGGCCATGTTCTTTCCTGTCAGTCAGGAGTCTGGAGTCTGGAGTCTGGAGCTTCAGGTCAGGAAGCAGCGCTTCCCGACTCCTGACTCCCGACTCCCGACTTCTCTTTCAAAATCGTCTGGATCCGCGCGATCTCACGCCGGATCGCCCTGAAACGCATCGGATTCTCGATCGACTCGGTGGCCGACCGGAACCGGAGCCGGAAACGCTCCTCGGTCAGCTCGGCCAGCTTGCTCTCGAGATTCTCCGCCGACATCTCCCTCAGCTCGTTCGGCTTCACGGCCTAGATCTCCTCGCGCTTCACGAAGCGCGTCTTCACCGGCAGCTTGGCCTGCGCCAACGCCAGGGCCTTCTTGGCCAGGTCCTCGCTGATACCCTCGATCTCGAACAGCACCCGGCCCGGCTTCACCACCGCCACCCAGCCCTCGGGATTGCCCTTGCCTTTGCCCATGCGGGTTTCGGCCGGCTTCTTGGTGATCGGCTTGTCCGGAAAGATCCGGATCCACACCTTGCCGCCCCGTTTCATCTCCCGGGTCATGGCGACGCGTGAGGCCTCGATCTGCCGGTTGGTCACCCACCCCGGATCCAGACTCATGAGCCCGAACTCTCCGAAAGCCACCGTGTTCCCCCGGGTGGCGGTCCCCTTGGTCCGTCCCTTGAACGTCTTGCGGAATTTGATCCGCTTCGGCGCGAGCATCGGCGTCAGGCTCCCGTGCTATAGGTGCGGCCCGACACGTCCTCGACCACTTCGCCCTTGAAGATCCATACCTTGATCCCAATGGTGCCGTACGTGGTCTTGGCCGTGCTGGTGGCGTAGTCGATCTCCGCCCGCAGCGTGTGCAGCGGGACCCGTCCCTCGTGATACCCCTCGGTCCGCGCGATCTCCGCTCCACCCAGCCGGCCGGACGCCCGCACCTTGATCCCCAGGGCACCCATCCGCATGGCGCTCTGGACAGCGCGCTTCATGGCCCGGCGGAACGAGATGCGCTGGGTCAGCTGGTGCGCGATGTTGTCGCCGACCAACTGGGCCGACAGCTCCGGCCGCTTGATCTCCTCGACGTTGATCGCCGCTTCCTTGCCGGTCAGCTGGGCCAGCTCGTCGCGGAGCTTGTCCACCTCGGCGCCGCGCTTGCCGATCACGACACCGGGACGGCCGGTATGCACCGTGATAGTCACCTTGCCGGGCCGGCGCTCGATGTGGATTTCCGAAATCGCCGCATGCCCCAGCCGGGTCTTGAGGTACTTCCGGATCAGCTCGTCTTCCTTAAGCAGCGCGGGCATCTCCTTGGTGGCGAACCACCGGGACGACCACTGCTTGACGATACCGAGCCGCAGCCCGATCGGATGCGTTTTCTGACCCATTACTCGCTCTCCTTGGCTTCCACGTAGATCTCGACGTGGCTCGTGCGCTTCTTGATCGGGGTGGCCCGCCCCTGGGCGGCCGCGGTGAACCGCTTGAGCGGCTGCCCGCCGTTGACGATCGCCTTCTTGATGACGAGGGCGTCCACATCGAAGCTGGCGTTCTCCTTGAGCGCCTTCTGCTCGGCATTTGCCACCGCCGACTTCAATGTCTTGGCGATCTGCTTGGCCGCCAGCTTCTTGTTGAACTTGAGGATGGCATAGGCCTCGTTCACATCCTTGCCCCGGATGAGATCGATGACGAGCCGCATCTTTCGGGGCGACTGGCGCACCAGCCGCTGGATCGCATGGCCGCTCATGATTACTCCGGCTTGGCTTTCTTGTCGGCCACGACCTTGCCGCTGTGGCCGCGGAAGAGCCGCGTAGGCGCGAATTCACCGAGCTTGTGGCCCACCATGTTCTCGGTGACGTACACCGGGATGAACTTGTTCCCGTTGTGCACCGCGAAGGTGTGGCCCACGAACTCGGGCAGGACCGTGCTGGCCCGGCTCCAGGTCTTCACCACCCGCTTCTCGTTCTTGCTGTTGAGGACCTGAACCTTGGTCATCAACGCTTCCTGAACGAAGGGGCCCTTCTTGACGCTACGTGCCATGTTCTCGTCTCTCTCTGACTAGTCGGGAGTCGGGAGTCGGGAGTCGGGTTAGATCGGGAAGCCGTTAACTCCCGACTCCTGACTCCAGACTCCTGACTGCCCCACTACGTCGTTGCTTTGCCCCGCTTGCGCCCGCGAACGATCATCTTGTTCGAGCCCTTCTTCCGGTGCCGCGTCTTGCGGCCTTCGGGCTTGCCCCAGGGCGATGTCGGCGGACGGCCACCGGAGCTCTTGCCCTCGCCACCACCGAGCGGGTGGTCGACCGGGTTCATGGCGACGCCACGGACCTTGGGCCGTTTGCCCAGCCAGCGGCTCTTGCCGGCCTTGCCGACGGAGAGCAGCTCGTGCTCGGAATTCCCCACTTCACCCACCGTTGCCAGACAGCGGCCGTGCACCAGGCGCATCTCGGTGGAGCGGAGCCGCAGAGTCACGTACTCACCCTCCTTGGCCACCACCTGCGCGCTCGATCCGGCGGTGCGGGCCAGCTGGCCGCCCTTCCCGATCTTGAGCTCGACGTTGTGCACCGTCGTGCCGAGCGGAATCTCGCCCAGCGGAACCGCATTGCCGGTCCGGGTGTCCGACCCGGGGCCCGAGACGACGGTGTCGCCCTGGAGCAGACCCTTGGGGTGGAGGATGTAGCGCTTCTCGCCATCGGCGTAGACGATGAGGGCGATGCGCGCGCTCCGGTTCGGATCGTACTCGATCTCCGAGACCTTGCCCGGGATGCCGAACTTGTTCCGCTTGAAGTCGATCCTGCGGTACTGCTGCTTGTGGCCGCCGCCCCGATGGCGAGACGTCAAGTGGCCCTGGTTGTTGCGGCCACCGGTACGCTTTTTCGGCTCGAGCAACGACTTCTCCGGCGTCCCGCGCGTGATCTCGTCGAATCCGGAGACCGACCGAAACCGGGTGCCCGGCGTCATGGGACGGAATTGCTTGATGCTCATCTCAGCCCTCGAACACGGCGATCGAGTCGCCATCCTTGAGCGTGACGATCGCCTTCTTCCACCGGGCCGTGGTGCCCCGGGTGCGACCGCGGGTGACTTCGTGCCGGCGCATCTGCATGGTGCGAACGTCCGTCACCGTCACGTTGAACAGCTTCTGGAGGGCGTCCCGGATCTGGAACTTGTTGGCTTCCGGGTGCACCTCGAAGGTGTACTCCTTCCGCGTCTGGTATGCGGCCGAGCTCTTCTCGGTCACCACCGGACGGACGATGGTCTGATGCAGGGTCGGCATTACTTGGATCCCTTCTTCTTCGGAGCTGCCTTCTTTTTGGCAGGCTTATCCGCTGACTTTTTTGCCGTGGTTTTTTTGGCCGTCTTGGCCTTGGCCGCAGGCTTCTTCTCGGCCTTGGGCTTCTCAGCCTTGGGCTTCCTGGCCTTCGCGGCCGGCTTGGTGGCTGCTGCCCGCCGCGGCTTTTTCGCCGCCCGTTCCGCCTTCTCCGCCTCGGTTTCTTCCGCCAGCGGCTCCGGCATTACCCCGGTCAGCGCGCCCTCTTCCACCACGACCACATCCGACCAGAGGATGTCATAGGCCGACGCCTCGGGATACGCCATCACCTCGACGCTCGGCAGGTTCCGGCCGCTGAGGTAGGCATTGAGGTTGTGCCCGGCCGTGAGGACCAGAGCCTTCCGCCCGGCAACTCCCAGGCTCCCCAGCAGATCAACCAGTTGGGCCGTCCTGGGCGCCCGGAACGCGAGGCGTTCCACCACGTGCACTGCTCCCTCGCGGGCCCGCGCATTGAGCGCGCTCTTCCGCGCCAGCTGCTTGACCTTGCGGGGGATATCGGTCCGGTAGTCGCGTGGCGACGGACCGAACACGATGCCGCCACCCCGCCAGTGCGGGGCGCGGGTCGATCCCTGCCGCGCGCGGCCGGTGCCCTTCTGCTTCCAGGGCTTCTGATTGCCACCGGAGACGAAGCTCCGGGTCTTGGTCATGTGGGTGCCCTGACGCTGGTTGTTCAGGTACACCTTCACGGCCTGGTGCAGCACCGGCTCGTTCACGGTGCCGTCGAAGTAATCAGCCGGAAGCGCGAACTTCCCCTCACGCTTTGCGCCGGCCGAGCTGTAGTGCAGAGCCTCAATCATGGCGGCTGGGGCCTCCCTGTTTCGCGACCGTCACAATGCCGTTCTTCGAGCCCGGGATAGCGCCCTTGATGAAGAGAAGGTTCCGCTCCGGATCGACCCTGACCACGCGCAATCCAAGCTCGGTGTGCCGCTCGGCGCCCATGTGACCCGGCATCCGCTTTCCCTTGATGACGCGGGACGGATCGGTGCCCGGGCTGATCGAGCCCGGCTTCCGGTGGCGGGTATTGCCGTGGCTGGCCGGGCCGCCGCCGAAGTGATAGCGGTGCACCACGCCCTGGAAGCCGCGCCCCTTCGTCGTGCCGGTGACCTTGACCAGCTCGCCCGGCGCGAAGATGTCGACCTTGATCTCGGCGCCCGGTGCCGGGACCTCACCATTGACGCTGAAGACGCGCAGGACCTGGGGCGCAACCTCGAGGCCGGCCTTCTTGGCGTGACCCAGCTGGGCCTTGCTGGTGCGCTGCTTGCGACGGGCACCGAATCCGAGCTGAATGCCGCCGTCCCTGACCTGGACCACGCGGCACGGCCCGGCCTCGATAATCGTCACCGGCACCGCGGTGCCGTCTTCCTGGAAGACCCGGGTCATCCCCAGCTTCCGCCCAATCAATCCGTTGGTCATCGCTATTCGACCTTGATCTCGACGTCGACGCCGGCCGGCAGGTCGAGCTTCGTCAGCGCGTCCATCGTTTGCGGACGGGAATCGTTGATGTCCAGCAGACGCTTGTGGGTCCGCAGCTCGAACTGCTCCCGACTCTTCTTGTCCACGTGGGGGCTGCGCAGCACCGTCCAGCGCTCGGTCTTCACCGGCAGCGGGATGGGGCCCGACACCTGGGCACCGGTCTTCTCGGCGGTGCGCACGATATCGGCCGCGGCCTGGTCGAGAACCACGTGGTCGAACGCCTTGAGTCGGATGCGGATTCGTTGAGCCATCTGTAACTCGCTTTCGCTCGTGTCAGACTACTTCAGGATCTTGGTGACCACGCCGGCGCCTACCGTCCGCCCACCCTCGCGGATCGCAAAGCGCAGCCCCTCGTCCATCGCGATCGGCGTGATCAGCTCGATCGTCATCTGCACGTTG
>Ga0136631_10000159_pt1 | contig 20189 bp, 19 predicted proteins | sample AntDrymUQ6012206_2_FD_104655 | JGI IMG/M metagenome (GOLD analysis project Ga0136631, IMG submission 104655) | Polar desert sand microbial communities from Dry Valleys, Antarctica - metaG UQ601 (22.06) | ecosystem: Environmental > Terrestrial > Soil > Desert | place: Antarctica: Dry Valley... | reverse complement strand
GCCCTCCGGGCTCGGCTCCGCGGTGAGCGCGCTACCTCAAAGCAACAAACAGGACATGACCGTCCTCAGCGACAATGACGCCGAGAAGCCCCCAGATGCTCACTCAAGGTGACGCTCAACAGGGTTTCTCAACCAGATGGAGCTTCACGCCAAGACTCTTGATAAGCAGACGGGAGCCATCGATGAGCTTCGCGAGAAGGTTGACGCCTTGGAGCGCTCGCAACCGCCGAGCCCAGAAAGTCGGGCGTTGCGAGATGCGGCTGTAAAGGCATTAGTCGAAAGCAAGCGGAACCTACCCAAGTCGTCAGACGAGTCCTGATCCTGGCTTTTGTGACCAACCTCGTGACCAACGAGGCTTGAATCTCGCCGCTACAGAGCCAGATATCCAGAGCCCCCTAGGTTCTGGGTTCGAGTCCCAGGCGGCCCATGGATGCCGCGCAGAGCGCAGCTCAGCTCGCGCGGCGGCGGCTGCGTCGGTCGAGCTCGGCGAGCAGGAGCTCGACCGACCGCTCGAGCTGGTCCAGCGACGCGTCGCGCACGCCGGGCGCCCCGGTCTCGCGGTTGAGCCAGGTGTTGATCTCGCGGTACGAGCGCCCGTCCATGCCGGCGAGCGTGCGGACGAGCCCCTGGCGCTTGTTGCGCAGCCGCGCGCGGCGCCTGAAGGCCGGCAGCTCGGCGGGCTCGTCCGGGACGGCCGGCGGCCCGGCGAACGGGACTGGCGGCGGCGCGGGCGCCGGCGGACCACCGCCGAAGAGCGCGAGCTGCGGCGCGACGTCCGCGTCGAGCGGGACGAACGCGTCGGGCTGCGTGGGCTCGCTGCGGCGGCGATCCGGCACCTCGTCGAAGGCGTCCGACGGGTCCTCGGCCGGTGGTGCGAGGACGTGGCGCAACTCCTGCTCGACCTCGGCGGCGTGCGCGCGCAGCAGCCGGTCGGCGGGCAGGAAGAGGTAGCTGTGCTGCACCGCGTGACCCGCGAGCGTGCGCACGAAGCGTCCGACGATCTGGCGGAAGATGAGCGGCGTCTTGGCGGCCGATGCGTAGACGCCGACCCGCAGGCGCGGGATGTCGACCCCCTCGGAGACCATGTTGACCGCCACGAGCCAGCGCTCGCGGCCGTGGCCGAACGCGCGGAGCTTCGCGGCCGCGCGGGCCTCGGTGTGCAGGACGACCGTCGGTGCTCGCCCAGTGACCGCCTGCAGGACGGCGGCGACGCGCCGGGCATGCTCGCCGTCGGCCGTCACGACGAGCCCGCCGGCGTCGCTATGGCCCTGCGCGCGCACCTCGCCGAGGCGCTCGTCGGCGGCGCGCAGGACGCGCGGCAGTCCGTCTGCGAGCTCGGTCGAGATCGCCGTTCGGTAGCGGCGGCTAGCCTCACGGCCGCTGAGCACCGTGTCGAAGGACGACTCGATGACGTCCTCGCCCGACTGCCACGAGAGCGTCCCGTCGTAGGGGATGAAGACGACCGGCCGGCAGATCCCGTCGCGGACGGCATCGGCGTATGTGTAGCTCACGTCGGGCACGGCGACGCCGTCGTCGTAGCGCACGCCCGCGATCGGGCTCTGGTCGGAGCGAAACGGCGTGCCCGACAGCAGCAGCCACCGCGGCGTCGCGGCGAAGGCGCGCGCGAAGCCCTCGCCCCAGGCGAGCTCTTCCCCGAGGTGGTGTGCCTCGTCGGCGATGACGAGCGTGTCGCGGCCGCACTGCGGCGCCCAGCGTAGAGCTGACGAGGCTGCTCGGGCGTACGTAGCGACGACGCCGTCGAAGTCCCGCGGCGGACGCAGCTCGGCGGCGTCGGGCGCGAGCTGGACGCCGAGGCGTCCGGCCGTCTCGGCCCACTGGTGCGTGAGCGGCGTCGTCGGGCAGAGCACGTGGACGCGGCGCACGACGCCGGCGCGCAGCAGCCGGCGCGCGAACACGAGGCTCGGGATCGTCTTGCCCGCCCCGGGAGCGGCCGACAGCAAGAACGAGCCGTCGTTCCACGCCGACATGCGCTCCAGAGCGCGCTCCTGCCAGCCCCGCAGGGCGATCGACGGGGCGGTGGTGGAGGCGACGGCGCGGACGGGCACGGCGGCGGAGTGTGCGCGACGGACCGGACGGACCCCGACCCCGGCCCCGGGCCCGGGCCTGACCCCAACGCGGCGCCTGGCCGTCAGGCGTCCGTCTTGCCCACGTAGGCGACCGCCTCGATCTCGACGAGCATCCGCGGATCGACGAGCGCCGCGACCTGCACCATCGACGTCACCGGCGCGATCGCGCCGAAGCGGTCGCCGTGCGCGCGGCCGATCTCGTCCGCACGGCTGATGTCGGTGACGTACATCCGCGTCTGGACGACCTGCTCCATCCGCGCCCCCGCGCGCCCGAGCGCCGCCTCGATCGCGTCGAGCGCGATCTCGACCTGGCCCGCCGGATCGCCGGGGGCGCCCACGACGCCGTCCTCGTCGACCGCAGTCGTGCCGGCGACGAGCACGAAGTCGCCTGCCCGCACGGCGCGGCTGTAGCCGAAGCTGCGCTCCCACGGTGAGCCGGAGCCGAAGCGCTCCACGTCGGTCACGGCGCTAGTGGCGGAAGTGTCGCCGGCTCGTGAAGACCATCGCCACGTCGGCGGCGTCGGCGGCCTCGAGCACGTCGGGATCGTTGCGCGACCCGCCGGGCTGGATGATCGCCGTGATCCCGGCGCCGATCGCGATCTCGGGCCCGTCGCTGAACGGAAAGAAGGCGTCCGAGGCCAGGACCGCGCCCTGCAGCGACTCCACGCGCGACTTGTCGATCGCCAGCCGGACGGAGTCCACCCGGCTCATCTGGCCCGCGCCGATGCCGGCGGTCGCCTTGTCTGAGGCGAGGACGATCGCGTTGGAGCGCACGTGCTTGCACACGCGCCAGGCGAACATGAGGTCGCGCCACTCGGCGTCGGTCGGCTCGCGCTTCGTCGCGACCTCCATCTCCGTGCGATCGCTGTACTCCTCGATGTCTCGGTCCTGGATGAGCAGCCCGCCCATGACCTGCTTGATGTCCGGCTCGGCGACGAGCGGCGAGCGGCGCTCGTTGTCCTCGAGGATGCGGATCGACGGCTTGGCCGTGAGCACCTCCAGGGCTCCGTCCTCGTAGGCGGGGGCGAACAGCACCTCGACGAACTGCTGGGACAGGGCCTGCGCCGTATCGACGTCGATCGGCCGGTTGAAGGCGATGACGCCGCCGAAGGCGCTGAGCGGGTCGGTCGCGTAGGCGCGCTCGTAGGCCGCCAGCGCGTCGCCGGCGAGCGCGACGCCGCAGGGGTTGTTGTGCTTGACGATGACGCACGCCGGCTCGTCGAACTCGCGCACGAGGTTGCGGGCGGCGTCGAGGTCGAGGAGGTTGTTGAACGACAGCTGCTTGCCGTGGTGCTGCTGGACCATCGACAGGACGTGCGTGCGCGCCCCGACCTGCTGGTAGTAGGCGCCGCGCTGGTGCGGGTTCTCGCCGTAGGGCAGGTCGGCGACCTTCTCGTAGGCGCGGACGTGCAGCGGCGGGAAGTCCTCGGACTTCTCGGCGAACCAGCGGGCGACGGCCGTGTCGTAGCGGGCGGTGTAGGCGAACGCCTCGGCGGCGAGCGACTCGCGTGTGGGGCTCGACAGGCGCCCGCCGGAGGAGCGCAGCTCCTCTAGCACCGCGTCATAGGACTCGGGGCCCGTAACGACGGCCGCGAAGGCGTGGTTCTTCGCTGCCGCGCGGATCATCGTCGGCCCGCCGATGTCGATGTTCTCGATGATCTCGTCATCGGCGAGGCGGCGCGCCACGCTGCGCTCGAACGGATAGAGGTTCACGCAGACGAGGTCCACGTACTCGATGTCGTGCTCCTCGGCGGCGTCGACGTGCGCCTGGTCGGAGCGCACCGCCAGCAGCCCGGCGTACAGGCGCGGGTGCAGCGTCTTGATGCGCCCGTCCATGATCTCGGGGAAGCCCGTGAAGTCCTCGACCGAGCGGATGCGCAGCCCCGCGGACTGAAGCTCGGTCGCCGTGCCGCCGGTCGAGACGAGCTCGACCCCGAGGTCGGCGAGGCCGCGGGCGAACTCGACGATCCCGCGCTTGTCGGAGACCGACAACAGTGCGCGCCGGACCTGCACGCCTCCGGGAGCGGTCAGTGCCTGGGGTATCTCGCTCGGACCGGCGATGGGGCGAGGATATCGGGCGGCCGATCTCAGCCCACGCGCTCGGCTGTCAGGTGTACTACTCTGCCACGACCAGCCTGCGCGGGTTGGCCGGATCGCGGCTGACCGCGCCGCGCGCGACGAGGCGCACGGCCTCGGGCAGCAGCGCGTGCTCGAGCGGGCGCAGGCGCGCGAGCACCTCGTCGCGATCGCCGGCGTCGGGCAGCTCGATCGCGCGCTGCAGCAGGACCGGTCCGCTGTCGACGCCGCCGTCGTCCTCGACGAAGTGCACCGTCACGCCGAAGACCTTGACGCCGTAGGCGAGCGCCTGCTCGATCGCGCGGATGCCCGGGAAGGCAGGCAGCAGGGAGGGATGGACGTTGACGACGCGGCCCGCGAAGCGGCGGAGGAGCGGGCTCGTCAGCAGCGCCATGTAGCCGGCGAGCACGACGAGCTCCACGTCGCGCTCGGCGAGCCAGCCGGCGATCGCGCCGTCGCGCGCGGGGCGGTCGTCGTAGTCGGTGAGCGCGAAGACGGCGGTCTGCACCCCTGCGTCGCGGGCGCGCCGGAGCGCGTGCGCGTCGGCGTGGTCGGAGGCGACGCCGACGACGAGCGCCTCCCGGCCGTGGACGGTGTCCAGCAGCGCCTGGAGGTTCGTGCCGCCGCCGGACGCGAGGACGCCGACGCGCAGCGGCGCGGCCATCACGCCGCGTGGGCAGCCGGCACGACCTGCAGCTTCGGGTACGCGCCGCCCGTCGAGCGCAGGCGCCCGGCGCCGATGAGCTCGTCGACGCGCCCGAGGACCTGCTGCGCCGTCAGGTGGTCGAACGTGCCGTAGGCCGGCAACCCGTCGTGACCGCTCTTGACGAGCGCCTTCGAGCGCCCGCCGCGCAGGATCTCGACCGTGCGCGTGCGGCCGACCGCAGGATCCGCGGACTCGACGACCGACACGATCGCCTCGTCGAGGTCGCCGGGTGCGGGTGCGGCCGCTGCGCGGCGCCGCGGGGTCCCGGCCGGCGCCGCCGGGACCCAGGCGCCGTCGCAGACGTCGCAGCACGGCACGCCCGGCGCGGGCGCCGGCGCGCTGCGGTCGCCGAAGTGGCGCAGGATCGTCTCGCGGCGGCAGGCCGAGCCCTCGACGAACGCCCAGACGGCGCGGTACTGGCGCCAGCGCGCGCGCTGCGCCTCCCCGGCCGACGAGCGGCAGGCGGCGCGGGCGCGGCCGTCGAACGGCGCCTCGATGCGGCCGCGGATGCGGTCGGGCGAGGAGGGCGCGGGCCGCACGACCCCGGCGCGCACGAGATGCCCGATGACCGCGCGCACCTGCTCTGAGCCCTCGCCGCGGCCGTCGAGGACCGACGCGAGCTCGTCGGCGCCGAGGTCGTAGCGCCCGCCGCTCGCGCGGGCCTCCAGGCGCCGCGCGACCGTCGCGATCGCATCGTCGGTCAGCTCCCCGCGCTGGATGAAGAAGACGTGCAGGCCCTTGTCGCGCCCCTCGGCGAAGAGCAGCGCCCGCGCTGGGCGGCCGTCGCGGCCGGCACGGCCGGCCTCCTGGTAGTAGGCCTCGACCGAGCCCGGCACGCTCTCGTGGCAGACCGTCCGCACGTCGGCCTTGTCGATGCCCATCCCGAAGGCGTTCGTCGCAACGACGACGTCGAGGCGGCCGTCCATGAAGCGTCGCTGGACCTCGGTGCGCTGCTCGCGGCCCAGCCCGGCGTGGTAGACGCCGACGGCGCCCTCGAGCCCGCCCGCGAGCCGGTCGGCGAGCTTCTCCGCCCCCGCGCGCGTGCCCGCGTAGACGATCGCCGGCGTCGCCCCCGGCGAGGACAGCGCAGCCGCGATGTGGCGGTGCTTGGCCTGCGTCGACGCGCATGGCAGGACCGCGAAGGAGAGGTTCGGCCGGTCGAAGCCCGTCGATACCCGCACCGGATCGCGGAGGCCGAGCCGCACCGCGATGTCGCTTGCGACCTGCGGCGTCGCGGTCGCCGTCGAGGCGATGATCGCGTCGGCCTGCAGCCAGCGCGCCGCGTCGGCGAGGCGGAAGTAGTCGGGGCGGAAGTCGTGACCCCACTGCGAGACGCAGTGCGCCTCGTCGACGACGAAGAGCCCGATCCTCGTCGCCCGCATCGCCTCGAGGAACGGCGCGGAGGAGAAGCGCTCCGGCGCGACGTAGAGCAGCCGCAGCTCGCCCGCGGCGGCGCGCTCGAGCGCCACGCGGTTGGCGGCGGCGTCACGCTGGGCGTTGACGAGTGCCGCGCGGCCAGGGGCCGCGGTGGCGAGCGCGTCGACCTGGTCCTGCATGAGCGAGACGAGCGGCGAGACGACGAGGGTGAGGTCGTCGCGCATGAGGGCGGGCAGCTGGTAGCACAGCGACTTGCCGGCCCCCGTGGGCATGACGACGAGCACGTCCCGGGCGGGCGGCCCGATGGCCGCCCGGACGGCCTGCTCCTGGCCGGGACGGAAGGCGTCGAAGCCGAAGTACTCGTGCAGCGCGGCGGCGGAATCCATGGGGCGTCCGACCTTAGCGGCCGTCCCGGCGAGCACGCCCGCGTCCGCAGATTCGTTGCATTGCCGGGCAGGGGGGCTACTCTGCTGACACCGTGTCAGTCCGCTTCATCTTCCGTTGTCAGTTCTGCGATGCACAGCCTGACCCGCTGACGCAGCTGAGCCTGCAGGAGGCGATGCGGCAGTTCGTCTGGGGCGCGTACCAGAACGCCCTGCCCGGGCGCTGGCTCGTGTGGCACGGGCGCGGGCTCTACGGCCCGGCGCGCTACGCCTGCCCCGAGCATCGCGGGGACCTCGTCGCCTACCTCCGCGAGCACTACGGCACGATCGGCTTTCACCCCTGGAAGCGGCCCCCGTATCCCAACAGCCTGGCTTCGGACGACACCGACCACGCGTGGGAGGTTTCGACACGCCGTCAGCGCTGGAGTGGGTTCTAAAGCTTCAGGCCGGGATCAAGAGCTGTTCCGCGGGCGCCGCGCGGGGTACTCTGAGGTTTGGGATGTCCGTTCGGCTCATCTTCCGTTGCCAGTTCTGTGATGAGCAGCCCGATCCCCTGACGCAGGTCAGCCTGGAGTCCACCGTGCGGGAGATCGTGTGGGGTCAGTACCTCGACGCGATGCCGGAGCGCTGGCTCGTGTGGCACGGGCGCGGGCTCTACGGGCCGGCGCGCTACGCCTGTCCGAACCACCGCGGCGATCTGACCGCCTACCTGAGAGAGCACTACGGCACGGTCGGCTGGCACCCCTGGAAGCGGCCGCCCTATCCCACGAGCGTTCGCAACGACGACATGGACAAGGCCGCGGCCGTCGGGGCCCTCTCCGGGATGCCGAAGTGGGGCTTCGGCCCTCAGGTCAAGTAGCTACGCCTGCACGAGCGGGAGCTCGAGCGCGTACTTGCCGTTGGCCTCGTCGGTGCCCTCGAGCGGGTAGCGGCCGCTGAAGCACGCGTCGCAGTGGCGCTCGCGCGATCCGCGGACGGCCTCGTAGACGCCGTCGAGCGAGAGGTAGGCGAGCGAGTCGCAGCCCAGTTCGGCGGCGACCTCCTCGACGGTCCGCTCGTGGGCGATCATCTCCTCGCGCGTGGACATGTCGATGCCGTAGTGGCAGGGGTGCTTGATCGGCGGGGCGGAGATGCGCATGTGCACCTCGCGCGCGCCTGCGTCGCGCAGCATCTGGACGATCTTTCGCGTCGTGTTGCCGCGCACGATCGAGTCGTCGACGACGACGATCGACTTGCCGCCGACGATCTCCGGCAGCGGGTTGAACTTCAGCCGCAGGCCATGCTTGCGCAGCTCATGACCGGGCTCGATGAACGTGCGCCCGACGTAGCGGTTCTTGATGAGCCCGTCGTCCTGCGGCAGCCCGCTCGCGCGGGCGTAGCCGCGGGCGGCGGGCGCGCCGGAGTCGGGAACCGGGATGACGAGCTCGGCGTTCGGCGCCGGCGCCTCGCGGGCGAGGATCTCGCCCATCCGCCCGCGCGCGGCCTGCAGGACGTCGCCGTTCATGCGCGAGTCCGGGCGGGCGAAGTAGATGTACTCGAAGACGCAGAACGCCTCGCGCGCGCCCTCGACGATCTGGCGTGACTGCAGCCCGTCGGCGGCGATCCAGATCATCTCGCCGGGGCGCACGTCGCGGACGAGCTCGGCGCCGATGATGTCCAGCGCGCAGGATTCGCTCGCGACGCAGTAATGGTCGTCGATGCGGCCGAGCACGAGCGGTCGTAGCCCGGCGGGATCGCGGAAGGCGACGAGGGTGCCCTTCGTCATGAGGACGGTCGAGAACGCGCCCTGCAACCGCGGCAGGACGTCGCAGACGGCGTCCTCGATGCGCTCGGCCTCGTGGGAGGCCAGCAGCGCGGCGATGATCTCCGAGTCCGAGGTGGAGCGAAAGCGCACGCCGCGCTCGTGCAGCTCGGAGTGCAGCTCGACGGCGTTGATGAGGTTGCCGTTGTGGGCCAGCGCGAGCTCCCGGCGGTCCGAGCGGTGCACGGGCTGCGCGTTGTCCCAGCCGTTGGAGCCCGTCGTCGAGTAGCGGACGTGCCCGACCGCCATGTCGCCGCCGAGCGCGCGCAGCTTCTGCTCGTCGAAGACCTGGTTGACGAGCCCCAGCTCGCGCAGGGTCATGATGTGCCCGCCGACATCCGCGGCGGCGATGCCGGCGGATTCCTGCCCGCGATGTTGCAGGGCATACAGCGCGAAGTACGCCAGGCGGGAGACGTCGTGGCCGGGAGCGTGGATCCCGAACACGCCGCACTCGTCTCGCGGTCCCTCGCGCTCGGTGAGCGTCGTCACTCTGTCAAGGATAGCCACGCGTTCGGCGGCGAACGTCTCGATCGTCACGTGGGTCCGCATCTTCCCGCAGGATCCTGGCCGCGCCGTTGAGCACGAGCCTGCGCGCGAGCGTCGTGGGCTTCACTCCCACGGCCGCCGCCGCCTGCGTCAATCGCGCATGGTCGTCCTGGCGCAGACGCACGTTGATGCGCACCGTCGAGCGGATCACGGCAGGGTCGAAGTCCGGCGTCGGCGGGGCAACCCCGGTCCGCCGCGCCGCGAAGAGCGCCTCCTCGCGGGCCCGCCGGCGGACGCACTCGTCCATGTCGAACTCGAAGACGAGGTCCGCCGCGAGCTCTCGCAGTCGCTGGTCCCGTATCTGGTGGGCGATCCAGACGCGGTGCTGGCGACGCAGCGGAGCGAGCGTCTCCTCCCACAGGCGGCGTGGGATCCTCTCCAGCTCGATCGTCTCGGCTGGGATGTCGTCCGGCTCGAGGTCGCCGAAGAGCTCCTCGTCGAGCTCGCCGAGGAGGTCCCCGTCGAACTCGCCGAGGACGACATCCTCGCCGAGGCCCTTGAGGGGGTCCTGATCGGGCATGAGCAGGCTGCGCTCCCGGTAGCCGACGCTGCTCATGCTGGCCACCGATCGCTCTTGCCGGTCCGGCCGGGCTGAGTTTGCACGAAAGCCATGCGCCGGTCGGAACAAAGGCAGTTGCGCTTGGCCTACCCGCCGCGGCATCGAGAGATGAGCGGGGCGCGCGTTCCGGGCCATTCCAGGCGCTACGGAAACAGCTGCTCGAGAGCGGCGTGCGACGCGCGAAGCTCGGCCAGCGAGGCGGTGACGCGCACCTCGCCGCAGGTCACGTCGAGGGCGTCGCCGCCGACGGTCCCGAAGAGGTCGAGCGCCACGTTCTCCCCCAGCCGCCGCAACGCCTCCTCGGACCCCGAGACCACGAAGCCGGCTCCGGGGGACTCGCCGAAGAGGATGCGATCGAGGTCGTCGTCGCTGCGCACCGGTCCGAGGTCGAGCGTCGCGCCGACGCCGCCGGCGAGGCAGGACTCGGCGACCGCGACGAGGAAGCCGCCCTCGGCGACGTCGTGGGCGCTGGAGAGCTCGCCGGCGCGGACGGCGTCGCGGATCGCCTGCTGCGCCGCGCGCAGGGCGCCGACGTCGATCTCCTCCAGGCCGTCGGGCAGCGCCTCGCCGCGGAGCTTGGCGAGCTCGGAGCCGGGCAGGCGCGGGCGGAACGGGCCGGCGAACCCGACGGCATCGCCCGCGCGCGCGAAGCCGGAGCGCCCCGCCCGGGCGGCGTCGGGCAGCTCGCCGACCATGCCGACGACCGGCGTCGGGTAGATCGGGCCGTCGGCGCTCTCGTTGTAGAGCGAGACGTTGCCGCCGACGACCGGCACGTCGAGCGCGCGGCAGGCGTCGGCCAGGCCGCGGATCGCCTCGGTGAGCTGCCATGCGATGTGCGGCTTGGAGGGGTTGCCGAAGTTCAGGCAGTTCGTCAGCCCGAGCGGCTCGGCGCCCGCACAGGCGAGGTTCGCCGTGCACTCGAGCACGGCCTCGACCGCGCCCGTGTAGGGATCGCAGGCCACGCGGCGGCCGGAGCCGTCGATCGAGACCGCGATCGCGCCCCCGCCCGGCAGCGCGAGCACGGCGGCGTCGGCCTGCTCGGGCCGGCGGACGGTACGCGACTGGACGACGCTGTCGTACTGCTCGAAGAGCGGCCGTCGCGAGGCGATGTTCGGCGAGGCGAGGAGCGCGAGCAGGACCTCGCGCGGGTTCCTTACGCCAGCGGCCAGCACGCGCGGCGGCGCCGGGTACAGCGGCTCCGCCGGGGGCTCGGGCGCGAGGTCGTAGAGCGGGCAGTCGTCGACGAGCGCCGGGACCGGCATGTCGCCGACGAGCTCATCGCCGTCGAAGACGCGCAGGTGGCGCGTGTCGGTGACCGTGCCGATCGCCGTCCCGCCGACCTCCCATTTCGCGCAGACGGCGAGCACGTCCTCCACGCGCGAGGGCTCGACGACGCAGAGCATCCGCTCCTGGGACTCGGAGACCATGATCTCCCACGGCTCCATCCCCGGCTCGCGTAATGGGACGCGCGCGACGTCGATGTCGAGCCCGACCTCGCCCTTGGATGCCATCTCGGCGCTCGACGACGACAGCCCGGCAGCCCCGAGGTCCTGCAGCGCGACGAGCAGGCCGCGCTCGAGCAGCTCCAGCGAGCACTCGAGCAGCTTCTTCTCGGCGAACGGATCGCCGACCTGGACCGTCGGGCGCTTGTCGGCGTCGGCCTCGCCGAGCTCCGCCGAGGCGAGCACCGAGGCGCCGCCGATCCCGTCGCGGCCCGTCGACGCGCCGAACAGGACGAGCGCGTTGCCGACGCCGGCGGCGGCGCTGCGGATGAGCGCGTCGCCGCGGGCGAGCCCGAGCGCCATCGCGTTGACGAGGCAGTTCTGCTCGTAGGGTCCCTCGAAGTAGACCTCGCCGCCGATCGTCGGGACGCCGATCGAGTTGCCGTAGTGGCCGATCCCGGCGACGGCGTGGTCAAGCAGGTAGCGCGAGCGGGCGCTGTCGGGCTCGCCGAAGCGCAGCGAGTCGAGCACCGCGATCGGTCGCGCGCCGATCGCGAAGATGTCGCGCAGGATGCCGCCGACGCCGGTCGCCGCGCCCTGGAACGGCTCGACCGCCGAGGGGTGGTTGTGCGACTCGACCTTGAAGGCGACGACCCAGCCGTCGCCGACGTCCACGGCGCCGGCGTTCTCGCCCGGGCCGAGGGCGAGCCGGGGCCCCTCCGTGGGCAGCGTTCGCAGCAGCTTCTTGGAGTGCTTGTAGGCGCAGTGCTCGCTCCACATGAGCGAGAAGACGGCGAGCTCGACCTCGTTGGGCTCGCGGCCGAGCTCCTCGCGGATGAGCTCGAACTCGGCCTCGGTCAGCCCGAGCGCGACGGCCTGATCAACCGTGGGCATGAGCCATCGAGGAGAAGATCTTCAGCCCGTCGACCGAGCCGGTGAGCGGATCGACGGCATGCTCGGGATGGGGCATGAGCCCGAAGACGTTGCCGGCCTCGTTGCGCACGCCGGCGATGTCGTTCGTCGAGCCGTTGGGGTTGCCGTCGGCGGCGTAGCGCAGGAGGATGTGCCCATGTGTCTCGAGGCCGTCCAGTACCTCCGGTGGCGCGTAGTAGCGGCCCGTCGTGTGCTTCACCGGGATCGACAGCAGCTCGCCGGCGGAGCAGTCGGCGGTGAACGGCATCGTCGCCTGCGCGACCTCGAGGTTCACCTGGCGGCAGATGAAGCGCCGCTCGACGTTCGGCAGCAGCGCGCCCGGCAGCAGCCCTGCCTCGCAGAGGACCTGAAAGCCGTTGCAGATCCCCAGCACGAGCCCGCCCGCGCGTGAGAACGCGACGACCGACTCCATGACCGGCGAGAAGCGGGCGATCGCGCCGGCGCGGAGGTAGTCGCCGTAGGAGAACCCGCCCGGCAGGACCACGGCGTCGACGCCGTGGAGGTCCGGGTCGCCGTGCCAGAGCAGCTGCGCCGATGCGCCGGGCACGCGCTCACAGGCCAGGACGGCGTCGACCTCGTCGCACGAGCCGGGAAAGCGGACGACCCCGAAGCGCACGTCAGGTAGGGGATGCTCCGCGGGACATCCGGCCCCGCGTCCTGAGCTCAACCATCGGCGTCCGGCCGCTGGGCCTGGATCTCGTAGTCCTCGATCAACGGGTTCGCGAGCAGCTTCTCGCACATCGCCTCGAGCTGGCTCGGATCCTCGATGTCGAGCTCGATGAGGCGGCCGACGTGGACGTTGCCGACGCCTTCGAACCCGAGCGCCGGCAGCGCCCGCTCGACGGCGACGCCCTGCGGATCGAGGATCCCGGCCTTCGGGCGCACGAGCACCCGGGCGCGGGTGGTCACGGCGCCACCCGCGCGAGCCATGCGTCGAACGGCTCGCCGGTGATCTTCTCGTAGACCTCGACGTAGCGCTCGCGCGTGCCGGCGACGACGTCGTCGGGGATCGCCGGCGCCGGCGGGCGCTTGTCCCATCCGGTGCCCGCCGCCCAGTCGCGCACGTACTGCTTGTCGAAGCTCGGCTGAGGGCGCCCGACCTCGTAGGAGTCGGCCGGCCAGAACCGCGACGAGTCGGGCGTCAGCACCTCGTCGCCGACGCGCAGGACGCCGTCGGCGTCGCGGCCGAACTCGAACTTCGTGTCGGCGAGGATGACCCCGCGCCGGGCGGCGAGGTCGGCGGCGGAGGAGTACAGCGCGATCGACAGATCGCGGAGCTCCTCCATGAGCGCGCGGTCGCCGACGATCTCCGCCGCGCGATCGAAGTCGATCGTCTCGTCGTGACCGACGTCGGCCTTCGTGGACGGCGTGAAGATCGGCTCGGGCAGCTTCTCGGAGTCGCGCAGGCCCGCGCGCAGCGCGATGCCGGCGACCGTGCCGGTCGCCTGGTAGTCCTTCCAGCCAGAGCCGGTGAGGTAGCCGCGCACGACGCACTCGACCGGCAGCATGTCGAGCTTGATGACCGACAGCGCGCGCCCGCGCGCCTCGTCCGGGACCCCGTCGATCGTCGACACGAGGTGGTTGCGGACGATCTCGCCCGTCTGCTCGAACCAGAACGCCGACAGCCCCGTCAGGACCTTTCCCTTGTCGGGGATCGGCGTCGGGTGGACGACGTCGTACGTCGAGATCCGATCGCTGGCGACCATGAGCAGGCGGTCGCCCAGGTCGTACATCTCCCTGACCTTGCCCGAGGCGACGAGCGGGAGGTCGGCGAGGGCGACGGTCACGTGCCGCAGGCTAGCAACGCGCTCGGGCGGTTTCGTGGTCCGCCCGAGCGGCGCTGGGGTTCCTCAGCCGATGCGGACGGTGTGCGTCGGGGCGCTCGCCGGGAAGAGGAACGCGTTGCCCTCGAAGCGCACGGACACCCTCAACGTCGTCTGACGGAGGGTGCGGCTCCTGAAGGTGACCCGGCTGCGGTACGTGCAGTCGGGCTGGAGCTTCACGCTGCGCGTCGAGAGCGTGGTGGTGCCCCTCCTGAATCTCACGGTCACGTCGCCGCTGCACAGGAGCACGATGGGCGGCGCCACGCAGTACGCCGTGTTGGTGACGCCGGGGGCGCAGAGGAGCGGCACGCAGTCGCCCGCCTTCTGAGAGGCCCCGACGCAGTAGGGCGGAGGAACGACCGTCCCCGTGGTCGTGAACGTCAGCGGCCTCGTCCTGTCTCTCTGCGGGGTGGTCGAGGACGTGACGTCCTGCGTGGGGACCTGCACGGGCGCGCTCTGTCCGTCGGCGAGCGAGGTGACCATGAACACGGCCGCGAGCGACAGCGACGTCATCCCCGCGCTGTCGGGCCAAAGGGCACCGCAGGCGCGACCTACGTCGGCTCGCCACGGGTCAACACGCGGGCGCTCGTGCAAGGCTTCTCGGATGGTCGCCAGAGCTGTCGGCTGTAGCCTCCCGACAGCGGTCAGCAGTCTCGTAGCAGCGGGGACTGGTTCAGGAGCTGGGCACGGGGCGAGCTGAACTGCCTGTAGACGGATGTACTGGTCGCATCGGCGGGGAACACGGCGACGCGGTGGCAGTTCTGGAAGGCCAGCGTCACGCCGAAGTGGCGCTCCAACGCCTGACGGATCGCGTTGCTGGCCAGCGCTCTGAGCAGCTGCCCGCGGGCCTGCTCATCCGGGGGTGGCACCTGGTTGTCGGCGAACTGGAGGGTGCCGTCGGTGGCCAGCTCGTCAGCGAGACCGGCGATGGTGTCCCACGCGTAGGGCAGGGACGTGCGGACGCACTCGACGAAGTCTCGCTCGTCGACTGGGCCTCGCTCGGCGCGCTCGAGTAGATCCTGTTGAACATCCAACGACATGGCTCGTCCCCTCTCGTGGTTGCAGACCGATATAAGAATGATTCTCATTGCCGAAAAGGTCAAGCGACTCGTCTAGGCTGCGCGCCGTGCGTGCCAGGATCGCCGCCGAAATCGACGCCCAGCGTGCGCTGCTGGGCACGCGTGCCGGGCGGGCCGTGGTGGGCGCCCTGGCCGCGCTGGCGCTGCTGACCGTCGTCGGAATGGCAGTGCTGTGGCCGACCGGCGGGCCGACGGTACTGGGCAGCAAACTGGTGATCTCGCGGGGCATCGTGCCGGCGGAGGTGACCGGTGTGACCGCCATGACCTGCGCGGTCGAGACGCGGCCGGGCTGCGCACGCGTGGACCTGCGCGTACTGGGGGGTCCCGACAACGGCAGGGCCAGCTCGCTCGTGCTGCCCGGGGACGAGGCCGCTCCGCGGCTGTCTCCCGGTGATCGCATCCGCGTCGTGGCGCAGGGCTTCGGCGGCGCTCCGCCGGACCCGACCGAGGCCGATCCCACGCAAGCGCCCTATGGATTCGTCGACTTCGAGCGGCGCACCCCGCTGCTCTGGCTTGCGCTGGGGTTCTTCGCGCTCGTAGCGATCCTCGGCCGGCGTGTCGGCGTGCTCTCGCTGCTCGGAGTGGTCGTCGGACTCATCCTCGTGACGATCTTCGTGGTCCCCGCGATCCTCAGCGGGAAGTCGCCGTTCGCCGTCGCACTCGTTGGGTCCTTCGCGGCGATGTTCGCCACGATCGTGCTCGTCTACGGCATGGGCGCGAAGAGCCTCGCGGCGCTGCTGGGCACCGCTGCGAGCTTGCTGCTCATAGCGGTCCTCGCGACCCTGTTCACCACGGCCGCCCACATCACGGGCCGCTCCTCGGAGGACGCGACCCTGCTGCAAAGCCTCGGCCAGGGTCGCATCTCGCTCGGCGGGCTCGTCCTCGCCGGGATCCTGATCGCCGCGCTCGGCGTCCTCAACGACGTCACGATCTCGCAGGCGTCGACCGTGCTCGCGCTGCGCCGCGCGAACCCCAAGCAGCGCTTCGCCGAGCTGTACCGCGCGGGAGCCGAGGTCGGGCGCGACCACCTCGGCGCGACCGTCAACACGCTCGTCTTCGCCTACGCGGGCGCATCGCTGCCGCTACTGCTGATCTTCTCCTCGCAGGGCATCGGATTCGGCGACGCCGTCAACCGCGAAACCGTCGCCACCGAGATCGTTGCCACCCTCGTCGGCTCGATCGGACTGGCCGCAGCCGTACCACTCACCACCGCCACCGCCGCACTACTCGCGATCCGGCTACCGACCGCGCTGCTACCAGAAGACGAGCACGCCCACCACCACTAGAGACCTTTCCTCCCCGCCCGTGCGAGCGAGCGCCGGGGAGGGCTGCGAGCTGCTGCGACGAACGTTGACCGGTGCCCGACGAGCCGGTGGATCTCGACGACGTCGATCTGGCGGCGCGATCCCGCCATGGGATCCGGCATGCCGCGCGAGGACGCGCACGCCCACCGGGCGGGGAGGCCCGCCATCTCGCCGGCTCGGCGGCCGGGCGGATCCTGATCGGTGCAGTCGTCGCAATCGCCGTTGCGACGCTGATCGGACTTGTCGCGCTCTGGCCTCGCGGCAGCACGGTGCCGCAGTCGGCCGCCGCTACGTCTGCGGCGACGACATCGGCCCGCGTCGATCGCATCGTCGACTTTCGCTGTCCAGGGCCGGCGGCGCAGCGTTGCCGCTGGCTCATCGCCGACGTCGACGGCACGTCGACGACGCTCACGCTCGGGCCGGTGACCGTTGCGGCGGATGTGCGTCCGGGTGACCGAATCCGTGTCTTGAAGGTCGTGGTTCCAGCCGGAGCCGAGGGTCTTGACAAGGTTGAGCCCTACGCCTTCGTGGGAGTCGACCGCCACCGCTCCGTCGTGGCGCTCGCGCTCGCCCTCGCGGCGTTGGCGCTCGTGGCGCTGCGCGGGCGCGGACTGCTTGCAGTGATCGGCGTCGGCCTCTCGCTGTTGCTTCTAACGACGTTTGTCGTGCCCGCGCTGCTGGCCGGCAGGCCCGCGATCCTGGTCGCGCTCGTCGGGTCGCTGGCGGTGATGTTCGTCACGCTTGTGCTCACAAATGGCGTCGGCGCCCAGACGCTCGCGGCAGCGCTGGGAGTCTCCGCGACACTGCTCTTGACCAGCCTCCTGGCGGTGCTCGCAAGCAACCTCGCAAGCCTCGACGGGAAAGTCAGTGAGCTGTCAACCACGCTCAGCGCACAGACCCCAGGACTGTCGCTGCAGGGCGTGGTGATCGCAGGGATGGTGATCGGAGCGCTCGGCGTCCTCGCCGACACCGCAGTGACCCAAGCGTCCGCGGTCATGGCGCTGCGACGAGCAAACCCCCTCCTCCACGCACGCGAGCTGTACCGCAGCGCGCTCACCGTCGGCCGCGATCACCTGTCGGCCACGATCCACACGCTCGTGCTCGCCTACGCCGGCGCGTCACTGCCGCTGCTGCTGGTCCTCAACGCAATCCACAGCACCGTGACGGACTCGCTGAACTACCAGGACACCGCCGAGCCGATCGTCGCGACCGTCATCGGCTGCGCCGGCCTCATCGCTGCCGTTCCGTTCACGACGTTGCTCGCAGCGTTGCTGATCTCGCGCGTCCCCGCCACGTCCCTGCCACAGGTCCACCACGCCCACTGAAATGGCAATCTTCAATCGCCACTGCTGACCACTACTCGGGGTCGCTCGGCCGCAGCTCGGCGCCGTCGGGAACTCGTCCAGGATCCGCACGGCCCGGCGCAGGCGGTCGCGGCGCTCCGGGCGCTGGAGCTGACCGCGCAGGTCCACGTTGTTCCACCGGCGAAGCTGCCGTGCGCCGCCATCTTGAGCGCCTTGAGCTCGGCTGAGGAGAGGCGATGCACCGGCTCGGGCTCAGGCATCGTCGCGAGCGTACCCCGAATGGGCTCCTGCAATACGTGGATCCAACGCCCGCCCGCCCGGTGACAGGCAGCGACCCCGCTCCAGCGCCATCCGCACGCCGAACGAAGCCGGAGACATCTACCTCGAGGACGCCGTACCGTTCGCGCAGGCGTTGCGCTGCATCAAGGGGTGTGGCACTTCGCCAGAAGGAATCGGTCGCGTCGCTATGATCGCGGCCGCGACGAAGGAGATGGCATGACCGACGGGATCGAGCCAGCGAGCCTGGCCTGGCGCAAGAGCAGCTACTCCACAGGTGGCGGGGAATGCGTCGAAACGGCCGTCCTGCCCGACCGCCGGATCGCCTTTCGTCACAGCAAGCACCCCGACGGCGCGGTCCTGCTCTACGCGCCGGCCGAGTGGCGCGCCTTCATCGCGGGCGTCAAGGCCGGCGAGTTCGACCTCGCCTAGGACGAACGCCGGGCGCCGCGACGCAGCCCGGGATCGCCAGCCGTGACGCGCAATGCGTCACTTGGTGTTTGTCGCCACTTGAGCAGGATCGGAGGCGAGCCTCGGAGATACGCCGGGACGCGCTGGCCGCAATCGCCGCCGAGCTGGACGAGTGGTTTCACTGCCGGGACTGGGGAGTGATCAGCGCGGTCGGACGGACTGAACCGGCATACACATCACTCATGTGGTCCAATCGCATGCACGTGTGACCTCGCCGGCGGCTGCGCGGCGACCGGGGTCACTGCTGCACATATGTCGTGCGGCAGTGACCACACTGACGGCGTCAGGACAAGCGGGGTCACTTGTGCATGCCGATCGGCTCACCGCGCGCGATCCGCCGCGGCACTGCGCGGCCCGCCGGCACGACGTCATCGCGCTGGCGAGAAGGCCGGGCGGCTTCCGGGTAGCGTCAGTATCGTTGCCCAAACGTGGCAAACGTGAAATCCTGACTCTGTGGCAAGGCCGGGCAGGACAGGCTTCGTTTCCTATGCGCGCAATGATGCGGCGCTCGTAGATCGCTTCGTCGAAGTCATGCGCCCGCGCTGCTCGACGCAGCGCGACGTCGAGCTTCGGCTGTGGTCGGATCGAACGATCGTCGCCGGGGAGCGGTGGTCACAGGAGATCGCGGCCACGCTGGCTGATGCCGACTTTGGGCTGCTGTGCGTGTCACCGAGCTTGCTCGCCAGCTCGTTCATCACGAGGGTCGAGCTGCCTGAGCTTCTGCGCGAGGAGCGGCTCGCGATCCCGTTTGCGCTCGAGCCGCTCAACGACGGGCTTGACCTCAAGGGCCTCGAGGCGCTGCAGGTCTTCCAACTGCGCCGGCACGGAGAGTCGCGTGGGCGTTCGTTCGACGAGTGCCGCGGGGTGAACGTCAAGCGCTTCTGCGACGAGCTCGTCGGCGAGATCGTGCAGCGGCTGCGCGCCGCCGGGCGGTTGGCGTGAGCGCTCCGATGACGCTGGGGGCGGCGGCCCGTTCGCTGCGCCGGCTCGCCGCCGGCACACGCGGCGCGACCACGCGCGCGCGGATCGAGCGCTTGGTCGAGCTCGCCGAGCGGGACCCCCACGGCCGTGAGCTCAACATCGGAGATGTCGTCGCGGAGCTGTTTCCACATGACGACAGAGGGGTGGAGCGTTTCCGCGAGTTGCGCAGCGCGCTGCGCGGACTGGCGAGCAAGCAGGGCGTCGAGCTGGCCTGCGAGGTCGACGGCCAGAAGCACGCTGCAGCGCATCAGCGGCGCTGCTGGTTTGAGGGCGCGGACGACGAGGTGGAGCGCATCGAGCAGCTGTCGCTCGATGCCAGTCAGTCGCCGCCGGGCACCGTCGAGGTGAAGGCTCGTGCGCGGCGGGCGATCCGCCGCGTGTGCATCGACGGGCCGTCGACCGCGCTTGCGCGGGACCTCACCGAGCGGCTCACCAGCGCGCTGAGCGTCGATCGCGAGCTCGACGTTGAACTGTCTGACACGCGCGCGCTGGCCGGCGAGCGCCCCAGCGAGGTGCGCGACCGCCGGCTGGCGGCTGCCGACCTCGTCGTGTGCTTACTCAGCCACGAGTATCTGCGCGAGCACGGCGATAGCGCGGCCGCGGCGGGGGCCGCCGTGATGCCGGTCGCGATCGAGCCGCTCGGGCGCGCCGATCTCGGCCGCTTCGGGTCTGCATTTGCGCACGACGGCAAGTCGTATGAGGACTGCGGCCGCAGGGGGCAGTTCGTCAACGCGCTGCATGCACAGATCGCCGCGCGCGTGACGCGACCCGCCAAGGAGGGACCAGCGTGGGAGTGCCTTCTTCCGGGCGATATCACGTCAGACGTCGTGGACGCCCGCGCGCAGCGCGCGACGCTCGACCACCCGCCGGCGACGGCGCGTGCCCCCGACGACACCGTCGACGTCCAGCGGCACCTGCAGACGTGGGCCGACGATCCCGCCGGACGTCCGTATCTCGTCGTCTTCGGCGAGTACGGGATGGGCAAGACGACGGCCTGCCAGGTCTTCACCCGCGCGCTGATCGAGCGCCGCCGCGGCGGCG
>Ga0136631_10000158_pt1 | contig 20197 bp, 22 predicted proteins | sample AntDrymUQ6012206_2_FD_104655 | JGI IMG/M metagenome (GOLD analysis project Ga0136631, IMG submission 104655) | Polar desert sand microbial communities from Dry Valleys, Antarctica - metaG UQ601 (22.06) | ecosystem: Environmental > Terrestrial > Soil > Desert | place: Antarctica: Dry Valley... | reverse complement strand
GCGCGCGCGCGCGCCAGCTCAGCCCCGACGACGTCCGCGGCACGACGTTCACGATCACGAACCCGGGACAGTTCGGCTCGATGATGGCGACGCCGGTCATCAGCCAGCCGCAGGTCGCGATCCTCGACGTCGAGGCGATCATCAAGCGCCCGGTCGTCGTCACCGACGCCTTCGGCGAGGACGCGATCGCAATCCGCCCGATGGTCATCCTCGGCCTGTCGTGGGACCACCGCGCGCTCGACGGCGCGATGGCGGCGCGCTTTCTGGCGAACATCAAGAAGCGCGTGGAGAGCTACGAGGCCTGAGGTACGCGGCCTGATTTTTGGGTGATTTCGGCTCACGCGGACAACAAGCATGAGACGATGGCCGCCCCGCATCCGGACCCACTCACATTGCCAGATCCGCAACCGATCACGCTGCTGCATGTCTCCGATATGCAGTTCGGGCGCAACCATCGCTTCGGAGCGCTCGCGGCAGGTGATCCGGATGCCGATGTTGACACGCTCTATGCGCGGCTCGCGGAGGATCTGAAGAGACTGGCACACGACCACGGGCTGCGGCCGCAGGTCATCGTCGTCTCGGGTGACCTCGCCGAATGGGGACGAGCCTCGGAGCTCAAGGACGCGTTCGAGTTCCTGGCTCGGCTTGCCGCGGACCTCGACGTCCCGCGCCGCAACGTCGTCGTTGTGCCGGGAAACCACGATGTCAACCGCTCGCTCTGCGAGTCGTACTTCAGCGAGTGCGAGGGCGAGGAGAAGGAGCCGGCGGCTCCCTACGCACGTAAGTGGGATCCGTACCGCAAGCAGTTCGACGAGTTCTTCGCGGGCGAGGGCGTCGAGTTCACCGTCGCGCACCCGTGGAACATGTGGGAGCTCGACGAGTTACGACTCGTGGTCGCGGGACTCAACTCGACGATCCGTGAGAGCCACCGGGACGAAGACCACTACGGGTGGGTCGGCGAACGCCAGCTGCGGTGGTTCGAGGAGCAGCTCGAGCCGCACGTCGAGCGTGGTTGGCTGCGGATCGGAGTCGTGCACCACAACGTCTGTCGCGGCGCGATGGACGACGACGAAAACCTGCGGGATGCAAGCGACCTCGAGACGCGGTTGGGGTCCTCGATCAACCTCATCCTGCACGGCCACACGCACGAGGGCAAGACGGCGTGGATACACGGTGGGCTCCCGGTGCTGTCGACCGGGAGCGCGGCGCTGAACGCCGGCGCGCGGCCCCCGGAGGTGCCCAACCAGTACCAGGTCATTCGCATCCATCCCGATCGCGTCGAGCGCTGGGCCCGCCGGTACCAGCCGCGCAAGAAGTCCTGGGCGGGCGACACCGACGCGTCCGCAGATGGCAACAGGTGGCATGTCGTTGACGACGTGTCGTTCGACGCGGTACATGCGACGTTCGGTTCGACGTCCGCAGCTAAGCATCGCCCGCAAGCCCGATCACGAGAGGAGCGGTCAAGCGCGGGCCGGGCACCCGACTTCACCACTCGTGTCGCCGAGATCTGTGAGCTGCGTCATGGCGGCGAGGGCCGGCGTGTGACCGTCCATCGGCTGCGTGCCGAATCGGGTCATGAATACCTCCATGTCTGCGTCGCCGACAACGAGCACGTGCGCAGCTTCCCGGTCGCCATCGCGGAATCCGGGATCACGAAGGAGCTGACGCAGACCTTGTGTGAGACCGTGTTCGAGCCGTATTACTGGTCACTCGATCGCAGCGTCGCCTGCGAGGTCGTGTACAACGGGGAGCGCGCTGCGGAGGAGCTCATCGATTGGGCCGGGGCGCAGAACGTGCTGCTGCGGTCGTTCGTCGAGCTGCAGGGGATCATCGACTTTCGCGGCTACGTCGATCGCCAGACCGCGCGACTGGCGTCCGACGTCGTCTATCCGCCAGAGCTCTACGTCAAGCAGCGGCTCGTTCACGAGGTCGGTGACGAACGTGCGGAGTCAGATGACGCGCTTGCCCAGATCTCCGCGTGGCTGCGCGAGCCGCGCGCCCGCTTCGTCCTCCTGCTAGGTGATTTCGGCACGGGCAAGACCTTCCTGCTGCACGAGCTCGCGCGCAGGATGCCGGAGCAGATCCCGCATCTCGTGCCGGTGCTCATCGAGCTGCGGTCGCTGGAGAAGGCGCACACGCTCGAGCAGCTCGTCGCACAGCATCTCGCAGCCGCCGGCGAGCGGTACATCGATCTCGCCGCCTTCCCGTACATGCTGCGCGAGGGCCGGATCGCGCTGCTGTTCGACGGCTTCGACGAGCTCGCGCAACGCGTGACATACCGGCGTGCCACCGAGCACTTCGAGACGCTCATGCAGGCAGCGGGCGGCAACGCGAAGGTCGTCGTGACGAGCCGCACGCAGCATTTCGAGTCCGATCGCCAAGTGAAGCTTGCGCTCGGCGAGCGCGCGGAGATGCTGCCGAGCCTATCGCTGTGCCGGCTCCAGCCGTTCGACGGCGACCAGATCATGGAGTTCCTCGAGCGCCGCCTTGGCGACGCCGGCGAGGCGCGTGAGCGCTTCGATCTCATCGAGGAGATCCGCGATCTGCTCGGCCTCTCCCACAACCCGCGCATGCTGGGGTTCATCGCCGCCCTCCCGGCGCAGCAGCTCCGAGATGCGCGCGAGCGAACCGGCGCGATCACGTCGGCGGAGCTCTACCGGCTGCTGATCGACGAGTGGCTCGAGTACGAGTCGGTGAAGATCGTGCCGCGCGGGACGGCGCCGTCATTGTCCAAGGACGAACGCCTCGCGGCGGTCACCGCGCTGGCGCTGCGCCTCTGGTCCAAGCTCGAGCGCACGATCCACGTCAGCGAGCTGAGCGCGGAGCTCTCGGCCGCGGCGACCGGTCTGAGCACCGGCCCGGACGGCGGCGGACCGCCCGATCGCGACAGCGTCGCGCACCTGGTCGGCTCGAGAACGCTGCTCGTGCGCGACGGCGAGGGGCGTTCGCATTCGTTCACCAGTCGGTCATGGAATGGCTCGTGGCCGACCGCGCGGCCCGCCAGCTCGACGGCGACCGCGTGCCCGAAGCGCTTGCCCAGCGCGAGATGACGAGCCTCATGGTCGACTTCCTCTGCGACCTGGCAGGTCATGATCGCGCGCGGGCGTGGGCGCGATCGCTCCTCGACGAGGAGGAGCAGTCACTCGCGCGCGCAAACGCGCTGCTCGTCCTGGGCCGGCTGGACGAGCAGGTCTCCGGCGCGGCCCTCGCCGGACAGCAGCTCGCCGGCCAAGATCTCACCGATCGCGACATGCGCGGCTCAGATCTCGCGGGCGCCGACCTCTCCGAGGCGCGGCTGGCGCGAGCCGACCTGCGCGACGCGAACCTGAGCGAAGCGAGCCTTGTACGGGCAGACCTCGCGGGCGCGCGGCTCGCGGGCGCCGCGCTGGATGGCGCCGACGCGCGCGGGGCGAGCCTGGTTGGAGCGGATCTCCGCGGAGCGAAATTTGGGAGCGCGACCCTCCGGCGCGCGAAGCTCACGCGTGCGCGGATCGACGACGGTGCGCTCTCCGGGTGTGACACGTTCGGCGCTGCGTTCCCGGAAGTTGTGGTCCCGGAGCCGATGCTGGCGTCCACCGGATCGTCGTGCGGCGACGTCGCGTTTCATCCCAGCGGGGATCTCGTCGCAAGCGGGCATGGATCCGGCAGCGTGGAGCTCTGGGATCCGGCCACCGGCGGCCAGCTTCGCACCCTCACCGGCCACGAGAACTGGATCCATGCGGTCGCGTTCTCCCCCGACGGCAGCATGCTCGCCAGCGCCAGCGAGGACCGCAGCGTACGACTCTGGGACCCAGCCACCGGCGAGCTGGTTCGCACGCTCACCGGAAGCGAGGGTTGGGGAGTTTGGGCGGTGGCGTTCTCCCCCGACGGCCACACCCTCGCCACCGCAGGAAGCGACCGCACCGTACGACTCTGGGACCCTGCCACCGGTCGCCAGGTTCGCCCGCTCACCGGCCACGAGTCGGGGTTTGGGCGGTGGCGTTCTCCCCCGACGGCCACACCCTCGCGACCGCCGGCAACGACCGCACCGCACGACTCTGGGACCCTGCCACCGGCCGCCAGCTGCACACCCTCACCGGCCACGAGGACCGAGTCAGCGCGGTCGCGTTCTCCCCCAACGGCCACACCCTCGCCACCGCCAGCGGCGACCTCAGCGTACGCCTATGGGACCCCACCACCGGCCGCCAGCTGCACACCCTCACCGGCCACAAGGGCGGGGTCCAGGCGGTCGCGTTCTCCCCGGACGGCCACACCCTCGCCACCGCCGGCAACGACCGCACCGCACGCCTGTGGGATCCCGCCACCGGCCGCGAGCTTCGCACGCTCACCGGCCACGAGGACCGAGTTCACGCGGTCGCGTTCTCCCCCAACGGCCACACCCTCGCCACCGCCGGCAACGACCGCACCGCACGCCTGTGGAACCCCGCCACCGGCCGCCAGCTGCACACCTTCACCAGCCACAAAGACTCGCTCCACACTGTCGTGTTCTCACCCGACGGCCACACCCTCGCCACCGCCAGCGACGACCACAGCGCACGACTCTGGGACCCCACCACCGGCCAGCAACTCCGCACGCTCACCGGCCACAAGGACGGGATCAACGCGATCGCGTTCTCACCCGACGGCCACACCCTCGCCACCGCCAGCGACGACCACAGCGCACGACTCTGGGACCCCACCACCGGCCACCAGCTACACACCCTCACCGGCCACAAGAGCTGGGTCCGGGCGGTCGCGTTCTCACCCGACGGCCACACCCTCGCCACCGCCAGCGACGACCGCACCGTCCGCCTCTGGAACCCCGCCACCGGAGCATGGCTGGCTGCGCTCGCCGGCGCTCCCGACGGCTGGATCGCCTACACGCCCGAGGGCCGCTACAAGCTCGCAGGCCGAATCGGCGCCGATACGTTCTGGTACGTGATCGGGCTGTGCCGCTTCGCGCCCGGTGAGCTTGATCCCTTCCTCCCGGAGGGGACGCTGACGCGCGTCGCGGAGGACGAGCCGCTCCGAAGATGATCGTCTCCACATACCGCTGCTAGACGTACCGGTACTGCACGAAGAAGTTCGGCGTCGCGGGGATCAGCAGCACGTCGGCGTCCTCGCCCGGCGGCCGCAGGGCGACGTCGACCTTCGAGCCGACGACGTAGCCGCCGAGGCGGTGACCACCCTGCTCCTGGCGGCGCGTCATCGGGGCCGGCGCCCACAGCTCGTCGGCGGGGTTGTCGGCCAGCACGCCGACCATGCTGCTCTGGCAGCGGATGCAGTCGTAGAGCGTGATCTCGCCGCAGAGGTCGATCGTCATCTCGTCGAGGCGCTGCTCGGTGCCGCACGAGCAGCGCAACAGGAAGTCCCGATCGGAGATGTGAGGCCTGACGCCGGTGCCGGCGAACGCGTCCGAGATGCGCATGGCGCGATCAACTGTACGTCGCGGCGCCGCGCGGCGGCGCCGCCCGCCAGGCCGGCCAGGGAGGAGAGGATGCCGGCCTGACGGGGATGCGAGCGCGGTGGCACGAGCCATGATGGCCGGGGACGATCCAGAAGTCCAAGACCCGTACTCGCTGATACTTATAAGCTGAGCGCATGGAACTGCGCCAGCTGCGCTACCTCGTCGCCGTCGCCGAGGAGCAGCACTTCACCCGCGCCGCTGCGCGCGAGCACGTCGCCCAGCCTGCGCTCTCCCAGCAGATCCAGCGCCTGGAGGCCGAGCTCGGCGTGACGCTCGTGCAGCGCACGACGCGGCGCGTCGCGATGACCGAGGCGGGCGATCTGCTCGTGGCGCGGGCTCGCCGCGCGCTCGCCGAGCTCGACGCCGCGCTCGCCGAGCTCCAGAGCCTCGCCGGCGTCCAAGCCGGCCGCCTGTCGGTCGGGGCGCTGCACACGATGGGGCCGGTGGACCTGTCGCTCCTGCTGGCGACCTTCCATCGCAGCTACCCGGGCGTCGAGCTCACCGTCCGCGAGCAGTCCAGCGAGGAGCTCGCGGAGATGCTGCGCGACGACGAGATCGACCTCGCGTTCCTCTCGGTCACCGAGCGCATCCAGAGCCACGGCCTGACCCTGCACCCGCTCGTGAGCGAGGAGCTCGTCGCGGTGCTGCCCGGCGACCATCCGCTTGCCGGGCGCCGGCGCGTGCGCCTCGGCGAGCTGGCGCAGGACTCCTTCATCAGCTTCCGCGAGGGAGCCCGTCTGCGCGAGCTGCTCGTCACAGCCGCCGCCGCCGCGGGCTTCGAGCCGCGGATCGCGCTCGAGTCCAACGAGAGCCGTCGCATCCGCAGCCTCGTCTCGCGCGGGCTCGGCGTCGCGATCCTCCCGCGCTCGGACGCCGACGGCCCAGGCGCCGCGGTCGCCGTCAGCGCGCTCGTGGGGCCCGCGCTGCGGCGCGACGTGACGCTTGCCTCGCGGGCACAGCGCCGCCCGTCGCCGGCCGCGCAGGCATTCCTCGCGCTCACGCTGGAGGCCTTCGAGCACACCCGGGCGGGCGCACCCGCCATCATGGAGCGATGACATCCAGTCATCGCCCGACCGCCGTCAGCGTGGAGCCGGAAGGCAGGCGCTCGCGATGAGCACCGACGAGCTCTGGGTCTGCCAGCTGGACACGATCGAGTACCGTGCGGCGCTCGCGCTGCAGGAGCGTGTGCGCGACGCGCGCCAGGCCTCGAGGATCGCCGACACGCTGCTGCTGCTCGAGCACCCGCCCGTCTACACCCGCGGCCGGCGATCGGATCCCAGCGAGCTGCCGATGGGGGAGGCCTGGTACCTCAGCCAGGGGATCGACGTCGTTGACACCGACCGCGGCGGCCGCCTGACGTACCACGGCCCAGGCCAGCTCGTCGGCTATCCGATCATGGCCATCGACGACGTCATCGCCTACCTGCGCACGATGGAGCGCGCGATCATCGCCGCGCTCGCCGACGCCGGCGTCGCCGCGCGGGCGCGCCCCGCCGACGGCCCCGAGTTCACCGGCGTCTGGATCGGTGAGCGCAAGATCGCCTCGATCGGCGTGCACGTCCGGCGCGGCGTCACCACGCATGGCTTCGCGATCAACGTCGACAACGATCTGCAGCCGTTCGGCTGGGTCGTGCCCTGCGGCCTGGCCGGCGTTCAGATGACGTCGGTGCTCGAGGAGACGGGCGCACGCGGCGACACACCGGCGCTGCCCGCCGTGCGCCGCTCCGTCGCCGCGCGCTTCGCGGAGGCCTTCGAGTGCCGGCCGCGCGAGCTCGACGCGGCCCGCCTGGAGGAGCTCGCGCCCGCGCAACCCGCGCCCGCATGAGCCGCGTGCTCGCTGCGGTGCGCGTGCGCGCCGCCACCGCCCGCCATCGCGGCAGCGCGGTCCACTGCCCCCTCTGCGCCCGCGGCTTCGCGCGCTTCAAGGACGACTGGAACCGGCCCGGCGCGCTGTGCTGGCGCTGCGGGTCGCACGAGCGCCACCGCGCCCAGTGGCTGCTGCTCGAGCGCCGGCCCGAGCTGCTGCGCAGGGCGCGCTCGCTGCTGCACTTCTCGCCCGAGTGGTGCCTGCGCCAGCGCCTGCAGGCGCTGCCGGGGGTGCGCTATGTCAGCGCCGATCGCGATCCCGCGGGCGTCGACCTCCGGCTCGACGTCACCGCCCTCGACCTCCGCGACGATGCCTTCGACGCGGTCATCTGCTCGCACGTGCTCGAGCACGTCCCCGACGACGCGGCCGCGATGGCCGAGTTGCACCGCGTCACCGCGCCGGGCGGCTTCTGCCTCGTCATGGTCCCGCTCGCGATCGACCGCGAGCGCACCTACGAGGACCCCTCGATCACAGCCCCCGCCGACCGCGAGCGGGAGTTTCTCCAGCGCGACCACGTGCGCCTCTACGCCCCGGACATCGCCGGCCGCCTGCGCGCCCCCGGCTTCGAGGTCGAGACCGTCGACCTGCTCGCCGAGCTCGGTCCTTCGGCCGCCGCGCGCCATGGCCTGCTGGCGTCCGATCTCATCTTCCTCTGCCGCCGTCCTGAGTGAGACGCCGGGGTTAGGCCGCCGAGCGCGCGAGCACCGGAAGATCGAGTCGATTGTCATGCCGCCCCACGCGGCTTTTCATTCGGCTCGACCCGGGAGCGCGCGCGTGCGCGCCCGCCGGCGATGGTCGAGCTCTCCAGAGGCCACCGCCCATCGTCTACGCTCGTAGGAGCCATGGCGACCGACGAACGCAGGTTCTCCACGCGCTCGCGCGCGAATCCCGGCGGGATGGACGTCCTCACCGTCCTGGGCCCCGACGTGCGCCCGCTGCGCGAGCGCAAGCCGCCATGGTTCAAGGTCCCGGCTCCCGGCGGGGCGCGCTATCGCGAGCTGACGAAGCTCATCTCCGACGAGAACCTCCACACGGTCTGCCAGGAGGCCGCCTGCCCGAACGTCGGTGAGTGCTGGGAGCGCGGCACGGCGACGTTCATGATCCTCGGCGACACCTGCACGCGGCGCTGCGGCTTCTGCAACGTCCGCACCGGCAAGCCCACCTGGAACGACCCGCTCGAGCCCGCGCGCGTCGCGCGCTCGATCGCGAAGATGAGCCTGCGCCACGCGGTCATCACCTCCGTCGACCGCGACGACCTCCCCGACTACGGCGCGTCCGCGTTCGTCGGCGTCATCCGCCAGGTCCGCCGCCAGGCACCGCGCTGCAAGGTCGAGGTGCTGACGCCCGACTTCCGCGGCCAGGAGATGCCGCTCGCGAAGGTCATCGCCGAGCGCCCCGACGTCTTCAACCACAACGTCGAGGTCGTGCCGCGGCTGTATCCCGTCGCCCGCCGCGGGTCGCGCTTCGAGCGCTCCTGCCGCGTGCTGCGCAACGCCAAGGAGATGGGCGGCGACGAGGTGACGACGAAGTCCGGCCTCATGGTCGGCCTCGGCGAGACGCACGAGGAGATGGTCGAGGCCTTCGGGGTCCTCCGCGAGCACGGCGTCCAGGTGCTCACCGTCGGTCAGTACCTGCGCCCGACCGAGCGCCATCTGCCGGTCGTGCGCTACTGGCATCCGGACGAGTTCAAGGCGCTCGAGGATGCCGCGTACGCGCTCGGCTTCGACCACATCGCAGCCGGTCCGCTCGTGCGCTCCAGCTATCACGCCGACCAGCACGTCCCGCAGGACCAGCCGGGCAGCGGACCGCTCGCGGCGGCGCGCTGACCGCCTGAGAAGGTCGCGCAGTACCGCGCCGCGGCGACGGGTAGGGTCGGCGCGAGGACGTGTTCCCGCTCAAGGACAACATCCCGACCGAACGGACGCCGATCCTCACGATCGCGTTCATCGCGATCAACGTGTTCGTCTACTTCGTTTTGCAGAAGGGCGGCATCCTCAGCGGGCCCGACCAGGCCATCGTCGTCGACTGGGGCGCGATTCCGTACGAGATCACGAACCCCGGCAAGGAGTGCGCCGTGGTCGCGGGGCAGATCGCCTGCGAGGGGATGCCCGGCGTTGTCGGAACGGCCCCCGGTCAGCCGCCCACGTTGGTGACCGTCTTCACCTCGATGTTCATGCACGGCAGCATCCTGCACCTCGCCGGCAACATGCTGTTTCTCTGGATCTTCGGCAACAACGTCGAGGACGCGATGGGCCACGTGCGCTTCGCCCTCTTCTACCTGCTCGGCGGCGTGGCGGCGATCGCGCTGCAGGTCATCGCCGAGCCCAACGCGGCCGTCCCCACGATCGGGGCCTCGGGCGCGGTGGCGGCGGTGCTCGGCGGCTACATCCTGCTCTATCCCCGGGCCCGGGTCATCACGCTCATCTTCATCGTCTTCTTCTTCACGATCCTCGAGCTGCCCGCGATGCTCATCCTCGGCTTCTGGTTCCTCCAGCAGGTCGTCTTCGGCTTCTACGAGGTCGCCAACCCCGCCGGAGGCGGAGGAGGCGTCGCGTACTTCGCCCACATCGGCGGCTTCGTCTTCGGGCTTGCGGTGATCAAGCTCTTCGCCCAGCGCCACAAGGACTACTCGCCGCCGCCGCGCTTTCCCGTGTATTGATGCCGGCCCGCGCCGTCATCCTCGGTGCGGCGCTCCTGTTCATCGGGATCCTGGCATCGCTCACCGTCATCGTCGTCGTGGGCTCGGGCGTCAGCGTCCTGGTCCTCGTCTCGCTGGTCGTGCTCGCGATGTTCGCCTTCGGGATCGTCGGCGCGCTGCTGCGTCCGCCGCCCGAGGACTGATGCGCTACGTTCCCAGCGTGACCGTTTCGCCGGATCGCACGCCCGTGGTCGTCACCGATCTCGACGAGGCGATCGAGGTCGTGCGGGGCGGGGGGCTGCGCCTGACCTCTGCGCGGCGACTCGTGCTCGAGGCGCTGCTGGCGGCGCGTGAGCCGATCTCGGCGGAGGAGATCGCCGACGGTCTCGGCGGCAGGATGACGCAGTCCGACCTCGCCTCGGTCTACCGCAACCTCGAGACGCTCGGCGAGCTCGGGCTCGTCCGCCACTTCCACGCCGGCCACGGCCCCGGGCGCTACGTGCTCGTCGGCTTCGGCGACCGCGAGTACCTCGCCTGCGAGGCGTGCGGGGCGCTGCAGTCCGTCGACCCCGCCGCGCTGGACGGCGTGCGCGAAGCGGTCCGCGAGCTGTCGGGCTTCGAGGCGCGCTTTTCGCACTTCTCGATCGTCGGCCTCTGCCCGCGCTGCGCCGAGGAGCGCAAGGGCTAGGACACCCCGCCGCAGCGGGCCCGAATCTTAAGCGCGGCTCCCTGGTGCTCGGCGGCACCGCGGCCTACCCTGTTCCGAGGGGGCGCCGGAGCCTCACTGGCACCGTCGCGCGATCGCCTACGCTTCATCAATGCCGGTCCGGTACTACTTCCGTTGCGAGATCTGCGGGTGCCTGCCCGACGATGCGACGCGCAGCAGCATCGGAGCCTCGACGAGAGAGGACCTGTTCGGGGAGCTCATCGACGCGATGCCGGGGAAGTGGCTGGTCTGGCACGCCGGCGGCCTGCTGGGGCCACGCCGCTACGCCTGCCCTGACCACCGCAGGGATCTGCTGAAATCGATCCGCTTCCACTACGCCTACACAGGCGAGCAATGGGTCTGGAAGCGGCCGCCCTACCCCCAGCGCTGGCCGCCCGACGGGATCACCGACTCGCCCGACGGCACGTTCACGATCCCTGACTGGTTCGAGCCCGGACCCGACCCGGGCGAGCCCGCCGAGGGACCCGGCGCTTCTCAGTCCTGAGGCTTTTCGAGACGGCGCCGCGTCTCGGCGACGGTGTCCCGCGGCAGCTTCGGCAGCTTGAACGTCGTGATGCCGGCCACGAGCGCCAGCTCGACCTGGGCTGCGTAGTACGCCTGCCGCGCGCGCTGCCAGTCGCTGCCCGACCCGTTGATCTGCAGCCAGCGGCCGTTGTAGACCAGCATCAGGCTCGCCTCCGCCTCGACGATGTGCGCGACCCAGATCTCCAGCGACATCGGGTCCGCGCCACGCTCGAGCAGCGCCTGCAGCTCGTCGAGGTCGTCGAGCGTCGTCGTGTCCTCGTCGGATTCGACGATCACCTCGCAGAGCAGCGGATCGAGTGGCCCAGCGGCAACGGCGGCGCGCGCGGCCTTCACCATGACGTCGAGATCCGTCCAGCCGTTCCAGCGCTCGCTGAGCGCGAAACTCTCCATGGTGGACGAGAGCATACGGCGCGGCCTATGCCCTGCCCAGGGGCCAGCCTCCAAGCCGCCGGCCGACGATCAGCCGCCAAGCTGCGCTGCCGCGACCGCCACCTGGCCGTAGGCGATCTGGCCGTCGTTGGGCGGGAGCAGCCGCGGCGTCAGGACGCGAAGACCGGCGTCCTGGAGCGCGGACGCCGTGAGGCGCAGCAGCAGCCGGTTTTGGAAGACCCCGCCCGACAGGACCACCGTGTCCAGGCTCGCCCGCTCGGCGGCGGTCGTGCATGCCTCGGCGGTCGCCAGCGCGATCGCCGCGTGGAAGCGCGCCGAGATCGTCGCAACCGGTACCCCCGCTCGGAGGTCGGCGAGGATCGCGATGATCATCGGCCTCGGGTTCAGGACGATCGGCGGCCCCTTCTCCTGCGGGAACGTGTAGGGGTCGGCGCCGGCGGGGTCGGCGAGCGCCTCGAACTCGATCGCGGCCTGGCCCTCGTAGCTGACCTCCAGCCGCACGCCGCAGAGCGCGGCGACGGCGTCGAAGAGCCGGCCGGCGCTCGACGTCGTCGGCGAGCCCATGCCGGTCATCGACATCCGCGCGACCATGTTCCAGCGCGGCTGCGCGATCGACTCGAACGCCGGCGGCAGCGGCGCCCGCATCTGCGTCAGCCAGCTGCACGCCATCCGCCACGGCTCGGCGATCGCCCGCTCGCCGCCGGGCATCTTGGCGGTGACGAAGCGGCCGGCGCGCTCGTAGCCGTCGAGCCCGCCGACGAGGATCTCACCGCCCCAGATCGTTCCGTCGGTCCCGTAGCCCGTGCCGTCGTAGATCGCGCCGACGGCGGGCCCGCGCTCGCCGTGCTCGGCGAGCGTCGCGGCGAGATGCGCGTGGTGGTGCTGGACGCCGTGCAGCTGCAAGCCGCCCTCCTCGCGCTCCTGGGCGTAGCGCGTCGAGAGGTAGTCGGGGTGCAGGTCGTGCGCGACGACCTCCGGGGTCACCTCGAAGATCCGCTCGAAGTGCGCGACGCCGTCGCGCAGCGACTGGAGCGTCTCGTAGTTCTTGATGTCGCCGATGTGGTGGCTCGGCCAGGCGCGCGTCCCGGACGCCAGGCAGAACGCGTTCTTCTGCTCGGCGCCGGCGCCGAGCAGCGGGCGCGGGCTGGAGATCGGCAGCTCGAGGCTGGCGGGAACGTAGCCGCGCGAGCGGCGCAGCATCAGCGGGCCGCCGCGGACCGCCCGCGCGACCGAGTCGTCGGTCCGCGTCGCGATCGGGCGATCGTGGACGAGGAAGCGGTCGGCGATCGTGTCCAGGCGGGCGAGCGCGTCCTCGTCGACGAACGCGATCGGCTCGTCGGAGACGTTGCCGCTCGTCAGGACGAGCGCCACGCCGGCGTCGGTCGCCAGCAGCTGGTGCAGCGGCGTGTAGGGCAGCATGAGCCCCAGCTCGGGCACCCCGGGCGCGACCGACGGCGAGACGGGCGCGTCCGGCCTGCGCGCGGCGAGCACGATCGGGCGCTCGCGCGAGAGCAGCAGCGCCTCCTCCGCGGGGCCGATCTCGACGAGCTCGCGCGCGGCGCCGAGGTCTGCGACGAGCAGGGCGAACGGGCGGTCCTCGCGGCGCTTGCGCGAGCGCAGCGTCGCGACCGCCTCCTCCTGGTCGGCGCGACAGGCGAGGTGATAGCCGCCGAGGCCCTTGATCGCGAGGATCCGGCCCGCGAGCAGATCGTCGGCGGTCGTTCGCAGCGCGTCCTCGCACTCGACCGGCTGCCCGTCGCGCTCGAGCAGCCGGACCTGCGGTCCGCAGACCGGGCAGGCGTTGGGCTGCGCGTGGAAGCGGCGATCGCGCGGATCGTCGTACTCGGCGCGGCAGTCCGCGCACATCTCGAAGCCGGCCATCGTCGTCAGCGGCCGGTCGTAGGGGATGCCGCGGACGATCGTGAACCGCGGGCCGCAGTTCGTGCAGTTCAAGAACGGGTAGCGGTAGCGCCGGTCGGCGGGGTCGGCCAGCTCCGCGAGACACTCGTCGCAGGTCGCCGAGTCGGGCGTCACGGGGGCCGTGGCCGCCCCGCCACGCTCACTGGCGACGATCTCGAAGCCTGGCTCGCCGGTCGCCGGCACGTCCTCGATGCTCACGCCGCGGACGTCGGCCAGCGGTGGGGCGTCGTCGCTCAGCCGCTCCACGAACGCCGCGACGGCCTCCGGCGCCCCCTCGGCCTCGACGAGCACGCCGCGCTCGTCGTTGAGCACCCAGCCCGCGATGCCGAGCTCGTCGGCCAGCCGGTAGACGAACGGCCGGTACCCGACCCCCTGCACGGTGCCGTCGACGCGAGCGCGGACGCGTCGCATGGTGCCCTGCACCTGTTCGCTCATCGCGAGCGCACGCTCCGCGAGGCCCCACGAACGGCGGCCGAGCAATGACGCGCTGTCATCGCGAGCACCTACCTTCCGGCTCGACGCTGACGACGGTCGAGCAATGACGCGCTGTCACGGCGCCGCTTCGGGGCCGGCGAGCTCGACGAGCTCGCGCAGCACGTGGTAGACGCTTGCCTGCGCCTCTTGGATGCGCGGGATGTTCTGCGAGCGGGTGACGACGATGTGGTCGGCGAGGCTGTTCGCCGCGACGTTGCCGCCGTCGTAGCCCACGAACGCCATCGTCACCATGCGGCGCTTGCGCGCCTCCTTCAGCGCCTCGAGGACGCTGAGCGAGTTGCCGCTCGTCGACATCGCGAGCAGCACGTCGCCCTCGCGCCCGTAGGCGATGACCTGGCGCTGGAAGATCGCATCGGTCCCGATGTCGTTCGCGACGGCGGTGATGATGCCGGTGTCCTCCGTGAGATCCAGCGCGCGGCGGGCGGGGCCGCCGAACATCGGCGTGCGGAAGTCGGCGACGACGTCCATCGCGTCGGTGGCCGAGCCGCCGTTGCCGAGCGCGATGAGCCGGCCGCCGGCGTCGAGGCGCTCACGCAGCACGCGCGCCGCCGTCAGCAGCGTGTCGCAGCCCTCCGTGAGCGACTGCGCGCGCAGCGCCGTGACCTCGTCGGCCTTCAGCAGCATCGAGCGGCGCACGTCGTCGAGGATGGCGTCGAGGTCGTGCTCCTGCTGGCCGAGGAAGGGATAGAGGAAGCTCGACGCGCCGCTGTCGTGGACCGGCCGCGCGGCGCGGCCCTCGAGCAGTCCGCGGTGATCGAGGAAGATGTGCACGAGCTCCCACAGCAGGTGGTAGAGCGTCTCGACGATCTCCTGGCGGATGAGCGGGTCCGCGACGGCCGAGAGGTCGAACTCCCACTCGGCGCCCGAGTTGGGCGTGAAGGCGATCGTCAGGCAGCCGCGCTCACGCGCCGCCGCCAGCGCCGCGAGCACGTCGGGCTCACCCCCGAAGGCCATCGCGATGTCGTCGGCCTCGGCCTCCAGCGCGACCTGCGCAGCGATCGCGCCACCCTCGCTCGCCAGCCCGAGCGCCGGCAGCGCGCGCTTGCCGACGATCACGGGGTGGACGAACTCGACCGCCACGTGGCGGGCGTCGGAGCGATCGGCGGGGGAGGCCCCGAACGCGACGAGCCGCCCCTCGCGCGCGAAGCGCTCCGCCATCTTGTGGCAGAGGCGCGCGAGGCGATCGGCCTCGGTCGAGAAGAAGAGCGCGTTGGCCTCGCTGCGGTCGCGCAGCAAGGCCTCGACCCGCTCGGCGCCGATGTCGGTGGTCCGTCTCATGCCTGACCGAGCCGACGCGGCGCCCGCCTCACGCGGCGGCGCCCGCCCGCGCCGGCAGCGCCTGCAGCCAGGCGCGGAACGCGTCGACGCCCTCGCCCGTCTTGGCGCTGACCTTCATGATCGTGGCGCTCGGGTTGACCTGGGCGATGTTCGCCTCGAGCCGGTCGATGTCGAAGTCGAGGTACTCCAGAAGGTCGACCTTGTTGATGATCACGAGCTCGCAGGCGCGGAACATGAGCGGGTACTTCAGCGGCTTGTCCTCGCCCTCGGTCACCGAGCAGACCATGATCCGCGAGTCCTCGCCGATGCGAAACTCGGCCGGGCAGACGAGGTTGCCGACGTTCTCGACGAGCAGCAGATCGATCTCGTCCAGCGGGACCGACGGCAGCGCCGAGCGGACCATGTTGGCGTCGAGGTGGCACTCGCCGCCGAAGCCGTTGTCGGTATTGAGCTGGACGACCGGCAGGTGCAGGACCGACAGCCGGTCGGCGTCGAAGCTGCCTGCGACGTCGCCCTCGAGGACGCCGACCCGCAGGCCTTGCTCGGCGAGCCCGTCGAGTGCGCGCTCGAGCAGCGTCGTCTTCCCGGCACCCGGGGCGCTCATGAGGTTCACGACCGTGACGTCGGCCCGGTCGAAGTCGCTTCGGTTGGCCGAGGCGATGGTGTTGTTGGCGTCGAATGCATCCTCGACGACCCTCACCTTTGTGCGGTGCATGCAGCGTCCTCCTCGTCCTCGACCTCGATCGACTCGACCATGAACTCCTCACCCGTCGCGACCTCGACAGCTCCGGGGCCGCATGTCCCGCAGATGAACGCTGGGATCTCGATCTCCCACTCGTTCTTGCAGGTGGTGCAGCGCAACACGGCCGGCACGTCGACGATCTCCAGCGTAGCGCCCTCGCACTCCGTGTCCTTGCCGACGATCGCGAGATAGAACTCAAGCGTGTCCTTGACGACCTGGCGCAAGCGCCCGATGCGCAGCGTCACGTGCGTGACCCTGCGACCGGCTGCGTGCTTGCGGACGGTCGCGACCACCGCGCTGGAGAGATCGAACTCGTGCACGGCGCCGCTACGTCTCGTCGAGCGTCGCGTAGGCCTCGTCGGTCGTGAGCTCCTTGGCGGTCTCGAGGACGAGGTCGACGGCGCGCTCGACGGCCTCTTCGACGACCGCGCTCAGTCCCACCCCCATCTCCTCGACCGTCTCCGGCTCGCAGGCGACGATGACGACCTTGCCCGGCCAGCCGCCGGTGATCTTGATGAAGCGCAGGACCGTCTGAGGGTCCATCCCGTGCGGGTTGAGCACCTCGCCGTCCTCCACGGACCCGCCGGCGACCTCGTCCTCGTCGACCTCCATGACGTAGAGCGTGCCGGGCGCGCCGCCCTGGCGACTGACGTCGATCATGAGCAGGGCGTCGTAGCCGTACATCACCTGGTAGGCGAGATCCAGCCCGCCGGTGCCGAAGTCGATGACGGCGACGCCGTCGGGCAGCTCACGCGCCTCCAGGCGCCGGGCCACCTCGCTGCCGAACCCGTCGTCGCGCTGCCACGCGTTGCCGATGCCCGCGATGAGGATGCGCTTCGGGCGACCCGAGACGTCGGGCTCCTGCGTGTTCAGCGGCGCGTCGGGCGCCGGCGGCCTCCAGCTGTCCTTCGGAGGCTCGACGGTCTCTCGGTCTCGCTCTTCGGGTGTCACGACAGCGCCTCGACCTCTTCGGAGAAGAAGAACAGAAAACGGCCGCTCTCGCCGAGGATCTCCTGCATCGGGTCGTCGTCGATCGTGACGCCGAGGTGCAAACGGTCGTCGACGCGCAGGAAGAGGCGGTGGATCGTCGCCGTGCGACCGTCGAGCATCTTGTCGTAGACGTCGGCGTCCTGCGGGGGGTGAAGGACGACCTTGTCCCCGCGCCGGTACGTGACGCCGTCAAAGGTCACCTCGCGCTCGCCAGGCGGATCCTCGAGCCGGACGCGGCCATGCAGATCCATGAGCTGCTGGGGCGTCGTCGCGTCGGCGCGCGCGAGCATCTCGCGCACCTTCGGGTCCTGCGCCGCGATCTCCTCGCGCTCCTGGTCTGAGAGCGCCTGGATGTGCAGGACGAGCGCCTCCTCGATCTCGGTGCCGTCGAAGAAGTCGTTGACGCTCTCCGGGGCGATCTCGGGATGGTCGGGCAGCATGATCGTCGGCGCGAGCAGGGCATCGTCCTCGGGGGACGCGAGCACCGGCCAGGTGTTGACCTGGCAGCAGCCGGCGACGCCGTCGTCGCCCCGCTCCAGCGGCGAGACAAACTTCTCGCCCTCGACCCGCGCGAGCAGGTGCGTGGAGAGCATGCTCTTCAGCAGCGCGTCCTTGCGGTCCGCCTCGGCCTCCTCGTCGGTGAGCGGCGTCGTGTTCTCGACCTGCAGCGTGACGCGGCCACGCCCGTCGGGCAGGCGGTCGACGATGAGCTCGGCCGTGCCCTCGAGGTCGTCGAAGTCAAAGCTCACCTTCGCCGGTGCCGCGCCGATCTGCACGCGCCGCTCGACGGCGCGGTGCTGCTCGCCCGACGGCTGCAGGAAGCGCACCTCGCCGGTGACGAGCGCGTCGGCGGCGCCGACGATGCCCTGCATCTGCATCCGGTCGAACGCGTGCGTCTGGTTGCGCGCGTAGTCGGCGGGATAGACGATGCCGAACGGCGTCGGCGTCGCGTTCTTCGTCGCGCCCGGCGTGTACGGGTACAGCGCGTAGCCCTCGAAGAGCAGCGAGTCCACGAGCCGCTCGAGGTGGGACTTGCTCGACGTGATGCTGACGTTGGACGGATTCTCCGGCGTGATCGGCTCGACGCCATGGCTCGATGTCATCCCAGCGCCCCCTCGACGTCGTCGGAGGGCACGCGCTCGAGCAGATCCAGAACGCACCCGTCGAAGCTCTGCAGCCCGCGGTCGCGCTTGTAGTGCTTCAGCTGGGTCAACGTGTCGTCGTGCAGCAGGACGAAGCCCGAGTTGCCGTGGTGGTGCTTGATCATCGCCTTCCAGATCGAGACCGGCATGCGGTACGACGCCGACGTGCTCCACGACAGGTGGACGACCTGGACCTGCCGCGCAGGCCCCTCGTACAGCACGCGCCCGGTGAAGTGGAACGTGAGCGGCACCTCGCCGTCAGGCAGCGCGGCGATGTAGCGGGCCGCGGTGACCTCAAGATCGGCGGTGCACGGAACCTCGAGCCCGAACGTCGTGGCGCCGCTGAAGGAGTGCACGAGCGTGCTCGCGTGGCACCACAGGAAGCTGCGCGTCGTCGACGGCCAGCGCTCGGGCTTGCCGAAGAGCTCGTAGAGGTCGGCCCGCGTCTCGGCGTCATAGTCACGCCGCGCGGGGTCGAAGTTGATCTGCGCCTGCAGCGTGATGGCGTAGATCGGGCGATCGGTCGGTTCGGACACGCCGAGCTCGAAGCGCAGCGTCGGCTGCGCCGCAAAGGGCTCGTGCGCCGCCCCGAGGATCTCGAACGTCACCTCGGGGCCCTTGTCGCGGTTCATTGCGGGCGCGGGATTCCTTCCGGCCGGCGGCTTCTCGGTCATACGACTCCCGCCTTGTGGCGTACGTAGGTGAAGAACTTCGGCACGGCATCCTCTATAGCACTGCCGCCGGAGATGCCCTGCCATGTCGACTTGATCAACCCGACGAGTCGGTAGCACTCGTCGATCGGGACGATCGCGTGCTGATGCTCCTCCGTCATGCGATTGACGACGAGCGCCTCGGCATCGGCCTCGAGATCGTTGAGGATCGGGTTGGCCTCGACGAGCTTCTCCCAGCTCTCGAGGTGCAGCTCGCACTCGGTCGCGCCGGCCGGGCTCGGGTACAGTGCGACGACCGTGTTCGTCCCCGTCGAGCGCAAAAAGAACGCGAGCCCGACGGGAAGCTGGAACGCCGCCCACAACTCGTCGGAGAACTGGAAGTCGTCGAGCCACAGCGTCCGCGTGCTGACCGGGCAGTAGTGCTCCAAGCCGGACTTCATCGCGAGACACGGCTCGCAGGCGCACAGAATGCGCCGCTCGTTGAGCTCGAGCAGATGACGATGCTCGCTTGATAGAGGCCTTCCACAGAGCTCGCACTTCTCGGTCTCCTCAACAGGCGCGGGCCGCGCGAGGCGGCCCAAGCCTGCAACGAGCGTGGAAGGCAGCCGACCGCTCCCGGTCACTTCCCCACGCCCGAAGGACATTCTGTGTACGGCGAGTCGGCCATCGGCAGGATCGGCGCGCCGACCTGCACCATGGGCAGCGACAGTCCTGGAGGCCCATCGGACTCCTGCTCCTCCAGGCCGACGACACCTTCGACCTCGAGACCGAGCAGATCCGGGGCGGCCTCGTCGATCGCCTCCTTCAACGCGTTCTCGAGCGTCGCCGCCGAAGATGGACAGCCGTTGCAGCTGCCCTGCAGGCGCAGCCGTGCCACGCCCTCCTCGATTCCGACGAGCTCGACGTTTCCACCGTGGGACGCCAGGAACGGCCGCATGCTGTCCAATGCCTGCGCGACCCGCTCTTCGAGCGAGATCGGGTACAGGCCGTGGATCAGCAGCAGGCTCGCGACGATCCCGTCATCGAGCAGTGCGTCGCGGATCGGAAGGGCGGACTCCCCGGCGTCCTCCAGAACGCCGAGGATCCGCTCCAGACCAGCTCCGTACAGCTCGAGAACCGTGCCGACCAACTCCTGCACGCGCATCTGCGCGACCGGGTCGGCAATTTCGTCGAGCGAGCCCAGGAGTTCCTGGACCCGCTCGACCAGCTCTTCCGGAGCTTGGTGCTCAGTAGCCATTCAGGCCCTCAGCACATCCCCGTCGGCGTGTGCTGAACCTTCTTGACGCGGCCCTTGCCGGTGTACATGTGCACACCGCACGGCAGGCACGGGTCGAAGGAGCGCACAGCGCGCATGATGTCGATCCCCT
>Ga0136631_10000157_pt1 | contig 20270 bp, 22 predicted proteins | sample AntDrymUQ6012206_2_FD_104655 | JGI IMG/M metagenome (GOLD analysis project Ga0136631, IMG submission 104655) | Polar desert sand microbial communities from Dry Valleys, Antarctica - metaG UQ601 (22.06) | ecosystem: Environmental > Terrestrial > Soil > Desert | place: Antarctica: Dry Valley... | reverse complement strand
GACGATGTGCCCGCCGAGGATCTCGCCGTAGGTCTTGTCGCCGATGATCTTGACCATGCCGCCGCGGTCGCCGTAGACGGTGGGGGCGCCCACCGCGCCCATCGGCACCTTGCCCACCACCACGTCGTGGCCGGCCTCCTTGGCCTGGGCCTCGGTGAGCCCGAAGGACGCCACCTGGGGCATGCAGAAGGTCACGCGCGGCACGTAGGGGTAGTCGATCGGGTGGGTGTCCATCCCGGCGGCGTCCTCGGCGGCGATCACGCCCTCGTCGGATGACTTGTGGGCCAGCGCGGGGCCCTTGACCATGTCGCCGATCGCGTACACGCCCTTGAGCGAGGTGCGCATCGCCCCGTCCACCTCGACCAGGCCGTTCTCGCCCACCTTCACGCCGGCCTCGTCGAGGTTCAGGCCCTCCACGTCGGCGCCGCGGCCGGCGGCGATGCAGAGGTAGTCCACCTCCCAGGAGTCCTCGCCCGACTGCAGCTTCACCGAGTCGCCGGTGTCCTCCACGCTCTCCAGCTTGGCGCCGGTCACGATCTTCACGTTCTGCTTGCCGATCTCCTTGGCGCACACCTTGGCGATCTCGGGGTCCTCCAGCGGCAGGATCTGGTCCAGCGCCTCGAGCAGCACCACCTCGGTGCCCAGGCGACCGAAAGCAGAGGCCACCTCGGTGCCCGACGCCCCCGCGCCCACCACCGCGAGCTTTGACGGCTGCTCGTTGAGCAGCCACATGGCGGCGGTGTCCAGGATGCGCCCGCCGAACTTCAGGCCGGCGACGGGCTTGGGCACCGAGCCGCAGGCCAGGATCACGTGGGTGGCTTCGATCTCGGTGCCGTCGAAGGAGCCGCCCACCTTCACGTTGCCGTCGTCGGTGACCGCGCCGAGGCCCTCGATCAGGTCGACCTTGTTCTTCTCCAGCAGCATCCCCACGCCGCCGGTGAGCGTCTTGACCACCTTGTCGCGATGCTTGGTGGCGCCCGAGAAGTCGAAGTCCACCTCCTTCGCGGTGATGCCGAAGCCCTTGGCGGTCTCGATCTCCTTCATCGCGTCGGCCACGCGCAGCATCGCCTTGGCGGGGATGCACGCCTCGTTCAGGCAGCGCCCGCCCACGTCGCCCTTTTCCACCACGGCAGTCTTCATGCCCAGCTGGGCGGCGCGGATGGCGGCCACGTAGCCGCCCGGCCCGGAGCCGATCACGATGCAGTCGTACTTGCTCTCAGCCATCGGCTGTCGAGACTATCGGGCGCGTTCGGGTGGGCGCAGGTGTGGAGGTGGCCGTACTTCTGGCAAGACCCCTAAGGGGTATATCGAGCTTCGACTGGACCCCGCCGAAGGAGGACCCTATGACTCACCTGAAGATCCTCGGAAACCTGCACCGCTTCCACTGGGGAGAGGAGGCGGGGGCTTCCTCGAGCCCGCGTACCAGCGCGCCGCTGAGCGCGGCGCCGGCGGTCCCGTCAGGGTCGAGCGCAGGGTTGTAGATCGTGACCTCCACCCCCGCCACGCGGCCGGTGGCCATGGCGGCAGCGAGGACGCTCGCGAGCTCGGGGGGCGACAGGCCGCCGGGCTGGCGGTAGTCGACGGCGGGCATGACCGCATCGTCGAGAACGTCGGCGTCCGCGTGGACCCAGAAGCGCTCGGGGGCGCCGGCGCGGGTCAGGTGCGCGAGGGCGCGTTCGGCCGCGGCGGGCGCCCCGGCGGCGCGGACTGCCGCGAGGTCGAGCGCGAGCACCGCTTCGGGAAGCGGTGGGCTCCCATCGCGGACCTGCTCCTCCGTGTCACGGAACCCGACGATCACGGCGTCCTCGGCGCGCACCAGGGGCGAGCGGCCCTCGAGGTCGGACACCACGGCCGGGCCGTGGCCGGTCACAAGGGCGAGGTCCATCGAGGCCGCCTCGCCCGAGGGCTCGGTCGCCGGGTCATAGAAGTCGGCGTGCCCATCCAGGAACAGCAGGCCTGCGCCACCGCGGCGGCGCAGCGCCAGCGCCCCGCCGAGCAGCACGCTGCAGTCGCCGCCAAGGACGAGCGGCACGTCGCCGGCGTCCAGCACCGCCCCGACCGCGTCCGCGAGGGCCACGGCGTACTCGGCGATCTCGGGCCCGTTGAGCACCCCGCTGGCCGGGTCGACCTCGCCGGTCGCGCGCGGAGGCGTGACGGTAGTGGCGGTGCGTGCCTGCAGCGCCTTCGCCAGGCCGTGGCCCAGCAGCGCGTCGCCGAGCCCCTCCACCCCGGGAGCCCGCAGCCCCAGCCCCGAGGGCGCCTGGACGATGGCGAAGCTCAATCGAGGTCGCGGCGGCGCAGCAGCGTGGCTCCCGCCGCGTAGAAGCCGCCGATCCACGCGAGCATCGCCACCGCGGCCAGGCCGGGCGAGAGCATTTCCACGCCGTCACCCAACCCGCCGTCTTCCTCGGGGATGCCGGCCACCGCATTGGGAAGCGTGAACGGCCCGAACCGCCCCACCTCGGGCTCGAGCGCGAGCAGCGTGGGCTCGATCACGAGGCCGATCACGAGCACCCCCACGATCGCCACCACCTGGTTGCGCACGAGCGCTCCGAGCCCCACCCCCAGGGCACCGAGCAGCATCGCCACGATCCCGTTGCGACCGATCTGAGCGGCAAGCTCGCCAAGCGCTGGCGTGGTCAGATCGCGCGCCGTGAGGATCGCGAAGCCGGCGATCGCCACCGCGATCGAGATCGCCAGCGACAGCGCCAGGCCGGCCACGGCGAAGGCCACGGTCTTGGCCGCGAGGAAGCGAAGGCGGTCGGGCGCGGCCAGCAGCGAGCTGGTGATCGTGCGGTGGCGCCACTCGCCGCTGATCCCCACGACGGCGAGGATCAGGATGAACAGGCCGGTGGTGTCGGAGGTGAACACGTCGCCGAGCACGGACTCCTCGGTGGGCTCGGTGAGCAGGCTCACCAGCACAGCCAGCAGCAGCGACGTCCCCACGGCCACGCCCGCGAGCGCCAGGAACGTGCGTGTGGTGCGCAGCTTGATCAGCTCGGCGTGCAGCAGGGCGGTCATGTGGCCGGCCCGTCGGTCAACTCGAAGAATGCATCCTCCAGCGAGCGCGACACGGCCACCAGCTCGGTGAGGGCGATGCCCTGCGCCGCCGCCACCTGTCCCACCTCGGCCGCCGGGGTGCCGCGCGCGATCAGCGCGCCCGAGGCCTGCAGGTCCACGGCCATGCCCGCCTCGCGTAGGGCGGCGGCCAGGCGCTCGTCGTCGGCCGAGCGCACACGGGTCACGGCGCCGTCGGCGCCGCCGAGCACGTCCTCCAGCGGGCCGCTGGCGCGCAGCTTGCCGTGGGAGATGATCACCACGTCGTCCACGCTCTGGGCCACTTCGGAGAGCAGGTGGCTGGACACCAGCACGGCCCGTCCGAGCCCGGCTTGGTAGCGCAGCAGGTCGCGCATCCAGCGGATTCCCGGAGGGTCCAGGCCGTTGGCGGGCTCGTCGAGGATCAGCACTTCGGGGTCACCCAGCAGCGCCGCGGCGATCGCCAGCCGCTGGCGCATGCCCATCGAGTAGCCCTTCACGCGCCGGTCGGCGGCGTCGGCGATGCCCACCTGCTCCAGTACATCGTCCACGCGCGTGCGGGGATGGCCGCCTGCGGCCGCCAGCACGCGCAGGTGGTTGCGGCCGCTGCGGCCGGGGTGAAAGCTGGCGTCCTCGAGCACCGCGCCCACCTGGGAGCTGGGATGGGGGAGGTCCTCGTAGGCCAGCCCGCCGAAGCTGGCCTCACCGGCATCCTTGCGGACCAGGCCGAGCAGCATCCGCAGGGTGGTGCTCTTGCCGGCTCCGTTGGGGCCGAGGAAGCCGATCACGCGGCCGGGCTCGACCCTGAAGGAGAGATCGGAGACGGCCTGGACGGCGCCGAAGCGCTTGCTCAGGCCCTTGATGTCGATCGGGGGGACGGCGGTGTCCATGCGGGGCCGGTTGTAGCAGCGCTTGCGATAGAACCGTCCGCCGTGGCGCCCACCGTGCAGACCGACCCCGCCTCGGCGGAGCGCGCCGGGGCCCTGCTGGCGCGCGCCTTTCACCACGACGCGATGTTCTGCGCGGTGCAGCCCGACCCCGACAGGCGCCGCCGAGTGCTGCCGTGGTTCTTCACCGCGGCGGCGCGCCTGGGCCTTTGCCAGGGCGAGTTGCACATGCTCGACAACGATGCGGGGGCGGCCATCTGGCTGCCGCCGGGCAACGGCAGGATGGGCGCCCGTGCGTTCGTGCGCTCGGGGCTGGCGCAGGTTCCGTTTCGCTTCGGGCCAAGCGCGTTCCGGCGTTTCGCTCGCATCACCGGCAACTGCGACGGCGTGCGCGATGAGGTGGTGCGTCAGCCGTACTGGCACCTGTTCATCCTCGGCGTGGAGCCCGAGCACCAGCGCCGCGGGCTGGGGGGCGAGCTGATCGCTCCGGTGCTCTCCCGCGCCGACGACACGGGACTGCGCTGCTATCTGGAGACCTCCGAGGAGCACAACGTGCCCTTCTACGAGCGCCATGGGTTCGTGGTGGCCGGCGGGCGGCGCGACCCGGACGGCTTGCCGCCCTTCTGGCCGATGCTGCGTCAGCCGGAGCGCTAGTTGGCGGGCACCGGCGCCCCAGGCGCCCCCCACGTGCCGCCTGAGCTCGAACAGCAGATCGAGGATGCGCTGGAAGTGCTCGAGAAACGCGCTGACGGCCACCTCCCGCTGCCGGCCCGCCGGGCTGTCCGGGCGCACTTCGGTGACACGGACGAGAGGGGTGCGGGGAGGCGGCGGCTATTCGACCTCTACCGGCGGTGCGTGGAACGGGTACTGGCGGTGTGGACCTCGGAGCGGGCCGGCGACGACCGCCCCGCCCGGATGATCCAGCTGGCGGAGGGCGTCATGTTCGGCCAACTGGACGAGCAGGACTTCAAGCCGGAATACGACGAGTTCGCGGTGGATCTGGATGACCGCAATCAGGAGCTGGGGCCGCGCGTGTTTGCCTCTGGGCGGGCGGCGGCCGATCTGGTCTGGTCGGCCGCCACGGCGGATTACGGAGACGAGATCCCGGCCGGGGCCGATGACGAGGACCTCGACCCCGACATGATGTCCCCGGACTACTTCGCGTCACTGGCAGAGGCGTCGTTCTTCGGCGAGCCAGACGAAGATCCCGAGGCGAGGCGGCGGTTCTGGCGCTGGTACCTGGACGAGGCGGTGCCGGCCGCCTACAGGTCGGTCGACGGCTGAGCGCAGGCGCCGCCGCCAGGGACGCTCAGCCGCCCGGGCGCTGGGGCATCTGGATCCGCGCCATCGACTTCACGAGGAACCAGAAGAGCGTGCCTGCCCCGCCGATCACCGCTACCGCGATCACAACGGCGAGCACGCTCTCGGCGCGGATGAGTAACAGCGAGAAGATGAGGATCGTGAGGCCGAGCAGGGCCTGCATCCCGAGCACCGCCCAGTAGCGCACGCGGAAGCAGCCGTAGGCGGCCGCGAGCATGATGAACGAGAACAGGCCCACGCCCACGGCGCTGGGTTGCTCGCCGCGAATCTCCATGCCGGCGAGGAAGGCGATCAGGTTGGCCAGGCCGATGAAGGCTGCCACCAAGCCGGCCGCGGTCACCGCGCGCGGGCGTTCGCCCGCCGCCAGCGGCACGAGCGCCGCGCGCGCGGCCTCGTCCTTGGCCCGCCCGCGGGCGTAGCCGCGGGCCATCCGGTCGGCGTCGCTGTCAGCCTCGTCGGGCGCAGCGCCCGGAGGCCGGGCGCCTGGCTCGCGGGCCGACCGCTGGCGCTGCTTGCGCCGCTTGCGGCTACTGCGCTGCGCCAACGGTCTTCCTCTCCAGGGCGGCCTTGATCTGCGCGGCGGTGGCGCGGGGGTCCGCCGCGTCGCGGATCGCTCGCACCACCACCGCCCTCTCGGCGCCGGCGCCGGCCACCTCGGACACGTTCTCGCCGTCGATCCCCCCGATGGCGAACCACGGCACCGGCGGCTCGCGCCGGGTCGCGTGGCGCACGTATTCCAGCCCGGCGGCGGGGCGGCCGGGCTTGGTGGGCGTCTCCCACACCGGCCCCACGCTCAGCTGGTCGGCGCCGGAGTCGATGCCCGCCTCGAGCTGCTCCGGCGAGTGGGTGGACAGGCCCACCAGCAGCTCGCCGCCGGCCTCGCGACGAGCATCGGCCACCGGCATGTCGTCCTGGCCCACGTGCACTCCGTCGGCGTCCGCCCGCAGGGCGAGATCGGGCCGGTCGTTGAGCCACAGCAGCGCGCCGTGTTCGCGCGTCACCGAGCGCCAGGCCCTGGCCACCTCCACCAGCTCGTCGTCGGATAGGGAGGGGTCGCGCAGCTGGAGCATGTCGGCGCCGCCCTCCAGCGCTGCACGCAGCACGGCCACCGGTGTGGAGGCGTCGGAGACGAAGTACAGGCGCGCGCGGGCGAGGCGCTCGCGCCGCTCGGGGGCGGTGGGCATGCGGGCAATCCTGCCAGAGCCCGGTAGTGCTCCGGCTGGTTCGCGCGCCCGGGTAGAGTGGACCGAGAGAGAACGGGAGCCGGGGTATACCCGGCTGAGAGGGCGGTAAGAGGCCGCCGACCGTGGAACCTGATCCGGGTAATGCCGGCGGAGGCAAGCGCAGATGGAAGGGAAGGACAAGGGCTTCGACCTCGCGGTGGTTGGCGCGGGCGTGATCGGCCTGGCGTGCGCATGGCGCGCCGCTCAGGCCGGGCTGGAGGTGGTGGTGCTCGAGCGCGACGACCCTGGCGCCGGCGCCTCCGGTGTGGCCGCCGGGATGCTGGCGCCGGTCACCGAGGCCGAGTTCGGCGAGGAGGAGCTGCTGGCGCTCAACCTGGAGTCGCGCGGGCTGTGGCGCGGCTTTGCCGCCGAACTGGAGGAGCTCACCGGCCTGCCCACCGGCTACGAGGAGACCGGCGCCCTCGTGGTGGCCGCGGACCGCGACGACTCCGACGAGCTGCGGCGCCTGCACCAGCTCCAGCAGCGGCTGGAGCTGCAGGCCGAGTGGCTCGGTCCCCGCGCCGCCCGCCGGCTGGAGCCCGGCCTGTCGCCACGCATCGCGGGGGCGATCTCGGTACCGGGGGAGGCGGTCGTGGATCCGGGCGCGGTGGTGAGGGCCCTGCGCTCGGCACTCGAGCGTGCCGGGGGGCGCTTGCGCGTGCAGTCCGAGGTGACCGCCGTGGCCGCCGACGGCGGTCGCGCGATCGGCGTTCGGCTGGCGGGCGGCGAGACCGTGCGGTCTGACCGCGTCCTTATGGCTGCCGGCTCTTGGAGCGCACAGGGCGAGCTGGGCTTCGAGACGGCGGCACCGGAGGTGCGCCCCGTGAAGGGCCAGCTGCTCGAGCTGCGCGTGCGCGGTGGCCAGGCGCTGCCGGCGCAGCGCCTGATCCGCACGCCGCGCTGCTACGTGGTGTGCCGCCGCGGGGGCGAGGTGGTGATCGGCGCCACGATGGAGGAGCAGGGCTTCGACACCTCGGTCACCGCGGGCGGGGTGTACCGGCTGCTGGAGGCGGCATATGAGGTGCTGCCCGACACCGCCGAGCTCGAGCTGGTGCGCGCACACGCCGGCCTGCGCCCGTTCACCCTCGACGGCCGGCCGGTGATCGAGCCGGGCGCGCTGCCGGGCCTGGTGTGGGCCACCGGCCACGGGCGCAACGGCGTGCTGCTGGCACCTGTGACCGCGCGGCGCGTGCTCGGCCTCGTGCGCGAGCGCGCGCGAGTGGGGAGCGCGTGATGCCCGCCGTCTCCCTCAACGGCGAGCAGCGCACGCTTCCCGACGGCGCCACGGTGTTCGACGCCGTGCACGCCACCGGCGCCGAGGGCGAGGCACGCGGCGTGGCGGTGGCGGTCGACGGCGAGGTGCTGCCGCGCGCGGAGTGGCCGAGCACCCCTCTGGGCGAGGGCTGCCACGTGGAGGTCCTGCACGCCGTGCAGGGTGGCTGCTGATGGACGACCTGACGATCGGCGACCGCACGTTCGGCTCGCGCCTGATCATCGGCACCGGCGGCTTTCGCAACCTCGAGACCGTGCGCGCCGCGGTGAAGGCATCGGGCGCCGAGATGGCCACCGTGGCGATGCGCCGGGTGGATCCCTCGGCGCGGGGCTCGCTGCTGGATGTGCTCGGCGAGGTGGGCTGCTTCGTGCTGCCCAACACGGCCGGCTGCTTCACGGCCCGCGACGCCGTAACCACCGCCAGGCTCGCCCGCGAGGCACTGGAGACCCACTGGGTGAAGCTCGAGGTGATCGGCGACGACCGCACATTGCTGCCCGACGCCTCCGAGCTGCTGGAGGCCGCCGAGACGCTGGTGGGGGACGGGTTCACGGTGCTTCCCTACACCAACGATGACCCCGTGCTGGCGCAGCGGCTGGAGGAGGCGGGCTGTGCGGCGGTAATGCCGCTGGGCTCGCCGATCGGCAGTGGCATGGGGATCCTCAACACCTACAACCTGCGCCTCATCGTGGAGCAGGCGCGCGTGCCGGAGATCCTCGATGCCGGCATCGGCACGGCCTCCGACGCCGCGCTGGCGATGGAGAGCGGCGCGGACGGCGTGCTACTGGCCAGCGCCATCTCGCGCGCCGAGGATCCCGCGGCGATGGCGAGCGCGATGCGCAAGGCGGTGGAGGCCGGCTACGAGGCGCGCCGCGCCGGGCGAATCCCGAGGCGCACCTACGCCGAGGCTTCGAGCCCTGAGCAGGGCGTGGCGGAGCTGCAGTCGCCGTGACCGACGATCTCCCCGAGCGGTCGGAGCTGGACGTGCTCGGCGAGCGCTGGACCACGGCCTTCACCCAGGGCCGCGGCTTCGACACCTGTTGCACCGGCGACGTCAACTACGAGGACCCGATGGCGCGCCTGCCCGTCGAGGGCATCGCGGCACTGGGGGCCCACGTGGCCAAGCTTCACGCCGCGTTCCCCGACACCCTCATGGTGCCAACCGCCCCGGTGCTCGAGCGCGCCGGCCACGCCTGCGTGCCGTGGAAGCTCACGGGCACCCACAAGGGCGACATCGCAATGCTGCCGGCCACCGACAAGCACGTGACCCTGCACGGCCTGCACTACATGGAGCTATCCGATGGCCGCGTGCGTCGTGCCCGCGGCTTCCTCGACCTCTATGACGCCGCCACGCAACTCGGGCTGCTGCCCGAGCGCGGTGGCCTCGGCGAGACGGCGCTGCTCATGCTGCGCGGGTTCGGCCTGCGGGCCTGAGCCAGAGCCACCGCATCGATCTTGCCCATCGGGGGTTCACACGGCGCAGTGGCCCCCACAACCGACGGGAGAACGATGCAAGCACTACGACAACTCGGAGTTTGCCGCGCGAGCGCGGCGATGGTCGCCACCGCCGCGCTGCTGGCCGTGGCGGAGGGAGGCGCGGTGGCCCAGGAGGCAACGCCGTCCTGCCCGCCCACCACCCTGAACGGCAGCGCCGGCGGCGACAACCTGATTGGGACCACCGGCGCAGACAGCATCGACGCGCAGGCCGGCGACGATCAGGTGAGCGCCGCGGCGGGCGCCGACTGCGTGCGCGCGGGCGACGGATTCGACGAGGTCGGCGGCAGCTTGGGCGACGACACGCTGTTCGGCCAAGGCGGCCCCGACGACCTGAGCGGCGGGACGGACAACGACACTCTCTTCGGGGGCGACGGGTTCGACTTCCTCTCGGGCGGGCTCGGCGACGACCGGCTCTTCGGAGAGGGCGGACCGGACGACATGTCCGGCGGCCGTGGCCTCGACCGCATGTCGGGCGGCGACGGGATCGACTTCCTCGAGGGCGGCCTGGGTGACGACCGCTTGAACGGCGGCGACCAGAGCGATGAGCTCACCGGAGGCAAGGGCAGCGACCGGATCACGGGCGGTGACGGCAACGACGACCTCGACGGCGGGGACGGCAGCGACCGCCTCAACGGAGGCAACGGCAACGACCGGCTCTCGGGCGGCTCAGGCAGCGACCGGCTTCTCGGCGGGCGTGGCAACGACCGGCTCGCGATCGGCACGTTCCCGGGTAATCGGGCGTTTGCCGGCCCCGGCAACGATGTGATCGACGCCGCCAACGGCGCACGCTCGATCATCGACTGCGGACCGGGACGCGACCGTGTCCGCGCCGATGCGAACGATCGCCTGCGGCGCTGCGAGCGGATATCGCGGCTACGGCCCTCTCGCCGCTAGCTGGCACGGCCCGGTAGGCGGCGGGCGCCTCGAACGGCGTCCGCCGCCCGCTTGGCTCTATTCGACGGTGATCGTGCCCGTCTGGGCCGGGTGGATCGTGCAGGCGTAGTCGACCTTGCCCGCGGCTGCGAACTTCTGCTTGAAGGTGCCGCCGCCGTCGATGTTGCCGGAGTCGAACTCCGCGCCGGGACCGCCCTCCTTGGTCACCGTGTGCGCGAATCCGTCGCTGTTGGACCATGTGATCGTGCCGCCCTTGAGCACCTTCACCTCGGCGGGCACGTACTGGGTGTCCTTCATGTCCACCGCCACGGCCTTGCGGGCGGGGCCCGCCGACTCGCCCGCGGGCGGCGGGGTGCCGGCGCCCGAGCTCTCCTCGTCGTCGCCGCCACAACCGACGCCGAAGGCGCCGAGGGCGAGGCAGGCGATCGACACGGGAAGTGCTCTTCTGAAGTCCATCTCGATCGATCCTAGCTTCAATGGAGCGTATGGCCAGCGATGATCCGCCCGGACTGGGTCGCCGCCTGCGCGCCGCGGGCCGCCCCTCGATCGGGTTCGCGATAGCGGCGATCGGGGTGATCATCGCCGTGGTTGCGCTCGCCGCCGGGGTCGGCGCAGAGGACGACTCGCCGCCGGGGCGCTCCGCGGGCCCGGCCGAGGAATGCCGGACGCTGGAGCGGACCTTCCCTGTGCGCCGCACGGCGCGCGTGACGGTGGACTACACCGCGCGGCGCCCGATCTCCGCCACGGCGCAGGGGACCGCCACAGAGGAGCTGGCCGACGGGTCGGGAGAGATCACCGTGACCGCCACGGCATCGCGCCGGGCCACGATCACGGCCCAGGCGACCGTGCCCGAGACGGCGTCGGCCACCGTGCGTGCACGTGGCCGCGGGCGGGCGTGCGCGTTTGGCCGGACGCCCGCCGAGGCGGCCGACCGCGCACGCGCCGGCGCCCTGGATCGCGCGCGCCGGATGGCCGAGCGTCGCGTGGCAGCGAGGGCGGCCACGCGAGCGAAGCGGCTGGCCACGGCGCGTGCGCGCGCCGCCGCGCGCCGCCGCGCGCGGGCACGCGTGGACGGGGCGGAGGCGGAGCGCGTCCGCGAGCTGGAGGCCGCCGCCCAGCGCGCGGCGGATCGCAGCGCCGGCGATGAGGCCCGGCGCCGCGCGGCCCAGGGCTAGGAGAGGAGCATCTCCAGCAGGGCCTTCTGGGCGTGCAGGCGGTTCTCGGCCTGATCCCACACGGCTGATCGCTCCCCGTAGAGGAGGTCCTCGGTGATCTCCTCGCCGGGATGTGCCGGCAGGCAGTGCAGAACAACCGCGTCGTCGCGCGCGTGAGCGAGAAGCTCCGCGTTCAGCTGGTAGGGGGCGAGTAGCTCGCGCCGCTCGGCGGCCGTGGATTCGTCGTCGCCCATGCTCACCCACACGTCGGCGTACAGCGCCGCTGCTCCGTCTGCGACCGCGACCGGGTCCTGTGTGACCGTGACCCGCCCGCCGCGCTCGGCGTGGGCGCCGGCCACCTGGCCCACCACGTGATGGGGCGAGAGCTGGGCCGGCGTGGCCACGGCCACCTCCATGCCTGCCTTGGCGCCGAGCACCATCAGAGAGTGGGTCACGTTGTTGCCGTCGCCCACGTAGGCGAGCTTGAGCCCCTCGAGGTCGCCGAAGCGCTCGCGCAGGGTGAGCAGGTCGGCAAGGGCCTGGCACGGGTGGTGGTCGCCCGTGAGCATGTTCACAACCGGCACGGAGGAGTACTGCGCCAGCTCCTCCAGCACGGCGTGGGGACCGGCGCGAACGCAGATCGCGTGCACGAAGCGCGACAGCACGAGCGCCGTGTCGCGCGGAGACTCGCCGCGTGAAAGCTGCAGCTCGTTGCCGCGCAGCACCACGGCGTGGCCACCGAGCTCGTGTACGCCCACCTCGAAGGACACCCTGGTGCGGGTGGATGGGTGCTCGAAGATCAGCGCCACGCTTCGATCCTCCAGCGCGCGCGACGCGAGGCGGTCGGCCTTCAGCTCCAACGCGCGGTCAAGCAGGGCGTCCAGCTCCGCGCCCGTAAGCTCCTCCCCGGTAAGAAAGTGACGGGTCAAGAAGGCAGCATATTGCGCGAAGCAGCTGGCTCGGCCGGCTGCGCACGATCCCATGTCAGCGCGGTCGCCTGGAACCTCTACCACGGTCGCGACAAGCCGCCCGGCCGCGAGCTCTACACCTGGCGCTCGCGCCTGCTGCGAGTGACCGAGCGCTCGGCCACCCACGTGCAGGTGAACCGCCCGTTGCTGAACGAGTTCGCCGCCTTCATCGACTCACTCGACTGGCAGGTGGCCCTGCTGCAGGAGGCGCCACCCCGCTGGCTGGAGGCGCTGGCGCTCCGATCGCAGGCCTCGGCCGCCCTGGGTCTCACCTCGCGCAACTGGCTCCCGGCCGCGCGGCGCGCATTGGCCAGGCGCAACCCCGATCTGATCGCGTCGAACGACGGAGGGTCGAACATGGTGCTGGTGCGCTCCCCCGGCGCCATCGAGGCGGTGGAGCGCGTGACTCTCGCGCGCAAGCCCGAGCGCCGCGCGATGCTCATGACCCGTGTGCGACTGCCCGGTGGCGAGCCGCTGGCCGTGGCGTCGATGCACCTGTCGGTGCCGGAGACGGGCCAGAGCGCGGGCGAGCTCGTGAAGGCGGCCGAGCGTGCCGTGCGGTTCGCGGGCGACCTGCCGCTGCTGCTCGGCGGGGACCTCAACCTGCGCGAGGCCGAGGTGCCGGGGGCCTTCGAGGAGGTGCGGCAGCGGTTCGGCCTGGCGGGCCCGACGGCCCCGCGTGCCATCGATCACCTGCTCGTGCGCGGCCTCGACGTGGTGTCCGCGCCCGTGGCTCTCGCCGCGGCGAAGCGAGAGCTGCGCGAGCCCGGCGGCCTCGCGCTGCGGCTGTCCGACCACGCGCCTGTCACGGCCTCGTTCCGCATGAGATAGTCCCCACAGCGGCAACGACTTCGGAGGAGAGAGATGGCCCAGGGACGCAGTAGCGGCAGTAGGAGGAGCAGCGGCGCAAAGTCGCGCACCAAGGCCTCGACACCGGGACCGCCGGCGGCGGCTTCGCGATCCACGGCGGCCAAGCGATCGGCCGCCGCCAAGAAGGGCGCGGCCACCCGCAAGAGCGACGCGCGCAAGCGATCGACGGCCGCCAAGAAGGGCGCCGCCAAGCGTACGACCGCGCAGCGCTCGGCGTCCGCGCGCAAGGCCGCCGCCAACCGCCAGGGCGGGGGGGATCTCTCTTCCAAAAACGTGGCGGAGCTGCGCGAGGCGATCAGCCAGCGGGTGATCGTTCCACTGGACTTGGTGATGCTCACCCGCGAGCGCATCGAGGACGCCGTTAACGACGCCGTGAGCCGCGGACGCGTGACGGCCGACGACGCCCAGGACCTCGTGAGCGGCCTGCTCGACCGGGGTCGCAAGCAGACCAACGACGTCTTGAGCGACCTCGAGCAGCTGATGGGCCGGGGAAGAGGCGAGATCGAGGGCCGCACCGGGGCCGCCCGCAAGCGCGGCACTGACGCCGCCCGCAAGGCTGCCCGCCAGGTGGAGACCGCGACCTCCCGCGCGCGCAAGGAGGCCGTCAAGAACGCGGACCCCGTGATCGCTCAGGCCGACCGTGCCCGCCGCGCGGCGGGCCTGGGGCCGAGCTTCCCGGTCAGCGGGTATGACGACCTCACCGTGGCCCAGGTGCAGGATCGCCTCGGTGGGCTGACCGCGGCGGAGCTGCGCAAGGTGCGCGACTACGAGCGCCGCCATGCCAACCGCAAAACCGTGCTGTCGGCGATCGAGGACAAGCTCAGCTAGCCCGCTCCCCGGCAGGCCGTGGCGGAGAGCCTGCGAGCATGGGGGACATGTCCGTCGAGGCCACACCGCCCGCTGCCACCCGCGTTCGCCCCCGCAAGGGCGAGGAGGTGGAGGTCACGATCGACTCGCTCGCGCACGGCGGCGCTGGAGTGGGTCGCGCCGACGCGGGCTTCGTGGTGTTCGTAAGGGGTGCGGTGCCGGGCGACCGTGTCCGCGCCCGGATCGAGAAGGCCAAGCGCTCATTCGCCGAGGCGCGGCTCGAGGCGGTGGTGGAGCCCAGCCCCGAGCGTCTCGAGCCCAACACTCCGCATCCGGGCGCGCCGTGGCAGGTGCTTCCCTACGAGCGCCAGCTGGCCGAGAAGGAGCGCCAGGTGGGCGACGCTCTCACGCGCCTGGGCGCCTTCACCGATCCGCCCGTCAAGCCGATCATGCCGGCGGTGGAGCCGCTGCGCTATCGCAACAAGCTCGAGTACTCCTTCGGCGAGTCCGAGAGCGGGAAGTTGGCGCTGGGCTTTCACCGAGCCGGGCGATGGGATGTGATCGAGGACATCGAGAGCGATGTCCTCGCCTCGGAGCGCGTGGACGAACTGCGCCTGGCCGCGCGCGCATGGTGTCGCGAGGAGGGGCTGTCGGCGTATGACCGCCACGACCACAGCGGCTTCCTTCGCAACCTCGTGGTCCGCGAAGGCCGGCGCACCGGCCAACTCCAGGCCCGCCTGGTCACCAGCCCTGGCGCCTTCCGCCACGACGAGTTCGCCGCCGCCATGCCCGCCGACAGCGTGCTGTGGACCCAGGCCGAGGGTGTGGCCGAGACCACATACGGGGGTAAGACCAAGACGCTCAAGGGCGAGGCGGCGATCGAGGAGCAGCTGGACCTCGGGGGCGCGCGCCTGCGCTTCAAGATCTCGCCCGACGCCTTCTTTCAGACCAACACCGAGATGGCCGAGCAGCTCTACGGCGTGGCCGTGCAGGCGGCCGGCCTCACGGGCCGCGAACGCGTGATCGATCTCTACTGCGGGATCGGCACAATTGCGCTCGCGATGGCGCTCGACGCGCGCGAGGTGGTGGGGGTCGAGGTGGTGGAGCGCGCGGTGGCTGACGCGATTGAGAACGCCAAGCTCAACGGCGTGGACAACGCGCGCTTCTTCGCCGGGGACATCCGCACAGCGATGCGCCCCCTGCTCGAGCAGGAGGGCGCGGGCGCCGACGTCCTCGTGATCGACCCTCCGCGCGCGGGCCTGTCGCAGAAGGTCGTGCGCCGGGTACTGGAGGCCGAGGCGCAACGGATCGTCTACGTGTCGTGCAACCCCACCACGCTCGCCCCGAACGCTCGCCAGCTGGTGGACGCGGGCTATGAGCTGCGTAGCGTGCAGCCCGTGGACATGTTTCCCCAGACGCCCCACATCGAGTGCGTGGCGCTGCTTACGCGCTAGCCCTCCTCGGCGCCGCTGCGGTCACGGCCGCGCCCGTGCCGGCAGCAGCCGCCGAGCCGGGGCGCCCGCCGGTGGTCGTGCTGGTGCTCGACGAGTTCCCCACCGACTCGCTCACCGGCCCCGGCGGCAGCATCGACGCGCGGCGCTTCCCGGGCTTCGCTGCGCTGGCCCGCGATGCCACCTGGTTTCCCAACGCCTGGAGCATCTACGACAGCACGCCTGGGGCGCTGCCCGCGATTCTCACCGGCAACTTGCCCACCGGCCCGCAACGCACCAACTGGCGCCGCCACCTGCAGAGCCTTTTCAGCGTGCTCGCCCGAGCCGGGTACCAGATGAGGGCCTTCGAGGAGGCCTCGCGGGTGTGCCCGCCGCGGCTGTGTCCGCGTACGGGAACCTATGGCCAGACCCGTGAGAACGTGCTCTTCCGCCGTCCGAGGCGGCTGCGCCGGACGATCGACTCGATCCGCCCGCGGCGCCGGCCCACCCTCTACTTCCACCACTCGCTCCTGCCCCACGTGCCGTGGAGCTTCGGCCCCTCTGGCCGCGGCAGGCAGGGCTTTGAGCCGGGCACGCTGCCTGACTTCTCCGCCCCGCCTGGCTTTGACGACCATTTCCTCACCGACCACAACCAGCAGCGCCACCTGCTCCAGGTGGGATTCGTGGACCACGAGGTGCGGCGCCTGCTGGCGCGCCTTCGCACCACGGGGCTCTACCGCCGCGCGCTCGTGGTTGTCACCGCCGACCACGGGATCTCTTTCGCGCGCGGGGCGAGCGACCGGCGGACCGCCACGACGGCCAACCTGCACGAGGTGGCGCCGGTGCCGCTATTCGTGAAGCTGCCTGGCAGCGAGCGCGGCGCGGTGAGCCGCAGCTACGCCTCCACCGTGGACGTGCTGCCCACGATCGCCGCGGCCCTGGGCATCCGGCTGCGCCGTCCGGTGGATGGCCGCTCGGCGTTCGGGCCCGCGGTGGCCGCGCGCACGGGCGTGAGCATGGTCAGGCGCGACTTCAGCGGGCGGGTGCGGCTCGCGGCTCCCGAGATCGAGCGCCGCCGTGCGGTGGAGCGCGCGCGGCGGGCACGCGTGTTCGGTACTGGCCCGTGGCATCGCCTGTTCGCGATCGGGCCGCGTCCCGCGCTGATCGGCCGCTCGGTGAGCTCGCTTCCGCGCATGGCGCCCGGCGCCGACCGCGCGGGCTTCGCGGCGCCGCGTGGGTTGACTGCGGTCAACACTCTCGCGCCGACGCTGCCGACTTGGGCAGCCGGCACGATCCTCTCGCCGGGTGCCGGCGGCAGCCGCGACCTGGCTGTGGCGGTGAACGGGACCGTGCGGGCGGTCGGACGCAGCTTCCACCTCAGCGGCGACCGGCGCGAGTACTTCTCCCTGGTTTACCCGGAGTCGGCGCTCAGGCGCGGCACCAACGAGGTGGCGCTGTACGAGGTGCGGGGTGAGTCACCCGTGCTGACTCCACTGGGCTCGGCGCGCTAGGACGGCGAGGGAAAAACTCCGTCGATGCAGATCAGGTAGCTCACCGGCGAGCCGCCGGTGCTGTTCGGCGCGGCCTCCCGGAGGTCCGGCAAGGCGAAATTGTTCTCGCCGTCGCCCCCGTATGTCGTGCCGATCAGCACGAACAGGCCATCGTTGCCCGCGGTGGGGAGCAGGGCGCCATCGGCGAGTGAGTGTTCGGTCCATGGAACCTCTTTCCGTGAAGGCGCCCCGCGGCGACGATAGCGCCGGGAGGCGATGGCCTGCAAACGCTGTCTAGTACGGGGGGAAGTCGGCGTACCAGTCGCCGAGCGTGCGGAATGCGCTCCAGAACTCGCGCTTGGCACGCTCGTCATCGAGTGAGGCGTCGATGTCCGGCACGAAGAGGGCATCACAACTCGGCGTGAGCTTCTGCACCTCGCCGATCTCCGGCTCCACCGCCGCCGCCATCGGCACCGGAAGCGCATTCAGCTCTTCACGCGCTTCCTCGCCCATCACCACCACGATTCGGGGTGCCACCACCGCGAACTCGTCGAGCACCCGCGCGCGGCACTCCGGCGCCGAATCGTCCGTGTCGTGCACCGGGCACTTCACGAAAACCGTCCCGTACACGGCGAGGGGATCTATCCCCAGCCGCTTGAAGCTCTTCATCAAGGCGCTGCCCGAGCGGCCGTAGAAGGCCACGCCCTCCTCGATCTCCGACGGCCTGGGCGCGAACTTGACCATCATCACATCGGCCTGCGGGTGGCCCGAGCCCAGCACGGGCATGAGGTTGCCGCGGGGGCAGTGCTCGCAGCCCTGGATCTCCCGCGTGAGCTGGTTCAGCTCGCGGATGGCGCGCTCGAGGTACTTCTCGCGGATCTCGTCGTCGGTAGCCGGCACTCCGACCGGGGGTTTTGACGAGGCCGCCGCCATCCCTCTCCCCTGCATCACTCCTTGCCGTTGCCACGGGCGGCGCCGGCGCCCGGCTTGGCCGTCCGGCGCCGCGCGCCAGGCGGGGTGGCCTTGGTCTGAATGAACTTCAGCGCCTGCACGTAGAGCAGGCTCGTCCGCTTGCGCACGATGTCCGCATCGCGGAGGGATTCGAGGAACTCCTCGGGACCGTCAAAGTCGCGCATGCGGATCTTCACCGAGCCCAGGCCGGCGGCCACGTGGCTGTCAGATCCCGCCCCGGCCACGATCCGGTACTTCGCGGCGAACCGAGCCGCCTCTTCGTTGAACGCCGAGAAAGCCACCCGCGGGTTGAAGACCTCGATCGCATCCACGTCCTCCACCACGTTGAGCAGATGCTCGTAGTCGGGCACCGAGTGCATCCGGTCGAATGGGTGGGGGACATAGACCAGCCCGCCCTGCTCGCGGATGGCGGCGATCGTGTCCTGCAGGGACATGCCCTTGGGGATCTTCTCCTCGATGAACAGGCCGATCACCTCGCCCTGGTCCGCCGTCTTGACCTCCTCCGCCACGATCACCTTCACCGCGGCGCCGTTGCGCTCGGACTGCTCGCGCGCCTCGTGTGCGCCGGACACCTCGTTGTGATCGGTGATGGCGATCGCGCCCAGCCCGGCTGCCTCGGCGGCTTTCAGGAGTGTGGTCACGGGTGTGGCGCAGTCGCTGGAATGGTCGGTGTGCATGTGGATGTCCACGTCGATGAACTCGCGACGCGCGATTCTTCGATGCAAGGCGGGATCGCCATTCGGGGAGTGACGGCGGGCGCCGAGGGTGCGGTACAGGTCCTCCAGCTCGTCGGCCGCCCGCCCCCAGCTCAGCCGCTCGTGAACGGCCGCGATCTTCGCGCCGTAGGCCTGCACCAGCGCAGGCTCGGCCACCAGCCGGTTCAGCTGGGCGCCGAGGGTGAGCACGTCGCGCGGCTCGAAGAGCAGCCCGAGCTCGCCCTCCTCGAGCACCTCCTCGTAACGGGGCAGCCGCGAGGCCACCGGCACGGCGCCGCCCGCCAGCGCTCTCAGGAGCATCTGCGGGGCGGGGGCGGTCCCGATGGACGCGGCCACCACGATGGAGGCGCGGGCGAGGTGCTGGGCCTCCGAACCCTGGGCAGGGCCCGCGAAGCGCACACGGTCGCGCAGCCGGCGCGGCAGCTGCGCCGGCGGCCATGCCGAGGGATCGCGCAGCCACACAGTGGCGGTCCAGTCGAGCTCGACGGGGAGCTTGCGCAGGGCGCGCAGGAAGAGTCGCAGCGCGCCGCGCTCCTCCTCGGCGCAGAACAGGATCTCCGGCGGCCCCGAGCCACGGCTGGCCGACGGCTGGACGTCGGCCCCCGGCTGGATCACCCGGTAGCTGCCGGCGAAGAAGCGCTCGACGATGTCGCGCGTGGCGGCGAACGCCGCGGTGCGCCCGTCCAGCCGTCCGAACAGCCGCTCGACGATGGGCCGCGCCACCTGGGTCGAGAGGAAGCGCTCCTCCGGGGAGTGGAAGGTGCCCACGTTCAGCGCGCGGGAGTGGCGCAGCGCGGCGCCGGCAGCACTTGGGGCGAACGGCTCGTGAACGTGCACGAAGTCCAGCTCCGCGCTTCCCATCAGGTCCTCGATGGTGCGCGACACGTCCAGTGGCAGCGCCACCGAGCCGTTGCGCCGGAACGGCAGGCTCTGACCCACCCCCACGAGGCTCGCGCACCCCGGGGCATCGAAGAGCGCGCCCGGGTCGTCGGCCATGCGCTTGACCCGCGCCCGGCCTTCGCGGACCAACTCGCGAGACTCCGACGGCGCCACCACCGCCACCCGATGCCCGCGCCGGCACAACTCGTCCGACACCCGCTCGACGTAGGTGTTCACCTCATGGTGCTGCTCCCAGGGATACGGCGTGACCTGGGCGATCGAGAAACGCTCGGGCACGAGGCGGAGGATACGACTAGGCCCCAAACGAACGCGGGCGGCCAGTGGCCGCCCGCAAGCTCGCTCGTCTGAGGCCGCTAGGCCTCCTCGACCACCTTCACTCGCGCCTTGCCGCCCGGCAGCTTGGGCGCGCCGCCGTACTGGGCGATGAACCTCTCGGTGTCGTTCTGTGCCACGTCGTCCGGAACCTGCACGGGCGGGGACTTCATCAGGTAGGAGCTCGGTGCCTCCAGCGCTCCGCTGAGGCCGTTGTTCAGCGCCAGCTTGCAGCACCGCACGGCGTCGGTCACGATGCCGGCCGAGTTGGGGGAGTCCCACACCTCGAGCTTCAGCTCGGCGTTGAGCGGCACGTCCCCGAAGGCCTGGCCCTCGAGGCGAATGTGCGCCCACTTGCGGTCGGTGAGCCACGGCACGTAGTCCGACGGGCCCACGTGAACGTCGTCGGCGGGCAGCTCGTGCTCCATGATCGAAGTCACGGCGTTGGTCTTGCTGATCTTCTTGGACTCCAGCCGCTCGCGCTCGAGCATGTTGAAGAAGTCCATGTTGCCGCCCACGTTGAG
>Ga0136631_10000156_pt1 | contig 20414 bp, 16 predicted proteins | sample AntDrymUQ6012206_2_FD_104655 | JGI IMG/M metagenome (GOLD analysis project Ga0136631, IMG submission 104655) | Polar desert sand microbial communities from Dry Valleys, Antarctica - metaG UQ601 (22.06) | ecosystem: Environmental > Terrestrial > Soil > Desert | place: Antarctica: Dry Valley... | reverse complement strand
GGCAGCGTCTCGCGTAGCAAGAGACCGGCTGGGTGCCCGCGAGCGAAGCGAGTGGGCTGACGGGCTCGCCGCGTGTAAGCGAGTAGCTGCCGAAGAGGACACCCACCGCCGACCCAACAGAGATCCAGGTCGAGCGCGACGCAAGGCGAGAAACCGCCAACTGCTAGCTGCCGGACAGCCCGAGATCGGCCGAGCGCGCCTGCATGGACGTGATTACGAAGGTGATGTGCTCGTCGAGATCGACCCCCAGCTCCGCCGCTCCGCTGACCACGTCGTCACGGCTCACCCCCCGCGCGAAGGCCTTGTCCTTCATTTTCTTGCGCACCGATCTCGCATCCACCTCGTGCACGCTCTTGCTCGGTCTTACGAGAGCGGTCGCCGTGATCAGGCCAGTCAGCTCGTCGACGGCGAAGAGTGTCTTCGCCATTCCGGATTCGCGCACAGTGCTGGTGTAGTGCGCGTGGCCCAGAATCGCCTCGAGGATGTCGTCCGGATAGCCCTTGTCGCGGAGGATGCGAACCCCCGCGGCCGGGTGCTCTTCGGTGGGCGAGTGCGACTGATTCGGAAAGCGCTCGTAGTCGAAGTCGTGGAGAAGCCCCGCCAGGCCCCACCTCTCTTCGTCCTCACCGAACCTGGCCGCGTATGCGCGCATGGCGCCTTCCACCGCCAGCATGTGCTTCCGCAGCGACTCGCTCGCGGTGTACTCGTGCATGAGCGCGAGCGCGTCGGAGCGCGACGGAAGAGAGGTCATCCTGTAAAGATATGCGCGGACATCAACATTTTGGCAGCGCAACCGTCAGAGCCCGCATAAGCGTGATCGCGCCCTGCATGAGCACCAGCGCTCCCAGCATGAGCGCGAGATCGATCCACGGACGCGATCGCGGCGGAAGACTGCGACGGTACAGCGCCACCCCGGAAGCGATCACCAGGCTCTCGACGACGAAGTCCTTCAGCGGGTGCGCGTAAAGCGCGAGCCCCAGCACCGGCCCGCCCGGCCAGGTGGGCTTGTAGCCGGTGACCAGGTCGAGCACGGTGTGGGAGACGACCACAGCGCCGACGATCAGAGCGCCGGCGAAGTCTCTCGTCCGTAAACCATAAGCGGTGAACGCTACGGCGCTGAGCAACGCCACGGCCGGTAGCGAATGAGACAGCATCCCCAGAGGATCGTAGGCACCAGCAAGGCACAGTCCGCTGTCGATCCAGTCCGGCGCGTAGGTCGCGACCAGCAGGACGATGAACGCAATGTCCCGCCGAACCCCTTTGACGGCGAGAGCAATCCCCACATGCCCGAGATACACTACCGGGCCACGCGACCCGATCGGCGGGCATGGCGATCAATCGCGAAGGGGACGAGCGTGGCAATGAGGAGCGCCGAGATCAAGCGCACGGTGAGATAGAAATGCCCCGACTGATCTGCCTCGACCGATGGCTGCTGCGTGACGCCGCCCCCGGCGATCGCGTCGATGAACCCCGCCAGAACCGCGGCCGCGAAAAGAAGTAGTTCGGTGATGGTCAACGCAGGGCGATCTGTCGTGAGGAGTGCGGTCGGACCGTGCAAAGTTACAGTCCACCGGACCGCAGGCTAAGATACCCGATGCACCTCAAGCACCTCGAGTGCGCGTATTGTCATCGGGAATATCCGGCGCGCCAACTCCACAATCTCTGCACGGATTGCGGCAAGCCACTGTTGGCCAGATACGACCTGCAGAGAATCGCGAAGTTCATGACCAAGCCGGTCCTGTTCACGCGAGCCCCTACAATGTGGCGCTATCGCGAAGTGCTGCCCGTGCGAAAGGAGCAGAACATCGTCTCTCTCGGCGAAGGCTGGACGCCGCTGATTCACGCGATGAAACTGGGCTCCTCCCTGCAAATGGAGCATCTGTACGTGAAAGACGAATCGCTCAATCCAACGCAGAGCTTCAAGGCGCGGGGGATGGCGATGGCCGTCTCGATGGCAAAGGAGCTTGGCGTGAAAAAGCTGGCCGCCCCGTCAGCCGGGAATGCCGCGGGGGCGCTCGCCGCGTACTGCGCGCGCGCCGGGCTGGAAGCGTTCATCTTCATGCCGCGAGACACCCCGCGGGCGAACATTCTGGAGTGCGAGCTGGCAGGGGCGCACGTGACGCTGATCGACGGACTGATCACCGACTGCGGTGCCGAAGTGGCGAGGCGAAAGGACGCCAACGGCTGGTTCGACGTTTCCACTCTGAAGGAGCCTTATCGGGTCGAAGGCAAGAAGACTCTGGGGTACGAGATCGCCGAGCAGTCGGGGTGGACTCTGCCTGACGTGATCGTCTATCCAACCGGAGGGGGCACTGGCCTCGTTGGCATGTGGAAAGCCTTCGACGAGATGCAGCAGCTCGGCTGGATCGACGAGCGACGGCCTCGCATGGTGGTCGTGCAGGCCGAGGGATGCGCCCCGATCGTCCGGGCGTTTCTGGCCGGCCAGCGATTCGCCGAGGAATTTCCGAATGCCGCGACTGTCGCGTCCGGGCTCAGAGTGCCCAGGGCAATCGGTGATTTCCTGATACTGGACGCGGTGAAAGAGTCAGGCGGGACAGCGATCGCGGTAAGCGATGAAGACCTCCTGGCGGGGGCGAGGCAGCTCGCGAGGACCGAAGGAATCTTCGCTTCGCCGGAGGGCGGAGCGTGCGTGCCAGCACTCAGAATGCTGCTCGATCGTGGAGAGATCCAGCGGCACGAACGCGTCGTCCTCTTCAACACGGGGGCGGCGGTGAAATATCTGGATGCGTTCGAGCCGCGGAGACCAGCGTAGCGCCAGGATGTTCCTGAAAAAAACTCGCGTTATGCGTCATCCGTTTGAGCGTTCTCCGTTTTCCCGTTGACGATTGAGGGTATCGAACGGATCAACGGAGAACTCAAAAACGGATAACGCACAACGCGCGTCGGGCCTTACTGCTTACGCCAGGAACGGAGTAATGATTGCCGTCACCTGATCCTTGGTCAGAGGCTCGTCGAACGCCTCCGTGACGGCTTCACCACCGCCATTGTTGTTGCCGAGCGGGAACAGGAGGATGCCTGCCTGGCTCGCGTTGTTCTCGCCGTCATAAATCGCCTGGGTGAAGGCGGGAAGGTCGTCCCGGCTGCGCCCGGTGATCCAGGCCTTTAGGCCGCGCAGGCGTCGGATCTCGGAGGCGTGCCGCGCTTCCACTGAGTGGATCGTGAGCGCGGCCGTGAGCACGGGCTTGTCGTTGATAAGTCGCCCCGCCTGGCCCTTGTAGGCGCGGACGCCTGTGTCTTCGAACGCCTGAGCGAGCACCTGGAAGGTAGCGTACTGCCCGGCGCCGAAATTGAAGCCCGCCACGTTGCCTTTCGCCGTGAAGTCAAAGTTCGGTTTCGTGCGGGGCGTCGCGCCCTTCTGCGTAATCATCCCCTGTAGCGCCGTGACGTGCGTGTTTTCGTGCGCCTGTATCGTCGTGAAGATGGGAAGGTCGGCGGGCGGGATCCCCATCACCGTGGCGTTGGCGACGCCCCGGTTATAGAACTCCGCTTCGAGGTACTCCAGCAGCAGCGCGAACTGAAGCACGTCGAGAACGTCGTTTGCGCTCTGACCGTAAACGTCCGTGCTCAGAGCCGCGAGCGCCACGGGTATCGAGCCGAGCGCGAGCGCGGCGGCCAGCTTCGTGTTCGTGGCCGCGCCCTGGGCGATCTCGTCCTGGCGTGTCACCAGCGCGTCGACGATCTCCGGATCGATCGACTCCAGGAGAGTTGTGTTCTGGGTTGTCATTAAAGTTTGCTCCTTAACCGTTATTGTTGGGGCCCTGCACGAATGTCGCAGGCGCGTTACGCGGAGTGAGTACTTCGACTATGAACGGCTGAGCGAGCGGGACCACTTTGCCCGGCCTGAACGCGTCGTCGAACGCTTTTGGCGCGAAGCTCGTCCCGGCGTCGCCCTGACTGCTCGACTTCGGAGCGATGAGGTCGCGAATTGCGGCCGCGTGCCGTGCTTCGACCGAAACGATCTTGCCGGCGAGCTCGAGGTTCGCGACTGCGCTCAGGTACTGGGCAGCGCCGTTATAGGCCGCGACTCCCAGGTCCTCGAACGTCCTCGCGGTGGCGAGAACCGAAGTGCGATCGCCGAAGTTGAGATTGCCGTACGTCGTATTGAGCGTGAAATCGTTGGAGGGGCCGAGAATGGCCTTGAAGGCCTCGCGGTGGATTACCTCGTGGAATTTCACGTCGGTGAGAATCGTTCTCTCGGCAGGGGAGAAGTTGCTGGCCGAGAACGCGGCCATCACTCTCGTATAGAAGTCCGCTTCGAGCTGCTCGAGCGCGTAAGCGTACTGTATAATCGCGGTGTCTCCCCTCGAGAAATCGATTACGACCGCGGGTCCGCTTCCCGACGGTTGCCCGAATGCCGGCCCCATCGGATCATCATCCTCATCGCTGCAGCTGGTCAGAACGCTCGGCAGAAAAAACACCGCCCCGCCCGCGCCCATGAGCTTCAGAAAGCTGCGGCGGGTCTTCGCGTCCAGCAGCTGTTCCGTGCTGGAAATAACCATTGTCTTCTTTTCAGGCATCACCCCTCTCCTCTGTTTCACTAGCCCCGTCGTCGTCGTGTGCGGCTAGTACGCGCACGGCGTTCTTATTGTCGTCAGTGATAGAGGCAGAGTGGAGGCCTGACCGTGCCAATCGGGCTCGAATCCGTGGAACTGATTCTGCATATGTGTAGCAGATACCTGATCTGCGTCAGACTGGTGCATTCCGTTCGGGAAAAAGGCGCGAAAACCCGGTATCCAGGCTCAGGCGTCCAATCGTACTTGGTGAATCCAGATGCCCCCACGACGCAAAGAGGAAATCGCCGACGTTCTAAGGGCGCGAATCGACCGTGCGGTGAGCGCGCATGCACTCGTGCGGGGCGATCGCCTGCCAAGTACGCGTGAGATGGCCACGGAGCTCAATGCAGACCCCCGGACTGTCGCCGCGGCTTACCGGGCGCTGGCGGCGGAAGGGGTTGTCGAGCTCAAACCGAGGTCGGGGGTGTATGTCACGCCACAGACGATGGCCGATACCGAGGATCGGCCTCCGTCTCCGTTCTGGCTCGTGAAAGTCCTTGCTGACGGAATCGAGCACGGCTATTCGACGAGAGACTTCTGCGATCACCTCCGCGAGGCGGCGCTGGCGCGACCGATACGCGCCGCAGTCGTGGCTGCGACCTACGACCAGACGGAAGGGTTGGTAACCGAGCTTCGACGGTTCTACGGAATGGAGGCCACGAGCGTCCTCGCCGGAGCGCTCAAGCGCGGGGCGCCCCTGCCGAACCCGATAAAACGAGCGCATCTCCTCGTAACGACAGACGCCCATTACCAAGCCGTGAGTGACCTCGCCAATCGCCTCGGAAAACCCTGTATCGTGGCCGGCGTAAGAGCCGAGATTTTCGCGGAGTGGCAAACGCTTCTCCGGCGCGATGTGTTCGTCATCGCGACGGATCCCTTCTTCGCCGAGATGGTCCGCAAACGCCTCGCTGGCGTCCCGGGGGGAAACCAGGTCAAAGTCCTGCTCGCTGGAAGCGACGACCTGTCGGTAATCCCGGCGAACTCGCCCACCTACGTGACGGCGGCGGCGCGTAACTTCCTCGGGAGAACGCGCATTCCCGGGCGGCTCATCCCTTCGGCGCGTGTTCTCGACCCGCATAGCGTGGAGCAGATTCTCGCTGAAGTCGTACGGATCAATACCCTCGACTGACAGCGGCCAGTCTACCGCAACCCGAGCAGCTTGTGGGTCTGAATGCTGAGACGCCAGCGGGGATTGCGCAGGCAATAGTCGATCGCCCGCTCGATGTTCCGCGCGCTTTCCGGCCCATCCATCGGCTGGAGGAAGAAATGCTCGAAGTCGAGGCTCTCGAACTGTTCAGGCATCGCGCGATCCTGCGGAAAGACGAGCTTGAGCTCGCTGCCGGTGGTCTGGACCAGCTGTGCGCCCGCTTTGGGGCTGACGCAGATCCAGTCGAGCGACCTGGGCGCCGGCCTGGTGCCGTTCGTCTCCACGGCGACCTCGAACCCACGCCGGTGTAAGTCCTCGATCGCTTCCTCATCCAGCTGGAGCAAGGGCTCCCCGCCGGTGCACACGACATACTTGAGACCCTGCCCGCGCCAGCACCTGTCTACCGCTTCCCCAAGTGCCGTGGCGGTCGGGAACTTCCCGCCGTCCGGTCCGGTGCCGACGAAATCAGTATCGCAGAACCGGCAGACCGCGCGAGCCCGGTCTTCCTCACGGCCGGTCCAGAGATTACAGCCGGAAAATCTGCAGAACACCGCGGCGCGGCCGCTCTGGGCTCCTTCTCCCTGGAGGGTGTAGAAGATCTCTTTCACCGTGTACGTCATCGTCGTTCTAATAGTAGCGATGCGTTGTGCGTTTTCCGTAGTTCCGTCGGGCGTCATCGAGTCAACTGCGATCGAGTGTAGCGGATCGGATCAGTGAAGCCGGCTTCGCTGAATCCCTTCAGGCGCAGGTGACAGGCGTCGCAGCGGCCACACGCAACACCGTCCGCGGCTGGATCGTAGCAGCTCGTCGTCAGCGAATAATCCACTCCGAGACTCGTTCCCAGGCGGATGATCTCCGCTTTGCTCAGCGCAATCAGAGGAGTGTGGATCCGTAGGGGGCGGGATCCCTCCACTCCTGCACGCGTCGCCAGGTTCGCCATGCGCTCGAACGCCGCGATGTATTCAGGACGGCAATCCGGGTAGCCGCTGTAGTCGAGCGCGTTGACGCCGATGTAGATGTCGGTGGACTCGCTTACTTCGGCAAAAGCGAGCGCGTAGGAGAGAAAGATCGTGTTGCGGGCAGGGACGTAGGTAACGGGGATTTCCGCCCTTTCATCACCGTGCGCAACTCTGTCTTTCGGTACTGGAATGTCCGCGGTGAGCGCGGAGCCACCGAAGACGGTGAGATCGATTTCGACGATCTGGTGCAGTCGTACTTCGAGGCTTCGCGCGACTCGAAACGCCGATCCGATCTCGGCTGTGTGCCGCTGCCCATATCGGAAAGTGATGGCGTGGACGGCATACCCTTCGCCTGCGGCGACAGCCAGAGCGGTCGCGGAGTCCAGGCCGCCGCTGAGCAGTACTACAGCCTTGCGCTGGGCGTCAGGCGATGGTGGGAACGGCGAGGCAGGAGCCATGACGAAAAATACTTCCAGTGAATGGATCGTCGAGGGATGGGCGAGTTGCGCTCGACGTTCCTGCAACCGAAACTATGGCAGAGCGGCGCATCGGCGCCGTCCGCAACGATCGAGCAAGGAGAAGAAGTGAGGATTTCCAGGTTGCTCTGCGCCGGTGTCGGCGCGCTCATGCTGGGTGGATGCAGTACGGCTATGCAGCCGCGGCTCCAAACCCGCAGCTCTGCCGCAATCTCGGCCGCGGATCTTCGCACCCGCCTTTATGCGTTCGCGGCTGATTCGATGATGGGGAGGCTATTCGGCACCGAGGGCGACCTGAAGGGAACGAAGTACATCGCCGATCAGCTCGCCGCGATCGGCGTGCGTCCCGGAGGCGAAAACGGAACGTACTTCCAGACGGTGCCGGCTTTCCGGGTTTCGATGGTGCCGGGGGCCGAAGTGCTCGTTGATGGCTCTCCTCTCGGTTATCAACGGGATTTCGTCACGACTTTTCCAGCCAGCGGACGCGCTCTCCCGATCGGCGACGTCGAAGTCGTCTACGGTGGGGACCTCGCTGACTCGGCAGCCCTCATTCAGCCCGATGAGGCGGTCGGCAAAGCTGTGCTGTTCACCATCAACGGACCCTTCAGAGGGAATCCGAACCGCTTTCTCACGCGTTATCCCAGGGCCGCCGTCGTGATCATGGCGAGGGAAGGCGGGATGACGCGGGGGTTCACGATCACTACTCTCACCGACACCACTCCCGCGAAAATCAGCGTCGTCGTCACGCCGACGGCGGGGGAGAGATTGATTGGAGCTCCCTTTAACAGTGCTCGTCCCGGTGCTGTCGGCAGGCGCCTGCGGTTTTCATCCCTCGCCTTCAGGCGCGAGCCCGCCGCGGCCAGAAACGTCGTCGGAATCATCGCGGGCAGTGACCCCGCGCTGCGCGGACAGTACATCGCGATCGGGGCGCATCCCGATCACGTTGGGATGAGACAGGGAGGTGGCCTCGATCACGACTCCCTGCGGACCTTCAACACGCTGGCTCAAAGAATCGTGGAGGCCCGTTCCGGCGAGACACCCGGTAGCCCCGGAAGCGGACTCACGGCGGCCGAACGCGCGTCCATTCGCGTGAACGTGGACAGCCTCCGGCGCATCCGGCCCGCCAGGATGGATTCGATCTACAACGGCGCTGATGACGACGGGTCGGGATCCATGGCGGCGCTCGAGCTCGCGGAGGCCATTGCCGGCTCGTCCACGAAGCCGCGCCGATCTCTTCTTTTCGTATGGCACACCGGCGAGGAAGGAGGATTGCGGGGGTCGCGCTATTTCGCGGATAATCCGACGGTTCCCCGCGACTCCATTGTCGCGCAGCTCAACGTGGATATGGTGGGAAGAGGCGGCGTCTCGGATCGTGTTGGAGGAGGAGCCGACTACCTCCAGCTCATCGGGTCGAGACGCCTTTCGAAAGAGCTCGGCGATCTCGTCGAGTCCGTGAATGGTGCATCGCCGCGGCCGCTCCGCTTCGATTATTCCCTCGACGCCAATGGGCATCCGGAGCGCCTCTACTGCCGGAGCGATCATGTCCATTACGCCCGATACGGCATCCCGATCGTGTTTTTCACCACCGGGCTGCACATGGATTACCACCAGCTCACCGACGAGCCCCAATACATCGACTACGAGCGGCTGCGGCGGGTCGTACAGCTGGTGCACGATGTCGCGGTGAGAGTGGGGAATCTCGATCACCGGGTGGTGGTCGATAAGGCGAAGCCGGATCCGATGGCCGCATGCGTTCAGTGAATCCCGGCGAAGCGGGCAGGCTTTCAGCGGGTAGCTGGCAGCTTGGCAGTTCCATCGTTGCTGTATTCAAAAAAAGCCGCCCGAGCAGGGTGGCTTTCCTCGATCTAATTCTCGCCCGGCAGCTCCGGATCAGGCTCGACCGTCGCCAATGCGACCGGGAGTCGGTGCGGAGTGGTGTGCTTCCCGTTGGGCCGTCCGTTCGAGCCATTTCCGTTTGACGCCATCGCCCTCGAGTGATCCGTCTTGAGCTCTCCGACCAGGTCGAGAAGGGCATGGCTGCCGTGGAACAGCTGCGTCGAAGCCATGCTCATCTGCTCGCACGCCGCGCTCTGCTCTTCGGTCGAGGCGCTCACCTGAAGCGCTGACGTCGCATGACTCTCGGCCGTCCGCGACACCAGTCCCAGATTGGATGCGGCGGAGTCGACTGCGCGGGCATTCTCGCCCGCGGCAGCCGTCACGGTAGCGGCAGCCTCGCGGGTGCGCTGAGCGGCGGCGAGGATCGTGGACAGGGCGCTGTCGAGATCGCGGCTCACCCGCTCGATCTCCCCGACTTGCACCACGCCCTGCTCCATTGCCTTCGATGTCGCGAGGACGCGGGTCGTGACGCTGTCCATCAGCTTCACCACATCGTCCGCGGCGCCCTGCGTCTGGTCGGCGAGCTTTCTCACCTCACCCGCGACTACGGCGAATCCACGTCCGGCTTCACCGGCACGAGCAGCCTCGATCGCCGCGTTCAGGGACAGGAGGTTTGTCTGCTCGGCGATTCGACTGACGGAGACCACGAACTTGTTGATGTCTCCAGCGGTGGTGTTGAGCTCGCGTACCTCTCCTGCCGCCTGCTGCACGATCGATCGGACGTCGAAGAGGATCTTCAGGGCGCGCTCGACGTCGAGCCGCTTGGCGTCGGCCTCCGCCTCGATGGCGCTCGCAAGTCCGTGAACCTCCTGCGCGCCGCCGACGAGATTGTCCCCGCGGGTCCGGATACCATCCAGCGCTTCGTTGACCTGGCGAAGCTGAGCGACCTGGGACTCGGCGCCATGGGATACTTCCTCCACCGCGTGAGCCACCTCGCCGGCGGATGCCGAGATCTGCTTCGAGGCGGAAGCGAGATCGCTCGCCGACTGCGCGACTTCGTCGGCGGTTTTGGCCGCCCCCGTCGCAATTCGCGCCAGCGCGTCGCTGGCGTGGTTCATCGCGTCGGCGAGAGTCTGGAACTCACCGGGCATTTCACCATGGGTGCGAACCTGCAGATCCCCACGACTCAGCAGGATGGCATGACGCATCAGAAGACGCAGCGGGCGTCCCACGGCGTTCCCCGTCCTCAACATGATCATTACCGCGAGAAGGGTCGCGACCGCGATCACCGACAACAGTATGCGCGAACGGGCCAGAGATTTGGAGTTGAGATTCCTCGCCATCAGCGCGAGCTGACCGGCGCGCGAGCGCTCGAGGCCGCTCACCTGCTCGAGGAGAGGAGTCACCATCGCTCGGGCATTCTCCGCTTCGGTGCGTGCTTCGTCCAACCTGCCAAGGTCGGTGAGCCGGTGCGCGAGGGCAAAGGCTGATTCAACCCGGGCGAGCGTCGTGTCGATCGCGACCGTGCGCGCGATCTGATCCGTGAGCTGGACCTGCCTCGAGCCGAAATTGCGGTGGAGCCTGTGTGCTTCGCGTCCCAACCGACGGAACTCGGACTCGGACTTCAGATCCTGATCGCTCAGATAGGTGTTGGCGGCCTGGATTTCCTGGGTGATCGTATTCGAGAAATCGGAGGCCTGCTTCGCATCGTACTGGGCCTCGTCCAGCGCCGTTGCCACTTCGGTGGCCATGCGGGACATCGAGATCCAGCCGAGGATCCCGGCAGTGAGCAGCAGTACGACGAGCAGCGAGAATCCCGCGGCCAGCACCTGCCTGATGGTGCGGAAGCGCAAAGGATTTCTCATCTCGCCTCCGCTACCCTTAGGGATCCCTTCTCCACCCTGCCGACGCGGAATCGCATTCCTACCGGGTCACCTGTCGGCTCGAAGTACGCCGGGCCCGTAACACCCTGATACGCCGTTTCGTGCGTGAGAGAGCGCAGGTAGTCACGGACAGCTCTTCGGTTCCGGCCGGCTTCGGTCAGTGCCTGCGCGACCAGCTTGGTGGCGTCGTAGGCAAGAGCGGCATGGGCCTCGGGGTCGTGATTGTATTTCTTCCGAAAGGCGGCGACGAAAGCGCGCGCCGAGAGGTCGGGGTCGTGGCGTGTAAAGGACATCCCGATGTAAGCTCCTTCGGAGGACACAGTGTCCGCGATGATGCCCTGCCACCCATCGCCGCCGATAAAAACCGCGTTGAATCCCTGCCGCTTCGCCTCGCGAAGGAGCTTGAGGCCTGACGGTACTCTGCCCGCTACGAACACGACCTTGGGATTCTTCGTTTTCAGGTAGGTGATATACGGCTCGGCGCTGGGAAGATCCGCATTGATCGGGTCGATGCTCACGATCTGTCCGCGAAAGGAGCGGCGGAAGGAATCCGCGAGTCCGCGCCCGTAAGTGTGATTCTCGTAAAGAATCGCGGCGGTCGGAGTGCCGCCCTTCCCCCCGAGCGCGGAAGCGAAGGTGGCGAGCGCGATTCCGTTGAGAGAGTCGCTGGAGATGATCCGGAAGACCCAGCTCGAGATCCCGGTAAGGTCCGGGGATGTGGCACTGGTAGCTACGGCGGCGAGGCTGCCGTCGTAGACACGGGCGGCCGAAAGCATCCCCGACGAATTGACGTGGCCGATGACGGCGCTGACGGCCGGATTCGCCACGAACTCCTGCGCGATCGTCGCCGCCTGCGCCCCGTTGCCCGCATCGTCGCGGTCGATCACCTGGAGAGGCTGCCCGTTGATGCCCCCGGCCTCGTTTATCTCGTCGATCGCGAGCTGGATCCCCTCGAGGTTCTGGAGTCCGTAACCCTCCTTCCAGGGTCCGGCAGCGCCGACGACGTACGGCTCGGACTTACCCGCGCAGGCTGCAAGCGCGAGAAGGACGAGCGATCTGATTGCTTTGCCCAACGATCCCCCTCGGTCCATAGGACCCGTGACCATCCTGCATTGACGAGGTCCGAGCGCACGCGGTCACGTCCTTGGCGGAGGCCTGGAGACAAGTGGCACCCATTCTGCCCCTGTACCGTGGAAACGGAAGTCACCGGCAAAGGGGAAAAAGCATGAGAGTGTTGGTCACGGGTGGAACGGGTGTGGTCGGACACGCCGCGGTAACGGAGCTGTTGAAGGGTGGCCACCGCGTGCGGCTCGTAAGCCGAAACGCGGCCGAAGACGCGAGACAGTGGCCCTCCGATGCCGCGGCCGCGGCGGGCGTCGAAGCGTGGCCGGCGAACGTCAGTGAGCAGTCCGAGCTGAACGGATGTGCCGACGGATGCGACCTCGTTCTGCACGTCGCGGGCATCGTCGAGGAATCCCCGCCCGAGGTGACATTCGAGAACACCAACGTCGAGGGAACGCGCGCCATTCTGCGCGAGGCCGAGCGCGCGAAAGTCGGCCGCTTCATCTACGTCTCCTCTCTCGGGGCCGACGCCGGACAGTCCCCCTACCACCGCTCGAAGCGCCGTGCCGAGGACATTGTGCGGAATTTCGCCGGAGGGTGGATCATTCTCCGTCCTGGAAACGTGTACGGCCCCGGCGACGAGGTTGTGTCGGTGCTGCTCACAATGGTTCGGACCCTTCCGGTCGTCCCCGTTGTCGGAAGTGGCGACGACAAATTCCAGCCGATCTGGGTGGGCGACCTCGCGTCCGCGATCGCGGTCTGCGTCGAGCGCACCGATCTGCACGGGCGTGTTCTCGACCTCGCCGGGGAGGAGGTCACATCGATCAATGATCTCCTGACCAGGCTGGGCGAGATCACGGCCCGAACCCCGGCGCGAATACCGATTCCGAGCTTCCTCGTCGGCGCCGGGGCGACGATCGCCGGAATGCTGGGAGCCAAGCTTCCGATCAACGAGAATCAGCTGACGATGCTCAGCGAGGAAAACGTCATCAGAACCCCGGGGGGAAATGCCCTCACCAGCCTCCTTCAGCTAACACCGACCTCGCTCGACAGCGGCCTGCGCCGCCTCGCCGACTCACAGCCTGAACAGACGCCCGGCGAGGGAGTCGGCGCGTTGAAGCGTAAACGGTTCTGGGCGGATATATCGGACAGTCATCTCACCGCCGAGGAGCTGTTCGCCAGGCTGCGCGTACGGTTCGGAGACCTCACCCCGCTGCACATGGATCTGAACGCCGAGCCCGGGACGCCCAGCATATTGAACAAGGGAGCCACCATCACAATGTCGCTGCCGGTTCGAGGCAACGTTCAGGTGCGGGTGGAGCAGCTCACCCCCAGCAAAGCCACGCTGGTGACCCTGGCGGGCCATCCGCTTTGCGGCGCCGTCCGGCTGCTTTCCGAGCAGCGGGGGGATGTCCTGCGGTTCGAGGTACAGGTCTACGACCGGCCGGCGAACCTCGCGGACTGGCTGGCGCTGCGCACGGTCGGGGATGGTCTGCAAAATCAGACATGGGAAAGTCTGGTCGAGGCCATGGTAGTCGAGAGCGGAGGCACGCGGGTCGGGTCGGTCGAGACCGAAGAGACCGACCTCGAGGAAGACCAGGCCGAGCGGCTCGAGGAATGGCTGAAAGCGCTGATCGCGGAAAGGAAGCTGTCCCAGCACTCCGGATCCGCGGCGCGGAGAGAGAAGGGGAGGCCGAAGGCGTCTGGATGGTCGGAAGGAGCCGAAGCGACCCGATAAGTCGGGCGAGGGTGTTACCTCGCTTCGAGAGCACTCGTTATTGAGGGTGATGACAACCTCAATAGCAGTGACCTCACCGAATACCGCCGCTCTGTGGCGCATGCTCGCGCCCGTGGCCGCGTCGCTGGCATTGGCGATCCCGGCTGGTTCCCAGGAAGTAAGAGTCGAGGTCGTCAAGCACGCCGACGGCGAGCCGATCCACGGCGCGCTCATCGCCGTAATGCCTGAAAGGGCGTCTCCGCCGGTCGGCCGCTTCAGCGGGCGTGACGGGCGAGCAGCGCTGCCCACGCCGCCAAGAGGTGGCTATCGGGTACGCGTCGAAAAGGTCGGATACGATACCTGGACGTCGGTTGTCCTTGTCCCATCGCGCTCCCCGACGCGCGTCCGCGCCGGAATGAAGCTGCGCAGTTTGCGCTTGCCGCCGCTCACCGGCAGCAGCGAGACGCGCTGTTCGAGCCTTGGCGAACAGGCATCAGTCGTCGGCGATATGTGGGGTGAGATCCGGAAGGCTCTCTCGGCGAACAGCTTCACCGAATCACAGGGTCTCGCGCCCCTGGAGATCGAGCGGTACGACCGATTCGTCGACGCGAACGGCATCAAGCTGTCGGAGCAGAACGAGCGGCACCGGGGAAATGCGATCCGGCCGTACAACGTGATCGAGCTCCAGCAGACCGCACCGGGGGCCCCCCCGCGCCAGGCATTCAGGATCCCCGAAGCTTCGACTCTGCTGTCCGATGAATTCATTGCCGACCACTGCTTCACGGGGATTCGTGGAACCGGGGCTGAGACCGGTTTGCTCGGGCTGGAGTTCAAGCCCGCGAAGCTGGCGACCACTCCGGACCTGAGCGGAGTTCTGTGGCTCGATCCGACGACCTACTCGCTGCGTCATCTCGTGTTCGAATACGTCAACGTTCCCGCTTCGCAGCGGGCGGGACGCCCCACCGGACGCGTGGAGTACCAGCAGCTTTCGGGTGGAGAGTGGATAGTCACGCGCTGGCAGCTCAGAGTCCCGCGCGGATCGGACGACTCGGCATCCCGCCTCAGCACGAGCCGGGGTTACCGGGAAATCGGCGGTGTCGCAAGGAGCACCGGGTCGGCAGTGATCGCCGCAGTCCCGTCGCCGCCCACAGCGGAGTCGCCGGAGGGCACGCGAGTCAGCGGGACGGTTGTGGATGGCACCACCGGCGCGCCGCTGGCCGGCGTCTCGGTGAGCACGGTCTCGGGAAGTCACAGGACGACGACGAACCGTGGCGGGGGCTACGAGATGTGGATGTCGGGAGCCGTTTCGGACTCCGTCGTTTTCGACCACCCGCGCCTGCGACTCTTCAGAGTCCCTCAGGTTCGAGCTGTTTCTGTGCCCAGTGGAGGACGCGCGCAGGTATCGGTCGTAGTTCCTTCATACGTGGCATTGAGGCAGGCGCTGTGTTCGGAGAGCGGCTCGCGGGCGCAGCCAGGCGGCATGGCAATCGGCTACGTCCGTGATGAAGCGGGAAATCCGGTGCCTAACGCGACGGTGTCCGCTTCCTGGCAGGTGCTCTGGGTCGAGGAGAAAGGACGCCTCGTCTCCACGAACGAGCGCCGCTTCACCGAAGCGCAGACGGCGGCCGACGGGTCATATCTGCTGTGCGGTTTCCGGCGCGACACTCCCGTGACTTTCAAGGTCGCCGTTCGCGCGACCACACGCCTCGAGGAGCAGCTCCCCGTTCCGCGTCATATGGTGGTGGAGCGCGACTTCACAATCCCGTCTGGAGGGGCCAGGACCCCGGCCCGGAGTGCGGATCCAGCGCGCGCCCTCTTCGACAGTTATCAGTCCCTCGAGAGGACATTCGATCCGGCAATGGCGGACCTGTACTGCGAGACCGCTCTGATACGCACGACGCGAATCTTTCCGAGCGGGGAGCGTCGCACGCTGGAGTTTCCCGCGCCACAGTACAAGGCCCTGATTCGCTCGTTGATGCCCGTAGCCAGGGCACGCAACGAGTACAGCACCTTCACGGCCGTGAAGTTCTTGCCGCAAGGCAGCAATGTCCGGGTGACGGCCACGCGGTATTCCGAGTTGAAGAAGTACTCGAGCCCCCACTCGGTGCTGATCGGCGCATGCGACAGCGGTGCGTGGGGAATCCTCGAGGAGATCAGTGAGACGCGACCGTAGCGCCGGTGACTGTCCGCAGCCATGAGCTCTGGCGGTGCGCGGGCAGCATGTTCGTGTAGTTGCGGCTAACCCTGAAGCGCCCGGAAGTACTCGGTCCACGGCCCGACCGCCGATTTGTATTCTCTTGCCATCGTCCGCGTGATCTGCGCGATGTGAGTAAGGTCATGGGCCACCCAGGTCGCCAGCAGCTGCCGCAAGGTCACTGTCCCGAGTCCCGGATGCTCGCCAGTAAGGTCGAGATCGTTATCCGAGACGTTCCAGCCGCGTAGCGTCGCGACGTTTCCCGCCCGCAGCTGATCGAGCTCCTCGAGCAAGTCGTTGAGTGTCCGGGGCGACTTCAGCTCGGCAAACCGGTCGAACGGCTGGAAGCGGCGATAGCTTCCCTGCGCGAGGATGATACGCGCCCGCGGGATCCAGTCGGTCCGCTCGCCGTGAATCAGATGATTCACTATTTCCCGGGGACTCCAGGCGTCGGGAGTCTCGCGCGCGTCGAGCCACGAGTCGGGCAGCGACTCGAGCAGGGATGATATCACAGCCGGCGTGCGCTCGAGAACCGGTATTGCCTGATCGAGCCTGAAATCCATTCTGTCTCCTCTGCGATGCCACACAAGATACGCTGCCTGCCGCTGATCGCTTAATTTTCGACGCGAACCCGGCTGCTGCGCCGCCGGTGAGCGAGTCACCAACCGGTAGAAAAATGAATCGACGATCGTTCGTGCTGCTCTTCGCCCTTGCCAGCGCGATATTTTCCTCCGAGGCTGAGGGCCAGGGCGCGAGCGACGCTGCACCGCTCCCCGAGCGCGCGATCAGGCGGGATATTCCGCTGACCAACTCGATCCGCCGCGCATTCGCGGCGGGTACGCGCGATTCGTCGGGACGGCCGGGCCCCGGGTACTGGCAGCTCTGGATGGATTACAAGATCCACGTCAGGCTCGATCCGGCGACGTCGACGGTGAGCGGCAGAGAAACCGCGACGATCCATAACCGGAGCGAGTCGACCCTGACCTCGGTGGCCCTCCGGCTCGAGCAGAACATTCTCGGCCCGACCGCGGCGCGCCTGTCTTCCCCGACCGAAGCGATGGAGGGAATCCGCTTTACGCGACTGGCCCTCAACGGCGTCGCGCTCGACGTCCAGGACACCACACGGGGCGTCATCCCAGGCTCGACCAGACGAACCCGGCCGCTCTCGACGATCCTGCGCGAGCGAACGGTGGTGCAGCTCCAGCTGCCCACGCCGATCGCACCTCACGGAACGGGCACGGTCGAAGCGGAATGGAGCTTCAGGGTTCCGCGCGTCGATGCGAATACCCGCGGCGATCGCGGAGGAAGCTGGGGCGATTCCCTTTACCAGGTGGCTTACTGGTATCCGCGCGTTGCGGTCTACGACGATCTCCGCGCGGGGGGCTGGAACACCGAGCCGTATCTCGGACCTTCGGAGTTCTACAACAACTTCGGGCGCTACGACGTGAGCATCGACGTCCCTGCCGGGTGGATCGTGGGAGCGACCGGCGTTCTCCAGAACCCCGGCGACGTCCTGACCCCGGCCGCGCGCCAGCGTCTGTCACGCGTGCCCGGCTCGGACTCGGTGCAGCGCATCGTGACGGCAGCGGAGCGAGGTCCCGGCAGAGCCACGCCGGCCGGCAACCGCCTGGTGTGGCGATTTGTCGCCGATACCGCCAACGATTTCGCTTTCGGAACGGCGAGAGACTTCGTGTGGGACGCAACGCGCGTCGCGATTCCGGGCCGCGGCACCATCCCCGTGCACATTCTTCACCTGCCCGGGCACACGAACCAGTACGCATCGGTGGGGGCGATCGCGCGCCATGCGCTGCAGTTCTACTCCAGGCTGCTGGGACCTTACCTCTTTCCACAGCTCACGTTCGTCGACGGGCCTGAGGGTGGAATGGAGTATCCGATGTTCCTGATGTCGGGAGCGGGCGCCGCTGACCACGAGGTTGCACACCAGTGGTGGCCGATGATGGTTGGCGTCAACGAGACATGGTATCCCTTCATGGACGAAGGGTTCGACGAATACGTGAACATCCTCTCCGAAGCAGATGCGAACAGGGTTCCTCCACGCCTGAACGGGCTCGGTCAGTCGTATGGACGCGTCAGCGGCGACGAGGCGGAAGCGCCGCAGATGTGGAACGCCAACTACGGCGGACCGACCTACGGTTTCCAGGCGTACCAGAAAGCGCCGATGATGCTCTCTTCACTCGGCGGGATCGTCGGAGACTCCGCGGTACAGAGAGCGCTGGGCGAATTCACGAAGGCCTGGGTGTTCAGGCACCCCTCGCCCTGGGACTTCGCGTTCTTCATGAACAACGCGCTGAAGCGCGACCTGGGCTGGTTCTGGTACTACTGGCTGTTCACCACGGAATCTGTGGATGGATCCATCCAGAGCGTTTCCACGGCCGGCACCCGAACAACGGTGACGGTCCGTCAGGCCGGACAGATGCCCTCGCCGGTGGTGCTCCGCGTACAGCTCGCGGCCACCGGGCCAGCCGTGAGACCGATGGCGAACAGCCGCATGCTCGACGCGACCACCGCGGTCGTCACCTTCCCGGTGGACGTGTGGTTCAGAGGCAGCCGTACGTTCGAGGCGACTCTCGATCTCGGAGGGCGCGCGATAGAGCGGATCACACTCGATCCGGAAGGGAGATTCCCGGATCGCGACACGCGGGATAACATCTGGCCGAGGACCGCCGCGACTACCGGAGGAGCGGCAGGGAACCTCAGGTGATCCTTCGCTTCGTGGGCGGCGCGTCACTCGCGCTGCTCATCCCCGTCGTCTCGAGCTCCCAGACCAACCCCACTTTCACCCGCGCCGATACACTTCGTGGATCGAACACCCCTGAGCGCGCGTGGTGGGATGCCGCGTTCTACGACCTGGCGGTAAAGGTCGATCCCGCCGACAGCAGCATCAGCGGGAGCAACACCATCACGTACCGCATCCTGTCTCGCCCGCGCGAGATGCAGATAGATCTTCAGCAGCCACTGGCAGTGGACAGCGTCGTACAGGACGGACTCGAGCTCAGCGTTCGCCGCGAGGGTAACGCGCTTTTCATCAGGCTCCTCTCTCCGCAGGTTGCCGGAGTGCGTAAATCGATCTCGGTTTATTACCGCGGCAAGCCCACTGTTGCATCGCGTCCGCCGTGGGACGGCGGCTTCATATGGGCACGCGACAGCCTGGGAAACCACTGGATCGCCACCGCCAACGAAGGACTCGGCGCCAGTGTGTGGTGGCCGAACAAGGACATCTACTCCGACGAGCCCGACAGCCAGCGAGTCGCGATCACCGTTCCGGACCCGATGGTGAATGTGTCGAACGGCCGCCTGCGGCGCGCGCGCCCGAATGGAGATGGAACGACGACTTTCGAATGGTTCGTCGGGAATCCGATCAACAACTACAACATCGCGGTGAACGCCGGAAAGTACGCTCACTTCAGCGATGTGTACTACGGAGAGCGCGGAAGACTTTCCCTCGATTTCTGGCCGCTTCAGTATCACCTGGACACCGCGCGATCCCATTTCCAGCAGGCGAAGCCGGTGCTCAGGTGCTTCGAGAGCTGGTTCGGGCCCTTTCCCTGGTACCGCGACGGCTTCAAGCTGATCGAGACTCCGCACCTCGGCATGGAGCACCAGAGCGCGGTCGCGTACGGCAATAACTACGTGAACGGCTATCGCGGCCGTGATCGCTCCGGGACCGGGCACGGTCTCAAGTGGGATTTCATCATCGTCCACGAAACCGCCCACGAGTGGTGGGGCAACAACGTCTCCATGAGCGATGCCGCGGACATGTGGATTCACGAGAGCTTCGCCGACTACGCCGAAGGGCTGTACACGGAATGCCAGCAGGGAAAGCGCGCGGGAGCCGCGTACATCATCGGGAAGCGCGCCGGCATCGCGAACGATCGGCCGATCATCGGACTCTACGGATTGAACTACGAGGGGTCCGGCGACATGTACAACAAGGGCGGCAACATGCTCCACACCATCCGGCAGCTCGTGAACGACGATGCGCGCTGGCGGCGGGTGCTGCGCGGAATCAACAGCGTCTTCGGCCGGCAGACGGTGAGCAGCAGACAGATCGAGGAGTACATGAGCCGGAATACGAGGCTCGACCTGGCAAAGGTCTTCGATCAGTATCTGCGCACCAATAAAATTCCGGTGCTCGAGTACAGAATCGAAGGATCGACCCTTTATTACCGCTGGGCGGACGTGGTGCCGGGGTTCGACATGCCGGTCAAGGTGATGCTCGCTCCCGGGACGTACCGCTTCATCCAGCCGATCGAAACGTGGCTCACCGCTCCGATCCGGCTAGCTCGCGCCGGGGATTTCCGCGTGGACGAGAACTTTTACGTGTTGTCGAGGGATTTGCTCAGGCCTTCTCCCGATTCCGCTCGCTGAGCTGCCAGCACCGCCGCCCGAACGAGCCGGATGGCGGCGCGGGCGGCGTTTCCATCGGTGTCGGCGGCCGGGTCATAGGCGGACAGTGTGATGCCGGCGATCGGGAACGCGCGTCCAATCATCGCCAGGGCCGCTTCCATCGCTTCGACGGTGACGCCGCCGCCGACCGCATAAGTG
>Ga0136631_10000155_pt1 | contig 20507 bp, 23 predicted proteins | sample AntDrymUQ6012206_2_FD_104655 | JGI IMG/M metagenome (GOLD analysis project Ga0136631, IMG submission 104655) | Polar desert sand microbial communities from Dry Valleys, Antarctica - metaG UQ601 (22.06) | ecosystem: Environmental > Terrestrial > Soil > Desert | place: Antarctica: Dry Valley... | reverse complement strand
GCGACTCATCGAACACCACCGGCAGGTCGTGACCGAAGGGCGGCACGCCCCCCACCGAGAATCCAGTGGCCGCGCGCACCTCGTCGGGCGTGGCCTGGCGCACCTCGGCCACGTCGAGGGCGTCTGCCAGGAGCCCGAGGTCCACCCGGTGGCTGCCCGACGCGATGCAGAGCACCGGATCGCCGTCGGCCACGAACACCAGCGACTTGGCGATCTCGGCCTCCTGGCAGCCCATTGCGCGAGCAGCGTCGCCCACCGTGGCCGTGGTGCCGGAGAGGCGCCGCACGTCCACCTCGAGGCCCAGCTCGCGAGCCCTGTCGATCACCTTCTGTCGCATCTAGGACTGTCAGACTACGGACGCGATCCCATCGCGCACCACCGGCGGCGGCTGGGTGGTGAGCTCCACGCCCGCCGCGGCGGCCAGCTCGGCGAGAGAGTCGTAGATGTCGCGGGCCAAGTCGTCGATGTCATACATCACGTCGAAATCGCCCACGAGGCCGAAGTTCATGTGGCCGTTGTAGCTCATGATCGCCACACCGAGGCCCTGGTTCTTTGCCAGCGGAACCATCGGGAACGGGTCCAGCGCCTCACGCCCCATCAAGAACAGCGGGAACTGTGGCCCCGGAACGTTGGTCACCACAACGTTGAAGAACCGCTGGCGGCTCATCAGCCGGGATGCCTGTCCCATCACGGTGGGCGGAGCAAAGCCGCTCAGGCTGGTGAGCACCTCGGCTCCCACCGCCTGGCCGCCCTCCTTGAGGTCCGCCATCGCCTCGCGGACAACGTCGAGGCGCGCGACCGGCTCCTGGCACCACACGGGCAGCGGGGCCATTATTGCCGCCACCTGATTGCCGGTGCCGCCGCGCTCGTCGTCGCTGCGGACACTCACTGGCACCATCGCTGTGAGCTCCAGGCCGTCGGTGCGCTCGCCGCGCCGCCGCAGATGGCGCCCGAGCGCGCCGGCCACCGTGGCCAGCACGACGTCGTTCACCGTGCCGCCCAGCTCGTTCTTGATCGCCTTCATGTCCCCGAGACTGGTGCGTACCCACGTGAAGCGGCGATGAGGGCCGATCGGCTGGTTGTACGGCGTGGTCGGAGCCGGGCTCAGGCCCGCCCACGCCATCGCGCCCACGCCGGCGGCTGCGCCCACCAGCGAACCGACGATCTGCCGCGGCGTGCGAAATACCGCGCGCACCGCGCGCACGGCCTCGGCGGGCATCGTGGCGCGCTCGAGCAGCGCCTCGCCCAGAAGCTGCGCGCGCGAGGGAAGCGGCTGAGGCAGCCACCGCTTGCCGGGATCCGTTGGCGCGGCGGGCTCCGCCGAGGTGTCGAACAGCACGCTCAGGATGTCCACGCCAGAGATCCCGTCCACGAGCGAGTGATGGGTCTTGGAGAGCACCGCGAAGCGGCCGCCCTCCAGGCCCTCCACCAGCCAGACCTCCCACAGCGGCTTGTCGCGGTCCAGCTGCTGGGCGAACACGCGCCCCGCCAGTGCCCGTAGCTGCTCCTCGGTACCAGGGGAGGGAAGGGCCGTGGCGCGGACGTGGTAGCCGAGGTTCAGGTGGGGGTCGTCCACCCACCGCGGCCGGGCCTGCGCCAGCGGGATGAAGGCCAGCCTCTGGCGATAGCGCGGCACCAGGTGCAGCCGCCGTTCGAGCGACTCGAGGAACTCCTCGTGTGACGGCGGATCGCCGTCGAAGATCATGGCCGAGGCCACGTGCATGTGGGCGGAGTCGTCCTCCATGTGCAGGAACGACGAGTCGAGCGCGGTGAGTCGGTCGGACATCTCTCCCTCTCTGAAGCGGTCGCAGAGGACGCTACCGCTGGGGACGGGATCTGCACACCATCTTGTAACTGTGATGGCGCGCACAGAGGGCGGGAAATGCGTGCGTAGGGTCCGAACGGTTGTTCGATTCGGCCACGCCGAGCGGCGCGCTTTTTAGCGTCCTGGCGGGGGACCCAACGCCGCCCATCCGGGCGGCTGGGGCGAATCGGCCGCCCGGTCGCAAGGCGACCGCCGGCCGTAGCGACGCCACCTGGCGCCGCGAGCCCGACAGCTAACCCCGTAGGCACGGCCGCGAGAAAGGAAAAATGAGACACCAATGGACCGCGCGTGGGCGCGGGCTGGCCGTCGCCGCCCTCACCCTGTGCACTTCGGTAGCGACCGCTCAGGCAGCTGCGCCGCAGCCGCCGGAGGCAAACCAGAGCAGTGCGTCGGTGAGCATCGGCGGAAAGCGGACCGACAAGGTCCGGTACGGCAAGCGCGTGCGAGTGACGGGGACGGTGTCCCCTGCGGGTGCCGGCCGCGCCGTGAGCCTCGAGTACGCCCAGAGCGGCGGCCGGTTCCAGCAGGTGGCCACGACCACGACGGCGGCCGATGGCTCCTATCGCTTCGAGCCGCGAGCGCGCCGGTCGGGTTCGTACCGCGCCCTGTCGGGTGGAGCCACCACCAGCGCCTCCAAGCGGGTGACGGTGATCGGGTCGCTCGAGGCCCGCACCTCCACGCGCCACACCACGAGCGGGCGAAAGGTGCGCGCCTCCGGCCGGCTCCTTCCTGCCGTGCGTGGCCGGAAGGTCAAGTTGCAGGTCCGCAGCGGGCGCAGGTGGCGCACCGTGGACGTGTCGCGGACGGGCAGCGGGGGGCGCATCCGCGCCGCCTGGCGCCCGAGCAGTCCAGGCCGCCACAAGCTGCGCCTTCGCTTCGCGGGTGACCGCCTGGCGGCCGCCGCGGGCCACCGCCTGCGGGTGAACAGCTACCGCGGCGGACACGCGTCGTGGTACGGCCCCGGGCTGTACGGAAACACGCTCGGCTGTGGCGGCACGCTCACCCCGAGCACCGTCGGTGTGGCGCACAAGTCGCTGCCGTGCGGAACCAGGGTCACCTTCCGCTACCGCGGGCGCTCGGTCACCGCCCGGGTGATCGACCGCGGGCCCTACATCGCCGGCCGCGAGTGGGACCTCACCGAGGCGCTCAAGCACAAGCTGCGCTTCGGCTCCACCGGCACGGTGTTCACCACGCGGTAGACGTGCCAGAGATTCGGCATCCATGCCAAATCTCTGAGTTCACAGCGTGAGCTCGAGCTGGGACTCGGCGCCGGCGCCCGTATCCACGGGTGGCTCGGCGTCGAGCCCGGCCATCCTCACGCCCAGCAGCCGCACGGGGCGCTGAAGGTCCAGGGCCACCAGGAGGTCGCGCGCCACGCCGAGCATCGTCGGCGTGTCGTTCACCGCGCGGGTGAGGGTCCGGGCGCGCGTGAGGGTGGAGAAGTCGTCCAGGCGGATCTTGATGCCCACGGTGCGCCCGCGACGCCCATGGCGCTCCATGTCGGCGGATAGCTGCGCCGTGAGGCGCTCAAGCACCGGCTCGAGCTCCGCGAGCCCGCGCAGGTCGGTGTCGAAGGTGGTCTCCCGCGACTCGGACTTGCGAATCCGCTCCGTCTCGATCGGGCGCTCATCCTCGAAGCGGGCGAGACAGCCCAGGTGCGGCCCCAGCCGTGAGCCGAACCACTCGGCCAGCGTGGCGTCCGGGGCGTCCGCGAGGGCTCCGAGGGTCGCGATGCCGCGCTGTCGCAGCCGCTCCACGCTCTTGGGCCCGATGCCGGGAATCAGCCCGGGGGAGTGCCCGCTGAAGCGATCGCGCGCCTCGGCGGCGGTGAGCGCCAGGAAGCCGTCCGGCTTGCCCGCGTCGGAGGAGACCTTCGCCACCAGTTTGTTCGGCCCGATGCCGATCGAGCACACCAGCCCCGTGGCCTCCCGCACCGCCGCCTTCATCCGCCGCACGGCCGCCTTGGGGCTCTCCAGCGGCGTGAGGTCGAGGTAGGCCTCGTCGAGGCCGACCACCTCGACGATCTCGATCTGCTCCCTGACCACCTCCATCACCGCTCGTGAGCGCTCGCGGTAGTGATCGAACTCCGGCTGCACGAACACGGCCTGCGGGCACAGCCGGCGGGCGCGCGAGGCGGGCGTGGCCGAGAACACGCCGAACTTGCGCGCCTCGTAGCTGGCTGTGGTGACGACGGCTCGTGGGCCGTTGCCCGCCACGACGACCGGCAGGCCGCGCAGCTCTGGACGGCGCTGGAGTTCCACGCTCACGTAGAACGCGTCCATGTCCATGTGGGCTACGACGCGGGGCCATTCGGGCGGGCGCACCCCGCGAGGGTACGCGGGGGGTCGGTCCTACAGCGGCTGGTTCACCGGCCGCACGAGGATCTCGTTTACGTCCACGTGCGCGGGCTGGGACAGCGCGTACATCACCGCGCGGGCGATGTCCTCGGCCTGGAGCGCGGAGTCCGGCCGGTTGTCGAAGAAGGGCGTGTCGACCATGCCGGGCTCGATCAAGGTGACCCGCATTGGCGTGTCGGCCACCTCGGCTCGCAGGCTCTCACCCATGCCCGTGACGGCCCATTTGGTGGAGGAGTACAGCGAGCCGGGGATGGCCCTGCGCCCGGCCACCGAGCCGGTGAGCAGCATGTGGCCGGCATTCTGCTCGCGGAAGTGGCCCAGTGCGGCGCGGATCGAGAGCGCGCAGCCAAAGACGTTGGTCTCGACCATCGAGTGCCAGTGCTCCACGGTGTCCTCGAGGAAGCCGCGCGCGCCGCCGAAGCCGGCGTTGGCGAAGAACGCGTCCAGCCGGCCGAACTTCTCGAGCGTGTCCTTCACGATCCGCTGCTGGTCCTCCCAGTCGGTCACGTCGCAGCGCAGCGCGATCGCGTGATCGTCGCCGCCCAGCTCGGCGGCTAGTTCGGCGAGCTTGTCCTCCGAGCGGGCCGCCAGCGCCACGCGCCAGCCGTCCTCAACGGCGTGGCGGGCGGTCTCGGCGCCGATGCCGCTGCTGGCGCCGGTGATGAGCAGTACGCGGTTGTCGGCCATGGGAATGTTCTACCAGCCGTTTGCGGCCGAGCGGCAACCCTGGCGCGTTAGGCTCCCCGCGCGATGGATGTGCCCCGGCGCTCCAGCGCCCGCTTTCCCTCCCTGAGCGCGGACGCGGGCCACTACGAGAGCTTCTACCTGAAGGCGGCGCACCCGTCCGAGGGCGTGGGCCTGTGGATCCGGTACACGGTGCACAAGCGGCCGGGGGAGGGGGCCAGGGGATCGTTGTGGTGCGTGCTCTTCGACCGCAGCGACGAAGGCGCCCCGTGGGCCGTGAAGCACACGAGCTCGGACGTGGGTGCCCGCGAGCACGAGTACATCCACGTGGACGACAGCGTGTTCGCCCCTGGATCGGTGGCCGGGCACGCGGAGGGGGAGAGGCGCAGCGCCTCCTGGGACCTCTCCTTCGACGCCGGGGAGGAGGCGCTGCACCACCTGCCCCGGCGCTGGATGTACCGCGCGCCGATCCCGCGCACCAAGCTGCTCAGCCCGCATCCTGGCGCGCGCTTCAGCGGACGCGCGGAGGTCGACGGGCACTCAGTGGAGCTCGATGGCTGGCGCGGCATGGTCGGGCACAACTGGGGCGCGCAGCACGCCGAGAGGTGGATCTGGATGCACGGCGCCGGCTTCGCGCAGGACGGCGAGGCGTGGCTCGACGCCGCGCTGGGGCGGATAAAGGTCGGGGCCTACGTCACTCCCTGGATCGCCAACGGCGTCCTGTCCATAGGCGGCGAGCGCCTGCGCCTCGGCGGGCCCGAGCGCGCCCGCCGCACGGACGTGTCGGAGAGCCCCACCCGGTGCGACTTCGCGCTGCCGGGGCGGGGGCTCACCGTGCAGGGCACCGTGGAGGCGCCGCCCGGCGATTTCGTCGGATGGGTCTACGCCGACCCCGACGGGTCCGAGCACAACACGGTGAACTGCTCGGTGGCCGACATGCGCCTGACGGTGTCACGGCCCGGCAGGGCCCCGGTTTCACTGGACCTCGAGGGGGGAGCCGCGTACGAGCTGGGCATGCGCGAGACCGATCACGGGATCGCGATCGAGCCGTTTCCCGATGGGTAGGATGCCGCGCCGATGAGCGCCACGCGCCAGAGCTGCGGGATCCTGTGGGTGTTCGCCGGGACCATGCACTTCCTGATCACCAGGCGCTACGCGGCGATCATGCCGCCGTACGTCCCGGCCCACCGCGAGATGGTGCTCGCCAGTGGCGCGGCGGAGATCGCCGGCGGGGTGCTGGTGCTCACACCGGGATTGGAGAAGCCGGCCCGATGGTGGCTGCTCGCCGTACTGGTGGCGATCTTCCCCGCCAACGTCCACATGGCGCTGAATCCGGACGACATCAAGGGCCTGCCGCCGATCCCGCGCTGGCTGCTGTGGGCGCGGCTGCCGTTCCAGGCCGCGTTCGCGGCCCACGTGATCAAGGCGACTGAGAAGTAAGGAGGAGCCGCTCAGCCGCCGCAGGCAGCCGGCGTGGCCACGTCCAGGCTGCTGGTGTAGCCGCCCTCGCCTGCCTGGTGCACCGTGCGGCAGAACCCCACTCGCCCGGAACGGAAATCCACCAGGGCGATATACGGATAGCCCAACGTGCTACCCGTGGTCCGCTCGTTGGCAGCCAGCTCGGAGGTGACCGCCACGCACGCCACCCGCACCCTGGCGGCCGACAGGTCGCCCGCGGGCGGCGGGTCGGTGGACGGAATCCGCTCGCAGCGGGCAGTCCTGATGCGGCGGCTCTCATGGCGCCGAGCGTCGGCCACGATTCCCGCCTGGACCTTCAGCAGCGCCGCGCGCCGTGCGACCGTACGCTCAGGGATGGGGGCGGACGGGGTGTCGACGGGCGTGACCGTGAGGGTGCGCGGCGCCACCAACCGCCGCAGCTCGGCCCCGCGCGCCTCCCGCGCCTTGGCGGCCTCGCTCAGCTCCCGTTGGCGCCCTTCCTCCTTGCCGGCGACGATGAAGGGGATGGAGATCGCGACCGCCGCCACGGCGGCCACCCCGATCGCCGCCACCACCACCTTCCCCGCGCGCGGAAGCTTTCGCCACAGGAAGCCGGGCAGGCGGGTTATGCCCGGCATTGGCTCGTAGCGGTCGGGACCGCTCACAGCTCAGCCCCGCGGAGCCGGCACCTCGGGCTCGCCGAGCCCGAAGGTCTCGTAGGCGCCGAATCGGGCGAACATCTTGTGGTCGGGCCCGTGGAAGTCCGACGATGCAGTGGTGGCGAGGCCACGGTCGCGGCAAAGATCCACCAGGAACTGCACCTGCTCCCGGGTGTGTGAGGGATAGAACACCTCCACGCCGTCCAGATCGAGCTCGGCGATCAGGTCGCCGACCGTGGCCGGGTCGTCGAGGTCCCAAAACGGGTGAGCCAGAACGGCGGCTCCGCCCGCTTCGTGGATCAAGTGCACCGCCTCGGGCGTGGTCGGCCAGCGCCGGGGGACATAGGTCTCACAGCCGGGGATGAGGTACTTCTCGAAGAACGGGCCCATCTCCGTCACGCCGGCGGCTTTGGCGATGTGCGGGCGGCCCACCGACGCGGCATCGCCCGCCTGCGCAATCGCGCCCTCCAGCGTCACCTCCACACCGGCAGCGTTGAGGTTGGCCACCAGCTCCTCGGCACGCTTGACGCGCTCCTGCTGAGCCTTCCTGCACGTGGCGTCCATGGCGTCGGTGTCGATCCAATAGCCGAGCATGTGCAGCTCCTCGGCCACCGGGTGCGCACACGACATCTCGGCCGCGGGCACCAGCTCGATGCCGTGCTGGTTGGCCGCCTCGCTCGCCTCCTCGATGCCGTCGACGGCATCGTGGTCGGACAGCGCGAACGTGGTCACGCCCGCGGCGGCAGCCGCGGCCACCACCGCGGCGGGTGCCAGCTCGCCATCGGACACGGTGGAGTGCGCCTGGAGTTCGATCACGGTCACAGGGTAAGGGGAGATCATGTTCGCCGACACGAAGGCATTCAGCGGTTTCGCAGTACCCGATGTCGAGGAGGCCCGGCGGTTCTACGGGGAGACGCTGGGGCTCAGAACCTCGATGGAGCACGGCATGCTCACCCTGCACCTCGTCGGTGACCGGAACACGCTGGTGTACCCCAAGCCCGACCACACCCCGGCCACGTACACAATCCTCAACTTCCCGGTGGACGACATCGATGGCGCCGTCGAGGACCTCGGCGCGCGCGGCGTCGAGTTCGACCGCTCCGATTACACCGACGAGAAGGGCATCATGCGCGAGGGCGGGCCTTACATCGCCTGGTTCACCGACCCGGCCGGCAACGTGCTGTCGGTGCTCCAGGAGCGGTAGGGGCTCGAGAAGCGCAGCTGGTCGTCTGCCACGGCGCCGTGGCGCAGCGCCACCAGGTCCACCGGGTAGTTCTGGTTCAGCCGCCACGGCGCCTTTGAGCCCTGCTTGGGGAACTGGTCGAGTGACCTCAGCACGTAGCCGGCCTCGAAGTCGAGGAAGGGCTCCTCGGCGACCTCAGGATCGCGCCGCTCGGGCACCGTCTGCCGGTGGCCGTGGTCATCCATGTGGTTGATCAGCCGGCACACGTACTCGGCCACGAGGTCCGCCTTCAGCGTCCACGAGATGTTCGTGTAGCCGATCGTGTACGCGAAGTTGGGCACGCCGCTGAGCATCATTCCCTTGTAGGCCATGGTGTCTGGCAGGTGCACGTCCTCGCCGTCCACCGCCAGCTGCACACCCCCGAAGGCCAGCAGGTTCAGGCCGGTGGCGGTCACGATCACATCCGCCTCCAGCTCCGCGCCCGAGCACAGCGCCAGGCCGCGCTCGGTGAACGTGTCGATCTCGTCGGTGACCATCGACGCGTCGCCCGCGCTGAGGGCCTCGAAGAGGTCGCCGTTCGGAACCAGGCACAGGCGCTGGTCCCACGGGTCGTAGCGAGGCTTGAAGTGCGAGTCCACCGCGTAGTCGGCGGGCAGCTGACGCCTGACCAGTGCCCGCAGCAGGCGCCTGATCTGGCGGGGGAGGCGCTGGCTGGCCTGGTAGACGAGGATCGCAAGCGCCACGTTCTTCCACCGGACGATCGGATAGGCGGCGCGGTCGGGCAGGACGCGCTTCAGCGCGTTGGCGATCGGGTCCTCGTCGGGCATGGCCAGGATGTAGGTCGGCGAGCGCTGCAGCATCGTCACGTGCGCCGCCTCCGGCGCCATCGCGGGCACGATCGTCACGGCTGTGGCACCGCTGCCGATCACCACCACGCGCTTGCCCGCGTAGTCGAGATCTGCCGGCCAGTGCTGCGGGTGCACGATCTGCCCGGCAAAGCGCCCGATGCCGTCGAACGGCGGGGTGTAGCCCTCGTCGTACCGGTAGTAGCCACTGCACATGTACAGAAAGCCGCATGTGAGGCGGTGGGTCTCGCCGGTATCGGTGCGCTCCACCTCCAGGGCCCAGGCCGCGTCGGCAGTGGACCATTCGGCGCGCACCACGCGGTGGTGGAAGCGAATCTGGTCGTCGAGCCCGTGCTCGCGTGCGGTATCGCGAACGTAGTCGAGAATCGCGGGGCCGTCGGCGATCGCCTTGGCGTCGGTCCACGGCCGGAAGCGGTATCCCAGCGTGTACATGTCGGAGTCGGAGCGGACGCCCGGATAGCGGAACAGGTCCCATGTGCCGCCGAGGTCGTGGCGGGCCTCGAGGAGCGCGAAGGTCTTACCGGGACAGCGTTCGTGCAGGTGAACGGCGGCGCCGATGCCTGACAACCCTGCGCCGACGATCAGCACATCGAGGTGTTCAGGTGGCATCGGCACGACGATATAGCTGCGCGCGACTAGCCGCCCGGGGCATTCCCGGCGGAGGGACGGGTCGCGACGACCACGGCGGCGTTCATGTCCTCGGATCTGGCCACCCTCGGCCGTGGGCCGTGGAGGGCCACCGTCTCTACCGCGCGCGCCGCCTGGCGCTCGCTCGTCTCCACGAGCAGATGGCCGCCGGGTGCCAGCCACAGAGGCGCCGCGGCGCTCACCCGCCGCAGCACTTCGAGACCGTCCGCACCACCGTCGAGCGCCACCAGCGGCTCGTGCTCGCGCGCCTCGCGCGGCATCTGCATGATCGCCTCGGTCGGTACGTAGGGGGCGTTGGCGAGAAGGATCTCCACCCGGCCGCGGAGGTCGGCTGGGAGCGGCTCGTAGAGGTCACCCTCGTATACGTGCCCGCCGTCGCCCACATTCTCGCGCGCGCACCGCACCGCCGCCGGATCGATGTCCGTCGCGTGCAGTTCGGCCCCGTCAACGGCGGCCGCCAGGGCCACGCCGAGCGCACCAGAGCCGCAGCACAGGTCCAGCACCACGGCCCCTGGAGAGGCCAGGGCGGTGGCCTCGCGCACGAGGAACTCGGTGTGCGGGCGCGGCACGAAGACACCGGGTGCCACGGCTATCCGCAGGCCGCTGAACTCCGCCCACCCGAGCACATGCTCCAGCGGCAGGCCGTCTGCCCGGCGATCGATCATGGCGGTCAGGTCGCCCGGGGTGTTGGCCTCGGCGATGAGCAGCTGGGCCTCATCCTCGGCGTAGACGCAGCCGGCCGCCCGAAGGCGCGCGACGATGGTGGATGCGTCCGGGCTGGATCCCACTGCTGAGCGCCTTCAGCCGAACGGTGGCCGCATGATCAGCATTTCGATGATCCTAGCCTTCAGGCCAGATTCATAAAGAGTGCTCGATAAGGTGCGTTAGGTAAACCTGGCAGGGAACATCGGCCAGCTCGCCGCCCGCACGCACCGAAGTCGCGCGCCGGAGAATGTCGTCACTCCCTCCGGTCGCGGGGACAGTCCGGCATACCTGGACGGGTTCCTTGCCGGTTTCGCGAGCGCGGAAGCACATTTCGGCGCAACCGCAGGCGGACATCCCGATTCACCATCAACCTTCGGCAAGACGACGCGCCGTCCTCGCCCTTCTGCGCGATCACACAGGCTTGGGCCGGCTCTCCGCGATCGCTCCTCGTGCCTCGCCCTGGCCGCGCCCGGGGCGAAGGGCCCACCGAGGCGCCCGGACGAGCCCGACCGCCCACCGGCAGTGCGCCAAGGCGTGCCCGCAACCGGCTGATTGACCGAGCGGGGGCCCGCCGGGGGCTATATTTGCGACGTATGCTTCGCGCGGACTCTGGGAGGTCCTCAGCTGGTGCCGCCGTGGACGGCACCGTCCCGGAGTTCGATGAGAAGGCCGCGCTCGACGGTCTGGAGCGTGGTGACCCCGAGGCGCGCCGCCAGCTCATCGAGCATTATCTGCCGCTCGCGCGCCGGCTGGCAGGGCGTTACAGGCACTCCGGCGAGGCCTCTGATGACCTCGAGCAGGTGGCCAGCCTCGGCCTGATCAAGGCGATCGACCGGTTCGAGCCCGGTGTGGGGGCCTTCGCCCGCTACGCGGTGCCGACGATCGTCGGCGAGCTCAAGCGCCATTTCCGCGACAAGGGCTGGGGCATGCACGTACCGCGCTACCTGCAGGAGCGGGTGATGGACGTGAACAACGCCGTGGAGGTTCTCGCAACCGAATTGGGCCGCTCCCCCACCCCGCGCGACGTGGCAAAGCGCACCGGGCTCGGCTTGGAGAACGTGCTCGAGGCGATGGATGCGGCCGGCGCCTACAGCCCGATGAGCCTCGATTCCCCTCAGCCCGGTTCCGGTGAGGACGACGACAACACGCTGGGTCAGCGCATCGGCGCGGTGGACACCAACTACGAACTTGCCGAGTGGAGGCCTGCCGTGGCCCCGGCCGTGGCCGCCCTTCCCGACCGCGAGCGGGAGATCCTGCGGCTGCGGTTCGTGGAAGACCTCACCCAATCGCAGATCGCCCAGCAGGTGGGCGTCTCGCAGATGCACGTCTCGCGCCTCTTGCGCCGCTCACTGGACAAGGTGGCGGCCGCCGCTCAGCAGGATGGCGACGCCCCCTAGCTCCACCGGCCTGCATCAGGCCGCCGCGTAATCTCGGTACACGTGGAGCAGCACATCGAACTGATCGTCTTCGGGCTCCTCGTGGCCGTGTCCGGACTGGCAGTGGTGGCACGCCTGGTCCGCATTCCCTACCCCATCCTGCTGGTGCTGGGCGGGCTGGCTTTCGGCTTCATTCCCGGCGTGCCCGACGTCCGTCTCGAGCCGGATCTCGTCCTGCTGCTCTTCCTGCCGCCCCTGCTCTACGCCGCGGCCTTCTTCGCGAACCTGCGCGAGCTGCGGTCCAACGCCCGCCCGATAGGCATGCTGGCCATCGGGCTGGTGATCGCAACGATGCTCACCGTCGCGGTGGTGGGCCACGAGGTGGTGGGACTGTCGTGGCCGGTGGCCTTCGTGCTCGGCGCCGTGGTCTCCCCCACCGACGCCGTGGCCGGCGGAGATCCTGCGGCGGCTGTCGGTGCCCCGGCGCGTGGTGAGCGTGGTGGAGGGCGAGAACCTCACCAACGACTGGACGGCCCTGGTGGCCTACAAGTTCGCCGTGGCCGCAGTGGTCACCGGCAGCTTCTCGCTGCTGGAGGCCGGCCCGGAGTTCCTGTACACGGGCCTCGCCGGCGTGGCCGTCGGTGTAACGGCCGGGGCGGGGATCGCGACCGTGCGCAGGCGCGTCGAGGATCCCATCACCGAGACCACCATCTCGCTGCTCACCGCCTACGCGGCCTACCTGCCCGCTGAGGCGATAGGCGCCTCGGGGGTGCTCGCAGCGGTGACAGCCGGAGTGTGGCTCGGCTGGCGGGCATCGGAGCTGACCAACCACACCACCAGGCTGCAGCTGACGGCGATCTGGCAGCTGCTGGTGTTCCTGCTCAACGCCGTGCTCTTCGTGCTGGTCGGCCTTCAGCTTCCGGCGGTGCTCGATCAGCTGTCGGGCCGCACCGGCGGGGAGCTCGCCGGCTACGGCGCCCTCATCGCCCTGGTGGTGATCGTGGTGAGGATCGCGTGGGTCTACGCGCTCACCTACCTCATCCGGCAGCTCAGCAGCCGGGTGCGCGAGCGCGTGCCGGTGGCCAACTGGGACCAGACCGCGCTGGTGGCATGGGCCGGCATGCGGGGATCGGTGTCACTGGCGGCCGCGCTCGCGATCCCCACCGAGATCGACTCAGGCGGCGCGTTCCCCGATCGCGACCTCGTGATCTTCCTTGCCTTCTGCGTGATCCTGGCGACGCTGGTGATCCAGGGGCTGCTGATGCCCGCCCTGATCCGGGCGCTGGGCGTTGAGCCCGACACGCTCGACCAGGACGAGGAGCTCAACGCCAGGCTGGAGATCGCCTACGCCGCGATCGACCAGATCAACGACCTGGAGGAGGAGGACTGGGTGCATCCCCAGACCGTCGAGCGCACGCGAATGATGTTCGACTACCGGCGGCGACGCTTCGCCTCACGGGTCGGGAACGGCTCCGCCGGCGACGGCGCCGACGACGAGGACCAGGACGACTTCGACTACGAGGGGCGCGCGCAGTCCTACCAGCGCTTCATGCACGAGGTGATCGGCGCGCAGCGCACCGCGCTGCGCCGCCTTCGCGACGAGGGTGATGTGAGCGACGAGGTGCGCCGCCGGGTGGAGTACGACCTCGACCTGGAGGAGGCCCGGATCAGCCAGGCGGTGTAGGGCCGGGCCGCTCTCCCACCAGCAGGCTCTGGGTGGCCCGCCCAATCGCGCCGTGCTCGTCGTGCAGGCGCGTGTCTGACAGCCCGATGCCATCGGGCTCCGCGTAGGTGGCCGCATCCAGGCCCACCCACTCGCCCCGCGGCAGCCGCTTAAGAGCCACCGACAGGTCGGCATTGATGAACAGCCACCGCCGGTAGTCCAGCGAGGCGCTCACGCCGTTGCCCGAGTCGGCAGCCACCAGCACTCGGTCCAGCGGCGAGACCTCCTCCCCCTCGACCAGCGATCCCCGCATGCGCATCCAGGCCCGGGCGGGCCCTGGCTTCAGGTAGGAGCCAGACACGAACCGCACCTCCATCGCCGTCTGGTAGCCCACGTCCTGCCCCGTGGGGAAGAAATCCTGCGTCTGGGCCTCCGAGGGCGGTGCCATGCGTTCATCGGGCAGAGACGGCCCGTCCAGCTGCATCTCCGTGGTGCGCACCCGCCACGCGCGGGCGCGCAGGATCTCGGTGTCCCCGGCACTGAGCGAGCCCTCCACCAGTTCCACGCTGCGCCCCGGGCGCACCACCCGGGCCTTCACGCTAAGCGGCGCGATCGGCACGGGGCGCAGGATCTCGAACGTCACGCGGGCGACCCGCGCCGGATCGAGCTTCCCGGCGCGATCCATCTCTGCACCGAGCAGCGCGCACGGCGGGCCCGCGTGCTGGCTGCCGGGGTCCCAGGGTCCGCGGGTGAGCTCGGTGGAGTCGTACAGCGGGCCCTTGGGGATGTAGAAGGCGTCGGGCACGGCCGGATCCTAGGCCGTGGCCCCGTCTGCGAAACTTCCGCCGTGGCCAAGCAGCGGCAGGTGAAGATGCAGCAGATGCAGGTGGGCGCCTTGGCGGCCATCCAGCAGCTCGAGCCGCGCACCGACGCCCAGCTGCAGGGCGAGTCCAAGCACCGCGTGGCCGCCAAGGCACTGCTGGGCGCCCGCGCCGCCGAGCGCTACGACGCAAAGGCCGCTCGCGCCTACTTCAACGAAGCGCTGGCCGGCTGCCACCCACAGGAGCGCCAAGCGCTTCGCCAGATGATGAAGGCCTCGATGGCCCTCGCCGAGCGCCGCCCCGACGACCTCAAGGAGGCCGTGCAGAAGCTCGGCCAGGCCCCGCCTTCGAGCCGCCAGCTGTTCATGCTGCGCATGATGGGGCTGATCGCGCCCGCACAGGGAGCGAGCACCGCGGCCCGCGCGCGTGGCGTCCTGATCCTGCTCGCGATCGTGGTCCTGCTCGTGCTGATGGGCTTCGGCCTGGCCAAGCTGATCGCACTGCCCTTCGGCGGCGTCGGCATTCTCGGCGGTCTGCTGCTGGGGCTGCTGATAGTGGCCGCCGTGCTCGGCCTGCTCACCCTCTTCGGCCGCCGCCGCCAGGCGCGGGTGAAAGCCGAACGGGCCGCCGGGCCCGCTAGTTCTCGTTAAGCGTCGCCTTCTCCACCACGACCGGCTGCAGCGGCATCTCGGTGGCCGGGTCGCCCAGCCGCCCGATGCGCTGGGTCACGTCCAGGCCCTTGACCACCTTGCCGAGCACCGCGTAGTCGGGCGGCAGTGGAGCCTCCGCGCCGGTGACCACGTAGAACTGGCTGCCCGCGGTTCCGGGCGCCTCCGCCTCGGTCTTGGCCATCGCCACCACACCGCGCGGATAGGTGGTGCCGGCCGGAGGCTTGTCCACGGTCGAGTAGCCGGGTCCTCCCTGGCCGCTGGCCGTGGGATCGCCCCCCTGGATCACGAAGTCCGGAACGATGCGGTGAAACACCGTGCCGTCGAAGAAACCGCTCTTCGCCAGCGCCGCGAAGGAGGCCGAAGTGGCCGGTGAGGTCTTCTGGTCGAGCCGGATGCTGAAGGCGCCGCAGCTGGTCTGCAGCTCCACCTCGTAGGTCGACCCGGCCGCCAGCTCGCCCTTGGGCTTGCTCTCACCGCCATCCGGCTTGGGCGCCGGCGCCTGCACCTCGCGGCATCCGCCCTTCTGCGCCGCCGGCCGCTTCTCGGACGTGGACCCCGGTGCGCCCGCCTGCTCGTCACTCCCATCGTCGTTGCCGCACCCGGCGGCCACCAGGGCCAGCACGAGCAGGGCAAGGGCGGCTACGCGGCGCACGCGCGGCAGGGTAGTGGGCGCGGGCGGCTCTAGGATCGACGACACCGTCATGGCAAACACCCTCTCCCCCCTCCTGCGCGGCTACGACCAGGTGATTCTCGACCTCGACGGGTGCGTGTGGGTGGGCGAGGAAGCGGTCGAGGGCTCGGTGGAGGCCATCGCCACACTGCGGACCGCCGGCAAGCGCGTGGCCTTCGCCACGAACAACTCGTGGCATCCCGGCGAGGAACACGTGGCGCGGCTCTGGCGGCTGGGCGTGCAGGCGTCGCTGGCCGACGTGGTGACGGTGGGCGGCGCCATGCAGCACCTCCTCGCCGACACCCGCACGGGGCTGACGGCATTCGTGATCGGCAGCCCGGCGCTCACCCGCCACGTGGAGGACGCCGGGCTGAAGGTCCTCAACGGCGGCGACCTCGCCTCCCGAGCGGGGGTCGTGGTGGTGGGCGGCACCGACCAGGTGGACTACGACGCCCTGCGCACGGCATCCCAGGCCGTGCATCGCGGCGCCGACTTCCTCGCCACCGCGCGCGACCCGACTCTGCCCACTCCCGAAGGGCCCTGGCCCGGAACGGGCGCGATCGTGGCGGCCGTGGAGACGGCGTCGGGGCGGCAGGCCGAGATCGTGGGCAAGCCCCAGCCGCAGCTGATGGAGACCGCCTTGGACCGCTTGGGCGAGGGCAACACTCTGGTGGTGGGCGACCGCCTGGACTCCGATGTCGCGGCCGCGCACGCCGCCGGGCTGGACGCCGCGCTGGTTCTCAGCGGCGAGGACTCCGGTTCCGTGCCCACGGACCCGGAGGCACTGAAGCCGGTGGCCGTGGCCGACAACCTCGCCGCGCTGGTGAACGGCGAGCGCTGAGAGCGATGGCGCGCAAGACCCACCACAAGCACTCCTCCAAGAAGGGGTATCGCCGTCTGCTCGACGGGCTCGAGGCGATCGAGGAGGTGCACAGCGTGGCCACCGGGAAGGTGAAGCCGCGGATGGGGTCGGGCCGCCCGATCGCTCAGATCTCGAAGGTGAGGCGCACCGAGTCGGGCCTGTCGATCACGATCAACACCGAGGGGGCGATCGTGGATGCCTACGTGGTGACCGACCGGCCGTCAGCGGTGGAGGCCGCGATGGCCGACCGCGGCTGGACCGCCTCGTAGGACACGCCGAGCAGCTCACACGCCCCGGGGCTCACCACCAACCCCGCCGCCGCAGCGTCACGCAGCCCCTCGAGCGGGTCCACGCCGCGCGCCCCGTACAGATACGCCGCGCAGACGGCAGCCACGAAGTCGGTGTGGCGGTTGCCGTGGATCGCCACCGCACCCCTGCGCCTCACCTCGCGGCGCAGGAGGCCGAGCAGCTCCTCGAGGCTGTCCGCGCCCTCCGCCGCGCTCGCCACGGGAACGTGGTGGGCTTCCAGCCCCGCCGCCTCGTAGTCGCCGAGGTTGTGGCGGGTGGTCATGGTGGACACGCACAGGCGCACACCGTTGTGCTTCAGCCAGGCGATCTCCGCCGCCCTGCGGTCGGGCCGGTGGCTGCGCCCGCCGCCGCCCGGCCGCTCAAGCGCACACAGCTTGCGCGGCACGGCCCACCAGATCCTCTTGGGTTCCCTCACTGCGACCTCCTTCGTTTCCCTCCTCAAGGGCGCGGCGCCCGGCTTCTCGCCCCCCGCCCCGGGCATACTTGGCCCATGTGCGGCCCGGCGGCGATGAACGAGTGACGCGCCGGCTGCTGGTGCTGGTCAACCCCGCCGCCGGGGGCGGTCGTGGCGTGCGGCGGCTGCCGGAGGTCACGGCGGAGCTCGAGCGGCTGGAGGCGGAGCACCGCGTGGTGCACACGCGCGACATCGCGCACGCGGGCGCTGAGGCCGCTGGGGCGGCCCAGGCCGGCGAGACCGTGGTGGCGGTAGGCGGAGACGGCCTGCTGCGCCCGCTGGCCGGAGTGCTGCGCGATACCGGTGCCTCGCTCGCGATCGTGCCGGGCGGGCGCGGCAACGACCTCGCGCGCGTGCTCGGCATCCCCACCGACCCCACGGCGGCGGCCGCCGTGGCTGCCCAGGGCGAGGAGCGGATGATCGACGTGGCGGAGGTGGACGGCGTGCCCTACCTGGGCATCGCGAGCTTCGGCTTTGACTCCGATTGCAACCGCGTGGCAAACGAGGCGCGACTGATCCGCGGCAACCTCGTCTACCTCTACTCCGCGCTGCGTGTCCTCGCCGGGTGGACGCCCGCCGCGTTCGAGGTCACGGTCGACGGCGAGCGCCACGATCTCGAGGGCTACTCGGTCGCGGTGGCCAACTCCAAGGCCTACGGCGGCGGCATGTTCGTGGCGCCCCAGGCCGAACTGGACGACGGCAAGCTCGACGTGGTGGCCACCGGCCGGGCGTCGAAGCTGCACTTCCTGCGGTCGCTGCCGAAAGTGTTCAAGGGCACCCATCTGTCCGACCCCTCCGTGCAGACCATGCTCGGCTCGACCATCGAGGTCGATGCCGACCGCCCGTTCGCGATCTACGCGGACGGCGACCCGATCGGCACCGTCCCCGCCACGATCACCGTCCGCCCGCGCTGCCTGCGGGTGATCGTGCCCGCGTGATGGCCCGGGTCCTCGAGACGGTCGCCCGCGGCGTGCGTGAGCTCTCGCGCCGGCTGGGACGCGGAGGCGGAACCACCCTCCCGGGACGGCTTCTTATGCGCGCCGACCCCAGGGCGCTGCAGCGAATGGCCTCGCAGCTCGACGACGGCGCGGTGCTCGTGTCCGCCACCAACGGCAAGACCACCACGTCGGCGATGGTGGCCGCCGTGCTCGAGGGCGCCGGCCGCGAGGTGGTGAACAACCGCGCCGGATCCAACATGGGCTGGGGCGTGGCCACCGCACTGCTCGACGCGAAGCGGGAGCGTGGCCAGCTGGGGCTGTTCGAGGTGGATGAGGCCTGGCTCCCCACGGTGGCCGAGGCCGTGAAGCCGCGCACCTACCTGCTGGCCAACCTGTTCCGCGACCAGCTCGACCGCTACGGGGAGCTGGAGCTGCTGGCCGACCGCTGGGCCGAGCTCACCGCGTCCGAGGAGGCGCGCGGCGCGCGGTTCGTGCTCAACGCCGACGACCCGCTGGTGGCCGATCTCGGCCGCGGCCGCGACGGCGTGACCTACTTCGGCGTGGACGACGACTCCCAGGCGCTCCCGAGCCTCCAGCACGCCGCCGACTCCAAGCACTGCCGCAACTGCGGCCACCCCTACGTCTACGAGGCCGTCTACCTCGGGCACATTGGCCGCTACCGCTGCCCCAACTGCGGTCGCGAGCGGCCCACTCCTTCAGTCTCCGCGCGGGAGGTGGAGCTGCACGGCATGTCGGGTGCGCGGGTGGTTATGGAAACCCCGGCGGGAGCCCTGGAGGTTTCCCTCCCCCTCCCCGGTCTCTACAACGTCTACAACGCCGTGGCCGCCACGGCGCTGTCGCTGGAGCTCGGCGCGTCGCTGAAACAGATCGGCGCCGCGCTAGAGGGGTTTGCCGGGGCCTTCGGCCGCGTCGAGACGATCCCCGTGGACGGGCGCCCGGTGTCGATCCTGCTGGTGAAGAACCCCGCGGGCGCAAACGAGGTGCTGCGCACGCTCACCCTCGAGGACGGCCAGGTGGACCTGTGGCTGGCGCTGAATGACCGGATCGCCGACGGGCGCGACGTGTCCTGGATCTGGGACGCCGACTTCGAGCTGCTGGCAGGCCGCGTGCGCCGCGTGACCTGCTCGGGAACGCGGGCCGAGGAGATGGCCCTGCGGCTGAAGTACGCCGGAATCGACGCCGAGGTAGCCGTGGACCGCGATCTGGGCGCGTCCCTCGATGCCGCCGTGGCGAACGGAAACGACGGCTCCCGCCCCCTCTACGCCCTCCCCACCTACACGGCGCTGATCGAGCTGCGCGACCTGCTGGCCGACCGCGGCCTTGCCCGGCGGTGGGCGGACTGAGATGGGGAACGTGCGCAGCCGGCCGAGCCGGCCACTTCGCGAACAGCACCACGTGTTCGGCTACGCCTCGCTGGTAAGTGACTATGCGGGAGAGGGCGTCCTGGCCCGGCTGCGCGGCTACCGCAGGTTCTTCGGCGTGGCCACCGACAACACGGTTGCGATCCCGGGCTACAAGATGTACCTGCGCCGCGCCGACGGCGTTCGACCCGCAGTGTTCGTCGCCTTTGTGGACATCCGCGCAGACTCGCGCACCACCGTGAACGGACTGGCCCGTCCCGTGGACGCGGCGCAGCTGGCGCTGCTGGACAGCCGCGAGCGCAACTACGACCGCGTGGACGTGACCCCGGAGATCGACGGCGTGGACGGCCGCGTCTGGACCTACCGCGGCTCGGAGGAGGGCCGCGAGCGGCTGCGGCGCGGCAGGGCCGAGGGGCGTGCGGTGGTCTCGCGCGACTACATCGACAAGGTGCGCACCGGCTACGCGCAGCTGGGCGAGACAGAGCAGCGCGCCTTCACGGAGTCATCCGACCTCGACGACCTCCCCATCTGGGATCTCGAGCGGCTGGACCTCCCCGAGGACGCGCCCGCACCGCGAGAGGTGGCCGTGTGAGCGAGCACTCGATCGCACACCTCGACGCCGCCGCCTGGCACGACGTGGAGTGCTCGGCATACGCGGCCGACCTCCCCACCTGGCGCGACCTGGCTGACCGTCACGGCGGCCCGGTGCTCGACCTGGGCTGTGGCACCGGCAGGGTGGCGCTGGACCTGGCCTCCCGCGGTCACGAGGTGGCCGGCCTGGACGCCGATCCCGATCTGGTGCGCGCGCTGGAGACCCGCGGCCGCGCTCGTGAGCTTCCCATCCGCGGACTGGCCGCCGACGCCCGCACGTTCGACCTTCCCGACAGGTTCCCGCTCGCCATCGCGCCGATGCAGGTGGTGCAGCTGCTCGGCGGGCCATCGGGGCGAAAGGCCATGCTCACCCGGGTGCTCGCCCACCTGAAGCCGGGCGGAGTGC
>Ga0136631_10000154_pt1 | contig 20512 bp, 22 predicted proteins | sample AntDrymUQ6012206_2_FD_104655 | JGI IMG/M metagenome (GOLD analysis project Ga0136631, IMG submission 104655) | Polar desert sand microbial communities from Dry Valleys, Antarctica - metaG UQ601 (22.06) | ecosystem: Environmental > Terrestrial > Soil > Desert | place: Antarctica: Dry Valley... | reverse complement strand
GGTTGACCACCACGGCGTCGGTGAGGTAGCCGTAGAGGTTGAGGTAGGTGAAGGTGCGCATGGCTTCCTTGACGACCATCTGGTCGGGATTCATGACCAGCCGTACGGTGGTGCTCTCGCGGTCACGCAGGATGCCGTTCATCGCCACCAGGTTGCGGGCCAGGCGCTCCACGTCCTCGAACACGTCGTCGCCCGGAAGGGCGAGGTCGGGCATGAGGCTGCGCGCAAGCGGGCGCGCCGCAGCAAGCATCCGGCCCTGCACGGGGAACACCTTCTCCAGCCACCACGTGCAGACGTCGGGGAACGACAGCAGCCGCAGCGTCTCGCCCGTGGGAGCGCAGTCCACCACGATCACGTCGTATGCGCCCGACTCGTGATGCGCCTTGATCTGGAGCAGCGAGAACAGCTCGTCCATACCCGGCGGGACCGTCAGCTCCTCGGCCGAGATCTCGTTCACGCCGCGGTCGGCCAGCAGTTCGGACAACCACCCCGACACAGCTTCCCAGTGGTGCTCGATCTCGTCCTGCGCCTGCACCTCCTGGCCGTCGAGGTTCTCGGCCACCCGCGTGGGCTGCGAGGTGAGCTGCATGTCGAGGGCGTCGGAGAGGCTGTGGGCGGGGTCGGTGGAGAGCACCACCGTGCGCAGGCCCGCCGCAGCGGAGCGGCGCGCGGCGGCGGCGGCCACGGTGGTCTTCCCCACGCCTCCCTTGCCGGTGTAGAGGATCGTCCGCGGGGCCATCCGCGGACGATCCTATTGCGAGCTAGACGCCGAGCTCCTCAGAGGCCATGCGGGCCCCCTCGATGCGGTTGGAGATCTTCTGCATGGCCACGTCCCGGGCGAAGTCCGGGGAGCCGTGGGCCGGCTTGAGGTCGCGGCTGAACGGCGAGAAGCCGCAGTCGTCAGTGGCGCCGAGCCGCTCCACGGGGATGTACTTGGCGGCCGTGACCAGGCGGTCCTTGACCTCCTCGGCGGTCTCGACCTCGGGGTTCAGCGGGTTGATCACCCCGATGAAGCACACCTGCGGCACACCGTTGGCGTCGTCGCGGCTGTTCTCCCCGACGAGCTTGTAGACCTTCTCCTTGTCGTCCTCGCTGGCGCACTGGATGAGGAAGTAGCCGGCGTTGAGGTCGAACATGTGGTTGAGCAGCTTCTCGTACGGCACCTCCTTGGAGTGCACCGAGTCGTTGTCGCCGCCAGGACAGGTGTGGATGCCGATGTTCGTGCGCTCCTCGGGCGAGAAGCGGTCGAGCACCCGGTTGTTGAGGTCGATGAACTCCTGCAGCATGTCCTTGCCGGTCCACGGGTTGCGGGAGTCGTTCTTGTTCGCCAGCCGTCCCTCGGTGAAGTCGATCGACACGCGCTCGGCACCCGCGGCGAAGCACTGGCGGATGTCCTTCTCGACCTCGTCGCAGACGTCGTCGAGGAACTGCTCGCGCGAGTAGCCGTCGATCTCCTCTTCGAGCGGGTAGAGCAGCATCATCATCGACGGCGAGATGACCGCCTGCTTCACCGGCTTGGACGCGAGCTCCTTGTTCTTCTCCACGAACTCAGACGCGAAGGTCTTGTACCGGAAGGGGCTGCCGGTGAGGCGCGGAAGCTGGCGGTGGTGCCCGTCGTCGAAGATGGCGAAGAACTGGCCGTCGCCGGCCAGGTTGTCGGCCAGGCCGGTGCCCGCCAGTGTGTCGGTGATCGGGTAGGTGGCGAAGCTGGACTCGCGTTGCTCGCCGTCGGTCACGTAGGTCTCGCCGGTCTGCTCGAGGCGTTCGATCGAGTCCTTGGCGGCCTCGTCCTGCAGCTTCTGTAGGTCCTCGAAGGTGATCTTGCCCTGATCGAGATCCTCATAGGCGTTCTGAAGCGACTCGGGCCTCGGAAGCGATCCGACGAGTTCGGTGGGGATAGGCATCTGGGTCTCTCTCTCCTCAAGCGTTACGGGACGCGGCCAGCGACGAGAGACCCTATTAGAAGACCACGGTCTTGCCCTCGTGCACCAGCACGCGGTCGTCGAGGTGGAGCTTGACCGCACGGGCCAGCACGGCCCGCTCGATGTCGGAACCGAGGCGCTCGAGCTCCGGCACGCGGTCGCGGTGTGACACACGGGCCACGTCCTGGTGGATGATCGGCCCGGCGTCGAGCTCCTCGGTCACGTAATGGGCGGTGGCGCCGATGATCTTCACCCCGCGGCGCTCCGCCTGGCGGTAGGGGTCGGCCCCCGCGAAGGCCGGCAGGAACGAGTGGTGGATGTTGATCAGCGGCACGCCGATGCGCTCCAGGAAGTCGCCCGAGAGGATCTGCATGTAGCGCGCCAGGATCACCACATCCACGCGGCCCTTCAGTAGCTCGAGCAACGCGCTCTCGCTTTCGGGCCGGCCGTCGCGCGGGACGGTCACGTGGTGAAAGGGGATCCCGAAGGCCGAAACGTCGGGCTCGAGGTCGGGATGGTTGGAGACCACCAGCTCGACCCGCGCGTCCAGCTCGCCGCGGCCGTTGCGCCACAGCAGATCGAGGAGGCAGTGCTCCTCCCGGGACACGAGCACGGCCAGCCGCTTGGGCTCGTCGGCGAAGGACAGGCGCCAGTCCATGCCCAGCCCGTCGCCCACCTCGCGCCCGAATTCCCGGCCCAGCTCGTCGCGCCCTAGGTCGAGCGCTTCGGTGGTGAACTCCATCCGCATGAAGAACCGCCCGCCCTCGGGGTCCAGCGAGTGCTGGTCGGAGGAGACGATGTTGGCGCCATGCGCGAAGAGGAAGCCCGACACGGCCGCGACGATGCCCGGACGGTCGGGGCACGAGATCAGGAGCCGCGCGTGGCTGTCGCTCATCGGCACTAGCCCGCGGGCAGCGACTCGATCTCGCCCGAGGTGCGCGTGCGCAGGCCGCGGCCGGTGCGCAGCTCCTTGGCCGCCAGCCGCACGCTATAGGTGCCGGTGGCACCGGGCCTGAAGCCGAACGCGCGCGTGCCGCGGCGGAAGGTGGCCGTACGGTCCATCGCCACCTTGCCGTCTCGCGTGATCGTGATCTGCACGGCCGAGAGCTTGGACACCGAGAAGCGCACACTGGTGGCCTGGCCCTTGGTGGCGGTCCCCGGGCCGACCAGCTTGAGGTCGGCCGGCTCGGTCATGTACTCGCGGAAGTTCCTGGTCGTGGCGCAGTACACGGGCGTCCGCAGGCGGCTGCAGAGACTCGAGGCGAACTCGGTGAGCAGCACGTGGTACTCGAGCGTCGATTCCGCACCGCGGTAGGAGTAGGTGGACCAGTCGCCGGTGTTGTTGCGCGGCAGCTCGGCGCGGGCCTCGGGCTCGGCGCGCCGCCAGAGGCGCGATGCCGTGGCGTCGCCGGTGATGTCGGCGTAGTCGTACAGCCCGATCACCGACTGCAGGAACGCGTTGATGATGAAGAGGCGGGGCGCGAAGGAATACTGGAGGTAGTGGGTGCCGCCCAGTGGCCCGGTCGTGGCCACGCCCACAGGCGGCGGTTTGTCGAACGCACCGAAGGCCTCGCTCGCGTAGCGGCGGTAGCCCGGAGCACCAAGGAGCTGCGAGGCGCGCCCGAAGGCCTGTATCGCGGTGGCCTGGGCCATGCCGCTGATCCACGGCGGGGCGCCGCCGCCGAACTCGAAGTAGTACTCCCATGTCCGAAAGCCGCCGCGGGTGGTGGACGTGGCCACCAGCTCGCGCAGCAGCTTGCGCAGACCCGCCTTGTCACACGGCCCGGTGCGTTTGACGCAGGCCCCATGCATCAGGTTGGCCTGCTTGAAGTTCACCAGCGGCTGGAGCTGCAGGCCCCGCCTCGGGTAGTACTCGAACAGCAGGCGGCTGCCTCTGAACTGCACACGGCTGCCACTCGACGGGAATGCGCTGCGGGGCCAGAACTCGGTGTTGCGACGCAGGATGAGAAACAGCGCCGGCATCCGCGACGCGTTGAGCTTCCGCGCCAGCGCAATCCGCTCCAGCGCATAGATCACGTACCCCAGCTCCCTCGCACGGGTCCTGCTGATCCGGGCCCGGCGGCTGCGCGCGAGGCGATACAGGCGCGCGTAGGAGCGGTAGCGCGCTGGGGAGATGCGCTTGGATTTCAGGGCTGACTTCAGGGCGCCGGCCACCGCCCGCTGCCCCCGAGTGGCGCGGTGCTTCTTGGGGCGCGGCTTGGCGGCCACACCGGCCACCGAGCCCGCCCGGGCGGGCTCGGGCACGAATGTTCTGGGCTCGCGGCCCAGGCTGGATCCCGCGCGTGAGGGCACGAGGGGACTGTTCTTGGAGACGACGCGCGGGCCATCGACCACGAGCACTTCGCCCGCCTGTGCCGGCGCGGCCGCGAACAGGGCCGCACTCACACCCGCGCCCGCCGCAAACATGCGCACTAGCGGGGGCATCAAGGCACTCAACGTAGCGAGAGGGAGGAAGTTGCGGCGCACTCTTTTCCGTCGCTAGGCTGCGGTGCCCCCCGCCGCCATGTCGTCCCAGCTATCGAGAGCCTCGCTTCGACGCCCCTCGCGGGCGGTCCTACTCGCCCTGTTCGCGCTGGCCTCGATGGTCGCCCTCGGCGCCTGTGGAGGCGACGATCCGGGCAACGACCGCGACGCTGAGGCTCTTCTCGACCGGGCTTTCGCCAAGTCGATCTCCAGCGCCGACCTGAAGATGGACGCCCAGCTGGAGGTCCGCGGCCTGCAGAGCCTCGACGGCCCGATCCGGCTGGACGCGTCGGGCCCGTTCAAGAGTGGCGACGGCGGGCTGCCCAAGCTCGACATCGACGTCCGGCTGGGGGCCCAGGACGCGGGCCAGACCGTGCAGACGGGGTTCCTGTCCACCGGCGACCGCGCCTTCCTGAAGTTCGGCGGCGAGTTCTACGAGCAGCCGCAGGCAGACATCGCGCGCGCGAACCGCCAGCTCCAGCAGTCCGGCGACAAGGATCAGAAGAGCGCTCTCACCCAGCTCGGGGTCAAGCCGCGTGAGTGGGTGTCCGGCGCGCGCATGGAGGGCGAGGACGAGGTGGCGGGGGTCAAGACCGAGCACGTGTCGGCAAAGGTCGATGTGCGCCGCATGCTCACCGACCTCAACAAGGCGGTCGAGCAGTCGGGGGAGGCGGTCGGCGGCGTGACACCCGGTACGCCCAAGCCTCTCTCGGACGCGCAGCTGGACAAGCTGGCCGCGGCCGTGAAGGAGCCCACCTTCGACGTCTACGTGGGCAAGGACGACGACGTGATCCGGCGGGTGTCGGCAAACCTCGAGGTCTCGGTGCCGGAGGCCGATCGGGCTCAGGCGGGGGGCATCGAGGGAGGCTCGCTGCGGTTCTCGGTGGAGTTCGCGAAGGTGAACGGCGAGCAGACCGTGGCCGCGCCCACCAAGGCGCGCCCGATCGCCGACCTCGCCAAGCAGCTCGGTGGCCTCAGCGCCCTCGGCGGCGGCCCGGGGGCTCGCGGCCAGGACGATGGCGGATCGCAGAGCAGCCAGGGCTACGAGGAGTGCCTAAACCAGGCCCCCGCCGGGGACACCGAGGCGCTGACCCGCTGCGCCGAGTTGCTGCGCTAAGCGCTGCGAGCCCGGCCGATACCTTCCTCCGCTAGATGGTGCTCGCCGACATAGCCCCGTGGGCCGCGCTGGTGGCGCTGCTGATCGTGTTCCTGGCGGTGGACCTGCACTTCTTTGGCCGCGGGCGGGAGCCGGGCTTCCGCGAGGCGGCCATCTGGTCGGTCGGCTGGCTGGTGATCAGCCTGCTCGCCGCTCCCGTGATCTGGGTGCTGCAGGACAGCGAGGCGGCAGTGCTCTACACCACCGTCTACCTGATCGAGCGCTCGCTCTCGCTCGACAATCTGTTCGTATTCCTCCTGCTGTTCGCCTACTTCGGCGTGCCCATGGACCGCCGCGCGCGCCTGTTGTTCTGGGGCATCGCGGCCGCGCTCGCACTGCGAGGCCTGTTCATCGCCGCCGGCGTGACGCTGATCGAGCAGTTCCACGTGGTGATCTACATCCTGGGGGCGGCGCTGATCGTGCTCGCCTACCGGATCTTCCAGGGAGTCGACGAGAACGTGGACCCCGACAAGAACCTGATGGTGCGCCTCGTGCGGCGCTTCTACCCGGTCACGGAAGACTTCCGCGAGGGGCACTGGTTCGTTACCGAGGACGGCAAGCGCTTCGCCACGCCGCTGTTCCTGTGCCTGGCGGCGATCGTGTTCGCCGACATCGCCTTCGCGATCGACTCGATCCCGGCGGCCTTCGCCATCACCCGCGACCCGTTCCTGATCTGGATGGGGAACGTGTTCGCGCTGCTGGGCCTGCGCGCCCTGTTCGTCCTCGTGGAGGGCCTGATCGCCCGCTTCCGCTACCTCGACGAGACGATTGCCATCGTGCTCGGCGTGGTGGGGGTCAAGCTGCTGATCGAGGACGTGGTGAAGATCGGCCCGCTCGCCAGCCTCGCCATCATCGCGGTGCTGTTCGCGGGCGGGATCATCGCTTCGCTGATAGCCGACCGCCGCGACCCCGACTCGGAGGACAAGCGCCGCGAGCGCGGCAAGCGCACCGAGTCCGAGCCGGCCGGCTCCGCCTAGTCCAGCGCCCGTACGGCCGCGCCGACCTCGATCACACCGTCGCTGAGCACGTCGGCGCGAAGGCCGCCGCGATGGACCAGGCCGCGCAGGACGCCGGGACTCGTGAGCCGCTGGAGGTGGGCGCACGGCTCGCACAGCCGCCGTCCCTCGCACTCCACCTCGCCGACCGTGAAGCGGCGGCCCACCAGCGGGTTGAGCGAGATGCCCCGCGTGACCAGGTTGCGCCGGGCCTCGGCGGGGCCGAGCCGGGAGCCGTCCGGGAGCTGCATGGCGTCCAGCACCTCGCCCTCGATCAGCGTGAGTGCGCGGCCGTCGCCGGTGCCACCGGAGAACGTCCCCTCTCCCTTGGCGTAGCGGTCGCCCTCCAGGCCGCGTCCCGCGAGGGCTCGCACGCGGTCGACCAGCACGGGCTCCTGTTCCGCGGCGCCGGCCACCGCGATGGCTTCCACCACCCCCTCGGCCGGCCCGGCCTCCCCGTAGGGCTCGCTTCCGGGTGCCAGAGACGGGTTCAGCGGAGCCAGCACGAACGCCTCGGCGATGGCTCCGCCGCCCCCGGCGGAGGGGTCGTCCAGCACGCCGGGCGGAACTCCGAACATCACTACGCCGCGGCGTGTGGCTCCGTTGTCGAGGAGGGCGATGAACCGTCCCGGCCAGGCGAAGTCCTGAGGATCTCTCACCGGCACGAGGCCGAGATTGCGCGTGGCGAGCCACTCGCGCCACACCGGCCACGGGTCGGTGGCCGGGGGCGTGGGGGCGTCGCCGGCGTCGGCCCCGGCGACCAAGGCCAGTGATGCGGCCACCGACTCCACGTCCAGCCGGCTCACGGCTTCATCAGAGCACGCTCCAGGGCGGCCAGGCGCGTGTCCCATTGCGCGCCGACGTCGGCCATCCACGCCACCGCGTCCGACAGCGGCTCGGGCGTCAGGCGGTAGCGCACCTCGCGCCCCGAGCGCGCGCTCTCGACGAGTCCCGCGCCGGCCAGGCTCCCGAGGTGTTTGGCCACCGCCTGCCTGCTCACCGGCAGCTGTGCTGCGAGCTCGGTGGGCGTTGTGGGGCCTGCCTCGTCGAGCAGCTTCATCAGCGTTCGCCGCGTGGGGTCCGACAGCGCCGCGAACACGGCGTCCTGCGCCGCGGGGGAGGCCATTCAGCAGGCGGCGAGCATCTGCGGGCCGCCGGCCGGGACCACGAGTCGCGCGAGTGGGCGCGATTCGGTCACGCGCAGGCGGGTGGCTCCGTGATCTGCCTCCTCGAGGTCGAGCTCCACGCGCGTGGACTCCTCATCGCCGTCAGCGGTCCACCAGAAGCAAAGTCGCGACGGCGCCCGGGCCTCCTCCACCCAGCCGCTGCGCGCCTCGCCGTCGGCGGTGCGGACCGCCAGCTCACCTCCGGGCCGCAACTCGATGTCGGCCTCGACGCCCAGCCATTGCGCCAGCCGATCGGGTTCGGTGAGCGAGCGCCACACATCGGCGGGTTCGGCGGGAAGGACGGTCTCGCGGGTCACCGTGACTTCTCGGTGCGGTGCTCGCCGGATCCACGATCCGGCTGCGCTCCTATCGTCGGACATCTGGCCTCCTCTCGTAAGTGCAACCGAACGGTTGCGCTATGCTCGGTAAACCAAGCGCAACTGACGGGTTGCATACTAGCGATCGAGGGAGGTCCCGGAATGGGCGCTGTGACGGGTTCACTGATTCCGATGGTGGTCGAGCAGACGGCGCGCGGAGAGCGCTCCTTCGACATCTATTCGCGGCTGCTCAACGAGCGCATCGTGTTCATCGGTCAGCAGATCGACGACGACATCGCCAATCTCGTCGTGGCCCAGCTGCTGCATCTGGAATCCGAGGATCCCGAGAAGGACCTCTCGATCTACGTGAACTCCCCGGGCGGGTCGCTGCACGCGGGCCTGGCGATCTACGACGCCATGCAGTACGTGCGCCCCGATGTGCAGACCATCTGCTTCGGCATCGCCATGTCGGCGGGCTCGCTGATCCTCGTGGGCGGCGCCGAGGGCAGGCGGATGGCGCTGCCGAACTCCCGGCTGCTGATCCATCAGCCCAGCGGGGGCTTTCAGGGCCAGTCGTCGGACATCGCTATTCACGCACGTGAGGTGCTCGAGCTACGGCGCCGCGCCGAGGACATCTACGCCCGGCACACGGGACAGCCGGCCGAGCGGATCCACGAGGACTCCGACCGCGACCGCTTCTTCGATCCCGAGGAGGCCGTGGAGTACGGGCTGATCGACCGCGTGATCGAACGCAACGAGCTCCAGCGGCGCGCGTCGGGCTTCGCGGCGGCTGCCGCGGATTAGGCCCGCCGCTACCCGTGACTCCCGGCGGGAAAGCGCAGGAACTCGAACACCGCGCCCACCTCCTCGAAGCCCAGCCGCGCGTACCAATCGCGCGGCCAGTCGTCGCGGTCGGCCAGCAGGAACACCGTGTCGTGGCCGTCGCCTTGGGCCGCCTCGAGCGCGGCCCTCACCACGCCGCCCGCCAGGCCCCGGCTGCGGTGCTCGAAGAGTGAGCCCACCTCGTCGATTTCGGCCGTGCGCTCGAGCGAGTACAGGCGGCAGCTGGCGCCGTAGGGCCCGCCGGCGGGCGCGGCGAAGTCCCGCGCCCCCAGGCGCTCGGTGTAGCGGGCGTCGGCCTCGGCGAGCTCGGCGAGCACGCTGTCGTCGCGGCCGAAGGGGCGCTCGCGGCGAAACGCGGCCATCACCGCCGCGGCCGTGGCGGGCGGCACCTCCTCCGAGCGTGCAGCGCCCGCCTCCGGCCGCTCGCCGGAGTGAACCATCACCGCGGATGACTCCACCGTCCAGCCGAGCGCGGCGAACCCGGGCGCGAGCTCCTCGCCGGCGGCCTCGTCACGCACGATCACCTTGCGAAATCCCAGCCCGGCGGCGCCGTAGACGCGGTCGGCCTCGTCCGCCAGCTGGCGCGCGCCGGCATCCGTGTCAGGGTCGGCAACCAGCAGGTTCAGGTCCCAGACCCGCGGCAGAGACTCGGTGACCAGCGCGATGCCGCCCTCCACGGCCTCCGAGCGGTCGGCCACCGCGCGCTTCTGGGCCTCGAGGAAGGCGAGGCTTCGCTCCAGGCCCGCGGAGTCGGCCATCTAGGCGAAGTAGAAGACCAGTCCGAGCACGACGTACAGCGACAGCAGCTGCACGCCCTCGAACCAGTTGGACTCGCCGTCCGCGGTGATGTGGTTGGCGATCAGGACCGCGAAAACCAGTCCGCCCAGCTCGTAGCCGTTGAAGACGAGCGCCATCGGCGCCGGGCCGATCACGAACGACAGCAGCACCAGCAGGGGCGCCACGAACAGCGCGATCTGTGCGCTCGATCCCACGGCGATCGACACGGCGAGGTCCATCTTGTCCTTGGCCGCCACCAGGACGGCCACCCAGTGCTCGGCGGCGTTGCCCACGATGGCGACCACAAACACGCCGACGAAGAACTCCGACAGCCCGATGGTGTCCGACGCCTCGGTGATGGAGCCCACCAGTACCTCGCTCATCACACCCACGAGCACGGCGGCCACGCCCAGCGCCACAAACGACCGCTTCATCGACCAGCCGCCCTCCTCCTCGGCTGACTCCTCCTCGAAGGGGTTGAACAGCCTGCGGTGGGTCTTGAGGGAGAAGATGAGCCCCGCGACATAGCTGAGCATCAGCACGATGGCCACGCCGAAGGAGAGCTTCTCCACGTCGGAGCCGAAGTCCACCCGGTCCTCGGATACGCCCGGCAGCCCACCGCCGTGCACCAGCTGGAACACCGCCGGCAGGATCAGCGCGGTGAGCGCCAGCAGCAGCATCCCCGACTGCGCGCTGGCGGCGGTGCGGTTGAAGGTCTGCTTGTCGCGCTTTAGGCCGCCCACGAACATCGCGGCGCCGAGCACGAGCAGGATGTTGCCGACGATCGAGCCCACGATCGAGGCCTTGACCACCTCCTGCAGGCCCTCCCTGAGCGCGAAGAAGGCGATGATCAGCTCCGGCGCGTTGCCGAAGGTCACGTTGAGAAGGCCGCCGATGCCGGGCCCGGTCTTCGCGGCGAGGTGCTCTGTGGCCTCGCCCATGACCGCGGCCGTGGGGATCACTCCCAGCGCCGCGGCGCCGAACACCAGCAGGGGGTCGGCGTGCGCCAGCTCCAGCGCGATCGCCGCGGGTATGAAGACGCCTAGGAAGTAGACGGGGCGCACGGCCCGCAGACTAAGCGCTGGGACCGGAAGGGTTACGCCTCGGGCTGTTGATCGCCCTGCGCGTCATCGTCCTCATCCTCTTCGAGATCGCTGTTCTCGTCGGCGGTGACAGCGTCGTCGAGCGGGGGGGCGCTACGGCCTTCGCCGGCGCTCCAGGTGGCCTGGAACTCCTCCAGCAGCACGTCGCGCTGGGCCTCGTCCACGGGCAGGTCGTCGGAGACGAGCACCCAGTCCGCGCCCTCGAACTCCTCGAGGTTGAAGATCTCGGCGTCCATCGAGTTGGAGTCGTCGACCACCACCAAGACCTCGGTCTGAGGGTTGAAATAGGTGCCCGGGCGGACCAGCAGGTCCTCGAGCTCGTAGCGGCGATCGTCGGCCATGCGCCCTGTATACCCGATCCAGGATCGATGACTCCGATGAACTCAGGTGAGATCCCGCAGCTGGCGATCCACCTCGGAGTCCACGTCCAGCGGCTCCTCGCCGCGGCGCACGCGGCGCTCGTTGCGGGCCACCACCAGCTGGCGCACCTCCTCGCGGAGTGCCTCGTCGACCGGGGTGGAGGCACCCTGCAGGTCGGCCATCTCGGCGTCGATGTCCAGCGGTGCCTCGCCCCGGGCCTCGCGGCGGTCGGACTTCGCCTCGAGCATCTGGCGAATCTCCTCCTGGGCCTCGGCGTTTGCGGCGGCCGAACCGGGGGCGGGGTCCGCGCGCATGTCGGGCTCGTCGAGCGTGGTCATGCCCGTACGGCCGAGGCCCTGGTAGATCCCGCCGCTGCCGATGTAGCTCACGCAGGCCACCACGATTGCCACCAGCGCGATCGCGATCAGGATTGTCCCGAAGGTTGCCTCCACCCCCGTAGAGTCTGACGGCATGCTCGAGCGCCTTCGCCGCCGCACGATGGCCCCGAGCCGGCCGCTCCTCTATCCCGAGCAGGTGGGGCTGGCGCTGTTCTCGCTGATCGCGATCGGCGGCGGGATCTACACGGTGGTGAAGCTCCTCTTCTGAACCGCTCTGGCGGGGCGTCCGGTCGTGCGGTAGGCTTGCCGGGTCCATCGTTGACTGACGAATCAATCGGGCGCCGCCGAAGCAGTCTTTCCACCGCGCGGGCGCCGCTGACCTACGAGGTGCACAGTGGTCGATTTCACGCTTACCGACGAGCAGAAGGACATCCGCGATCTCGCGCACGACTTCTCCGAGAAGGAGATTCGTCCGGTCGCCTGGGAGTACGACAAGGACAGCACCTGGCCCCAGGAGGTGGTGGACAAGGCCTGGGAGGTCGGGCTCATGAACTCCCACGTGCCCGAGGAGTACGGCGGGCCGGGCCTGGACTACCTCACCGGATGTCTTATCGAGGAGGAGCTCGGCTGGGGCTGCTCCGGCATCGGGACGTCGCTGATGTGCAACGGCCTCGCCTCGGCGCCCGTGGCCCTCGGCGGTTCGGACGAGGTCAAGAAGGAGTACCTCGGGATGCTCACCGAGGAGCCCAAGCTGGCCTCCTTCTGCCTCACCGAGCCCGACGCCGGTTCCGACGTGTCGGGTATGAAGACCACGGCCGTCAAGCAGGGCGACAAGTACGTGATCAACGGCTCCAAGTGCTTCATCACCAACGGCTCGCACGCCTCCTGGTACACGGTCTACGCGAAGACCGACAAGGAGGCCGGCCACCGCGGCATCTCGGCCTTTGTGGTCCCGCGTGACGCGGGCGGCGTGACCGTGGACAAGAAGGAGGACAAGCTCGGACAGCGCGCCTCCGACACCGCCACGATTTCGTTCAACGACGTGGAGATCCCCGCTGCCAACCTGCTGGGCGAGGAGAACAAGGGCTTCAAGCTCGCGATGATGACCCTCGACCGTACGCGCCCCGGCGTCTCGGCGATGGCCGTGGGCATCGGCCGGGCGGCGTTCGAGTTCGCGTCCGACTACTCCAAGGAGCGCGTGCAGTTCGGCGTGCCGATCGCGATGCATCAGGCGATCCAGTTCATGATCGCCGACATGGCGACCAAGCTGGAGGCGGCCCGCCTGCTGGTCTACAAGTCGGGCGTGCTGCTCGACCAGGGTCAGCGCAACACGCTCGCCAGCTCGCACGCCAAGCGCTTCGCCGCCGACTCCGCGATGGAGATCGCCACCGACGCCGTGCAGGTGTACGGCGGCTACGGCTTCATCAAGGAGTACCCGGTGGAGAAGCTCATGCGCGACGCGAAGATCATGCAGCTCTACGAGGGCACGTCCCAGATCCAGCGCCTGGTGATCGCCCGTGAGGTGCTGATGCCACGGCGGGCGGAGGAGCCCGCGGCCGCGTTGGCGTAGCGCCTAAGGGAAGCGAAGCGCCACGGGCTACTGCTCCAGCCCGTGGCGCTCCATCAGGGGCATGATCGTGTCGAAGTCCATCTGCAGCGAATAGCGCTTCTGGATCGCGGCGAGCTTCTCGAGGTCGGGCGGCCCGTCCGCCAGCAGCACAGGCGCGAGCTCCTCGAAGTAGCCGGCGAAAGCGGGCGGTGAGATCAGCTCGAGCAGCCGCGCCTCCTCGTCGCCGGCGTTCCAGAAGGCGTGCGGCACCCCGCGCGGCTTCGCCACGAGCTCGCCCGGGCCCACCTCGGCCACCTCGTCTCCTATCTGCACGCCCACGCGGCCGCTGAGGACGAACGAGTACTCATCCTCGTTCTGATGGAGGTGCACCGGCGCGGCCAGCGCGCGCGGCGGAATCGTGTGCTCGATGAGCGCGAACTGGCCGCCGGTGTCCTCGCCACGCAGCAGATAGCGCGTGCCGAGGCCGCGGAGGTCGGCGCGGTCGCCGTCGGTGGGGGAGATCTTCAGCATGGCGGGCTCTCCTGGGTCTGGGGACAGTGCTTACGTCGATTAATACCCGCAGCGGCCTCCGGGGCGCACCCCCGGCGCGCCTGTCAGCATGCACCCGCATGAGCCGGGCCACCAGGTCGAAGCCCGATCGCAGCCGGGAGGCCGCGCGCAAGGCGGTGGAGCAGGCTGGTGGAATCTCCCCGCAGCGCACCGATCCCGCCCCCAAGGGCCGGGGCTCGGACCCCTTCAGCGGCGAGCTTCGCCGCCGTGAGGTGCTTCCGCTGCTTGTGTTTCACCTCATCTCAGAGAGTCCGTCCTACGGCAACCAGTTGATGGAGCGCATCGCCGGCATGACCGAGGGCGTGCTCTCGGTGAACCCCAACACGATGTATCCCCTGCTGCGCCGGCTGGAGGAGCAGGGGCTGATCGAGGGTAATTGGGAGCACCCGGAGCGGCGCACGCGGCGGTTCTACTCGCTCACCACGACCGGGCGCGCGGAGTACGAGCGGCTGGTGGAGGAAGTGCGCCCCTTCCTGGACTCGGTGGCGCACTCGATCGACGAGATTGTGCGCGAGGTCTACGGGTAGGTGGCCCGCTAGTGGGACGCAGCGTGGCGGCGGCCGGCGACGTTCCGCTGACGCCCGAGACGGCGGCGGCCTTATGGCGCGACCTCAGGCGCTGGCCGAGCTTCGTCGAGAACTTCGCGCGGGTGGTGGAGCAGAGGGGGCAGTGGCCGGCCGTGGACTCCCGCGTGGTGTGGGAGTCCGGTCCCGGGGGTCGTGGGCGCGTGACCGAGAAGGTGCGTGAGAACCAGCCCACGAGGTTCGCGACGCTGGTCTACGAGCAGCGCCTGGCAGGTACGCAGACCGCACTCTTCGAGCCCTCGCAGACCGAGGGCCACACCACGCTCCGCGTGCAGCTGGACTACGAGCTCGTGGACGCCGGCCCGTTCTCCGGGCTCACCGATGTCCTGTTCATACGCCGTGCCCTGCGCGACGCGTTGGCCCGGACGGTGCGGCGGTACACCGTCGAGGCCGAGGACCAGGCGGGCCTTCGGTAGCCTCCCGGCTCGCTCGCGGGAAGGATTCGGCAGGATGCCGAACGCTGCGAATCAGTTTCGACTCGAGAGGACTCATGTACGTATTCAAAGCCGCCGTCGTCGGCGCCGGCACGATGGGCGGGGAGATCGCCCAGGTGATCGCCTCCGCAGGCGTGCCCGTCGTGCTCAAGGACGTGGAGCAGCGCTTCGTGGACACCGGCCTGAAGAAGGCCCACGACGTGACCCAGGGCCAGCTCGGCGGCCTGGTCGCCAAGGAGAAGATCTCGCAGGAGGATGCCGACCGCCAGCTGGAGGAGATCACCGGCCGCATCACCGGCACCACCGAATACGAGGGCTTCGGCGACGTTGACTTCGTGATCGAGGCCGTGCCCGAGCGGATGCAGATCAAGCAGGCCGTGTTCGCCGAGCTCGACGACCTCACGCCCGGCCACGCGATCCTGGCATCGAACACCTCGTCGCTGTCGATCTCGGAGATGGCCGACGCCACGGGGCGGCCGGACAAGGTGGTGGGCTTTCACTTCTTCTACCCGGCCTCGATGATGCGCCTGATCGAGGTGATCGAAGGCGAGGAGACCTCGGAGCAGACGCTCCAGGCCACCACCACCTTCGCCCAGCAGATCCGCAAGACCGCCATCCGCTGCGGCGAGGGCCCGGGCTTCGTGGTCAACCGCATCCTCAACTCCGCCGTGTCGGAGATCTGGAAGGTCACCCACGAGGAGGGCCTCGATGTGAAGGAGGTGGACAAGGTGATCCAGGAGTCCAAGGCGGCTCCCATGGGCCCCTTTTTCCTCACCGACCTGCTGGGCCTGGACACCGTCCTGCACGTGGCCGAGCACCTCAACGACAGCTACGGCGACCGCTTCTTCGTGTCGCCCGCTATGAAGCAGCTTGTGGCCGACGGCAACCTCGGCCAGAAGACCGGAAAGGGCTTCTATGAGCACGACTGACCAGGACAACAACCCAGGGGGGGAATCCCCCCCTGGCACCCCCCCGGCTGCCGCCTCTCAGAATCTCGTAGAGCGCTTCTCGCTCAAGGCGATCGTCGAGTCGTGCCTCGTCCTCGAGGAGGGCGAGGCCTCGGCAAAGGACATCGAGATCGGGATGATGATGGGCGCCGGCATCCTGCCGGGACCCTTCTCTCGCGCCGACGAACAGGGCCTGGATTCCGTGCTCGAGGCGCTCGAACGGGCCCACTCGGAGTGGGGCGAGGGCTTCGAGCCGCCGCAGATCCTGCGCCGGCTGGTGGCCCAGGGGCGCCTGGGCAAGTCGAGCGGCCAGGGGTTCTTTCCCTACCCGAACCCCGACGATGGCCAGTCGCGCGAGACGGTCGCCCTGGAGACCCGTGGCGGCGTGGGCATCGTGTGGCTGAACCGCCCGCCCGCCAACCCACTATCGCCGCAGGTGATCGCAGAGCTCACCGAGCTGTGGTCAGAGATCGACGGCAAGCTGCGCGCGGTGGTGTTCGCCAGCTCGAACATCTTCACGTTCTCCGCCGGGGCCGATATCAAGGAGTTCACCAAGATGTCGCCCGACAAGGAGGGCAAGGAGCTGGTCGACTCGGCCCACGGCTTCATGCGCTCGATGGAGCGCTCATCGACCGTGACGATTGCGTCGGTGAACTCACTCGCCTTCGGCGGCGGCTGCGAGCTGGCGATGGCGTGCGACTTCCGTCTGGCGGCCGAGTCGGCTTCCTTCGGCCAGCCCGAGATCAACCTGGGGATCATCCCGGGATTCGGGGGCACCCAGCGCCTGGCCCGGCTCGTGGGCGAGGCCAAGGCGCTCGAGCTCAACCTGGTGGGCGACCCGATCGGCGCCTACGAGGCGCTGCGCCTGGGCCTGGCCAACGCGGTGGTGCCCGACCACGAGCTGTTCGACACAGCCCTCTCCTGGGCGCGCAAGCTGGCCAAGCAGGCGCCGCTGGCGGTCCAGCAGATCAAGCAGTTGTCCGGGGCGGGGGATCTGGACGAGGGCATCGAGGCGGAGAAGCAGGCTTTTGCGACGGTCTTCGGCTCCGAAGACGCCAAGGAGGGCATTGGGGCCTTTCTCGGCAAGCGCCAGCCGAGGTTCCAGGGGAAGTAGTGGCCACCGCAGTGACTGGCGGCGCGGCGGCTCTCGGCGAGTTGCTCCGCGGCTCAGAGCGTGCCGTCATCCTCACCGGTGCGGGCATCTCGGTGCCGTCCGGGATCCCCGATTTCCGCTCGCCGGGCACGGGGCTGTGGGCGAACGTGGACCCGATGGAGGTCGCTCATATCGATGCCTGGCGACGCGACCCCGACCGGTTCTGGGAGTTCTACGGTCAGCGCTTCGCATCGCTGATCGACACCAGGCCCAATGCGGCCCACGAGGCGGTCGCCGAGCTGGAGCGCCGCGGGCTGGTGCGCGGCGTGATCACCCAGAACGTGGATCGCCTGCACCGCAAAGCCGGCAGCGAGCGGGTGGTGGAGGTGCACGGCTCGATCGAGTGGAGCCGCTGCATGGAGTGCGGCGGGCGGGTGGCGCTGGCCCGCGTGGTGGAGCTACTGGGCTCGGGCGAAGGTGCCCCCGAATGCGTGGCCTGCATCGCTCCGCTGAAGCCCGACGTGGTGCTCTTCGGCGAGTTGCTACCCGACGAGCCGATGGCAGACGCCCAGGCCCTGGCGGCCGAGGCGGACCTGATGGTGTGCATCGGCTCCTCGCTCTCCGTCTACCCGGTGGCCGGGCTGCCGGCACTGACGCAGGCGAACGGCGGGCGCGTGGCGCTGGTCACCGAAGGTGAGACACCCTACGACCGCGAGGCCGTGGTGAAGCTCGATGGCGACGTGGTCTCAGAGCTCGACGCCGTCCTGGCCGCGCTCTAGTCGTGTGAGCAGTCGAGGTGGCGGTAGCGAGGGTCCGCGCCGCCGACCTCGCGGCCGTTGATCCAAGCCCGGCCGCCGCCCCGGGGAGAGATGGGGCGGCGGCCGGTCCGGAACCCCCTGGACACCCGCTGGTCGCGGCCCACACCACGAGGAAGGTGTGTCTCAGGTGCCTTCACGTAGCCCATCTTTGCGTCCGCCACGCCAACCTCCTATCGCCGGATGGCCAAGATCCGGGCGGGCCGGCTCGACCGCATGTCGAGCGCCACGTTAGGCCCGGGCCCCGGACGCCCGGTAAAGATGCGGTGACGTCAGGTGGCGCTCTCGAGGCGCCGCGCTCGTAGTGCGGCCTCCATGTGCTCGGCGGCCTGGGCCAGCGCGCCGGTGAGCTCGGGGGACAGGCCACCGCGCAGGGCGGCGTTCGCAGCGTCGGCCACCGCGACGCGGTCGGATTCCAGCGCTTCCCGGCGGGGACCGGCCATATCGCCTTCCAGCTCCGCGAGCACGCTCTCGAGCGCCACGCGGGCGCTGAGGGCGGCCTCACGCGCGCGTCCGGAGCTGATGTCCGCGCGCACTCGCAACACGAGCTCCTCGCAGACCAGCACCTGCTCGCGGGCTCCGAGCAGGGCGGCGAAGCGCTCCTCGGGCGCCTCCATCGACCGGCGCGTCCGGCGGTCCTCCCGGGGCAGCTCCCACGCCTCCTCGTAGCGCCCCTCCGTCACGGAGTTGCCATCGCCGTATCCGATGCGGGTCACGATCGCCTGATGGGAGGCCACGTCGCGGGCATGGGGGTCCGCGTGGGCTACGCGGTGGGCGTGAAGCGCGCGCGCGAGCACCCGAGCCGCCGATGCCAGCTCTGCGTCGGCTCGCCCCGCACCGTCCCTGATCTCGGCCAGCCAGGCCGAGGCCTCCTCCAGGGTCTCGAACGGGTTCGCCCGGACCACTGTCGCCCGGTTGGTGGGTACGGGCTCGGGTTGAGCCTCCTGCAGCGCTCGCCCCTTGCGGTCCTTGAAGCGCCGGCGCTCTGGCGCGCCGAGCGTAGTGAGCACGAGCACGCTCTCCGGCTCCTCTCCTGGCGCGCGGCGCACGAGGAACCGGCCGTCACCGGGTCCGAGCAGGAATCCGAACTCGAACTGGACGAACCCGAAGAGGCTGTCGGGAGTGGCGCTCAACCCGGGGACCCCCGGCGGGCGCTACTCGCCCGTGTGAGCGTCGCTGGCGCGCTTCTTCGCGGGCAGCGAGTACTTGGAGGGCTTGGTCGGCACGACCGGGTTCTCGATCTTGCCCAGCTGTTCGAGCAGGTCGGACCACTGTCCGGGCTTGAGCACCGCCACGGCCTGCTTGCCGAGCTTGCTGTTGTTGCCGAACAGCGGCTGGAATCCCACGTGGATGTGGTCGGCGTGGTCGGACATCGCGAACGTGGCGCCGCCGATCTCGAGCAGGGAGATGATCTGGTCGGGCGCGATCGTGCCCTGCAGGCGCATCAGCCGCCGTACCGCCTGATCGGTGACCCCGCCGGGCTCCTGGTGGCCGATGATCGGTACGCCGTTGATCTTTGCGATGTCCATCGCGTTTCCGGAGCTGTGGTGGGAGACGTTGCCCGAGCTGGTGAAGAAGCCGTGGCCGGACTTCAGGCTGGTGATCGTGGGCCGCATGCCGGACTCGGCGAGGTAGGCCATCGTGGCGAGCACGCGCCGGTCGATCTGGCCGGTGCGGATGTCCGTGCGACCACCCTCGTAGATCTCGATGCGCTCGTCCGAGAGCACGCGCTTCTCAAGCAGCGGCTTGGGCAGAAGCAGTATCTGGCCGATCGACAGGCCGTCAGCGCCGTCTGAGCCGTAGAGCACGTTGCGCCCCGATGCCCGGTAGATGGCGGTGGCCTCGAGCAGCTTCCAGCCGTCGAGGATGGGCTTGGGGTCGATCCGGGGGGCGCCGCGGCCGGCGGGCCGGATGCCGAACTCCAGGTGCGCGGCCTTGCCCTCCACCGGACGGCCGACGCGACCAAGCTGGGTGCCGGCGATCACGTTCGAGCCCACCTTGAGGCGGCGCAGGCGCACGTTCTTGGCGTCGGCGCCGAAGGCTTTGGAGAAGTAGTTGCGGTAGGTCTCGAAGCCCCCCTTGCCGCGCAGTTTGGCGTCGAGGACCTGCTCAAGGCCGCCCGACTCGCGCGCACCCTCGGCGTTCGGGTGGGCGAACAGGCGCTGCTTCACGGGGATGGAGGCCTGCGGAGCCTCGCTGTCGGGCCTGTCCTTCGCCCTGCCCCGGCGCCCGCGTGAATCGGAACCGCTGGGGTCGGGCTGGCGGCCGGCTGACGCGGCGGAGTCCGGCTTGGCGTCCGCGTCGTTGGCGGCGATCGCCTTTGCCATGCCCTTCGGATCCGCGGCGGCTTCCTTGGGTACGGGGTAGTACTTGGCGGTTTGTCCGAGGCCGGTGTAGCGGTAGCGGTTGCCGTAGACGTCTTGGAGGACGACGTAGCGCCCGGTCTTTTTGGAGACACCGATCTTTTTGATTTGGCCGTCGTTGGTGGCGACGACGGGGGCGCCCTTTTGGGCGTAGATCTGGACGGTGCGCCGATCGTCGTTGGTTTCGACGACGTTGGCGGCGTTCTGGCCCGCCTTGACCCGCTTCAGCGCCTCCTTTTCCTGGAGGTCATCGGCATACCTAGCCCTGGCGGCGACCGGGAAGCGCCCCTCGGTCAGACCGGTCAGCGACCCGACCAAATCGGCGGGTACCCCGGCGATCAGCCGGGCGCGCAACATCACCGAGTCGACGTACCAGTCGGCGTGGTTGTAGGCAAACACCGACCGCCGTACGTCTTGCTCATAGCCCGCGGCCTTTAGGTAGCGGGCGGCGGCGAAGATCGCGTCGACGGGGTTGTAGGGGTCCTTGCGCCCGTCCTTGTTCGCATCGACCCCATAGGCCCGCCACGAAGACGGGATGAACTGCATCCACCCAAGCGCCCCAGCAGAAGACACATTCAGGTTGCGCCCGTAGTCGGTCTCGATCTCGTTGATCGCCGCCAAGATCTCCCACCGCACCCCGTACTGAATCCCCGCCGCCTGATAAATCGGCAACAAAAACACCGGCACCCGAAACTT
>Ga0136631_10000153_pt1 | contig 20521 bp, 18 predicted proteins | sample AntDrymUQ6012206_2_FD_104655 | JGI IMG/M metagenome (GOLD analysis project Ga0136631, IMG submission 104655) | Polar desert sand microbial communities from Dry Valleys, Antarctica - metaG UQ601 (22.06) | ecosystem: Environmental > Terrestrial > Soil > Desert | place: Antarctica: Dry Valley... | reverse complement strand
GGCTCCGGCCCAGGTCGCGGTGCTCGCGACTCCCTGGACGAATCGCGCGCCGCCGAGCGAGACAGCGCTGTCCGCCGCGGCGAACGCAAAGCTCGAGATGGAGAGCAGTATCAGCCCTCCGATCACGGCGCGCTTCGGTCCGAACCGCGAGGCGGCGAGGCCGCCCGGGATGCCTCCGAAGAGAGCACCCGCACCGTATGCGCCCACGAGGAGCCCGGCGCCCGCCTTCGAGAGGTCGAACTCTTCCGCGTACAGCGGGACGAGCGGCGTGAGTGCCGTGAAGAGGAGCGCGTCGACGAAGATGATCGCGCTGACGAGGGCGAGGAGACGGCGCACGATCGCGAGGATACGCGGGCAAAGAAAATGCACCGAGCCGGTTGCGTCCTCGTCCGACCTTCCGACTGACCACCGCCGAAGCGACAACCACTCGGAGAGCCATCAACCTCAGACACTCCGTTCTCGGTGCATCGGGGACTCTATGGACCGGATGGCAACCGGTCAAGCACCTCGTCGATGAAATTCAGCGCAAATTGCGGACAAGCTCCGCGAGACCTCCGTCAGGCGCCGCGATCACCGCCGGCTTCGGCTGAGTGGATGTGCCTTCGAGAGGAGTACCGCCGTGGATGAACCAGGGGTACAAAAAATGCACCGAGCCGGTGGCGCCTTCGTCCGACTTTCCGACTGACCGCCGCCGAAGCGATTGCCTACCGGAGAGCCATCAACCTTGGGCGTTCCGTACTCGGTGCAAGGCAGACAGTAGGGGGGTGCGGGGGCCCCGTCAAGGCGTCCGAACGACAACTTGTCGCAAATTGCGTTCTTTTCTTTTCGCAACAGCCAAGCTGCGCCACGACGCCTGTGCTCTGGATACGCAGGGGAAAGAAAAAGCGGCCGGGCCCGAGAGCCCGACCGCAAGAATTCGCCGAGCCGGGAACGCTTTCGTCCACCTTCCCGACGAACCTTCCGCTTCCGCGTAGTGCTCCTCGGGGGGCTTCGTCCTACCGGCGCCCCGTGCTCGGCGCAGACCGAAACCTACGGCACAGGACGTGTCCGATCAAGGGGGTTCGACAGAGAAACTTGTCGCTATTTGCGGCCGCCTTGCGTCTAGTCTCCCGCACATGCGCGACCGGGCCCGGGCGGTGGTGATCGGAGGCGGCGTCGGCGGCTGCTCGATCCTGTACTGGCTCGCCCGGCTCGGCTGGGACGACGTCGTGCTCGTCGAGCGAGCCGAGCTCACGAGCGGGTCGACGTTCCACTCCGCGGGCCTCGTCGGGCAGCTTCGCAGCACGCTCGCGCTCACGAGGATGATGATGGAGAGCGTCGATCTCTACCGCTCGCTCGAGGAGGAGGTGGGCCTCGAGACCGGATGGCACGAGGTCGGATCGCTGCGGCTCGCGTCGTCTCCTGAACGAATGGAGGAGATCTCGCGCCAGGCCGGCTGGGCGAAGACGTTCGGCCTCCCGCTCGAGCTCGTCTCGGCCGAGGAGGCGCAGCGGCTCTTCCCGCCGATGACGACCGGCGGCGTGCTCGGTGCCGCGTTCCTCCCGACCGACGGGTACATCGATCCGAGCCAGCTGACGTTCGCGCTCGCCGAGGGAGCGCGCCGGCGCGGCGCCGAGGTGGCGACGTCGACGCGCGTCACCGCGATCTCCGTCGACCGCGGTCGCGTCACAGGAGTCGACACCGACCGCGGCTTCATCGAGACGGACATCGTGATCAACGCGGGCGGGATGTATGCCCGGGAGATCGGCGTGCTGGCCGGTGTGAACGTCCCGATCGTCCCGATGGCGCACGAGTACCTCATCACGAAGCCGACCGGCCTCCCGCTCGAGATGCCGACCATGCGCGATCCCTCGCTGCTCGTCTACTTCCGGCCGGAGTCCGGCGGTCTGATCATGGGTGGCTACGAGCGCCACTGTGCGCCGTGGGGTCTCGATGGCATCCCTCCGGACTTCAACTCGCGACTGCTCGAGGAGGACTGGCCGCGCTTCGAGGAGCTGATGGAGAACGCGATCGTCCGCGTCCCCTCGCTGGGCGAGATGGAAGTCGTGAAGCTCATCAACGGTCCGGAGGCGTTCACGCCCGACGGCGAGTTCATCCTCGGACCGTCGGATGTGCGCGGCTTCTGGGTGGCCGCGGGCTTCTGCGCTCACGGGCTCGCCGGCGCCGGCGGCATGGGGAAGCTCGTCACGGAGTGGATCGTGGCCGGCACGCCGTCGCTCGATGTGTGGCACATGGACTCGCGCCGCTTCGGCGCCGCCTATCGAAGCCGCGAGTACACCGTCACGCGCACGAAGGAGATCTACGAGACGTACTACGACGTCAAGTACCCGGGCCACGAGCGTGTGGCGGGGCGGCCGCTTCGCGTCTCGCCCGCCTACGCACGCCTCCAGGAGCTCGGAGCGGCCTTCGGCGAGAAGTCGGGCTGGGAGCGGGCGAACTGGTTCGAACCGAATGCGTCGGGTGGTGACGAGTCGCTTCGTCCGCGCGGATGGGCAGGGAAGCTCTGGTCGCCCGCGATCGGCGCCGAGCACGCCGCGTGCCGCGAGTCGGCTGTGATCTTCGACGAGACGTCGTTCGCGAAGCTCGAAGTGAGTGGTGAGGGAGCCGCCACATTTCTCGAGCGGCTGTGCGCGAACCGCGTCGCGCGGGAGGTCGGCCAGGTCACGTACACGCAGATGCTCAATGCGAGAGGCGGCATCGAGTGCGACTTCACGGTGACGCGGCTCGCCGAAGACCGGTTCCGCATCGTCACGGGCACTGCCTTCGGCCAGCACGACCTCGCGTGGCTGCTGCAGCACGCGCCCGACGACGGGTCGGTGCACGTCGCGGACGTGACCTCGCAGTACGCCTGCTACGGGCTCTGGGGACCGAATGCTCGCGCGATTCTCCAACCGCTCACGACCGCGAATCTCTCCAACGACTCGTTCCGATACATGCGCGCGCACGAGCTCGCGATCGGGCGTGTCCCGTGCCTGGCGCTCCGCGTCACGTACGTCGGCGAGCTCGGCTGGGAGCTCTACTGCCGCTCCGAGTTCGGGCTCGCGCTCTGGGACACGATCTGGGAGGCGGGCCTCGAGCACGGTCTCGTCGCGGGCGGCTACAAGGCGATCGACTCGCTGCGGCTCGAGAAGGGCTACCGCGTCTGGGGAGCCGACATCACGCCGGAGGACACGCCGTTCGAGGCGGGGCTCGGGTTCGCCGTGAAGCTCGACAAGGGCGACTTCGACGGCCGCGATGCGCTTGTCGGAGCGGACGAGCCCGGACGGCTCCTGCGCTGCCTGACGCTTGACGAGCCGCGGGCGATCGCGCTCGGGTCGGAGCCCGTGCGGGTCGGGGATGACCTCGTCGGTCGCGTCACGAGCGGTGGGTGCGGCTACACGGTCGAGAAGTCGATCGCGTACGCGTATCTCCCTGCCGAGCACGGAGTCGGCACCGACGTGGCGGTCGAGATCTTCGGCGAGTGGGTCGCGGGCGTCGTCGCCGACGAGCCGCTCTTCGATCCGAGCGGCGAGCGGATCCGCGCGTGACGTTTGAGGCCGAGATCGAGCGCGTCTGGCCCGGCCGGGCCGCGCGTTTCGAAGTGCTTGGCGGCGGCATCACCAATCACAACCTGAAGGTCGAGGTCGACGGCGAGTTCTTCGTGCTGCGGGTCGCGGGGAAGGACACGAACCTGCTCGGGATCGACCGCACCGTGGAGCTCGCCGCGACCGAGGCGGCCGCGGCGCTCGGGATCGGCCCCGAGGTCGTCGCGTTCGTCGAGCCGGAGGGATGGCTCGTCACCGGCTTTGTCGAGGGGCTGATTCCCCCGCTGGAGCGGATGCGCGAGCCGGCGATGCTCGAGCGCGTAGCGACTGCGCTTCGCGCGTTCCACGACGGTCCGGAGATCCCCGGAGTGTTCGACTCCTTCCGCGTGGTCGAGACGTACCGGCGGACAGCGCAGGAGCGCGGAGGGAGCGTGCCCGAGGCGTTCGATCGCGCACACGAGATTGCCGTGCGGATCGAGTCACGACGCGCAGCCGACGCGCCCGTTCCGTGCCACAACGACCTCCTCAATGCGAACTTCCTCGACGACGGCGAGCGCCTCTGCATCGTCGACTGGGAGTACGCCGGGATGGGCGACCGCTTCTTCGACCTTGCGAACTTCTCCATCAATCACGAGCACGACGCAGCGCAGAGGGAGGAGTTGCTCGAGGCGTACTTCGGCGGTGTTCGCTCGGCAGACGTCGAGGCACTCGAGCTCATGCGCTTCATGTCCGACTTCCGCGAGGCGATGTGGGGGGTCGTTCAGACGGCCGTGTCCGAGCTCGAGTTCGACTTCACCTCCTATGCGTCCGAGCACTTCAAGCGGCTCGAGCGAACGGCGGCCTCGCCGGCGTTCGTCGCAGCGTTGTCCTGAACGAGCGAGGGGCGCCGGATGGCGCCCCTCATGACCTGCTTTGCGGCGAGTCCTACCTGGCTTTGGTCGGAATCGCGAACTTCCCAGCCTGCTCCTCCTCGAGCCGCTGGAGCTCCTCCTCGGTGCCCATTCGCACGGGGCCTTTGAACCACTTGTTGGCCGAGAGCACCCACCACCCACCGAAGAGCAGCAACGCTCCGCCGACGAGGAGCGGCGCGTAGTTCACTGCCTCCCAGGTGAACCCGTCCTTCCACGGCGCGCTGATCGTGTACGGCGGCATCAGGAACACGAGGCTGATGAAGAACACCCACACGATCGCGATCGGGTTGATCCACTTGTAGTGCTTGCCGAGCGACCATGCGCCCGGCTCGAACGAGTCCTTCATCCGGTAGCGCAGGATCACGGGCAGGATGAACGCGATGTAAAGACCGATCACCGCGATCCCGGTGCCCGCGTAGTAGCCGATGAAGAAGTTGTAGAGCGTCGGAAGCATCAAGGCGGCCGCGGCGAGACAGATCGCGATCACCGCGTTCCGCGGGATGCGGTTGGGCGCGACTCGCCGCCAGAGCTGGTGTCCGGGGACGGCGCGGTCCCGCGAGAACGCGAAGAGCATTCGCGACGCGGACGTGACGGATGCAGTCAGGCAGAACAGTTGCGCCACGCAGCAGATGAAGAGCAGCAACGTGCCCCAGCTCTGGCCCATCGCCGCGACCCAGCTCGTCGGGATGATGTAGAGGTCGATCGTCGGCTCGGCAGGTAGCGCGAGCGTCACGGCCACGAGCAGGATGAATCCGAAGAACACGGACGCGACAACAGACATGTACATGCCCACGGCCGCTGAGCGCGAAGCGTCCCGCGTCTCCTCCGCGACGTGTGCCGAGGCGTCGAAGCCCGTGATCGTGTATTGGGCCATGAGGAGCCCGGTGAGGAACACGTACCAGAAGACGATGTTCCCGAACCCGATCGCGTTTTCACCACCCCAGCCGGTGGCGTTGACCGTGTCCGTGAAGATCGAGCCGAACGACCGATGGTCATCCGGGACGAGCAGGAGGACGAGGATGATCAGGCCGACTCCGATCATGTGCCAGTAGGCCGAGATTGTGTTGAGCATCGCCGTCACGGTGACCTTCATGAGGTTCAGCACGAGGGCGACGAGCAGGACGACGGCGTACGTCAGGTAGACGTACTCCTTGTCGTTCGGGTAGTCGAACCAGTAGTTGAGGAGCGCCGTGGAGAAGATCGCCAATCCGTAGCCGATGGCGGCCGTGACGGCGATCTGGCCGATGAGGTTGAACCAGCCCGTGAACCAGCCCCAACCCGGGCTGCCGAGCTTCGAAGCCCAGTAGTAAAGACCTCCGGCGGTCGGATACGCGGACGCGATCTCGGCCATGGAGAGCGCGACGAGCGTGCTCATCAACCCGACGATGAGCCAGCCCCACGTCACGGCCACCGGGCCGCCCTGCCCGTACGCGATCACGTAGGACGTCAGGCACCCTGCGAGGATCGAGATGATCGTGAACGAGATCGCGAAGTTCTGGAACCCTCCCATCGCGCGGAAGAGCTCCTGCGCGTAGCCCAGCTTGTGAAGGGTCTGCTCGTCCGTCGAGGTGTGATGACTGGGCTCGGGACTTGTGCTCATGTGTCCTCCTAGGGATCGCCTGCGTGTCTCAGGCGGGTATTACGTGCACTCCCGCGTTGACATGTCAACCAAACGGCTCAGAGACTAGGATCGCGCAGTGCTCTCGCTGGAGCAGCTGAAGGTCGAGGTCGAGTCCGGCGCGATCGACACCGTCGTCGTCGCGTTCACCGATATGCAGGGCCGGCTCATGGGAAAACGGCTCCACGCGGAGTTCTTCTGCGACGAGATGGCCGACGAGCATCCGGTCGAGGGCTGCAACTACCTGCTCGCGCTCGACATGGAGATGGATCCGATCCCGGGCTACGAGATCGCGAGCTGGGAGCGGGGATACGGGGACTTCGCGATGAAGCCGGATCTCGGCACGCTCCGTCGCATTCCCTGGCTCGAGGCGACCGCACTCGTCCTCTGCGACGTCCTCTGGCACGACGGGACGCCCGTCCATCCCTCTCCTCGGCAGGTGCTGAAAGCGCAGATGGATCGAGCCGCAGCGCTCGGCTTCACGCCGATGACCGGCTCGGAGCTCGAGTTCTATCTCCTGCGGGAGAGCTACGAGGAGGCCTGGGCGCAGCGCTACGAGGATCTCACGCCATCCGTTCCGTACATCCTCGACTACCACATCCTCGCCACGACCTACGACGAGGACCTGATCCGCCAGATCCGCAACGGCATGCACGCCGCGGGCATCAAGGTGGAGACCTCGAAGGGCGAGGCGTGGCCCGGCCAGCACGAGATCAACTTCCGCTTCGCCGACGCACTGACGATGGCGGACAACCATGTGATCTACAAGAACGGGGCCAAGGAGATCGCGAACGTGAACGGCTGCTCGATCACCTTCATGGCGAAGCCGTTCGAGTCGTGGATCGGCAACTCGTGCCACATCCACGCGTCGCTCTTCCGCGACGGCGAGCCCGCCTTCCGCGACGACCAGCAACTCTTCGATCGCTTCCTCGCCGGGATGATCGAGTGCTTCAAGGAGCTTTCGATCTTCCTCGCGCCGACGATCAACTCGTACAAGCGCTACGCGGCGGGGAGTTGGGCGCCGACGACGCTCGCGTGGGGCCACGACAACCGCACGTGCGGGTTCCGGCTTGTCGGCCACGGAGCCGCGAAGCGTGTCGAGACCAGGATTCCCGGCGGGGACGTCAATCCGTACCTCGCGTTCGCGGCGATGATCGCGGCGGGGCTCCACGGGATCGAGAACGAGCTCGAGCTTCCTCCAGGGCTCGAAGGGAACGCGTACGAGTCGGATGCGGAGCGGTTCCCGTCGAGCCTGCGCGAGGCGATCGTCGCGCTCGAGGACGGAACAATGGCGCGCGTCGCGTTCGGCGACCAGGTCGTCGACCACTACCTGAACTACGCGCGCACGGAGCAGGCCCTGTTCGACAAGGTCGTCACCGACTGGGAGCGCATCCGGCTCTTCGAGCGCGGGTGAGGGTCGTCCTCATCTCCGAGGTCGCTCCCGCAGTGGAGGGCCTCTCCGCGATGTTGCTCGCCGAGGGCCACGAGCCCGTGGCGTTGCTGTGCGTTCGGCACGACCCGGAGCGCTACACGGAGCTTGGCGAGCTCGTTCGGGCCGCGCCGGCCGAGGCCGACGTCGTCATGCCCGGATCGCGGGACCGGATCGCGCCGCTGCTTCGGCACTTCGATCCCGATCTCGCGCTCTGCCTCGGGTTTCCGTGGAGGATCCCGCCCGACGCCCTCGCGGTTCCACGCCACGGCATCGTCAACGGGCATCCGTCGCTGCTTCCTCGCTATCGCGGCCCGAGCCCCGTCTCGTGGGCGATCCGGCACGGGGAGAGCGAGATCGGCTTCACCTTCCACTACATGGACGCGGAGCTCGACACCGGGAACGTCCTCGCCCAGGAGCGGGTCGCGCTCGGCGACGAGCACGGGTGGGAGGAGCTGACACCCAAGCTCGCGACCGCGGTCGGAAACCTCCTGCCGGGTGTCCTGGAACGGGTCGCTGCCGGCGACCCTGGCGACCCACAGGCTGAAGACGAGGCCAGCTACTTCCGCCTCTTCGAGCCCGAATACGCGTGGATCGACACGTCGCAATCCGCGGACGAGGTCGAGCGGCAAGTTCGAGCATGGCGCTTCCACTCCGGAGTCCCTGGTGACCGTGGCGCCCTCACGGACGTCGACGGCGAAACCGTCCGCGTGCTCCGCGTGAGCGGCGCTGAGGCGGGCGGCCCCGCACTCCAGTGCGCAGACGGCACACTCTGGATCGTGGAGACGGAAGCGGCATGAGGCCGGTCATCGGGATCACGTCGTACGCGCAGGACGCTCACTGGGGCGTGTGGCACCTGCCCGCCGCGCTCGTCCCGCTTGCCTACGTCGACGCGATCGAGCGCGCCGGCGGTCGTGCGCTCGTCGTTCCGCCGGCCGAGGAGGACGTCGAGCAGACGCTCGACACGCTCGACGGGATCGTGTTCTCGGGTGGTGCCGACGTCGATCCCGCGCGCTACGGGGCCGATGCCCACCCGGAGACCGACACCCCGCAGACGCGTCGTGACGCGGGTGAGCTGGCGCTCCTGAAAGCTGCGCTGGAGCGCGACATGCCGACACTCGCGATCTGCCGCGGCTTCCAGCTCCTGAACGTCGTCCGTGGCGGCGACCTCGTGCAGCACCTTCCCGAGGCCGTCGGGAACGACGCCCACAAGCAGGTGCCGGGCGAGTTCGCCGTGCATCCCGTCGAAGTCAAGGACGGCTCGCGGTTGTCGTCCATCGTGGGAGCGCGCTCCGACGTGACGTCGCATCACCACCAGGGCCTCGGTCGGCTTGGCGACGGGCTGATCGAGACTGCGTGGGCCGAGGACGGGACGCTCGAGGCGGTCGAAGACCCGTCGCTCCGGTTTGCCGTGGGCGTGCAGTGGCACCCGGAGTCCGGCGAGGACGCCGCGCTCTTCGACGCGCTCGTCGAGCAGGCACGCGAGTTCCGCGCCTCGCGCACGGTGTAGGGGCGAGGCTAGGGTCCCCGCCGATGGCGTTGACGGTCCTCAACCCGGCGACCGAGGAGCCGATTGCGGAGCTCGAGCAGGCGGGCGTCGACGAAGCGGACGCTGCCGTCGCGCGGGCGAAGGCGGCGTACCCCGCCTGGAGCGCCGTCGCGCCGGCCGACCGCGGACGGCTCCTGCGCAGGCTCGCGACGCTCGTCGAGGAAAACGGGGAGGACCTTGCGCGCATCGAGTCGGAGAACGTCGGCAAGCCGATCGCGGGCGCGCGCGGCGAGATCGGGATGGTCGCGCAGGTCTTCCACTTCTACGCGGGCGCGGTCGACAAGCACGGAGGCGAGACGATTCCCGTTGCGGGCGGGGTCGCGGCCACCTTCCGCGAGCCGCTCGGCGTGGTCGGCCTCATCGTGCCGTGGAACTTCCCGGCCAATATCGCGAGCTGGAAGCTCGGTCCCGCGCTGGCGTGCGGCAACACGGTCATCCTCAAGCCCGCAGAGCTCACGCCGCTCTCGGCGCTGCGGCTCGGTGAGCTGTGCCTCGAAGCCGGAATCCCCGAGGGCGTCGTGAACGTCCTTGTTGGCAAGGGCTCCGTAGTCGGGCAGCACCTGATCGAGCATCCGGACGTCGCGAAGATCGCGTTCACCGGCTCGACCGAGGTCGGGCGGCTCGTCATGCAGGGGGCAGCGGGGACGATCAAGCGCGTGACGCTCGAGCTCGGCGGCAAGTCGGCCAACGTGATCTTCGAGGACGCCGACCTCGAGCAGGCAGCAGCCGTGGCTCCCTACTCGGTCTTCGACAACGCCGGCCAGGACTGCTGCGCTCGCTCGCGCATCCTCGTCCAGCGTTCGATCTACGACCGCTTCCTCGACCTGCTCGTCGACGCGACGCGCGGTGTCAAGGTTGGCGATCCGTCCGACGAATCGACCGAGATGGGACCCCTCGTCTCCGCCGCGCATCGCGAGACCGTCGCCGGATTCGTCGAGGGCGAGCCGGCGTTTCGCGGAGAGATCCCCGATGGCCCGGGTTACTGGTATCCATGCACGCTCGTCGAGGCCTCGAACGACGAGCGCATCGCGCGGGAGGAGGTCTTCGGCCCGGTTGCCGCCGTCATCCCGTTCGAAGACGAGGCGGACGCGATTCGCATCTCGAACGACACTCCGTACGGGCTCTCGGGCTCGATCTGGACCCGTGACGGAGCGCGCGCGCTGCGTGTCGTGCGCGCGACAGAGGCGGGCGTCCTGTCGGTGAATGCCAACACGTCCGTCCGCGTGCAGACGCCGTTCGGCGGTTTCAAGCAGTCGGGGTTCGGCCGCGAGCTCGGGATGCACGCGCTCGACGGCTACTCGGAGATCAAGAGCGTGTTTATCTCGACGGGGGGCTGAGCAATGGGGAGAATCGACGGGAAGGTCTGCGTGATCACCGGCGCAGGAGGTGGCATGGGTCGCGAGGCGGCGATCGTGTTCACCGCCGAGGGGGCGAAGGTCTGCGTCGCCGACCTCGACTTCGCACTCGCGGAGGAGACGGTCTCGCTCTGTGAGGGCGATGCCTTTGCGTTCGGCGTGAACGTCGCCGATGAAGAAGGTGTCGAAGCGATGTGCGCCGCCACCGCGGAGCGCTTCGGAGGCATCGACGTCCTCTACAACAACGCAGGCATCTCGCCCGGCGACGACGCCTCGGTCCTCGACACGAGCGTCGAGGCGTGGCAGCGGGTGCAGGACGTCAACACGAAGGGCGTCTTCCTCTGCTGCAAGCACGGCATCCCGTACCTGCTCGAGCGGGGCGGGGGCTCGGTGATCAACGTCGCGTCGTTCGTCGCGATCCTCGGCGCAGCGACGTCGCAGATCTCCTACACGGCGTCGAAGGGCGCCGTCCTCGCGATGTCGAAGGAGCTCGGCGTGCAGTTCGCGCGCCAGGGTGTGCGCGTCAATGCGCTGTGCCCGGGCCCGGTCGAGACGCCGCTGCTGCTCGCGATCTTCGGCGACGACCCGGCCGCGTTCGCGCGCCGCCAGGTGCACTGGCCGACGGGCCGGCTCGGGAAGCCGCGCGAGATCGTGAACGCGGCACTCTTCCTCGCGAGCGACGAGTCCTCGTTCGTCAATGGCGCCGCGTTCGTCGTGGACGGCGGCCTTACGGCCGCTTACGTCACGCCGGAGTGAGCTCGTAGGGGCGAGGCTTGCCTCGCCCTCGCGTCAAACGCCGACGACCTGGACGAGCCAGCGCCGGTCGCGCTCGCGGTCGAGCTCGAGGAACAGCACTCGCTGCCACTGGCCGAGGCCGAGCTCGCCGTCGCGCACGGGGATGGATTCGCCCGCAGGCCCGAGCAGCATCGACATGCAGTGCGAGTGGCCGTTGCCGACCTCCATGTCCTCCTCGCAGACGTTCTCGGTGCGGCGATCCCAGTCGTCGTGCGCGTAGTAGTGCTCGGTGGGGACGAGCCGCTTGAGCAGGACGGCAAAGTCCTCGAGGAAGCCTCGCTCCCACTCGTTCACGCGCACCGAGCAGGTCGTGTGCGGCGAGTAGACGGAGCAGATGCCGTCGATGATCCCGCTCTGGCGCACGGCCTCCTGCACGTCCTCGGTGATATCGGTGACGGTCAGGCCGCCGGCGGTGCGCAGTTGATGTTCGAGCTGGAACGACTTCACGACTCGGACATTCTGTCAGCCGCGCGAGCGGTCGGCTCGCCGGAACCGTCCGTTACGCTCACCCGCGCGGGCCCGTAGCTCAGCTGGTTAGAGCAGCCGACTCATAATCGGTTGGTCCCTGGTTCGAGTCCAGGCGGGCCCATTTCAACCCCTGTGGTAGAGCCAAAACCGCATGGTTATGCGGGTCAGGTGTGCCGGGGATGCCGCGAAATCGCAGATGGTGCAGACCTCGGTGGTACCTCGGCGAGCGGGGCAAACGGACGCGAATGGGCAGTGGCCCGTCAAGATCTCCAACACACCAGGGCGACGGACGGTCCGCAGCTCTTCGCGGGTGTCTGAACGTCTGCGCGGATCCGGTGGGTTTAGGCACGATGCCGCGCGGTCGACTACCCGCGGGGCAGCGCCCACGCAGAATCTCCAGCACAACGCGCTCCCGACACTTCGGCGCCATTTTCGCGAGTGAGACGCGAAAAACAACCGAGTCATGGATGAGACACGCGAGCGCGGATGCATCCCCGTCGTCTCGCTTCGCAAGGGCCGCCCGCGCGGGGCCCTCCACGCCGACCTCGTGATGATCGCCCGGCTCGGGCAAGGCACTCGTTCGTGCTCGAACTGTTGCTCTCGCTGCCTGAGTAACCTTCCGAGTCGTGACGAGTACCGCCTCGACATTCCCTACCCCGAGGCGTCAGCAGCTCGTCCGCTACGCGCAACTGCTCGCGTGGTCGAGTCTCGTCTGGATGACCGCTGAGGGCGCAATCGCCATCTTCGCGGGGATCACAGCGGGCAGCATCGCCCTGATTGGGTTCGGAATCGACAGCGCAATCGAGGGCATGGCGAGCGTCGTCATCATCTGGCGGTTTTTGGGGTGCTCGGGCGCTCTCCGAGACGGCCGAGAGACGCGCTCAGAAGCTTGTAGCGGTGCAGTTCTTCATTCTCGCGCCCTACGTCGCTATCGAATCCGTGCGCACGCTCGTGACCGGGCACGAGGCCGAAACGAGTTGGCTCGGAATCGCTCTGACGATTGGGAGCGCCATTTTCATGCCCGCATTCGGGATCGCGAAGCGCCGCGTGGGGGAGCAACTTGGATCGGCCGCTACCAAGTCTGAAGGAACCCAGAACATGCTCTGCGCGTACCTGGCCCTGGCCGTGCTCGCGGGGCTTCTCGGGAACACGTTGTTCGGCGCGTGGTGGCTCGACCCGCTCGCGGGCCTGTTCATCGCCTACGTCGCCGTTCGGGAGGGGCGAGAGGCTTGGCGTGGCGATGAGTGCTGTTAGATCAGCGGACGTCGATATCGCCAATCCCTCCTAGCTAGTTGAGCCCACCGACTCCCTCGAGTTCCGCTCCTCGATCCTCCGCTTCGCCCCGAGCTCCGGCTTATCGCCGCGAACCTCCTGCTCTTTGCGCAGGTAATCCACGACGCGAGGGCGCATTCGGCGGTAGAGGTACGTCGAGCGCGCCTGGCCGCCATCGCCGAAGGTGGGATCGAAGCGTGCATCGGCCCTGAGGCCGACGACGACGAGCTCGGAAATCAAGTCCTCCATGCGGTGCTCGTCGAGGTGGGCATGCATGCGGCGCAGGGCTCGCGTCCTCGATCGACACGCTCACCGTTGGGCGACTACGACGAGCGAGACCGCCGTGTCCGGCTCCGGGCATCGACGACCAAGACACGCGCCGCGCTGTGGGTCGAGCTCTCGGACGTGCTCGCCGATGCGATCGAAGGGACGCTCCCGCCGCGAGAGGACCGGAACCTCGATGCGCCACTGTTCACCGGGGCGACGGCTGATCGGCTCCGAACGGCAATCGCCAGGGCGTGCAAGGCGTCCGGCGTGCCGGTGTTCAGCCCGCACGACCTTCGTCACCGCCGAATCAGCCTCCTGCATCGGCAGGGGCGCTCGTGGGCGGAGATCGCGCGCTTTGTCGGCCAGCGCAAGCTCTCTATCACGGCCGACACCTACAGCCACGTCATGATCGACGGGGCCGAGCTCGACTACGCGGCAATGCTGCCGCAGTGAGCCGACTCGACGAGTGGAATCGTGCTCTCCGCGTTGTCGGGAGCCATGAGCGCGGCCCAGTCCTCCTCGAGGTCTAGGGTGAGTACAGGGGCGCCTGGCGCTTGATGATCTTGGCCTCCACCATGAAGCCGGGGTTCACCAGGACACGGTTCGGACGCGCCCAACGAGACGAAGGAGTCGTGAAGGTCGACACGCAGTCGATGAGCCGCCTCGTGCCGCAGGGGATGACTTCCTGGCTGATGCACTGCAGCCCGGCGGCCTCGCTTGACTCGCGAAACCGCTCGGCGGTCATGCTGAGCGCCCGCCATTGCACATTGTCAAGGAGACGCATCCTATGTGCTCGTCCGTAGTACAGTTGGTGGAGCACGCGACCGGGAAACCTGTCAATGGCTTCGAAGTACCGTCGATACTCGCCGGCGTTCGAGTGATGGATAATTCCGACACCGTCGGGCGCGAGCTTCTTGGCCAGCTCTCGCAGATACTGAGCGATGACGTCGGCTTCGACATGGACGAGTGAGTCGAAGCTGAACACGAAGTCGACGGACGCGTCGTCGATCATGCTCAGTGACATGCCGTCGTTCACGTGGTACGTGATTCGGTCGTCCTCCGCGAATCGCTCCTTACACGCTTGGATGCACCTCTCGGAGAGGTCGACGATCTCCAGTCTGCCGCAGTGGTCGCGGAGGTAGTGCGTCCATCGGCCATAGCCGGGCGCAATCTCCAGGATCGATCCGGTAGGGACGAATCTCGAGATGCGGGGCAGGATTACTCCGAACCACTGGGCGTGTGACCCGCCATAGCCCTCCGACCACTCCTCACCGGCCCTGGCCCAGTCGTACTGGCCCCCCCAGAACGACGCATTCTCGTGCACGGTCCCCACGGTTCTGCGATTGTAACTCTGCGATTCCCGAGAGCTGCCCCATTACGTGCGGAGGCTCGCCATCCAAGCTCCAGGGGAGGGTGATCTCCTTCGCCGTCGGCAGCTTGCCGTGCTCCCGCTCTTTCTTCTGCTTCGTAGACCCGTCCTACGTTACTCAGCCCCGGCCTGCCTAGTCCTCGCTGCTTGCAGACTCTCCGGCGTAACCAGCCGGTCGTCGCGGGCTCGACGTGCGGCGGCCGTACCTGCTCAACCTCGCGGATGCCGCGCACCAGGAACCGATCCCTACGACCACCTGACCGTCTACCGCGCGACAGGTGGAGCAAAGCCCGACGGTGGCTCGTGGACGCTCGACCGCGCCGTCGCCGAGGGCTTCGCCGAGCAGATCCGCTCCGGACGCGGCACGTTCCTCGGGATGTACTCGCATACTCCGGTTCTGTGGGTTGGCAGCGTCGATCCCGCGCACGTCCTCGGCTACTTCACCGATCGTCGTGAGGTCGAGGTGGTGCTATCGCATGGGGTCGTGAGGAACATTGGCCCCGCCGAAACGCGCGAAAGCGCACCGTGAGCGCTCACACGGTGCATACCCCGGTGATACCCAGAGGCTCAGAAAGTGCCTATTAGCAGGGGAGTCTGAGTCCAGACGGGCCCATTCAAATACCGCAGCGAATCCTCGAGCGCGCACTCCGGACGGCGGGCTGAACTAGCCACTCAGCATGCGAACGCTCGTCTTCGTCTCGATCGCGACTTCGGACATGAGCTCGGTCATCAACGAAAGACCGCGGCCGTGGTGTCCTGGCTCTGGCTCCTTCCACCCGCCGAGACTCGTGATCTCGACGGTGAAGCCGCCGGCTTCATCCGCAGTCGCCGAGATGCCGACCGGGCCGTCCGGCTGGCCGTGTGCCATCGCATTTGCCGCAGCCTCGTGCGTGGCGAGCAGGACTGCGCCGCGCACATCCTCGGTCGCATCCGTCAGCTCGAGCCAGGATGTGAGCAAGTGGCGCATTCCGCGAAGCTCTGACGGACCGCGGAGAAGGGTCGCGGCGAAGGCCGCCATGTCTAACGTTCCCCCCGCACGAGCGCTTCTTCACGCGTCTCTACGTGCTCGATGAGGGTGAACAGTCCGCAGATATCGAAGGCGCGGTGAACGATGGCGGCCGTGCCGAGTTGCAGGCGGAACGTCTTTCCTAGCTCACGCGCCCGCCCATCGGTCTCGAGGAGCACTCCGAGGATCGACGAGTCGACGAAGGAGGCCGAGGAGAAGTCGGTGACGATCAGGTTGTCCCGGCTCAACAGCGAGTCGAGGAGGCCTCTGACTTCGTCCCTTGTCGCGAGGTCGTGCTCGCCTGAGAAGACGACCACGGTCGTGCCGGCAGCCGGCCGTTCGACGCGAACGTCTTCGAGGGTGGTGGGTGCCAAATGAGGCCCCTTCCGAGTAGAGCTCGAACCTGGCGCAACTCATAACGAGTGCAGCGGCGGAAGGAGGGAGCAGTTGTCCTGGTTCTACCTCGCTGACCTACAGATTAAACGTTGCGTGGGGCATGAGATACGTTCGAGAGCGGCTCCAGGGGACGTCGGACCGCCCCCCGGAGCTCACGCGCATCAACGGTGCGGTTCTTCGGATCAGCCGACGATGAAGCCCGTCTTCCCGACGGCCGCAAGGATTTGACCCATCGACTTCGGCTTGTCGAACGCCACGGGTGCAGGGGTGTTGGCGCCCGCACCTCCGAGAATGTCCCGCACCCAGGCAGCGTGCCGGGCCTCGACCGAATGGATGGACAGGGCCGCGGCCACCAGCGACTTGGTCTTGAGCCTGGGTCCTTGTCCTGCGTAGGCCATGACGCCTGTGTCTTCGAGGACCTTGGCGGTTGCAAGGAACTTGCCAGCATCCGCAGTCGTCCCCTTGAAGTCGAATTTCGGCTTCGCGACGGCGGCGGACCCGAGCGCCTTGCGAAGGAATGCAACGTGCGCTCGCTCGTGGGCGCCGACGACGCGGGCGAACCGGGCCGGCTTGCCACCGAAGCCACTGCGAGCGGCCTGGGTATAGAACTCGGCCTCCAGGTACTCGAGCGTGAGCGCGAAATTCAAGATCGCGACGTCACTCTTCGGAACCGCTGCCTCGGCATCGTCGGCGAGCGAACCGAGGAGGGTGCCGCTCAGAGCGAGGGCGCCGGCACCTAGCCCCGCCTTTCGAAGGAAAGCAACACGCGACGAAGCATCGACGTTCGACGCCGCTTCTTGGATTGCGCCGTCGACATCGAGCTCCTCGAGCGGCGGTAGGTGGGTTACGGACATAGTGAGTCCTCCTTTGGGAACAGGATTGGCTCGCCAGCCGTCTTAGCCGTCTTGTGTCCTACCTCGCCAGCCATGCCCGTAAACCTGTGGCACCGTGCCGCCTCACGCTGCTGACCTGTACGCAACCTCAGGAGAACGACCGGTTTATCTCAGTTGCCGAATACGGTCCGGAGCGGCGTCCGTCGTTGCTCGCCAGCCTGGGCGTCGCTCCTTGACCTTCCGAAGCACGAGCCCCACTCTCAGGCAGCGCTTGGGTCAGTCCCCAAAACAGGCTTCATATTCGCCCGGGGCACCCGGTACCCCTTGGTGGCGACCCGACGATCCAACGGCTCTCGCGGTAGAACGCTGACTGCGTACGAACGACGCGCGGCTGCGAGAGCGGCTGCCTCAGTTGCGCAGCCAGTCTCCCGCCGCCGCTGCGCACGCCGACCTACAGGCGCTGGCCGAGGACGACCTCGGTTCCGTCCTGGCTCGAGACGACGTCTGCCTCGTCCATCAGGGAGCGCATGATCAGCATCCCACGCCCGCGCGACGAATCCGGTTCCGGCTCCCGCCATTCGCCGTTGTCGGCGACGCGGATCTCGAGTGACGCGTCGTCGTGCGAAAGAGCGATGCTGATCGTCCCCGGCCGATTGCGATAGCCGTGCTCGATGGCGTTGTTACATGCCTCGCTGAGCGCGAGCAGGCTCGCGTCCCGGGCGCTCGCGTCGAGACCGCGCATGGTGAGCCAGCGCCCGACACGGCGCCGTAGCTCACGCAGGAGCAGCGGCTCGGCCGGAATCTCGATGCGGATCGCGCTCGGAGTGTCGTGGAACTGGAGCAGGAGGAGTGCGACGTCATCTCCCTGCTCTGCGTCGGCAAGCGTGCCGACGGCCGCCTGCACTGCTTCCTCGGGGTCTGCCGACGAAGACAGGATCGCGGCCCCGACGCCGTCGATCGACTCGTCGAGGCTCACGCCGCGGCGTTCCACGAGCCCGTCGCTGTACAGCGCGAGCGACATGGCCGGTGCGACGGACGCGCGCTTCTCCGAGGTCGCTCCCTCGCCGAACCAGCCGAGCGGCGGGACGCTGGCCGAGTCTTCGAGACGCTCGAACGACCGCTTCTCCGTATCGATCAGGAGTGGAGGCACGTGGCCCGCCGACGAGTACAAGAGGTCATAGGTGAGCGGGTCGAAGGTCACACACACCATCGTGGCCATGCCGTCTCGTTCGACGTGCCGCGCCATCCGCTGGACGATCGCGGCGGGCGAGACGTGCTCGAGCGCGTAGGCCCTGAACGCGTTCCGGAGCTGTCCCATCGACACCGCAGCACGAATCCCGCGCCCGGCCACGTCGCCCACCGAGAAGTGTGTGATCCCGTCGGGTCGGCGGACGACGTCGTACCAGTCGCCTCCGGCGTTCGTTCCGGCGACGCCGGACCGGTAGTGCGCCGCAAGCCGGACGCCGTCGACGTCGGGAAGCTCGTCGGGGAGCAAGCTCTCCTGGAGGAGGACGGCCACGTCGTGCTCCTGTTCGTGACGGCGAACACGGATGAGCGCCTGGGCTGCCTGATCCGCGTGCGCTCGCAGGAGCGTGAGGTCGGTGTCGCTCACTGCGTACTGCGCGCCGAACGCGAGAGCTGCGGCACCCTCGACCGACCCGGACTGGTCGACGAGCGGCACGCCGTACAGGGATCGTCCACCGACGACGGCCACCCCGAGCGGGGCGAGTCGAGAGTGGAGGCTCTGATGAGTCTCGAGTACGAGGGGGCTTCCTCCCGTGTCGCCGATCGCCTGTGCGATCGCCGTCGCGGTGCGATCGTCGAGGTCTATCGAGGACTCGGATCCGCGGGTGACCGTAACCTTTCCGCCGTTCGATTCCGCTCCTTCGTCGATGACGACGAGTCCCGACGAGGCGGGAAACTCGGTGGCGAGTGCAGTTGCGAGGCTCTGGCGAAGACCCTCGACGCTCGTCGCGGCGTTCAGCGCGCGCGTCAGCTCGGCCCAGCCGCTCACTCTCGCGCGCTGCCGACGAAGGTCGCGCCGTGCACGACGAACGGCCCACCAGATCAGGCCCAGGATGACTGCGAACGCTGCAGCGAGGAGGATCGCCTCGATCAGAAGGGTTCTTCGCGCATCGCCGAACACCGTCGACGCAGGCTGGTCGAGGACTGCCACCCAGGATGGTGCTGCCGACGACGCGAAGGCGACCACGTGATCCCCTGAGCCGTCGAGCCCGCGAGTGTCCTCGAGCAAGCCTTGCTTGCGTTCTCTCAGCAGCGAAACGAGCTCGGCGTTCTCCGGTCGCGCCAGATCGCGCCGCGTGATCTGCTGGCCGACTCGATCGAGCACCTCGAGTCCCGCGTAGTCCAGATCGGTAGACCGTGAGTCCTGCCTGGACGGGGGCAGGACGAGCCCACCGGCGAGCACGCCCGTGAGCCGCCCTCTGTCATCTTTGGTGGGCACCGACATGACCACGATTCGTCGGTCGCTGTTGCGTCCGACGATGACTTCGGCGACGAACGGCTTCTTCGTCGAGATCACCGACGCGAAGTACGCGCGATCGCCAAAGCTGAGCGTCGTGGGGCCGCGCGGGTCGCTCGTCGCTCGCTGCCGGCCCTCGAGATCGAACCAGCCCACGCCCGCGTTGAAGATACCGCCCTTCCGGGGCCGAAAGCTCGCGAAGTAGCGGGTCATCGATGCGACGTCGCCGGACGTCACGGATGGCGACTCTGCGATTGCCGAGAGCGCAGCCAACTGGCCGGCGAAGTACGTGTCGAAGACGGTCGCGGCCAAGATTGCGCGCGACCCGAGCTCCTCCGTCGCCTCGCGCTTGGCGTCCTCGTACTGACGCCAGACCAGCCCCAGTGCGACGACTGTGAGAGTCGCAAGCACTAGCACCGCGCCCGTGGCGAGCCATCCTCTGGACGTGGGGCCACCCCGGGTGAGGACGTCCTCGACGGAGGTGGGCGGTGACGCTGAGGAAGGAGTCATGGCTACGAGTCCGCCTGCGCGTTCACCGCAGTGTGCAGCGCCAACGCCTCGTCGATCGACCCGACGATGTCAATCGACTCGCCGAGCCGCACCAGATCGAACACGAGGGTGACGTAGTGCGATGGCGCTGCGACGACGAACGAACCTCCTCGGTGCTCGGTCTCTCGCGCACCGACGACCAGCGAATTGAGGCCACTCGAGTCGATGAACTGCACACCCGAGAGCTCCGCGATCACGTGGACCGCGGCTGCGGATGTCACGGCGTCGACCTTCGCGCTGAACTCGATCGAGCTGTCGATGTCGAGGTCGCCGGACAGCGAGACCACGCACGACCCCTCGACCGGCTGCGAGACCGACATGGATAGGTCGCGGTCAAAGCTCGTGCCCACCGGGTGCGCGGACTGTACCCGCGCTCACGCCTCGGGCTCGTCACCGATGCGCGATGTCCACGCGCAGCCTTCCTCGGACTCCGACCTGTCCATGTCGAGTGCTCGACATTGCTCCGTCCTCTGCCGCTGCAGTCGAGACGGTTGCGCTTCGGTCAGAGCAACGAGCTTGCGACGGCGTACGCGACGTAGGCGGCGCCGGCATACGCCACGACGACCGGCACGAAGACGGTGGTCAGCGCAAACGGCCAATCTTTCCCGCGATCTCCGTCCGGCTCGACCTCGAGTGCCGACTGGGCGCCGCTGACGGTATGCGCCAGCGGCGCTTCGCCGTGTGCAACAACGTTTGAG